>Ga0257111_1000211_pt1 | contig 23267 bp, 20 predicted proteins | sample LP_taG_6_FD_191567 | JGI IMG/M metagenome (GOLD analysis project Ga0257111, IMG submission 191567) | Marine microbial communities from Northeast Subartic Pacific Ocean, Canada - LP_J_2015_P26_500m | ecosystem: Environmental > Aquatic > Marine > Oceanic | place: Canada: Northeast Subartic Pacific...
CTGCCGCGGTTAGATCTACACCACCTGCCTCTTCTTGAAATGGTTCCTCTGCTGTTGTTTTTATCATACCTTCATTCAGTTCAACTGCAACTTCTCGAATCTCTGCTGATCCGGATGAAATCAGATCAGCATTGAATGAAGCTGACTGAAAGCTCACTAAAACCGTTCCTTCAGATGCAACACCAAGATCAACAGCAAGCTTTGCATTAAATGCTTGTTTCGCAAAGGTAAGGCCATTTGTGTTATTGAGGGTAATTACATCGCATAAAAATGGGCGCTGCAGCTGGGCACTAATCTTTGGTACATAATCTCTTACCATATAGGTATGGCCAAAGAATACATACCTGGGCTTTTCTTGATCGATCACCTGTTTAACTGCTGCTGCATAACCATCAGAGTTATATATACTGAGTAAATTATGCTCTGCAGTTAACACTTCACCTGTATTGTAATTTGCTGCAGCATTTGCCAAAGCGCTTGTATCTGCACCTATAGCTAGTATAGCATTGCTGAGATTTTGTTCATCTGCAAGTTTCTGAGCGGCAACGATAGCCTCAAGACTCATGCGGTGAATGGCTCCATTATTATTTTCTAATACAACAAGAATATCCATTATTGCATCCTAAAGAACTTTTATTTCCGTTTTTAATACATCGATTAACCGGGATACCATCTGGTCTATATTGCCTTCTATCATCTCAGTTTTCTTATCCGCAGTTGGCAAATAAATATTCGCGAAAGACTGCTGTTTTTCTGGCGCAGCGATTGTACTCTGGTCCACAACTTTTATTTCTTTCTTCTTGGCCCCCATGATTCCTTTCAACGATGGATACCGCGGCTGATTGATACCAGATTGTATAGTAATACTGGCCGGGGTCGACATGGAAACCCATTGAAACCAGCCTGACTCCAGTTCTCGTTTTACCTTGATTGATCCTTCCTGGATTTCCGTAGCCATGACCAGCGTTGCCGTGGCCATGCCCAGCATTTCTCCTAAGATTACACCAGTTTGACCTGAACCCACATCATCAGATTGCAGACCGGAAAAGATGAGATCAAAGTTTTCATCTTTGATAACATTTGCAAATACTTGTGCTGTTGCAAATGGATCAGAATTGATTTCAGGTATTTCATTAATATGGATACCACGATCAGCACCTTTTGATAATGCTTCACGGATGACTTTTTGAACCCGTTCTGGCCCCATACTGACAACAACAATTTCTGAATCATTCCCCAGGGATTCTTTAATCCTTAGTGCTTCTTCCAGGGCATAATTATCACTTTCGTTCATTTCAAAGAGGGCAGCAGCATCTTCTATCCAGGTATTGCTGGGTGCTATACGCAGTGCCGACTCACTGCCCGGCACCTGTTTTACAAGAACACCAAGCTTCATATTGCTATACTTATTAGTTTTTTCATTGCAATTATTGTCAAATTATAATTTGTCTGCTTTAATTCCTATCACCTGAGAGGATTAATTAAAATAGTTTATTTATTTCCCTCATAACATTGAAGGAATTTATTTTGAAATGTAAATTCATTCATAACAATTAATGAATCCTATCCAGACAGTTTTACTTTTAAGTAATAGAATAATACTCGCAAATGTATTATTTATTATTGGTAGCCTGATTCTATTATGGAGCTTAATTAGACTTATTGCAAACCGATATAATAAAAAATAATACCTTATTCTTTATTATTTGAGCCAAATCACAAAATAAAAATAATATTTGCCCCTAGCGTAATACTGTGATAGTTTTGGTAAAGCAAGTATTGGACTTGTGTTTTCCACATCAATCCATATTACTTGATTAAGGTTATTGTAAATAGAAAAGAGGAGGTTCGAATGATAAGAAATTCGCTATTAAATCTGGCCCTCATAGGAGCCATTGTGTTACCTGATATAGGTTTTTCTCAAATGGCAGGAAACTATGATTTGGTTGGTGTATACAATATATACTATTATATAGTCCGTGAATTGAGTAACAGTGAGGCTGACCAAATGGACGGCAGTTATGAGCTTGAAATTCACTGGCCCAGTTCTGAGAACGCGCAATTTTCGACTACTATAGCAACGTATGCAGTCGGAGATAGTGTTGGCCCAGTTGTGGTACCGCTAGTAAATCCAGCGTTGCTTGGGGCCTTTGGTATCTCGCTCAATACAGATGTTTTTGAAAATGGAGGCATGACAATCAGTGGAACATATCCAAGCCTTTCAACATCGAATTGTGAGACCCAAGTAACCATTCCCGCTATAACTGATAATGCAACATGGGCAAGCGGTGGCGACCCTGTTGTAGATGAAACTGCATTAACAGCAACCTATGGCTTTGGTTTCGTAACATCTGGAATATTCGCCAACAACATGTACCCACCAAATTTTTTGGGAGGTGAGACATATGGTGTAGACTATGGCCCTGGTACCGACCATGAAACATGGGGTAGATGGATATCCCACTATAACGCTGATTTTTCATTTATAGAATCAGCAGAATTTTTTTGGGAGCAGGTAGATGGCGTGTCATCAGACGCTGGCGTTGATGATCAGGGTGAATTTAATGGTCACCTAGGTCTTGCGGCGGCATTTGGTGACAGTTCAACTGTTCCAGCCCTTGCGTATGCTTTTCCAGCCCTTGGTTTAAATGTAGGGAATTATCCAATCATTGGCGGAACAGGCGCTGACTTGGATGGGGATGGTACGCCAGATGGAGTTATCCCAGCGCCATCATTAACCGAAGATGGACTGGAATGGGGTTATATATTCGATCCTTCCGGTGCTGATGGCGGACTATTTGGTTCAGGACCAGACGGTGTCCCAGGTACCGATGATGATGTTGCCGATGAACCTTTCCAATTTACAGGATATTACTTTACTTATAATGCCTTGGCCGCAGCCAGCGCTTTGGCCACTACGTATGGTCAATTTTCTGACCCAGAAGTATTAGTCGACACAGATGGAGATGGCGTACCAGATACGCATCCATGGATAGTCTACTATATGCAGCTAGGGCTTGACCAAGTATCAGCCTTGGTAATGACAGCAGATTCATTAGCTAACTTAGGTATGCAAGGATTATGTGTACAATTTGGTGTTTCTTCTTTGGCTCCAGTCCTAGGACCTATGGCAGGTGATTATGCCGCTGCAACTCTTACAGCATTGCTAACAGCTGGAGTTGAGACTGTCTCTGCAATAACTCAGACAGCACAGGCAACTGGTGCATACGCTGTAGGGGCTCTGGCGGGAGCTGGTGTAGAAGTGAATGATTCTGATCATGACTTCGACGGCACTAATGGCCGCCTAGTATTCCAGGTTGGTAATAATTGTATACCACGCAATCAGTATGTTGCTGTACAGTCCAATTGGGTGAATACATGGGCAGCTGGAATTGATTCAGATGAATCAATGATTCCTAAGGAGTTTGCGCTATACGACAATTACCCGAACCCATTTAATCCAACCACCCAAATAGCGGTGGATCTGCCGGAAGCAGCAGCTACCGAAATAACGGTTTGGAACTTAATGGGACAAAAAGTTGCTACCTTGTACGCAGGTGACCTTAACGCTGGCCACCATACCTTAAATTTTAATGGCCGCGACAGCAATGGTAAGCAGCTTACCAGCGGCATGTATCTCTACCGCGTCGCAGCGGGTAAATACAATGCCACCAAGAAAATGACATTAATGAAATAGTTTCATTTTCGAGAATTGTTAACCAATGAAAAGACAGCTCTAGCCCGAATGGGCTAGAGCTGTCTGACTTTTTGGGATAGGTTTATGAAAAAAAAATACCTCATATTCATTTTTCTTTTTTCGTCGTGGATATTTGCCCAAACCGGTTCTATTAGGGGTACCATAATAGATCAGGAAGTTGGTGATCCGCTTATTGGGGCAAACATTATTATTGATGGAACAAACATGGGTGCGGCAACAGATGTTGAGGGCAGCTATCAGATTACAAATGTTCCAGCAGGTGAGCATGTTTTGAAGGTGACCTATATCGGTTATGAGGAACAACAAAAACCTATCTCTATTGAACCAGAACAAGAATTAATTGCCGATTTCTCATTGTTAAGTGAAGCAATTCAGATGCAAACTTACGTTGTCACCGCCTCTCGGAAGCGGGAACGGGTCGAGGATGCTCCGGCCTCGATCAGCGTTATAACTCAAACGGATATTCGCCGCGAAAGCAACACCAACCTGGGCGACTACATGAAAACGGTGAAAGGGGTTGAGTTCACCCAATCAGGCATCGACAGCTATAATTTGAGTGCCCGGGGATTTAATACTTCCTTCAGCTCAAGACTATTAACACTTACCGATGGAAGGATGGCCAATGTGCCATCTTTACGTCTCATTGCGTATAACGTTATACCCGTTTCGTTCGAGGATGTGAAGCAGATTGAAGTTGTTTTAGGCCCTTCTTCAGCACTATACGGGCCCAATGCGTACACAGGTGTTTTAAATATCATCACCAGTTCACCGCTCGATGCTGCCGGAACAACCATCAATCTCCAGGGTGGTGCATTATCGCAAAAAGGTTCTGATCCAATACAAAAATATACTATGCGGCATGCTTCCAACTTCAAGGATTTGCGTTTGGGTGGAATAAAATTTGGTGATCTCGGTTTCAAGGTTTCAGCGGTTGTTTTTCGGGGAGAAGACTGGCACCATTATAATGGTGATGAGTTCGAAGGTCACGATCCTGCCTTTATCGGCCGGCCACGTTTAATGCATAATGGCGTAGATGAAGGTGGCGTCTCTGGTGAATTCGGCAATCCAGATTTCACAGAAGACATGCTACCCTATTGGCCCGGTTCTGATCCATCCTTTGTGGGCCGCCGGTTTATAGATGGGTTAGATGGTATATTTCCCGATGGTGAAACAGATTCACCAATAATTACAGAAGATATGGTTGCAACTGCAGCTAGCGATCCCTTCCATCGTTACACCTTGGAAAATGGTATAGTTCTTTGGGGTGTTACCGATGATAAAATTGGAAAAAAGTATACTGACGGCATTGATAATGATTATGATGGTATGATTGACGAAGGCATTGACGAAGGCATTGATGATTTGGCGGAAGTATGGTTTGATGGTGTAGATAATGATGGTGATGGTGAAATTGATGAACTGGATGAATGGGGGACTACCTGGACGAACCGTATTGGCAGTAAGGCGCCTGATCATGGTTTTGGAGAATATAAATATACCGCAGATGGAAAATTAGTCTTTGATACGAATGGTGATGGGATTTTTGATGGTGATGGTGATTTCGAAATGAATTACGGTGGGTTGCCTACGGTCATCAAAGATGCGAATGATGATGGACTTAATGATTTTCCTGATTTTGATGTTGAAAATTATCGCTATGACCTCAGGGGTGATTGGGAGATCAATCAAGATCTAACCGTCAGTGTTTCACAGGGATACGCTAAAGCCAGGAATATAAATATTACCGGGATAGCCAGATATTTGGCCGATGGCTGGATTTACCGATACGCCCACGGCCGGATAATGTACAAGAGCTGGTATTTTCAGAGTTACCTGAATACCAGTTATTCCGGTGATTACGATGCAAGATATCCTCTGGCCTACTCACCCACAAGAAATTTAGCTACCGGTGGCACTATTTTTGATCGATCCAAAAAATTCAGTACCCAGTTGCAACAGTCTAATGAATTCCGTGATGGTGACCTGCGGTTTGTCTGGGGCATTGATTACTTTATGACCATGCCCGATACTCGGGGCACCATATTACGGGATAGGAATGGAAATGACAGGCGCGATAACGATGGGGATGGCGAAGCAGGTTCTCCAGATACTTTTGGCGATCAAAATGATAATACCTGGTACGATATTGGAGAAAGATATAATACCTGGGCAACCATTGAAACTAATGAAGCTGGCCAACCTATCGATAATGTATTTGGTGCTATAAAAGATGGTATAGACAATGATGGAGATGGTTTAATTGATGAAGGTATTGATGAAAACGATGAAGATAATCGCCGTATAGTTAATGAGTTGGGTGCTTATTACCAGGTAAATTGGAAATTATCTGAAAAATTTGAACTTGTGCAGGCAACACGATGGGATGCGCACGACCGTCTGACTGATATGATAAACTTTAATAATGAAGAAGGAAGGAATATAAACTTTCTAAACTGGGAATTTAATTTTGATAATACTGAAGGATTACAGATCTCTCCAAAAGTTGGTTTAATTTACCGGCCAAAGGATAACCAGACATTCCGTCTTACCTGGGCCAAAGCTTTCAATACACCAGCCAACACTCACCTCTTTCTTGATATTTTTGTCACCCGGGTTGCTATTTTTAAAGTTTACGCCCGGGGCGCTGAGGGCGGCTACGTTTACCCAAGAGGTGAAGATGGACAGCCATATTATTATAATACAGAGACGTTCGAATATGGACCGTTAGATACTTCCCAGTATATTCTTTTTTACCCATCCGTAGATCCTAAAATCGAGGGCTTTTATAATTATACCACCAAGGACATCCCTGAAATTGATGCTGAAGTTATTAATACCTGGGAATTTGGCTGGAAGGGTCGCCTTAATAGAAAAATGTTCGGTACATTGGATATCTTTACAAATCATTTTAGCAATTTTATTAGTAGACCAACCTTTATTACACCAATTGTCGTCAATAAATATATTCTGGAATCTGATTGGGATAACGATGGTATTATAAATGATGTAGTTGCTATAGCAAATAATAATGAGATAGCTGACCAAGAAGATTATGATATATCTTTTGATAAATGGATTGATAATATAGTAGGTGTCACTGCGATGGATACAATAAAGGGTTCGGCCCCTCCAATAGTCGTTGGATATTTAAATTATGGGGTAGTTGACGTTAATGGGTTGGACGCCAGTATAACATATTTTATTAATAGAAGTCTTTCGTTTGATCTTCATTATTCCTATTTAAGTATTTCAGACTTTTTGAACCCGATCACTAATTCAAAAGATCCTATCAATGCTCCCAAAAATAAGGGAGGCTTTAAAATTCAATATGAACCACGTGATAAACCTTACTCCTTTTCATTAAATTTTCGCCATGTCGATGGTTTTAAATGGTCTTCTGGGGTTTACTTCGGACAGATCAATTCCTATAATATTTTCGATCTACACGCTGACTATGAAATTAATGATAACCTATCCGCGATGCTGACCTTAAACAACATGCTTGACCACATGCACACAGAGATCCAAGGCGGACCGCAGTTAGGCAGGGTGATAATGTTCCGTCTCCAGGCAAAGTTCTAGGCACGATACCCATATTTTGCACAAATAAAAAGCCCGAATGATTCCATTCGGACTTTTTATTTTTTGAAAGCTAAAGCAGGACTGCCTTTAAGTCTGGTGATCGGGGGAAACCACCAGTTTAAGAATTGACCTCCCTGCTTGAATTCTTAAGACAAGTTAATCGCCCATCTAATTGACGTCAAGTACTTTTTAACTCAGGAAGATGATAGGGAATTAAAATCTACTGGTTTTAATTTCTCCGAATTAAATAAACATATAATTCAAAGGATAATTAAGAATCATGAAAATCAGAAATATTATTGCAATTGCCATCATTATCGCTGCGTTTGGTTTAAACAATATACACGCTCACTGCCAGGTACCTTGTGGCATTTACGATGACGCTGTTCGTATTATACAATTAAAAGAACACGTCACTACGATTGAAAAATCCATGACTAAAATAGAGCAATTAACCAGTGACGAATCCAGTTCTCAAAATATGAATCAATTGATCAGGTGGATAAACACAAAGGAAGAACACGCAACCTTTATCCAATATATCATAGCTGATTATTTTCTAGCGCAACGCATCAAACCAAAACAATATAATGAAGCTGGAAGACAGCAATATGTAGATCAGACCTTATTGCTCCAGCAAATTATTGTCGCAGCCATGAAAAGCAAACAAACCGTGGATAAATCAAATCCAAGGTCAGTTTCCACACTTTTAAATCAATTTGTAGAACTATATTTCGACGAACATGGTAAAGAGCACCTAGATACTATGCAAAAAGGATAATTAACAACCAATCAATGATTACTTCACTTGAATGGTTGGATAAAATTGATCATAAAATATTTTACTTGATCAATGGTACGGTTACGAATCCAATATTTGATCTATTTTTTACAACTATAACAAATGAACGTCTTTGGACCCTCCCGGTGTTAATTGGCCTATTATGGCTAATTATTAGAGGTGGTAAAAGAGAAAAAATTGCTGTGGTGCTGGTGCTAATTGCTGCAAGTGCAACCGATGCAACAGTAGCCCAAATCATTAAACCAGCAATTGGTCGGCTAAGACCCTCACACGGGTTAGGGGATACAATAAATCTATTGGTTTCTAAAGGTGGGATATATGGATTTGTATCCGCTCACGCAGCAAACATATTCGCAGCAACTACAGTCTTATCTTACTTCTATAAACAATGGAAAAAGCCCCTATTGTTTCTGGCTTTTTCAGTAGCCGTAAGCCGCGTATACGTGGGAGTACATTATCCTGGAGATGTGTTGTTTGGTGGATTATTTGGGTATGGGATGGCCTGGCTAGTAATTACTTTGTGGGTATTATTGAAAATGCGTGAATTAAAAAGGGGCCGTACCTGGGTACGGTACAGTTAATATTTACCAGGTAGTGTAAATCAGTTTGGCAGCGAACCTTCTGGAGGTTTTACACCATAATCTGTAAATCCTTCCTGCCCTGGTGAGTTGATTTCACCGTACTTGGATTCAAATTTCTTTATATTATCAGTTAACGCCATTAAATAGGCTTTTGCATGGGGTGGCGCCATGATGATTCTTGAATGCACTTTTGCTTTTGCTACGCCAGGTAGCAATCTAGTAAAATCCATCACTATTTCTGCTGGTGAATGTGTTACTACAACAAAATTAGCATATTCACCGCTGCTGACATTTTCATCCAATTCAATATTTATCTGCTGAACTTTTTTCTTTTCTTCCATTATGTTACTCCAAAAAATAACTTAGGTACTATTAAAATCTTCCCAATCTTCATCAAGGCCCTTAAAATCTTTATAGTCTAATTCTTCTTCTACCTGTTGCTTAACCATTTCATTTTCGTATAGATTGAAAGTATCTTTTATTTTTTCATGCTCCGTGATGTCGACATCATCTTCATCTTCCTGGTCAAACCGTTCAATGTCCTCACTGTAAACAGCCGCATCAAAAAAGTCGAGATTTTCTACGATTCCGTTGGTCATTAGGTATTCAAGAAAATCAAGATAACTACGATCCTTAAGATCTTTCTTGCAAAGTGGGCAAGCGAGCTTCTTTCGAAGATCTAATTCGTTAATGTTTGCTCCACAGTTTGGACAGATAATTCCTTCTAACATCAATAATCCCTACTAAAATTGGGCGTTAAGTTAATCGGAGGTGCTTGTGGTGGCAATATTTTGTTATAAAATATTTTATATCAATTCAATCCTAATAACTGAATAATATAACGATTGCCGCGTTCCAGAAAATCCGTATTCTTGCGGTCAATCAATATATTATAGTATCGCTCTCTTTTTCTTGAGTAATAACCAATTTTCACCTCTGCTCTTGCAGCTTGCATTAGAGTTATAGCTATTGGATTAAAATCCGGATTTAAATCAATTGCTGCATTAATATCTAAGCTGCTGCATTGATTTAGTAAATTTCTCTTTGGTAGGCCCCAATAATTAAGATCATCGGATGAATAAACTATTAAGGGGTTTTTTACCAACGACCCGTAAGAAATACAGCTTTCTTTGGCCAATGCATATTCAATTTTCATAGCTGGATAAGGACCCAGTGCATTGTATATTGATTGTAAGAATATTCTTACTACACGGATATGATTTTCCGCTTCAGGAAGAAGAAATAAGACACTACCTAATTCAGGAATATTTTTATCGAGAGCCAATGGTTTATCAGTATTTTTAGTACCAAAGAATAGATCCCTCCAAAATAATGCAGCTCTTGTCTTTATTGGTAAGTCCATACCTGAATATAACTTTTTCACAATTATGATACTGTGTAGTTTTCCTTTACAACGAGATCGATTTTATATAAATAAATCACTGTGTCATTAAATAAAAAACTTCTATGGGGTGGTCTCGGATGGGTCCTTGGTGGCCCCATTGGCGGCATACTTGGCTATGCTTGGGCCTCTATATCAGAACAACAAGGGGGTTATCAATACACGTCAAACCAAGCTGGTTATCCAAAAACGAAACCAGGTGATTTTATTGTATCTCTACTGGTATTGTTTGCCAAGGTAATGAAAGCAGATAATCAATTATTGCGATCCGAGTTGCTTTATGTAAAAGACTTCCTTAAGCAAGAATTTAGTGCAAGTGATGTACAAAATTATATTATCCTGTTTAAAGATATTCTTAAACAAGATTATCCATTACGGGACGTTTGCCGTCAAATCCAGCGATCTATGGACCATCCCAGCAGGATAGAACTTGTTCACATCTTGTTTGGCCTGGCCAACGCTGATAATCATATACATGTTGATGAAATAAAGGTTATCCACACCATCGCAAGTTATCTAAATGTTAATGATAATGATTTTGAGAGTATCAAAGCCATGTTCATAAAGGATAAGATTTCAGCCTATAAGATTTTAGAAATCGATCCATCTTGTAATGATGAAGATATAAAAAAAGGATATCGTAAAATGGCGAATAAATACCATCCAGACAAAGTATCACATCTCGGTTACGACCTTCAAAAATTAGCCGAAGAAAAATTCAAAGCAGTTAATAATGCATACCAAACCATTAAAAAAGAACGTCGATTAAAATGAAGGAAAACCCAGGAGAATTTCCATTTACCAGAGGATTATATCCCGGTATGTACCAGGATAAGCCATGGTCGATACGCCAGTATGCAGGTTTTACTTCGGCTGAGGAATCAAACAAGCGCTATAAATATTTGTTGGAACAAGGTGTGACGGGTCTGTCTGTAGCGTTTGATCTGCCAACACAAATTGGATACGATTCTGACCATCCCATGGCAGCAGGTGAAGTTGGCAAAGTTGGTGTTCCCATTACATCCATTCAAGATATGGATATCCTTTTTGATGGAATTGAATTAGATGGTATCTCAACATCAATGACCATCAATGCTACGGCACCTATTTTATTCGCACTCTATTTAGTTGCTGCTGAAAACCAAGGCGTACCTGCAGAAAAATTGAAAGGTACAGTTCAAAATGATATTTTAAAAGAATACATCGCTCGCGGCACATACATATACCCGCCCAAACCATCCATGCGAATGGTCACTGACCTTTTGGAATTTTGCACCACACATGCTCCGTATTGGAACGCCATCTCTATCTCCGGCTATCATATACGGGAAGCTGGTTCAACTGCCGCTCAGGAATTAGCATTTACATTAGCAAACGGGATTTCCTACATAGCAGCAGCAATAGCTAAAGGTCTGGATCCCAATCAATTCGCAAGCAGAATATCATTTTTCTTCAATGCCCATAATGATCTATTAATCGAGGTTGCTAAATTCCGGGCGGCGAGACGTATGTGGGCAAAAATCATGAAAGAACAATTTAATGTAACAAATGAAAAAGCGATGTTTTGTCGCTTCCATGTACAAACTGGAGGATCAACATTAACTGCTCAGCAAATTGATAATAACGTTGTCCGTACGACTATTCAGGCGCTTTCAGCAGTATTGGGCGGTGCACAATCACTGCATACAAATAGTCGTGATGAAGCACTATCACTGCCAACTGATGATTCAGCAAGGCTGGCCCTAAGAACACAACAGATCATTGCTTATGAATCAGGATTGGTCGACTACCCTGACCCCCTTGGCGGCAGTTATGTAATCGAAACATTAACTGATTCTATAGAAACGGAGGCAAATGCCATAATCAATGAAGTTGAAAATAATGGCGGTGCAATAGCAGCTATAGAATCTGGTTGGACAAAAAATGAAATCGCACGAAGTGCATCTGAATATCAGGCTTCAATTGATAAGAAAGATAAAATTATTGTTGGAATGAATGAATTCAAGACGGATGGAAATGATCATTATAATACATTACGCATAGATGAAAAGGCGGTGGCCCTTCAGTTAAAAAGATTGCAGGAGTTTAAGTCTTCACGAAATAACGAATTAGTAGGAAAAAAGTTAAAAATCTTACATAAAACTGCTGCTGGGTCAAGTAACCTCATTCCTGCCATAATTGAATGTGTACGATCTCGCTGCACCCTTGGTGAAATTTCTGATCAATTCAGGGATGTTTTCGGCGAATATCAATCAAACTTTTAACACACATATTGATCCAGCTAGCAAAATTTTTATCCATCATTCTTCATCCGATGATTATATCTTTCCTTGTTTATATAATACTGATCTATGATAACCCAATAATACATCCCAATGCAGGTGGGATTCTGACCACCTGTTTCCTTTTTTCAAATCTCATACCAATTATTACAATCATTGTATTACAAAGATATGGGATTATATCGGATTTGGACGCAAGTATACGCGAACAGCGTATTATGCCTCTAAGTTTGGGAGTCCTTTATGCTGCTATAGGTTTTATTGTACTTACGCTGCAGAATGCGGATGCCATTGTGAGAGGACTGATGTTTTGTTTTATTAGCAACACAGTAATAATTATTATAATTACTCGTTATTGGAAAATTTCTATTCATACCATGGGAGTTGCTGGTCTTTTAGCTGCATTATGGGTTAACGGTGAACAATCCCCTTTAATAATGGGGTTTATTCTAGTGTTAGTTACGAGTGCCAGAGTGGTATTAAAAGCACACAATATTTCGCAGGTTATTGTTGGCTCATTTCTGGGTATCATCCTTACCTATGTACAATTACATTTTATTTTTATTTAGATCATGATATTCACAAATCTTGTGCAGGCAAATCTTCGTACGAAAACACTGGGGCAAGTGATCGAATATTATTCCCAACTGGACTCAACAAATGAAGAAGCCTGGAAAATGATCGATGAAGGTGTTAAGCCCGGCACTGTAATTATCACCGATAGACAGCTATCTGGAAAAGGAAGAAATGGTGCAAAATGGCAATCAAAAGCGGACCGTAGCCTTACATTTTCAGTAGTTATTCAACCTAATAATTTATCAGGATCAATATCTGGTGTATTTCCTCTTTTAAGCGGTGTTGCTATCGTAAGGGCATTGCAGGATATGCACATAGATGGGGGGTTAAAATGGCCCAATGATATCATAATAAACGGTAAAAAGCTTGGTGGCGTACTCTGCGAGAGCAGAATCCAGAGCAAGAGTATCAATTGGGTTGTTCTTGGTATTGGTATTAATGTAAATGAAACAGCTGATGATTTTGAAAATGATATTTCTCACTCGGCTACTTCACTATATTTAGAAGTAGGTGATTTCATGCAACGGGAGCGTTTACTTGCAGCTATACTAAATCATTTAGAAATACTGTTAAATAAGCTTGGAGAGGATTCAGGATCCTTTGACATCAATAAATACTGGAATCCGTATTGTATCCACAACAATAAAAATATCACTTTTCAGGAGGGCGGTCAAATCCGTCAAGGACGATTTACAAATATAGCAAAGAATGGTGAATGCGTTATTGAAATAAATGGTACAACACAATCATTCACAGGTGCAGTAATTAAGAATGTGCGAGGGTTAGATTTTATTGAGTAGCAATCGGGTAAGGTTAGGCGTACTGATGAATCTGGGATATTTTAATATCTACTTCGAATTTATTAAATACTGATACCAGGTCCCTTTCAATCTCATTGCATGATTCAATGACACGAGATTTTGATACACTAGGTTTTACATTAACACCAAATAATATTACATGATGCTGTGCTGTATCCACAACGCGTACATCATGAAAATCTGTGATCACATCATGTTTAGACCAATGCTCCCGTAAATATTTTTTCACTTCTTTTACCTTTGGGTCAGTTATTGAAATAGGATCTACATGTACTGTCGGAGATACGCCTAATTTCTCTCCCAAAGTTTCTTCCACTTTTTCCGAAATATCATGAGCCCTGGCTGGTTTTTCATCTGTATTAATTTCAATGTGGATACTTGCAAACTTATCCTTACCATAACTATGGATGGCAATATCGTGCACATCAATTACGCCATCCACTGCGCGAGCTAATTGTCGAATATCCTCTATTTCATCTACGGTAGGTGGTTTACCAATAAGGTCATCAACTGCAGACTTGGCTATGCCAAACCCGGCCCAAATAATGAATAGTGCTACCCCCAGCCCAGCCCAGCCATCAACTTGACTATACCCAAATTTCCCCGATATCATCGCCACAGCAACAAGCAATGATGATATGGCATCCGTACGGTGGTGCCAGGCATCAGCATGTAATGTGCCTGATGCAATTCTAGTGGATAAGTATTCCGCATAATGTGCAATAATCATTTTTATAAATATTGTTGAGATCATAGCAATAATCATCCACCAAGCTGGTTCTATTTCACTGGGGTGTATAATACGATCAATAGAGGATTCAATAAATTCAATCCCCGCAACTATCAATAAAATAGCTATTACTAAAGTCGCCACATATTCAGCACGGCCATGACCATACGGATGTTCCTTGTCAGCAGGTTTTTCAGCTTCGTTAAACCCCCAGATTACCACACCAGAAGAAATAACATCAGATAATGTATGCACTGCGTCAGCAATTACACTTATGGATCCTATTACAACTCCAATTATGAGCTTAAGCAAGAACATTAGGCTATTAACTGTTACTGAAATCCAGCCTTGAAACTTCCCAATCCTGGTGCGGTATTTCATGGTAGATTCTTTTGACTTGGGTATATACTTATTTGTGATAAAGTCGAAAAATGAATTCACAATCAGCCTATCCCCTTTACATCATATAACTTATTTTTATTATTTTTATACAGAGCGTATTGAAATCCATCCTGGATACCTGCATAACCTATATTCCCGTCTTTCCGCAGGGCAATGTATGCAATCTGAAATTTTACCTTTTCAGGGTGTTTTTGAATTATTCTTAGTACGGCTTCTAGGCAGGCATCCATGGCCGAATAGCCTTGGCGCATAAGTTCCACCACAAGGAAACTGCCGCAGGTTTTTATCACTTCTTCACCCTTCCCAGTCGCACCTACGGCACCAATATCATTATCCACATACATTCCAGCGCCAATTAATGGGCTGTCTCCTACTCGTCCATGAATTTTGTAGGCCATACCGCTGGTTGTACATGCTCCAGCCAAATCACCTTTATTATCTATTGCTAGGGTACTAATTGTATCATGTTCTTCATTTGGCCCCCATGCATCTTTAATACTATGATCTTCTTTCCAGCGCAACCATTCTTCACGAGATTTTTTGGTTAACAGGTTTTCTTCTTTAAAACCATGGGCTAATGCAAATTTCTTTGCCCCCTTACCAACGAGCATAACATGGTCTGTTTGTTCCATTACTTTTCGAGCAACAGAGATAGGATGTTTAATACCTCTCAAGAAGGCAACAGCACCTGCATTACCAACTGAATCCATGATGCAGGCATCCAGTGTAACATGCCCATCTTCATCTGGACGCCCTCCATATCCTACTGATTGTGATTCTGGATCTGCCTCCGGCACACGAACACCTGCTTCAACAGCGTCTAGTGCAGAACCATTTTGTCTTAAAACAGCCATTGCAGCATCATTCGCTGGTAAACCATGGTTCCAGGTAGAAATCACTATTGGTTTTCCCATTCTACTTTTTATCGGTTTTTTGTCATTACTGATTAATGCGGATGGTGCTACCAATCCGGCAGCACCAGTCTTTATAAAACTACGCCGCTTCATTATTATTCAAAAAAATTAATCAAAAGCAGCAATACCTGTGATATCTTCGCCAATAATTAAGGTATGCATTTCGTGGGTACCTTCGTATGTATAAACCGATTCAATATTGGCCATGTGACGAATGGGAGAATAGTCTTCCGTAATTCCATTCGCACCAAGTATTCCCCGCGCCATTCGGGCTATATCCCGAGCCATGGAACAATTATTACGTTTAGCCATGGAAACCTGGTGAAATTTCATCGTACCAGCATCTTTCATGCGACCCAAACGTAATACCATCAATTGCGCTTCCGTAATCCTAGTCAGCATTTCTGTAAATTTGGCTTGAGTTAACTGGTATCCAGCGATAGGCTTAGAGAACTGTTTTCGTTCCTTTGCATAATCCAGAGCTGTCTGGTAACAATCAGATGCACACCCTGTCATTCCCCACGCAATACCATATCGAGCCTGAGTCAGGCAGGACAAAGGACCTTTCATGCCCTCAACACCTGGTAAACGCGCAGAATCTGGAATATGAACATTAACCATTGCTAATTCAGAAGTGATAGAGGCACGTAAACTCAACTTACCATGAATATCATTACTACTGAATCCATCCATACCTTTTTCCAACAGAAAACCACGAACAACACCATCATCATCCTTGGCCCAGACTACAGCCACGTCTGCAATACTGCCATTGGTGATCCACATTTTTGATCCATTGATAATCCAATCAGATCCGTTTCTTTTGGCTGTGGTGGACAGACCTCCTGCATCTGAACCATAATTAGGTTCAGTTAAACCAAAACAACCGACCAGTTCACCTTTGCCTAAACCTGGTAGCCATTTTTCCTTTTGTTCAATTGATCCAAAAGCATGGATAGGATACATAACTAATGATCCCTGCACACTAGCAAAAGATCGCAAGCCTGAATCACCCCGCTCTAATTCATGAAGAATCAACCCGTAGGCTACATTACTTACACCTGCACCACCAGATTCAACCGGAAGAGCAGAACCCATGAAACCCAACTCTCCTAGTTTTGAGACAAGTTCCATTGGAAATGTCCCTTGTTCAAAATGCTCATTAATTACCGGTATAAATTCGTTTTGCACAAATTCATGAGCAGTTTGCTGGATAAGCAATTCTTCTTCAGTTAATTCATCAGAAATATTATAATAATCGGGGCCGAAATTTTTCATATATATAGCTTTCTTATTTCTAGAAATTACGTCGATGCAGCCTGTTTTTCATAACTATGACAAATTAAATCACGCTGTTCAGGAATACCCAATGAAATAAGAAATGGGTCGGTCTTTTGCCGATTGGTGAAGTCTTTCTTACAGGAAATATCCTTCCAATTCTGTCCGGTAATAATTTGTCCAATGGATCCACCTAAGGTATTTCCAGGACCAAGTAAAACCAATTTATCTGGACAAAATTCTTTTATCGCTACGTTCATGGCCGTAGTAAAGTCATACGTTTTACAAACCTGATGACCAAGCGTATAATTCCAAAGATCGTTTGAATTCGTTGCCCATGGAGACCAAATGTATCCCCGTCCATCTACAAGCGGAACAATCGGTTTTTGAAACATTTGCTTGGGAAGCGTGGTAAGTGCTTTTCCAGATACCGATTCCAGAAGTGGTGTATGGTAGGCTGCATGGTAAGGTAATTGAAACGGATATTTATCTTTGTGAGGGAGTGACTTTAATAGCTTATCCAGCGCTTTTTGCGCACCGCCAATAACAAGATATCCCCCAAGATAAATGGATATATTTGCTCCTGCTTTTTCCACCTTTTTCAGGGTCTTTTCTTTTATTGCTTCGTCCACCTGCCAATTGTCATCGGTAACTGAGTAGATGATCTGTCCGCCAATAATAGTATCTTTCATCATGGATCCCATGGTGTCAATCAAGGTGTAGGCATTTTCATGCTTTAGCGCGCCGCCAAGCGCCAATGCTGAGTACCAGCCCATGGAATTCCCAGTTATGGCAACGATTTTAAATCTGGATTGATCAATTGATAAAAAGTCAGCCAAGCTACATGCGTAGATCAGGGTCGAAGCGTGCTCACCTTTCATGTGTATCTTGGCTTTGAAGGGTTGAGAATCCAATTCAGAAAGCGTTGGCAAACCGGTCGTGTTCCGCTTTTCATCCATGAAAATAATCTGATCCTTTGCCAGTGCACCATAGGTCTTTAAATACCCGGATGTTTCCCGTGTATAACTTCCTCGCCCAGGACAAATGATAACAATGCGTTCTTTACCCATTAACCAGTTCCAACGCGTGTTTGATTATACTTTCTTTGCTGGGCAGGGTGACCGTTGCCGCCTCACCCAGCGGAATAAAACTGTCCTCTGCAGCATGCAATTTGATTGTTAATCGCTTATTGTTTACACTGGCCATGTCCGCAATAAGTCCTTCTCCATGGCAACCTCTTTTCCTGCATTCATCTACAATCAGCACCTTCACGCATGTGCCGATTGCTTTCAGAAGATTTGGAAGATTAATATCAGATAGCCATCTTAAATCGATCACTTTTATCTTTTTCTTAAGTTTCTTTTCAATCTCTTTCTGTGCCTGCAGAGACAAATACAATCCATTTCCGTAAGTGATAATGGTCAGTGCCTTTCCCCTCCCGTACTCGCCAAATTCACCGATAGGGAGCTCTTCTTTGAGATCGGGATATTTAAAATTCCACTCGCCGTCTTTAGGCTTATGTAGGTCCTTTATCATATACAATGCAATCGGTTCAACAAACACAGTGATTCGGCCGTTTTTATATGCTTCGCGTACGGCGGTCCTGAGCATTTTAACAGCATCGTGGCCATTGGACGGACATGCCAGAATCACACCAGGAAGATCTCGAAAAACTGCCAGAGAATTATCATTATGAAAATGGCCGCCGAATCCTTTCTGATACGCCAGCCCCGGCACGCGTAATACCATCGGATTCATGAATTGTCCTTCGCTAAAAAAGGCTAAAGTTGACGCTTCTCCACGTAACTGATCTTCAGCATTGTGGAAATAAGCTAAAAATTGAATCTCCGGAATCGGAACGAATCCATTATGGGCAAAACCAATCGCAGAACCGATGATTGAGGTTTCATCCAGTGGACTATTAAAGACACGGCGCATCCCAAATTGACTATAAAGATCAGCTGTTACATAGTACACGCCGCCCTTTTGGGCCACGTCTTCCCCAAATACCAGCGTATTGGGATAACGAAGCATAATATCTGAAAGACCATAATTAAGTAGTTTTGCCATGTGCTGAGGCTGGCCCAACCGCGTAGATTTCTTTCCAAAAATAGCTTCCCGATCTTTTTGACCTGGTATAGTCGGAACTGTTCGATTGAATGTATGTGCTGTGATTGATTCCATCACATTTTCCGCAGTTTTTAGTTTCGGTGTTTTCGCTGCTGATTCACACACATGATTTATGGTTTGTCTCGCAGATTCATATAGATTCAAAATATCATCTGCTGATAAACATCTGTTTTGAATCAGGATCCGGGATGAATGAAGCAGAGGATCGTTGAATTCTGTCTTTTCAATGGTTTCTTGTTTGTGATACCCAGACTCTATATCCGATCCGGCATGACCCATTAACCGGATCGTTTTCATATGGATGAAAACAGGTGACCGGTGATTTCGGCAATGCGATTCTGCTTCTTTTGATTTTTCAATCAGATCGATTAGGTTTAATCCATCGCAAGCGATATATTTATAACCAGGGCGGTTCACGAAAGAATCCCTGATCCAATTCTCAGGTGTGGGTACCGAAATACCAATACCGTTATCCTCGCAAATAAATACAATGGGAACATGTCCACCCTGGCGTGTCACCCAGCCGGCCGTATTGAATCCTCCCAGAGCCGTAGAATGATTTATACTTGCATCACCAAAACTGCAAAGAACAACGCTGTCATTTTTCAGTTCCCTTTCCTGAATATCGAGATCACGCGCCCGGTCTATAGAAAGTGCTACACCAACAGCTTTAGGAACGTGGCTGGAAACTGTGCTGGTTTGTGGCGGTATATTTAGTTTTTTACTACCAAATACCTTATGCCTGCCTCCACTGATAGGATCATCTGCGGATGCAGTAAAAGAAAGTGCGAGATCGTACAGAGGTGTGGTCCCCGGCGTCTGCCTTGAGCGCTCTATAAATAATGCACCGCTGCGATAATGCAGAAATGCCATATCTGTGTAAGGGAATATCTTTCCAAAGACGGCATTGCCCTCATGGCCGGAACTTCCGATGGTGTAATAACACTTCCCGTCATCCTTCATAATTCTTGCTTTCAGATCCATGTGCCGGCTCAACACCTGAGACTCAAATAATGAAACCAAATCCGATGGCTTTATGTTTGTATGAGAAAGAGGAAGATCAATTCGGGCTTGCGGGAGGTTCCCTGATTTCACAAAGGATGTGAAATTCTGATCAATGATTTCAGCTCGGTTAAATAAAGACATGTGCCCTCAGAATATTCAAATCACCCCGTGGTCCGCGAATGAATACACTTCATTCCCGGTAATGCTTAGATGATTTCTTTACAGCCATTTCCGGTTTAGGGTGAAAGCTTTTGAAACTATTTTTTCAGCCGTTTCAGCTTTGTCTTGAATTCACGTAACTCGCGTACGTTGCCAAGATTGATCTCTCCTGAAGACCACTTCAGTTTAAAGTCATCTACAGAATCACTCCCGCCCTGCTTTTGATAAAGGATAAATAGGTCCGTATCTTCCCTAGGTTTATTATTGTGCAGAGTTGCGGTGATCTGGTAAGCCACATCTTCAAGAACATCATCAATAACTCGATCAGGAAGACGTTGCTCTAGCAAGCTTTGTTCTATCCGGGAAAAACGCAAACCGCTGACCACATAATCCTGGTAGGCTTCCCAGGCAAATGGCGCCACTTTTTTTACCGCATCTGCCATGGCATCGGAGTAGACTCGAATTTCATACTGGGCATGGTTATCAGAGCGCAGACCAATAAAATGCAAAAGGTTGTGCAGGTCATTCTTCCAGTACCATTCTGTGTAGAGATTCACCGGCAGGATGGCCCGGATCAGTTCCCGCGCCAAGCCTGCTTCGTTCAGTTCCTTATACATATCAAAACTGCGCTCGGATATTTCCTTGAAATATTTCAGCACCTTATCGGTGAGTTGCTTGGGCACATTCCCCGAACGACCCTGTTTATTGAGGGTGCTTTGGAATTGAATTTGTTTGGGCTCGGGATAATAAAACTCATCCCGGGCTTCCGAGTAGCGCAATGAATATTCATTAATGTTGGCGGTGCGGTGCCGGACCCATTGTCGAGCGACAAAAATGGGCGTCTTACAGTGGAACTTGAATTCCACCATTTCAAATGGCGTGGTGTGGCGGTGGCGCATCAAGTAGCGAATGAGGCCGCGGTCCTGACTCACTTTGCTGGTGCCTTTGCCGTAGCTTACCCGAGCGGCCTGCACAATGGCATCGTCCCCGCCCATGGAATCCACCAGCCGGACAAAACCTTTATCTAAACACTTAACTGCATCTTTTGGTATTTCTGTCATCCTAAGTATATGCGCTAAACACTTTATACGTTTTATCTACTGCTTGGATATCCCCAGCAATCAAACCGGGCTCTATCCTTATCTGTTCCTGATTAAAACTAATATTATTGCCGTTCAGGTCAATCACTTTTCCACCTGCTTCCTGTATGATACACGTCCCAGCGCAAATATCCCACTCACTTTTCGGACGCAGAGATGCGAATATATCTGCCTGCCCAGCTGCGGTCAGGCCAAGCTTGTAGGCCACCGAACCGATTGCCCTAAGTTCGCCAAATGTACCAACATATGGTTCCCAAAGTCCCCGGCGGGTTTCCGACCGACTGTTCAGGATCACCATATCTTTTACATTGTCTTTTGTTGTACATTGAATGGCTTCACCATTTAATTGGGCCCCCTCACCTTGAGCTGCCGTAAAAGTTTCATTTGTCACCGGGTTGAATAAAACGCCTACAATCGATGTTCCACTTTCGACCAAAGCCACACTTACAACAAAGTTGGGCACTCCTTCAATGAATTCCTTCGTTCCGTCCAATGGGTCTACAACCCATACCCGCTCTTTTCCCAACCGGTCAGGTGAATCTACTGTTTCTTCAGAAAGCCAGCCATAATAGGGTCTTTCTCCCAGTAGAATTTCTTTTAACCTGCTATCGGCCTCGCGGTCGGCAGTGGTCACAGGATTATGGTACCCCTTTTCTTGTATTTCGTAATCGGCCTTGTAGTAATTAAGAATAATGCCGCCTGCTTCAATGGCAGCTTCTTTCGCAATATTTAATTCAGAACGCATAGGCAAAAGTTAGGTTGAATAGAATATTTTTATGATTGTTTGATTGCTTTTCGCAAATAAAAAATAAAATCTGCCATTTGGAAGTATACATCATAGGCGGTATCAAAACATTTTCCAGATTGAAGTTCTTCATCATGAACATTCTTGCTTACGATAAAATCCTTGTATCTCAGCCATTGAATCTGGAGGTGATCTTTCGGATAACCTTTTGGTGCCACTTTCAGTTTATCGCCTTTTAAACCACCAAACATTTTTATAAAACCGGACTCATTTACTATGGCGTTAAATTGGTTTGGCCAGCCAATGATATATTCACGAATAGCCGATAATGTATCCTTATCTGGATGCCAAACACCACCGGCAATATAACAATCTCCTGGTCCAACATGGATATAATACCCAGCGCCCATCCGTTTTCTTCCACCGGGATTCATCCCGGCACTAAACCAAGTCTTGTATGGTGTTTTATCATTAGAAAAACGAATATCACGATAAATACGAAACAAGCAGTTTTTTGGCTCAGTACCAATCATATCCGGATCGAATTCTGAAATTCGAAACAGTATCATGGCCACAAAATCGATAAAATTCTGTTGGGATTCCTTAAACCGTTCTTTATTGGCATGATACCACACCCGGCGATTATTCTTTTTAAGGTCCGCCAGAAAATCAAATGTGGATTGGTCAATCATTGTTTTTCAAATATAATGAGTTTTTCACGATTCTTTCTTTGTTGAATGGATATTTTTGGAAATTCTTCCCTTTCAATAATCCAACCATTTTTGAAAATGGATTTTACTTCTTCAATTGTTATTCCCCATGGCGGGCCTCCATCTGCCATTGTTTTATCCAGAGGAAACCAGAGACCGATCATTTTTCCGCCCGGTTTTAAAATTTTGTATACCAACCTTTGATATTCCTTCCGGCGCTCGGGGTTGATGGCACAAAAACAAGCTTGCTCAATAACATAGTCAAAAACACTGTCATATTTGGGTGTCAGGCAAAATATATCGGACTGGCGTATCTGGACATTCACATTT
>Ga0257111_1000213_pt1 | contig 23206 bp, 19 predicted proteins | sample LP_taG_6_FD_191567 | JGI IMG/M metagenome (GOLD analysis project Ga0257111, IMG submission 191567) | Marine microbial communities from Northeast Subartic Pacific Ocean, Canada - LP_J_2015_P26_500m | ecosystem: Environmental > Aquatic > Marine > Oceanic | place: Canada: Northeast Subartic Pacific...
TGATAATATGTTCAACATCAGCAATAGCGGAATCATTCATAAGAAGTTCATATTAAGCCTTGGAGGATGGGGAAACGATGAAGGATTTGTTGCAGTGGCTGCATCTGCTGAACTTCGACAAACTTTTATCAATAATCTCCTGGATGTGTGTGATGAATACGAATATGATGGCGTAGACCTTGATTGGGAATTTCCACAATCAGCTGCTGATAGAAATAACTTAAATCTATTGGTTTCTGAAATGGATTCAATGTTTCATGCACATGATTCAACATTATTGATTACGATGGCAGTTCCTACATCAAATTATTATGGTCAATGGTATGATTTTGGATACCTAAAAAACCATATAGATTTTTTTAATGCCATGACTTATAACATGCATGGAAACTGGTCCAGTCATGCAGGACATAATTCTCCCTTATACCAATCACCCCCTGGAGATCCTGATGGGTCTTGTCAGACGGGAATAAATTATTTACTTCTTACAAGAGGTGTTGCTGCTGATCAAATAAATTTGGGATTACCATTTTGGGGAATTCAATTTAGTGCATCGAATATCAATGGAAGCTTTACTGGGAGCACAGTAGATATACGATATAGTGAAATTCCTGTTATGATTAACAATGGCTGGACATATCATTGGGATAGTATTGCATATTGTCCCTATCTAATCAATGAAGATCAATCAAAGGTATTATCATACGATAATCCCGAATCTATCGCCTACAAATGTGAATATGCTATGGAAAGAGATCTAGGTGGAGTAATGATTTGGGCATTAGGATATGATGTAACTACGAATGGGCAAGAGCTAATACAATCAATTGGAGAAAATTATTTACATACTGAAATGGAACAGAAAGATTTAGTACCATCTCAACTTTCATTGAAAGCCTACCCAAACCCTTTTAATCAATCATGTAAAATCGTTGTAGATCTATCTGATAATGAATTTATTACGATTAATATTTATGATATTTTAGGTAATCAAGTTGACCAAATAGCAAACGAAACTTTATATGCTGGTCAACATACATTCTATTGGAATGCTTTTGGAAGAACGAGCGGCGTTTATTTTATTAAGTTGCAAAATAGTCATTCTATTCAAACGCAGAAAATAATGTTAATGAAATGAGTGTTTATTTTGGTGCAATAGTGCAATAATTAATTTGTTATTTCTTAATACTTTATTTGTTTTTAAACACTTTGTTTACTTATTTTCGCAACCACAAGAGTATTACTTTACGTTTTACTTATAAAAGTAATCAAAAATAAATAATAAATAAAGGAGGATGAACATGGTGAGATTGTTATCAAAAATAACAACAATCTTTGTTTGTGTTTTAATCCCTGCAAGTATTTTTGCACAAGATACATTATTGATTTCTTGGGCAGAAACTCCAGGGTTGCTTGAATCAACGATTAAAGCAGATACAACCGCTGATGGTTCACAAGCACATGATGTCTATTTACTAGAATCCAATAAGATCTATTTGCAAAAAACAGAAATAAATGTAAATAGTCATGTGAATATTTCTGGTCAAACACCTGGAACAGGTGAATTTCCAGCAACAATACAACCGATGCCTGGAGATGATGGACTATCAGGTTTCACTGGATGGCCAAATGGCAATTTCCAAGTATATGGAGATGGAGCAAATTTGACTCTAAGAAACCTGATCTTAAATGGTGCTTCTATTGATCAAAGTTTTAACCTTGGTTCAGTAGTTACTGCAAGAGGGGATTTGCAAAAAATCGTAATGGATAATGTTATTGCATCTCATTATGTAACTTTTACATTCTCTACTTTTGGCACATCAACTGATTTTCATTTTGTTAATTCAGTAGCAAAGGCCTTTACAAATGGACCTGGTGGTCAATACTTTGGTGGTCTAGCTTGGGGCGGAGGCTCTTGGATGGGTACTATTGATACATTAGTGGTTGAGAATAGTACTATTCATAATGTTATCGGTGAATGTATTGTAGTATATAGTCAAGTAGATTATGGTTTGGTTAATCACTGTACATTTGCAAATATTGTAATGAGTGTATTATGGTACCGTGGTCAAAATAATGTGACTGTTAGTAATAATCTATTTTATAATACCAAAGCTCATAGTCAATCTACGTATGATATTAGCGGTTGGGGTGTATGGCACCCAGGCGGTCAAGGTCAGATGAGTCTTTTGCCAGATTATACGCATCCTGATAGCACACAAATGGCAGGTGCTGATGTAGTTGATCATATGAATCGTAACATTAATTATCATCATAATGTATGGTGGCATGATGAGCATCTTACAGGGTTTATGCAAAACACGGATCCTTGGTCATGGCAGGCTTCCAGTACAGCGTATGATACATTAGCTGATGGAACTATCGATACAATTGTAACCGTTACTACTGTAAATGATACAATGCTTGCTTTAGCAGATCAAAGTAAGTGGATCGATGATTCAACTCTTATTACTATAGATCAAGGACGTGGTGTCTCACAGTCTAATAATATTAATTCTGATCCTGGTATTAACTTAGCTGATGATTATATTACTACGCAGCTTGCACGTACGTGGGATTTCAGAGATAATCTTGTAAGTGATACTCCACCTTTTGATACACAGTGGTGGCAGTATGAGCACGATGGTAGTCATGTAAGTATTGAATGGCCAATGCATATTGACATGAGCTATGATCCATCTTCTGCAGCTGCAACTGCAAGTTGGTCTAGTGGACCGGTTGGTGACCCTAGATGGATGTCCCAATATTTTACTGGAACAGATGGAAATGATGTTAATGTACCAAAAGAGTTTGCTCTTAAACAGAATTATCCAAATCCATTCAACCCAACAACTGATATCTCATTCACTATTGGACAGACATCAGATGTTAGCCTAACTATCTACAACTTGCTTGGTCAAAAAGTAAGAGTATTAGTGAATGCTTCTAGACAAGCTGGAACGCATACACTACGATGGGATGGTCGTGATGAAATGGGTAAAGATATATCTACTGGTGTGTATCTTTACACATTAACAAATGGTACAAAATCTATCACAAAGAAAATGGCATTAATGAAGTAATTCTTTAATTCATTTTAAATTATATCAAAGGGGCAGTGAATATTTTACTGCCCCTTTTTTAAAATATAGAAAAGAATACAAATATATAAAAAATTGAAAAATATTAATTATCTCTTTATCCTAATAAGTTGCTTATTAATATTTTCTTGTTCAAAAGAAACTAAGGAGGATAGCAAAAAAGTCTCAAAAAATATTCCTCAAAATGTTTCCGTTCCAAAAAAATCTAAAAAATCAAATATGGATACGACAAAATTGAATTCAGTTTGTAATTGCTATAAAGAAGCGTTAGGTACACTTGATGAAATATTAGATGTAAGATCAAATTATGAAAGTTATGAAAAGTATAGTAAAGATACTGAATCGGTTAACAAGGTGAAAACGTACTTAAAACAATGGAGAGGAATACAATCCTATTGTTTGCAAACATATAAACGAGCTATGTATTGGGAAAATGATTGTTATCCAACGGATAGTGTGGAAAAAAAGCGTTTAGAATTGAATGATTTAGGGATAAAATCATAATCAATAATCGAGAATAAACTTTCAACTAGGAACAATTCTAATGAGATCATCGCTTTTATTTTTAATTACTGGATTTTTATTAATTAATACGATCGGATACTCTCAGAAGGGAAATCTCTCAGGTTTTGTGAAAGATGCTGCGAGTGGTGAACCGCTTGTGGGAGCAAATGTTTTCATTGTTGGGACAAGTTTGGGTACAGCAGCTGATGATAAGGGTTTCTACAAAATATCTAATTTACAAGAAGGAACCTATCTTATTAGAGCGGAATATATTGGCTATCTTATGATGGAGGATAGTGTTGTAATTGTTGTTGAATCAGATATAAGCCTAAACTTCAGCCTTAAGTATACAACTATTGAAGGGGAAGAAGTGACGGTTACCGCACAGGCTAGAGGACAGATGGATGCGATAAATAAGCAGTTGAATTCAAGCTCAATCGTTAATATTGTTTCTGCTGATCGAATACAAGAATTACCTGATGCAAATGCTGCGGAATCTGTAGCTCGAGTTCCCGGTGTATCGATAAAAAGAGAAGGCGGGGAAGGTAATAAAGTTGTTATCAGAGGTTTATCACCAAAATATAATTCCATAACAGTGGATGGAACACGTTTAGCATCAACAGATCCAGATGATAGAAGTACGGATCTTAGTATGATTTCACAATATATGCTTGATGGCATTGAAGTAACAAAGGCAGGAACTCCAGATCTTGATGCGGATGTGTTAGGTGGAACGGTAAATTTTATTCTTAAAAAAGCGAAACCAGGTCTACATGCTAACGTTATTACACAAGGGATGTATAATGGGCTCGAAGATACCTACAATGATAATAAATTTGTATTTGATGTTAGTAATCGCTTCTGGAAAGATCGTATTGGTGTGCTGGCGCAAATAGATCTTGAAAATAGGAATCGTAGCTCCCATGAACTTAGCGCATCGTACACACTTCCTGGAGCTGAATTAGACTCAGTGAATCAGCTTTTCTTTACTGGTTTGGGTCTGTATGATATTCTTCGAAAAAATAAGCGCAATAATAATACCGTGATGATTGATATGCATATTCCCAATGGTAATATTAGCTATAGCAGTCTAAATAGCTCCATTGATAAAGATATTATCAATTATTCTACAAACTATGTTTTTGCAAATAATTCCAGAAATTCTTCCTCAGGAAAAACAGATAGTAAGATCGAAGTGACAACAAAGACCTTACGGTATAAGCAGACATTGTTTTCAAACTTGCATATTGACGCATTCAGTTCTTTTTCCCAATCAACAAATACTTCGTATGCATATTCATTTAATTTCCTTGAGCCTGATGCATATACAGAATCCACTTTTGGTATAAAGATGGAAAGGGTGGAGCAGATTGCAAAATTTGATACCTTGAATACTGGTCTAGATAGTTATCAGTATAATAAATATTTCAGCGATGAAAAAGAAAGAACCTATGGTGTAAATCTTGAGTTAGATTTTAGAATAGGGAAACAAGTATCAGGAAAATTAAAGATTGGGAACAAAATACGTACCAAAGAGAGAGAATTTGATAGGAATAATGAATATGCGCCAGTTGCCGCTGCAGCAGGTCTTCGTGGTCCACGAGACTCATTAGTTCATCATTTCCCGCAACTTTTTGAGAATCAGGGTCTGGATCCAAGAAGAATGCCTATTACAGGATTTATGGACCATGATTATGATCCAGGTAATTTTATGGATGGCGAATATACAATGGGACCAGTAGCTGATCTTGATTTTATGTTAGAGGTCTTTAGGTATTTTAAGAAAAATTTTGGTAGATATTCACCAGGCGCATCTACAATTGATGAATATATCATGCACAGATTGCATGAAACGAATACCATTATGTATGATTATTCTGGTGAAGAAAATTATAATGCGAATTATTTTATGCTCGATATGGATATCGGTTCAAAATTTAATATTATTGCTGGTGGACGTTCGGAGAGGAACGAAACATTATATAATTCCTGGAGATCACAAAAATCTGCCTTACCTCATTGGATATACACTGGAGAGCGCTATTCGCATGAAAGAGAAAATGAATTTTGGCTACCTGCGCTATTTTTGAGAGTTAAACCGTTTTCTTGGTTAAATATCCGTTTTGCTCATACAAACACGCTTACCAGACCTAATTATTCGGATATTATACCTTTGTATGAAATTGACGGTACTGGTGCAAATGTAGATTATAGGAACCCTTTTTTGAAACCTGGAAAATCAGAAAACCTGGATTTTTCCATAACATTTCTTCAAAATCATCTTGGCTTATTTAGTATTGGTTATTTTGAAAAGAATATAAACGATCTCATTTATTCAAGTGGCAGGAGATATATCTCTGATCCAAGTGAACATGGCCTGCCAGAATCAACGCATAAATATTATATTCAAAATTATACATCGAATAATCCATATGCGGTAAAATTATCCGGTTTTGAGTTTGATTTTCAAACTAGGTTTTGGTATCTCCCAAGCGCATTAAGTGGTTTAGTGTTAAATGCAAATTATACAATTACTGAATCGGAGGTAAGGTATCCAAGAACAATTATAGAATTTGATATAGATTGGGGACCTCCTCTTACAACAACAACTTCAAATATTGACACATTTTATGTAGATAGATTAATCGATCAACCGGATGAAATAATCAATATTTCTCTTGGGTATGATTATAAGGGCTTTTCTGGTAGGCTTTCCATGCTGTATAAATCGAACGTCTTTATGCGGACTGATTTTTGGCCAGAATTGCGACAGTCAACGGATGATTATCGTAGATGGGATCTATCTATGAAAATGGATCTTCCCGTTAATGGATTAGAAGTATTTTTAAATGTGAGCAATATTACTGAAGCTATCGATAGAAACATCTTTAAAGATAGAAATTTAAGCTTAAAACAACATTACGGTAAAACGATCGATCTAGGATTTCGTTATTCTTTTTAATTGAGTTTGATTAATTAATCAACGAAAAGATGAAATTATTACTTTTATCGATTGTTGTATTAATTAACCAATCCATTTCTCAAACAAATGAATCTCAACGAAAAAAGAATCATTTATATCCATCTCCAAATCTTGAAATAATATATCAACAAGATTGGCAGAAAATCTCTTTTAATAATCGAGTAAATTATTTTCGAAATAATCCAATAGGATATAATAAGATAGTATTTCTGGGTAATAGTATTATAGAGGCTGGAAATAATTGGAATGAGAAATTTGGAGTTGATAATATCATAAATAGAGGTATTTCTGGAGATTTTACTGAAGGTGTTTTATCTAGATTAAATGAAATTATTTATTATAAACCTATAGCAGTATTTATTCTAATTGGAATAAATGATATTTTTGATGATCATGCTAATAGAAAAGATATAACTCCTCAGTATGTTTCCAGTAATATAATGCGAATTGCGAATCAGATTAAGACGAATAGCAATGATACGAAAATTTTTATTCATACAATTCTACCTGTTGATTCACTAAGATTCATGGATTTCCATGATCGCAAATTACCTGTATATAAAGTATCTCTTAATGATCAGATTAATAAGATAAACCTACTAATTAAGGAAAATAAAGATTACACTATTATTGATTTACACTCTTTATTTATTGACGAACGAGGGTTAATGAATGAACAGTTTACAACGGACGGAGTTCATTTGAATAATGCAGGTTATAGTTTTTGGGTTGAGAATATTAGAAAAGATATTTTATTATGTATGAAAGAATAAAAATGGATCAATGTATAAATACATTTTGTAAAATTTATTTTAAGGAAATATAATGAAAAGACTGTTTTTAATTTTATTGATGGTTGTAATAAGCTGTGATGAAACGACGAATGAAGAAATCTCATTACTTGGGACATGGACAATTACATCATTAAGATATTATAGCAACTCTGATTGTTCTGGTGAATACGATGAGTCAACTGGAATAATTACTTTTAATGAAACTTCTGTATATGAAGAACTGGTTAGTGAATATTCATTTCAAGAATATTGTCAGACGCTTGGTGGTGTTTATGATGGCACATATTGTTTAATGGGAGATGGTTCGTTGTTCTTCAATGGAGCTGATTATGTGGAAGTGCCTCATAATGAATCATTAAACATAAGCGATAGAAATGGCAATCAAGGTACGTTGATGGCTTATATAAAGATCGAAGATGTTTCCGAGGTTACATATAACAGAGTAATATCAAAAAAGTCTATCTGGAATGCGCCTACAGGATATGAGTTAGAAGTTAATCCATCGCAAAATATCATTACATTTCTCGCAGGTGATGATAATTATGCGAGAGGTGAGTTGATACCAACCGAAGAATGGATGCATGTTGCAGTAACATTTAACGATTCTATCGCTACTATTTATGTAAATGGAACGGATGTTACGTTTGATAATAATATTAATCCTATTGTAAGTGATGAAGTACCTTTATGGCTTGGAAATCTTACAGGAAGTGAAGATGACCCTGAAGGTGGGGGATTTTATGGACATATTGATGAAGTTGGAGTTCTAGATATTGAGTTGTCTAGAGATGAGGTGAGAGATATTATTGCAAATGGTTTTCAAGTGAATAGTAACGTAGTAGCATATTGGAATTTTAGTTCAGGGGAAAGTGAAGTATTAGTAGACCAAAGCGATAATAGCAATAATGGTACAATCACTGGTGCGGTTTGGGCGATTGATAGTCCAATTGAAATTCAAAAAAATGAAAACTCATTCTCACAATTATGCACTAATACAGGTGGAGAGTATTCAGGTAGCAGTTGTTCAATTGCAACTACAAGCACTTGGAATTATCGGCTTAATTTAAATGAATTTTGTGAGATGGATTCAGTTGGGGTATTCTCCTATTGTGGTACGCTCCAGCTTTCACCAACTGATGCTACAATTACCTTCTCTGATGATGATGGTTGTATGATCATAAATTGTTCTAGATAAATTCTATACATTCAGTGAATAGATGAAGTTATTTATCAATAAGTTAAGAGAATATGTTATAAAGATTATTTTTTATTCTTGCTATGGGTACACAGCGCTTTACTCTCAAGATGTACCCATAGAATATTATGGAAGAGATTCGTTTCTCATTGAGGGAACTGCAACAGTTGATTCACTAAAAGAAAGTCCATATGATCGTTTGCCAGTTTCTTACAAATCTATTGTACGTGAACCCGTTTGGGAGCTATCAAAGAATTCTGCTGGTTTATCTGTACGGTTCAATACTAACTCATCATTAATTAGAATAAAATGGCAAGTATTAAATGATGCAAGCATGAACCACATGACAGAATCTGGCATAAAGGGAGTTGATCTATATTTTAATAATTCAGGATTTTGGCAATATTTAGGTACAGGCAGACCATATGATAAGATGAAGAATAATCAGTTAATTATAAGCAATATGCCAACTAAAATGAGGGAGTATAAGCTTTACTTGCCATTATACGATGGCATTGAAGAACTAGAGATTGGAATTGATTCTATTAGCGTGATAGAAAAACCCATAAAACACACCCAAAAACCTATTATTTTTTATGGCACTAGTATAACCCAAGGTGGATGTGCTTCTAGGCCAGGAATGGCCCATACAAACATCATATCAAGAAAACTGGGTATTGATTGCATAAATTATGGTTTTAGTGGTAATGGTAGGATGGAATCTGAAATTGCAACATTAATTGCAGATATTGACGCGTATTTTTATGTGATTGAATGTATGGCTAATGTTACAAAAGATCAGATAAAGCAGAATACAATTCCACTTGTAAATATAATAAGAGATAAACGCCCCAGAACACCAATTTTATTTGTTGAAAATATTATGTTCGAAAGTGGCTATCTTGACACATCAATCAATTTTGAATTAACGGAAGAAGATAAAGAATTAAAACATCAATACAATATTATGGTTCATAATGGTATAGAGAATCTATTTTATATTGAGGGTGAGGGTGCGATTGGAAACGATCATGAAGGAACAGTAGACGGTGTTCACTTTACAGATTTAGGTTTTTTACGATATGCAGACTATTTAATTACGCAATTCAAACAAATAGGATTGGTGGAGAAAGAATAATTAATGAGTATTCAATTGAATAGATATAATTTTATTCATGTTATTTTTCAATATTTATAGAAATTTAGAGGAAAATATTGGATTATTTACTTGCAACAAATGACGGATTAAAGATCTTTGTAGGTGTTACTATATTTTTTGTATGGGTAGTGCGTTATCAGAATATCATTGAAGAGTTTGAATTATACCATTTACCTGATTGGTTACGTGATTTAGTGGGAATCTTTAAGATTACTTTTGCTGTTATGCTGCAGACTACATCTTCCTATTTAGTTTTATTGGGGTCTATTGGCATTGCTCTTTTAATGGCAGCAGCGCTTATTACTCATTTCCGAATGAAAACTCCATATGTTAAAAGATTACCTTCGGCTGCATTACTGTTTATTTGTTTATTATTATTTTCTATCGAATATTCACTATTATAATTACCAAAAGATTTTATGAACAAATTATATATAAAAATTGCAATTGCTTTGATTATCATAATATGGTGGCTATTTAACAGGTTTATGTAGTCTGTCTCTTCCTATTAGATAGAGCAAAGCGCAAAATACTAATCCGATAGCTATTATTATAAAAAAATAATATGGCCAACTTGGCATTAGGACAGATAGGTTCATGCCTGATGGTTTATATCTAGTAAACATATAGTTTGAGCCAATCATAGTATTAATCAAACCTATTAGTATAATTGTAAATAACATAATATAAGATGTTTTATAATAGTCTTTAAGTGTTGGTCTATAACCTTTAATATATAGGGATATACCAAAATATAATAGGATACCGTGATGTCCATAATATCTTAATATCAGATACCAGGGTTCTACACCCGTCATAATTGTGTTTAAAAATGCTGCTGCTGCTGACCAAATACCAATGTAATACAGCCAAGATTGTATTCTTATTGATGGTTTGTATAAATAAATGGGTATTGCAAAAATAGTTAAATAGGATATTTCTAAAGGAAGTGTCTTAATTAATTCCCATTCTCTATAAAGAATTGATTGAATTTGAAATATCAATTCAATGATGATAGGAAGAAATCCTAATAAAATATCCAGAAAATGAAAATTATATTTTATTACCTTATGTCGTATTATTAAAAGGAAAACGACAATCGTTATGGTGATTAATGTATGATTTAAATGATTAGAGGGTAAATTCTTAAAGACATTGATTATATCATTAATCATACGAATTTTGGATATTACTACAGTTTATATTTACAATCACGTTTTGTATGTAGAAATATTGAACTTATAATATGTAAAATAATGGCATTAAAATATGAGATTTACTATAGAAATAGGAAGCGTTATTATCATGTGTATCTTTTATGTTGGCATTGGTATCAAGCACTTTACAAATCCAATGTGGTTTATAAAGATAGTTCCTCCAATTCTTCCCTATAAACTATCATTAGTGTATATATCGGGGTTTTTTGAAATATTATTTGGTATAATGCTACTTTTTCCAAATACAAGGTATGTAGCCGCTTGGGGGTTAATACTGCTGCTAATCGCTGTTTTTCCTGCAAATATATACCTTGCTATGACGAATGGAGCAGCTTTAAATACAACACCGCAAATGGCTTGGGGGCGTCTGCCGTTTCAATTTCTTTTTATTGCTATTGCATATTGGCATTCTACCATATGAATTTTGGTAACTTAAATAGTCATAATTAATATAACATAATGAATCTTACATATATTATATCGGTTGTTTTTCTATTATTCTATGATTTTGCTATTGGGCAAAATTCTGTGTGTTTTACTATTGAAGAGAATCCAGATATTAATTCTCCTGCATTTAGTGATTTTACAAAATATGTTCGCGTGTTGGATTGTTTCAATATTTATGCAGAGGCTTCTATCTCAGATGCAAAAGTTTTACATGCCGCAGCTATTACCGCAGAGTTACTTGATAATAATGAAGATGGTGAGGTTGATGATACTTTACTGAAAGATCAGTTAAGTGCAAATGGGGCACTTATTCCTATTTTCTCTTATGATGGTTCTTCTGCAATGGATAATTTTTTTGATTATTATAATGGTAATGGTGCATCAGCAGTTTTATGGAGAGATGAGATTGATCCAAATAATCCTGGACACTGGGGATCAGATGCGACTGTAGAAGAAATAGTCCATGTAATAAATGTTGTGGGACATACAAATATCTATCCATCTGCTTTTTCAGTACAACCAAACTCATCATTGCTTACGGATGCGATGGATGTGGCAAGAGGGGGTCAGTTTATTCAACACCCTGGAAATTATCCACAAGAAGCATGGTATCACTATGATGATTATACATGTGATTATGAGTGCATGGCTATTGAATATCTATATTGGTGTATTGTTACAGATATGGGAATTCTATCTGATAATCAAACTTGCGCAGGAATAGCCAATGAATGGGAGCCATGTACCTCGGAACTATTTGAAGAGATAGACACTCTTATGTTTTCTTTGATCAACAACATTGACTACCTATTGCCTCAATTAGCTCCAGATGGAAATTATTGTCCATTTAGTGTTCAAATAGGAAATGAAGGTATTCATCCTCAGTCATTTCAACTATTTTCTGCTTATCCTAATCCTTTTAATCCAGAAACTATTATTAATTATACGGTACCAAGCGGTACTACATTTCGTATCGAAATAATCGATATTCAAGGAAGGCTTATAAAGACATTGATAAATGATAAAATTTCTCAAGATCAGGGTCAGATTAAATGGAACGGGAGAGATAAGAACGGACTTTTGATGTCTTCAGGCATATATTTTTATCGGCTGTCGTCTCCTGATTTTATAGAATCAAAAAAGATTGTTTTATTAAGATAAATAATATCTTGAAATGATGAGTGATGGTTCTATTTAAGATATATTTATTTCTATATCTTTTTGGTTTTCTTATACCTCAAAAAACTACTCATCCAGTCTTAAATAATATTAAGATCCCAGTTACTATTTCTCATCAAGGAGGAAATAAGGTATATCCAGATCAATCTATCTTAGCATTTAACAATTCAGTTAACCTAGGTATACAAGTATTAGAATTAGATGTTCATAAAACATTGGATGGAACAATAGTTATCCATCATGATGCATCAATTGATCGCCTTACAAACAAGACTGGAATGATTAAAGAGATGGAATGGGCAGATTTGCAGAGCGTTGATGGAGCTTATAATTGGACAATAAATGGAGAAGATTATCCATATCGAGGCAAAGGAATAAAAATTTTATCTTTATCGCAGCTTATAGAGAAGTACCCTGATAAAATATATGATATAGAAATTAAACAAAGTGATCCGCCAATTGAGGACGATTTATGTAATCTACTTAGAAATCATGATATAACAACAGATCAAGTAATCGTAGCATCATTCTACGATGATATAATTAATCGATTTCATGAGGTGTGCCCAGAAGTTGCAATATCTCTATCTGTAAATAAAGGGACAAAATTATATTTATTAAGTAGGATAGGATTAGAACGTTTACTTCCAATAAATTCAGTAATTGCACAATTACCATTACAATTTTCCTCTCCTTTTGGAGATTTAAGTTTGGATAAGCGTTATATTAATGCTTTTTCTAAAGGAGACAGGCAAGTATGGGTATGGACTGTAGACGATTCAAGTGAAATGGAAGAAGTGCTTGAAATTGGTGTGCATGGAATACTTACAGATAGACCAGATATATTAATGAATGTTATTCAAGAATAAACCCATGATATAGGCCCATATAATAGGGAAGAAGGAATACCGTACCATTTGCTAGAACACGTCCATCTTCTCCTGTATTCAAACGCCATGGATCCCGATTCCAATGGTTAAAATGTGATTCATCAACAGGAATAACCTTCCCATTTTTTCTATAACCACTAGAACTCATGTCATTATCATCAAATGTTCTAGTTGATGGGTGAAATTTGTTAATATCAATACGGTGGCTGTTAGTATGTCTCCAGTTAAATCGATCTAATGGAAATCTAATTAGGGTCTCTACAGATTCTTCTAGCCATCCTTCATATGGATCAAGTTCATATTCTCCCCATGGATCTTCAAAAATTAACCCTTTGCAAGAAGCTACAAATGCAAAATTGAAAAAAGGGTTTAATTCAGGTGCTTCTTGTTGCCATGCCATCCAAAATGATAAAGCATATCGAGAACGTAATTCTGGATCAGTTTCATAATTGATAAGATTATAATAACACATAAAAGCCATCTCATCATCAGATTGATTTCCTGTACCAAATCCACGTTGAAATTTCATATCTGTCATATTTTGAGCATAACCATGTTTATCTATAAGTATTTGTGCGATTTCCCGGTATTTATTATCACCGGTAATATGCGCTGTAGTTACTAAATAGGATAACAGACTTAGTGAATTCAATCCTCTTTCTACAAACCATCTTTTATCAAAATTTAATTCTTCAGGGCTATATCTTGCCCAGCGAGTAGGTGCTCCATCATGTTCCATTAATTGAAAACCCTGTTCGATAATATGATCAGTAAGTCCTTTTATTTGTTCTCTTACTCTCTCTTTTTCAAATTCAGTATCTGCAACGAGATCATAATATAAAGCATATAGAAAGTAATGACCATCTAGCTCATCGGAACTTGTATCCGTTTTATAATACCATTTTCCATCAGCACTTACTGGCCAACGTGGTTTGTATATTTTCCACATTGCGTCATCAGTATCTTTCTTATGCTTATCTCTTTCTATTCTGCCAATATTTGGGTCGGGTCCACTGGTTGGTAATACGGTGCGAGCTACATAACCAGGAGGGGGAGAGTGTTTATTACCTTGAGTAACATCTCCAAGAAATACCATCGCATCAAACGCCTTTTTTGCTCGAACTTTTGCTTGAATACTACCAGTTGCAGCATAGGCAAAGCATTCTCCAGCACCATACATACTTGTCCAAAGACCATCATTGTCACTATCGTATTGTTTCCAATTCTGTTTCACACCAGGTTTTTCCATGGTGACTTCAAGAACAAACTGATATGGCGTTCTTCTAGAGTATCTATCAATTTCATCTTCATACCATTTCGCTTTTTCAACAAGAGTAATAGGTTTGCGTTGTATTACACTGACACCATTGGCCGTTGCAAACCAAGCATCCCCGTTGGGAGTTACAGCTATAGATCGAATATAGTCATCAGGGAGCCAGCGTTTTCCTTGTCTATATTCCCACACATTTCCATCATAATGTATCGCACCTTTTGTTGTTCCAAACCAAATATCTCCAGAATTTCCAGCAGCCATAGTTGTAAAATCATTAAATGGTAAGCCATCTTCACCTGTAAATAGATGCCATAATTCATCATAATATCCTACACCTTGAGGAGCAGCAAACCATAATCTACCAAAAGCGTCTATAGTTACTGCTCTTGAATCGCGCAACCCCCAACTCCGGTCCTTATTATAAGGTAATACTTGTCGCCATCCCTCTTTTGGTGATCGTAGTTTGAGTAATGCTGAATCAGTTGCTACATATGAAAACCCAGAACCTGAAACAGCTATTTGTCTAATATTTTTTGCTGGTATCTTTAACTCTACAGGTCTTGTATTAGGAGTAAAGGGAGGTTTCGAAGATTGTTTAAATGTATTTCCATATCTTCTCTCAAATAAGATGATATCATTTGACGTTCCAAGCATAATATTATTATAAAAACTAAGATCATTGTTTTTTAATGGAATTTTATATCTTGATGGAATTATAATCGTTTTATCTAACCTTCCATTTTTAATTATATAAATTTTGCTATTTGATAGCATATTATTTTTTTCGTCACCACCTAATATAGCTACCTCATTACCATTTGAAGCTAAAAGCCAAATATCAGTATTTTCTAATCCATCAATATTTACCCATTGTTTGTTAGAGTAAGCTATTAGTCCTTTAGATGTGGAAACAAAAACTGTTCCATCATTTGTGGAAACAATATCTCTAACATCATTACTTGGTAAACCATTATCTGAATTAAATATAATTCGCTGTTCTTGCAAAAACGTCCCCACAGATAGAGAGCCAGGGGAGTTTCCAAATAGGAATAAAAATAATAAGTTGAATATTGAAATTAATCGAATCATAAATAAATAAAATATTGTATTATTTTGTATGAATTTAATCTATAAGTAGATGAAATGTCAGCTTATAGATACCCTTTTAGCTTTATCAAGGATGATAGTAATTTATATAATGACCAAATTGAAAATTTACACAATGAAAGAGTATTAAATTAATTAATGATTCAAGGACTTTTATCTGACCCGTCTTTTATACCTGTTACAATAGTTGTTGCTCTATTTGTTTTATTTTCCTATTGGCAAAAATTAAATAAGTATATTATCCATCTATCTATTGTGTATGTTGCATTTCTTGTTTTTACTGCCCTATCATACAGGGGATATGATCAAGCTGAAGTAGAGGATGCTAATTTAGCCATTGAAGACTCATCTAGTGAACATGTAGATACCATATTAAGTGCACAAACGAATAGCTCTAAGGATGACAAACCAGACTTCGAATCCTCTAGTACTTTTGCAATAAAAGAATATATTCCTAAAGAAGAGAAAGTGGATAACTTACCAAAGACAATTTCAGTAAAAAGGTTAATTGTATGTGAAAATATAAATTTTAAGCTAAGGAAGCCTATAAGGATTCGAGATGTATTTCTAGATAGTACATCTCGAATTTATTGTTTTGCTGGCATAAAAAACCCAGATAAGTCTGAAAATATTTCTCACTATTGGGAATACAATGGAAAACCTTATGCTAAGGTACATATGAATATTAGCGTATCTGAATATTTTCGCTGTTGGTCTTACGTAACTCCTAAAGAGGGGGACACAGGTCAATGGTCTATATCCGTTATGGATGATCAAAATAATGTTTTAGAGAAACAGAAATTTACAATTGAGTCATATGCAGACAGTGGGAATTAATCGCTTAATTATAAAATTAATATTATTATTTATTTTGTTTTCTACATGTAATAATAAAGAAAAATCTTATTCAAAAATTCCCATCATATGGAAAGAAATAAATTGGAACAAATATGATGGGATAAAAATACTTAAAGGTAGAAATAATACCTTACCAATAAATGCATGGGTTGCAATTATAAATAATAATGATCCTACTATAGAGATCAATGTGATAGTTTCAGATGACTTGGATCGCAAAGAAACATTATCGCAATTTTCAAAAAATAATAAAGCAAAAGTGGTAGTGAATGGCGGTTATTTTCTTATGAACAAAAACCCTGCTGAACATGTAGGCCTCTTATATGTAAATAATCAAACTATATCTCCAGCATTAAAATCGTTAATTAGAAATAATAAACGGTATTTTACAGCTAGAGGAGCTTTAGGGTTTTTAGATAACGGTGATGTTGATATTGCGTGGGTTACAAGTAGAAATGATTCTCTATTCTACTTCCCGGAACCTGTAGAAAATTATCCTGACAAACCTGTCAATTCATTTGATTTTACTAAATCATTACTTTGGGATGTAGATGATGCAATTCATGCTGGCCCCGTTTTGATGCATAATGGAGAAATTAGGATAACTACTAATGAGGAAGTCTTTTTTGGCTCTTCTATACCAAAAATTCATCCTCGAACTGCTGCAGGTTATCGCAAAAACGGTGAATTGGTGTTGTTAGTTGTAGATGGAAGACAAGTTAATAGTCGCGGTGTGGACTTAATGGAGCTAGCTATCATTATGAAAGATTTAGATTGTATAGAGGCGATTAACTTGGATGGTGGAGGCTCTAGCGCTATGGTGGTTGATGGAAAATTGATCAATCGTCCTTCAGGAACATCCAGTCAAAGAGAAGTTATGTCTGCCATAGAAATATCTTTAAGAAACTGAATTAATTAATGTGTAATTAATATGCGTAAATCACATAAGATAGCGATGTTAGGGACTGGATTTATTGCCGATTTCTATACTGCTACTTTGCATTCTCAAAGAACATTAGATCGTGTACATACTGTATACTCTCGATCGATAGATAAAGGTAATCTTTTTAAGGAAAAATGGAGTATAAATAACAGCACAGATGATATGCACGCTGCTATGCAAGATAATGATATAGATACTGTAATAATTGGTTTGCCAAATCATCTTCATAAGGATGCAGTTTTAGCTGCTGTGGATGCTGGGAAATCTATTTTATGTACAAAACCTTTAGGAAGAACATCTATAGAAGCATTAGAAATGTTAGATGCAGTTGAAAAACAAGGAATATTTAATGGATACTTAGAAGATTTAGTGTATCCACCAAAAACATTAAAAGCTATTCATTCAGTAAATGATGGCTCTATTGGTAAAGTTATGTGGGCTCGTTCACGAGAAACACATTCTGGTCCTCATAGCGATTGGTTTTGGGATAATGATCTTGCTGGCGGTGGTGCAATTATAGATATGGGCTGTCATTGTGTAGAGATTATTCGGAATTTTATTGGTAAAGGCATACGTCCTGTTGAAGCTATGTGCTGGTCGGATACTTTGGTGCATCCAATTGAAGGAGAGGATCATGGCATCGGCTTAATACGGTTTGAAAATGGAGCAATAGGTCAATTTGAGGTTAGTTGGGCCTTTAGAGGAGGTATGGACTTGAGAGATGAAATATCTGGAACAGAAGGAACTATATGGCTTAATCACTGGTTAAGAACAGGATTCGAAATGTTTACATCAGGTTCTAAAGGAGGATATGTTTCAGAAAAAGCTGAAGGGGAGAGTGGTTGGTTATTTCCAGTTGGTGATGAGGCAGCAGAGCTTGGGTATACGCATATGTTTAACGATATGTTTGAAGCTATGGATAATGAAGAAGAACCAATGGAGACATTTTATGATGGATATATTGTAAATACTATAATTGATGCATGCTATAAGTCCGCTCAAACAAAACTATGGGAGCCTATAAATATTTCTTTATGGCGAGGAGAAGAAAATGTGTCTCATCTAAGAAATACAAAAGAAATTGATGGTCATATATTAATTAAAACAGAAGTCATGCCAGATGGAACTACTAAGCAAATATTAAAAGATCCAGAAACTGGTAAGATATCTGAAAGGTATATTTAATTAATATACTTTAATGAATTATTTTAGAAGATTATATAGCTGGGTTTTGCATTGGTCTAATACAAAATACGGTGTCCCTGCATTATTTATTTTATCATTATCTGAATCTTCATTTTTTCCAATACCTCCAGATGTTCTTTTGATAGCTTTAGCTTTAGGAATGCAATCCAAGGCACTGTATTTCGCATTTGTTTGTAGTCTAGCAAGCATTTTAGGGGCAATAATAGGTTATACAATCGGACATTTTGCTTGGTGGAATAGCATAGGAGAATATACTGCTGTTGCAATGTTCTTTTTTAATCATATACCAGGATTCTCTTCTGAATTGTTTACTGCTATTCAGCAAAAGTTTGATTTGTATAACTTTTTTATAGTATTTACAGCTGGATTTACTCCAATTCCATTTAAGATTATTACCATTTCTGCTGGTGCATTTAATATTAATTTTTCTATGTTTATAATTGCTTCAACTATTAGTAGGTCTGCAAGGTTCTTTTTGGTTGCGTTGCTAATTAAAAAGTTTGGTAAACCAATTACCGCATTTATTGATAAATATTTTAATATTGTATCAATTGTATTTACAATCTTGTTAATTGGCGGTTTTTTTGCATTAAAAGTTTTGTTTTAGCTATTTTAGATTGTTTTCAAAATAGAGTAGATTATTATCCATTACATACTTATAAGATTTAATATTGCGGGGTGTAGCGCAGCCCGGTTAGCGCGCGTCGTTAGGGACGACGAGGCCGGAGGTTTGAATCCTCTCACCCCGACAATGAAAATATTATGAACAATAAATACGATCATCTAACTATTGAACCAAAATGGCAGGCATTTTGGGAGAACAATAAGACATTTAAGGTTGAGTTAGATCTTAATAAACCAAAGTATTATATATTAGATATGTTTCCTTACCCATCGGGTCAGGGTCTTCATGTTGGTCATCCGCTAGGTTATACAGCTACAGATATATTATCTAGATATAAACGTATGAGGGGATTTAATGTGTTACATCCAATGGGTTGGGATGCATTTGGTCTTCCTGCAGAGCAATATGCAGTTGAAACAGGAACTCACCCTGTTAACACAACAAAGAAAAATATAGAAATATTTAAATCACAGATTAAGAGTCTTGGCTTTTCATATGACTGGGATCGTGAAATTAATACAACTGATCCAAGATATTACAAATGGACTCAATGGATATTTTTACAATTATATAAAAAAGGTTTAGTGTATCAGGATAAAGTTCCAGTTAATTGGTGTCAAGAATTAGGAACTGTACTAGCAAATGAAGAAGTAATTGATGGGAAATCAGAAAGAGGAGGACACCCTGTAGTTCGGAAGCCAATGAAACAATGGGTCTTTCGTATAACGGATTATGCAGAGTCTCTGCTAACAGGATTAGATAATCTTGATTGGCCGGACAATGTAAAGGAATTACAGAGAAATTGGATAGGCAGGTCAGATGGTGCAAATGTTATTTTTGATCTACCTTCTATAAGTGAAAGAATAAGTGTATTTACAACTAGACCAGATACATTATTTGGAGCAACATATATGGTTTTAGCTCCTGAGCATCCGCTTGTTGACGTTATAACGAAAGAAGAGTTTAAAAACGATGTCTTAAAATACGTTGAAATTACATCGCATAAGTCCGATTTAGATCGCGGTGAATTAAATAAAGATAAAACGGGAGTATTTATTGGATCTTATGCTATTAATCCTCTTAATAATGAGGAAATACCGATATGGATATCAGATTATGTCCTCATGTCTTATGGAACAGGTGCTATAATGGCTGTTCCAGGTCATGATCAACGTGATTATGAATTTGCTCAAAAGTTTAATTTACCAATCATGCAAGTGGTGTCTGGAGGAGATATTTCTGATAGTGCATTTACCGATATTGATAAAGGTGTGATGATTAACTCGTCAATATCTGATGGTTCTTTTAGTATTAATGATTTAACGGTAAAAGATGCTATAGAGAAAACAATAGCTTACTTAGAAAATATTAATAAAGGAAAAAGGGCAGTAGAGTATAAGCTTCGAGATTGGCTTTTTTCTCGACAAAGATATTGGGGAGAGCCATTCCCAATTATACATATAGGAGATAAATATAAGGCAGTTCTAGATGAAGAATTACCCGTATTATTGCCAGACGTGGATAAATATGAACCTACAGGAACAGGAGAATCACCTTTGGCTGCAATTGATAGCTGGGTCAATACAACAGATAAAGAAACTGGGGAAAATGCAAAAAGAGAAACGCATACAATGCCGCAATGGGCAGGGTCATGTTGGTATTATCTACGCTTTCTTGATCCTAATAATGATAAACAACCATGGGATAAAGATATTGAAAAGTATTGGATGCCTGTTGATTTGTATGTTGGTGGGGTAGAGCACGCTGTTTTACATTTATTATATTCCCGATTTTGGCATCACGTCTTACATGATTTAGGACTCGTTTCCACTAGAGAACCTTATAAAAAGTTATTTAATCAGGGAATGATTCAAGGTGAAGATGGTCAAAAAATGAGTAAATCAAGAGGAAATGTAATTAACCCTGATGATGTTATTAATGAATACGGTGCAGACTCTATGCGTTTATACGAAATGTTTATGGGTCCATTAGAAAAATCGAAACCATGGTCAACGAAAGGATTGCAAGGTTGTTCTAGATTTGCTGAAAAAGTTTGGCGAATATATAGTAATACTGATAAATATTCGGAAAAACCTGATTCTGAAGAAACAATACGATTATTGCATCAAACAATAGCTAAGGTTACAAATGACTTGGATAATATGCGTTTTAACACCGCAATATCTCAAATGATGATTTTTAGCAATCATGTACAAGCTCTTGAACAAATTAGTACAGATACGCTTAAAACATTTTTATTATTATTAAATCCATTTATACCACATATGGCTGAGGAAATAAATGAACATTTGAGTGCGTATGAATCTATATCATATGCAGAATGGCCAAATTTTAATGCAGAACTTGCAAAGGAGGCTTTAATTACCATTGCAATACAGGTTAATGGAAAATTGCGTGGTAATATTCAAGTCAAATCGGACATTGATGATAAAACCTTAAAATCCGAGGCCTCTAATATAGAAACTGTAAAAAAACACCTAGATGGAAGGGATATTATTAAGAAGATCATCGTACCAGGTAGATTAGTTAACTTTGTTGTAAAATAAATTCTACTACAGTTGAGTAACTCCAGCTATATAGATAGTGGTAATGCTTACAACTCCAACAATAATAGCAACAATAAACCCTAAGTAAAATGGTTTCAATCCTAACTTTTTAAATTTATTAATTTTAGTATTATATCCAACAGCAGACATTGCAATAATTAGAAGATTTTCTGCTGATCCTTTTGTGAATTGAATAATACTACCCCATAGTTCGATTCCAATTTTATATTCGTAATAGTCTCCAAATGTCCTTATTAATCCAAATATTATAAAACCAATAATGAAGTACGGAAAAATAGAACCAATACTTATTATCTTATTACTATTGTGAATATTGGCTTTAAAGGATAAATGAGCTAAAAAGGGTATAACAACTACCATTGTGGTATTTCTTACTAGTTTTATTACAGTTGATATCTCTAATACAGAAGGATTTGAATATTGTTGAGCATAAATCATTCCAGAGCCAGCTACTTGAGCTGTCTCATGTATTGAAGATCCTAAGAATAATCCAATGGCTAAAGAATGATCATTTAATATATAATATCCTATAATTGGATAAATAAACATAGCTAATAGTCCAAATATTGTAATATTAGCAATAGCATAAGATATTTCTTCTTTTTTTGCATTAATCAATGGGGCAAGAGCCATAATTGCTGTTGCACCACATATACTTGTTCCTACAGCAATTAATAAGGACAAATTATCAGATACTATAAAGTAGTTTCGAAGTATCTTTATGGATATGATGGCCATCATGATACAGGGTGTTATAATAATTATACCTGTTAAGCCGTATAGCGCGATATCTCCAAGACTTAACCTGATACCAAGCAGAATGATGCCAAGTTTTAATACATAATTCGTGCAAAACGTAAAACCATCAGTATAATCTGTTAACTTATTAATAGTATTACCAAAAACTAATCCGATAACAATTGCTATAATAATAGGAGAAATTGGGCTATACGATAAACCAAAAATTAAAAACCCCAAAGAATCTGATATAATTCTTGCTAAAAAAAGAGAAAGAACACAAATAAGTATTCCTTTTAACCTATTTACCATATTATGTAATTATACATAATATATATTATACGACATTTATATTTTATACCCAATATTACAAAGCAGTAGTCTCGTAATGTCTATAAA
>Ga0257111_1000215_pt1 | contig 23201 bp, 19 predicted proteins | sample LP_taG_6_FD_191567 | JGI IMG/M metagenome (GOLD analysis project Ga0257111, IMG submission 191567) | Marine microbial communities from Northeast Subartic Pacific Ocean, Canada - LP_J_2015_P26_500m | ecosystem: Environmental > Aquatic > Marine > Oceanic | place: Canada: Northeast Subartic Pacific...
AAATAAGACATTTTGGGTTAATACTTCCTCAAATATTCAAGTGTCAAAATATTGGAAATTGGCTTACCGAGCACGTTTTGATATGATTAAAAAAGACTTGGTAAGTCACAATATATCTTTAAACCGAGACCTGCACTGTTGGGAGTTATCACTTAACTGGACGCCGGGCGGTATAGGACAAGGAGTATATGTAAGGCTCAATGTAAAATCACCTACGCTAAAAGATTTAAAAATTGAAAAAAAAGGTGGAGTCTATTCTAAATCTCCATTTTAATCTGTTATTTGTTCTATCAACGATCTTTAAGAAATTAACACTATGATTTATCCAGAGTTAAAACATGATATGCCCGGATTGTCAGGCTGAGTATTTAGATAATATTAATGAATGTGGAGACTGCAAAGTGAGCCTTATAGACGCCTGCTCGCTTGACCTCCCTGTCCCAGAGATGACATGGATGCCATTACCAACATTTATTGGAAGCACATATGCGGATATGATTATTGAAATATTAAACCAGAAAGAAATCCCTCATTATGTAAAAAGTAATTGGAGTAGTTCTGTTTTAAGCACCAGAGGATCTGAATTAATTGATGATGTCATTAGAGTTTTTGTTCCTAAATCATATGAACAACAAGCAACAAATATAGTTTATGCTATTTCTGGAGAAAAAAAATGAACCAAATAAGAACAATAAAAGGAACTCATGATGTATTGCCAGAAAAATCGAAAGACTGGCAAAGGCTAGAAAAAATAATCCATAAAAATGCTTCACTTTTTGGGTATAACGAAATAAGGACACCAATAATTGAAGAGGCTGGTTTATTCAATAGAGGGATTGGAGGAAACACAGATATTGTTTCTAAAGAAATGTACTCCTGGGTTGATAGAGATAATACCACCATTGCCTTAAGACCAGAGATGACTGCCTCTGTAGTGAGATCTTTTATCCAGCATAGTCTAGGCAGTCAGTCTTCACTACAAAGATTGTATTATATGGGACCCTCTTTTCGTAGAGAAAGACCTCAAAAAGGCAGACAAAGGCAGTTTCACCAGTTTGGGGTTGAGGCAATCGGGAGTAATAATCCAGAACAAGATGCCGAGGTGATAGCATTGGGCTGGGAGATTCTTTCAAAGGCAGGTATAAGTAACTTAGAGCTTAAACTTTCAAGCATTGGTTCGGAGGATTGTAGAAACAAATACAGGAGTGAATTGGTAAATTTTTTCAAGCCGTACAAATCAAAGCTATCAAAAGTAAGTCAACAGCGATTAATAGATAATCCATTACGTATTCTTGACACAAAGAATAAAGATGAGATTGATATCATTAAATCGTCACCTAAAATTGAGGAGTTTTACACAAAAGAAGATCGCGTACATTTTAAGCAGGTGCAGGACTACCTAAAAGCAATCGAGATCCCATTTAGCTTAGACCCATTACTAGTTCGAGGACTTGATTATTATACTCAAACTACCTTTGAGATTATATCGAATGATATTGGCGCTCAGGATGCCTTGCTTGGTGGAGGTAGATACGATGGCCTCATTAAATCGTTAGGAGGAAAAGATACCCCAGCTGTTGGTTTTGCAGCAGGTATGGAAAGAATACTGCTGGCAATATCTACAAACAAATATATTGAAAAAACAACACCAACTATTTACATAGTTTGCGTTGAAAAAGATGCTTTAGGTTCGGTGCAGCGAATAGCAAAAGATTTAAGAAGCTTAGGCTATAAGGTTATATTAGAAACAATGAGAAGAAGTATGAAAGCACAAATGAGAGAGGCAAATAGATGTGGTGCTGACTTTGCGGTTATAGTTGGTGAACAAGAAAATAATGAAAAAACTGTCCAAGTAAAAAATTTAAACGATGGTAACCAGGAAACAATTGATCAGAAAAACTTATTTAATCATTTCAAAAGTTTGACATTTTAATTTTTTCTATTAGATTTTATACGCGCGAAGAAATAATCAATAATTTAACTACCATAATAATTATAAATATATGAGTCAAAAATCCCTAATAGTAGTAGAGTCACCATCTAAAGCAAAAACAATAGAACAATATCTTGAAGGTGAATTTGAGGTTATTGCATGTGTGGGTCATGTTAAAGATCTGCCATCTAATAAACTTGGAATAGATATTGAAAATGATTTTGAAATGACACTTGATATACTCCCAAATCGTAAAGATTTTGTTAAGGAGTTAAGAAAAAAGAGCGCGTCTGCAGAACGAGTTTATATTGCAAGCGATCCTGATCGCGAAGGTGAAGCAATTGCTGCACACCTCGCAAGCGAAGTTCCTGAAGAGAAGCTAGAAAGAGTTGAGTTTACAGAAATTACAAAATCCGGAGTAAAAGAAGGCATGCGCAATAGCCGAAAGCTCAATAATAATTTAATTAGTTCACAAAAAACTAGGAGGATTATTGATCGGCTTGTAGGCTATAAAGTCTCACCTGTGTTATGGGCAACGCTACAAAAAAATATGAATTTTGTTAATACTACATTATCAGCTGGAAGAGTGCAGTCGGCATGCGTAAAAATTTTGATTGAGAGAGACAGAAAAAGACAAAAGTATTTAAGGACTGAATATTTTGATCTAAAAGCAAAACTAAATAAGAATCAATCTGAGACCATGTTTGAAGCTGTCCTAAGTAAGGTTGATGGGGAAACGATTGTATCCAGTAATCACTTTGACTCGGACACAGGTAAAATAAAAAATTCTAAATCATTAATACTAAACAAAAAAGAAGCTGAAAAACTAATCTCTAATCTTGAAAAAGGGAATTGGACAGTCAGCAGTATTAATGAAAAACCAAGAACCTCGAACCCAAAGCCTCCTTTCACAACGAGTACGTTACAACAGGAAGCATCTCGTAAATTACGTTTCTCGGCAAAGAATACAATGAGAGTCGCTCAGCAACTATATGAAAATGGTTTTATCACATATATGAGAACAGATTCTACCCATCTTTCTGAAGAGGCCTTGAATGGCTCAAGGAGTCTTATTTCTAAGCTTTTTGGGGATGATTATCTGCCAAAAATGCCTAATCAATACGCGACCAATGTGAAAAATGCTCAGGAAGCGCATGAAGCAATTAGACCCGCACACAAAGTATTCTTAAGTGTCGATGATGTAACCTCAAAACTGGGTGCGGAAGCTGCAAAATTGTATGAACTAATTTGGCAAAGAACAATCGCCAGCCAAATGCTGCCAGCCAAATTAAAACAAACATCAGTAGTCATCGCTAACAAAGAAACTGAGTTTAAAGCTAGTGGCCAGATCATTGTTTTCCCAGGTTACATGAAGATATATGTTGAAGGAAGAGATAATCCTGATGCTGAGCTTGCGAATAAAGAAAAAATTCTTCCTGATTTATCAGTCGATGAAGAGCTTGTTTGTTCTAGTCTTACTGCTCAGGGCCATAAAACAAAACCCCCTGCACGATTTACAGAAGCATCTCTGGTTAAAGAAATGGAGTCTAATGGCATAGGAAGACCATCGACTTTTGCATCCATACTTGACACAATAGTCCGAAGAGGTTATGTAGAAAAAACAAAGACCAATCTCTCACCAACTTATTTAGGATTGGCTATTACACAACTGTTAGAAAATCATTTTACAACCTTAGTGGATAAAAACTTTACAGCAAAAATGGAAAACGAGTTAGATGCAATATCTAGAGGGGAATTAGAGCCCCTGCCATTTATGAAAGATTTCTATTTTGGGAACAATGACTTTTCGGGGTTAGAGACGATGCTTGACGAAAAGGTGGACATAGGTAAAGCATGTACTATACCTCTTCCTGATGGATTAGATAATAATATTGAAGCAAGAATTGGAAAATTCGGGCCATATCTTCGTAAAGATGATGACTCAAGATCAATTCCACAAGATGTGTTTGTAGGAGACCTTACTAATGATATAATCGATTCGCTTTTTAAAGATCAGAGAACCGATGAATCCTTGGGTAAAGATCCAGATACAGATGAAAATATATTATTAAAAAAAGGGCCATATGGTTACTATGTTCAGCTTGGAGAGACAACAAAACGTAAAGCTATTCCTAAGGGAACAGATATTGATAAGGTTGAACTTAGCTTGGCAATAAGTTTGTTATCATTACCAAGAACCGTCGGCAGGCACCCTGAAACAAATACTCCAATTACAGCAGACTATGGGAGGTACGGTCCTTACCTAAAAATGGAAAAATCAAATGCTCGACTTATAGGTGATATAACTCCATTAAATGTTACACTGGACCAAGCGGTTGAAATATTAAGTAAATCTAAAAAAGGTTCCAGCGAACTTAAAACTCTTGGGAAACATCCTGAAACCGGTGAGGATCTCATCCTAAAAGAAGGCAGGTATGGTCCATATGTTTCTGATGGGAAAGTAAATGCCGCACTAAAATCAGATAATGACCCTGCATCTATAACCCTGCAAGAGGCAATAACTCTGATTAACATGAGAAGAGCAGCTCCAAAAAAACCTCGTAAAAGAAAAAAGAAATGAATAATACTATAGAAAAAATAGTTTCACTTTGCAAACAAAGAGGTTTTGTTTATCAAAGTTCAGAAATATATGGAGGCTTTGGTGCCGTTTATGATTATGGACCACTTGGTGTAGAACTCAAGAACAATATTGCAAGCTATTGGTGGCGAGAAATGACGCAAATTCATGAAAATATTGTTGGGCTAGACAGTGGAATATTGATGCATCCAAAAATCTGGGAAGCCTCTGGGCACGTTGGTGAGTTTCATGACCCACTTGTTGATTGTAAACAATGTAAGTCAAGATATCGCGCCGATGAATTATCAGATGATATGGAAAATGAAAAATGGGATAAAATACAATGTCCAAAATGTGGAACGACTGGAATGATGACCTCGCCTCGACAGTTTAACTTAATGTTTAAGACCCAAGTCGGGCCTTTAGAAGAATCAGGCTCCACTGCATACTTAAGACCAGAAACAGCACAAGGCATCTATGTAAACTATCAACTAGTCCAAGGGTCGACCAGAATGAAAATCCCTTTTGGAATAGCACAAATCGGAAAAGCATTTCGCAATGAGATTATTGCTAGAAATTTTATTTTTAGAACCCGTGAGTTTGAGCAAATGGAAATGCAGTATTTTGTTAAGCCTGAAAATGATAATGAGGCAATGAGAGAGTGGAAAGAGAAGCGGGTAAATTTTTATACTGAAACTCTTGGTATAAATGAAAAAAATATCAGATTTCATGAACACGTTGAAGGGGAGCTAGCTCACTATGCAAAAGAGGCCTGGGACATAGAATATAATTTCCCTTTCGGATGGTCTGAGGTTGAAGGGATTCATAATCGAACAGATTTTGATCTAGCAAGGCATGAAGAATATTCAGGGAAAAATTTAAAATACTTTGATCAAGTAGCGAATGAACGATATCTCCCATACATAATAGAAACATCTGCTGGCCTCAATAGAATGATGCTAGCAGTTCTTTCAGATGCGTACTGGGAAGATACTGAAAATAACCGTACTGTAATGAAATTTCATCCCAAAATTGCCCCTATTAAAGCCGTTATCTGTCCACTTGTAAAAAAAGATGGTCTTCCAGAAAAAGCAAGAGCTATCGTAGATATCCTAAGACCTCATTTTAATATTCTATTTGATCAGCAAGGTTCTATTGGAAAACGTTATTATAGGCAAGACGAAGCTGGTACACCATATGGAATCACAGTGGACCATCAGACAATGGAAGATAATACAGTTACCCTTCGCCACAGAGATACGCAAAAGCAAGATCGTATTGCAATCGATGATATTTTAAATATAATTCAGTCGAGCCTGGTTTAATCAATACTTTAGTTTTATGAAAATATATATATTGCTTCTAATTACGGTTATTAGCTCTTTATACGCCGCTTCTCCAAACCCTGTTTTTGGCGAAAATGGTATGGTTGTCTCTACAAATGTGCACGCCTCAGAGGCCGGAGTGGCTATTCTAAAAAAAGGCGGAAATGCAATAGACGCAGCAGTCGCTATTGGTTTTACACTAGCTGTTACCTGCCCAGAAAATGGAAATTTAGGTGGTGGAGGTTTTATAATAGGAGCAACATCTGATGGCAAGATTTTCTCTCAAGATCATCGAGAGAAAGCCCCTTCAAGATCACATAGAGATATGTTTTTGGATAACAATGGTTCTGTGATCCCAGGCATGTCACTTACTTCAAGAGCCTCAAGTGGCGTTCCCGGGACTGTGCATGGTCTGCTAAGTGCATGGTCTGATCATGGCTCAGGAAAAATTCGTCTACAGCGACTGCTATCTTCAGCAATTAGACTAGCAGAAAAAGGCTTTTTATTATCCTATTATCAGGCTGAACTATTCAACAGCTATAAAGATGACTTTGCATCAAACAAGGGTGCATCAAAAATATTTATTCGAAAAGATAATAGACCATGGAAACAAGGTGATCTTTTTGTACAAAAAGACCTGGCTAAGACATTAAAACGTATAGCAAAAAATGGTATAGATGGCTTTTACAAAGGGCTCACAGCTGATCTAATTGTAAAAGAGATGCAAAAAAGCAATGGCCTAATCACTGCATATGATCTTGAAAAATACAGTTCTGTATATCGTGAGCCTGTGATTGGATCATTTAGGGATATTGAGATTATTTCAATGGGGCCTCCCAGTTCAGGAGGACTTTTACTCATACATATGCTGAATGCACTCGAAAATTTTGAAATTGATACTCTGGGCTGGAACTCAGCAGGCTATGTACACCTTTTATCAGAAGTCGCTAAACACGCCTATGCTGATAGAGCTCAGCATCTTGGAGATCCAGATTATTGGAATAACCCTAGAAATATGTTTTTATCAAAAGGTTATGCAAAAAAAAGAATGTCAAATATTTCTATAAAAAATATTATTCCAAGCGATAAAGTATTTCCAGGTAGCTTTAATGATAATGAAAGTACAGAGACCACACACTATTCTGTTGTAGACAAAGAGGGTAACGCGGTTGCTATTACTACTACGCTGAACACGAATTTTGGTAATAAACATGTTGTAGAAGGTGCTGGATTTTTATTAAATAATGAGATGGACGATTTTTCTATTAAACCAGGTACATCTAACAACTGGGGCCTTGTTGGTGATAAAGCAAACGCAATTGAGCCTAATAAAAGACCCCTTAGTTCAATGACACCAACGATCTTAATGTATGATGGAATTCCAATCATGACGATTGGGTCGCCCGGTGGATCAAAAATTATTACAATCGTTTTACAGTGCATATTAAATGTATTTGTCCATGATATGGATATAAAAGAGGCCGTGTGTGCACCTAGGTTTCATCATCAGTGGCTCCCTGCAAACACGATCTATATCGAACCCAACGGTCTGAGCAAAGATATTATTAAAAACCTAGAATCACGTGGGCATATAATTAAACTATACGATAGTGATCCTTATATGGGAGTAGCAAATGGTATTATCATATCTGATGATGGACTATATGGCGGCGGTGATTGCAGAGATGAAACCTCTGCAATAGGTTACTAATTGTTAATTTTTTCCCACTCCCTAATTCTTTTGTTCACCCAATCCATATCGGGTGTATCCACAGTTACCATCTCTGACTTATTAGCTCTTATCCAATACCAAGATCCTACTGGTATATCATTTTTATAGTTTCCACTTAATGCGACCAAGCCATCTTTATAATTCCAAGTCCATGGTCCAATTTTATTCCCTATTTTATATCTCCCAATAATTGATTCTTGACCATCATCAAAATATTCTATGAAATCGCCATGAAAAATACCTTTTGAATAATGATATTTATATATAATCAAGCCACTCACTCTCCAGTCAGTTTGAAGACCATCTTTGACTCCATCTTTCCATCTGTATTCATAGTCAGGTAACCCCCTTTCTGTCCACAATTTATCAATTCCACTTTTGACACCCTTACGATATAGTATCTCAGATCTCTTTTTTCCATTTTCATACCTTTCAATACATTTGCCATTTAATCTGTCATTTATGTATGAATAAGAGTAAAACAACTTTCCATTATTATACCATTCGCTCCACCTGCCTTCTTTTTTACCATCGATATATTCACCTCTTGTTTTTAATTGCCCCTTTGAAAACCACCACTGCCACAGACTATCTTCAACAGAGTTTTTGAAGTAGCCTACTTTATGCCTTTTACCATTGGTATGCCACCAAACCCACTTTCCTTCTTTTAATCCCCGATTATAATTTCCTTTCAATTCTTTAACCCCGTTATTATAATAATTAAATACTTTACCTGTATAGGGCACTGAATCTTTTTCTAAATATTTGATTAGTCTACCATCAGGATTAACCGCATCAACCAGATCTGTAACTAGAACCTGTGCACTAATCAAGAATGGAAAAATTCCAAAAATGATAAAATACATTTTTAGCCTAGAATATTTTTTATAAGACTAATATAGACAGATGCTCCAACTAATAATGCGCGTTCATCTATGTTAAAGTGTGAACAGTGATGTGGCGTGGATAAGGTGTCTTTTTCATCTGGGGCTGACCCAATAAAGAAAAAACAGCCCGGTATATTTTGTAGATAGTATGAAAAATCTTCGCCGCCCATAGAAAGATAAGGAAATCCAGCACCTTTCCCTACAACCTGAGATGCTGCATCTAGAATATGTTTTGTAGGAAGCTGGTGATTAATCGTTGGTGGATATCCTTCTTTATAATTAAGTACTATTTCCGTACCAAACGCTTTTGAAACGCCATCAATTATATCTTTCATTCTATTTTTAATCATAATACGATTTTTTTCGGTATAGGCTCGAGTTGTCCCTGAAAGCTTTACCTGATCAGCAATAACATTAAAGTTTTCACCTCCGCTAATTTTCCCAATTGTTACCACAGTATTTTCTAATGGATTAGTATCCCTACTAACAATAGTCTGTAACGCAGTAACCAGGTGACTGGCAACCACTATTGCATCAATAGTACCTTGAGGAGCCGCTCCATGCCCCCCTTTGCCTTTTACAATTATGTCAAACATATCTGCTGCCGCCATTATAGGTCCCTCTTTAACCCCAATTTCACCTAAAGGTTGGTAGTTCCAAAGATGCAGTCCATATATTTCATCTACTCCTTCAAGGCAACCATCTTCAATCATATATCTCGCACCGCCACCGCCTTCTTCTGCAGGTTGAAAAATAAATCTTATTTTACCTTTTTTTATTTTTTTGTTTTTTGATAAAACATTCGCCACACCAAGTAATATTGCCATATGTCCATCATGCCCACACGCATGCATAACGCCTTCATTTTTTGATTTATATTCTAAATCACCTATCTCTTGAATAGGTAATGCATCCATGTCCGCTCTTAATGCAATCGTGGGACCTTCTCCAAAATCTAGTTCTCCAACAATACCCGTTTCCCCAATATTTGTTTTATGAGTAATACCAAAACTATCCAAATATTTCGAGATAGTTTCTGCGGTACGATATTCTTGGAAACTAAGCTCTGGATTTTGGTGGAAGTCTCTTCTATATGTATAAATATCACCACTTATTTTTTGAATTTCTTTATTGATATTTATTTTCATTATTTAATCTAGATTTATTACTGTCTCTAAAAGAAGTTTTGCAAAATCCTGCCCTATTTTTTTTGCATTAACTAAAACATCTTCGTGAGTTAATATAGTATCTTTTAATCCAGCAGCAAAGTTTGTTAGAGCAGAGATAACAAGAATATTCATATTTAATTTTTTTGCATATTCAATTTCTGGGACTGTACTCATTCCAACAGTATCACCCCCAAGTTTACTTAAAAATTTTATTTCTGCCGGGGTTTCATATGCAGGCCCCATAGTCCAACAGTATTTACCCTGTAATAATTTTATACTATTCTTGGCTGCTGCCTTTTTAGCATTGTTAATCATTTTTGAGTTATAGTATTCTTCTCCCTCTTTTAATATTGGCATTGAGCTGCCTTCAATAAACGTGCAGTCGTAGTGCCCATTGATTATCATTAGTGCACCAGGCACATTTTTTATATTCATACTTCCAGATGAATTTGTTATAATAATATTTTTTACACCTAATTGATTAAAAACTTTAACTGGAAGGGTGATCGTATTTAGATCAAAACCTTCGTAAAAGTGGAACCTTCCTCTGGAAAGCAAAAGCTGGTTGTTATCATAAAAACCTGAAACAAAATCACTATTATGACCACTTACTGTAGAAACAGGAAAGGATTCAATATCATTAAACGATATAGAAATTTTTTCATTTAACGCATCTGCTAAAGAACCTAAACCGGAACCAAGAATCACACCCGTGTCTCCATTAAATCTTAACTTTTTTTGAAGATCTTTTATTAAAACCACATCAGGTGTTCATTAGGTTATCACTGATCGCTAATTGTCCACATCCAGCATCAATATCCGTACCCTTGCTCCATCGTATAGTTACCGGAAAAGGAGCATTGTTTAGTTTTTTCATAAATAGTTTTATTTGTTGTTCATCTGGTCTTTGAAATGTACCATCCGTCATATTATATGGAATGACATTAAGCTTACACTTATTAATACCGCTTAAAATTGTTATTAACCTATCTGCATCTCTTAAATCATCATTACAGTCTTTAATCAAAACATATTCAAACGTTAGCCATGTGTTTGATGAGCTTGTATAATTATCTGATACATTTAATAAATTTTCAAGTGGATTATCCTTCGTTACTGGCATGATGGAAAGCCTTTGAGCATTTGTGGTGCCGTTTAGGCTAATGGCGAGTTTGAACTTTTGCCTTTCCTTTGAAAATTGTTCAATTCTTTTCACTATACCAGCTGTAGAAATAGTGATGCGTTTATAACCAAGGTTAATACCATTTGGATCATGCAATAAGTTTGCTGCTTTAATTACGTTAGTATAATTTAGAAATGGTTCTCCCATGCCCATAAAAACAACATTTGTTATAGGCCGATTTAAACTTTTACTAATCAATAAATATTGATCTACAATTTCTCCTGAATCCAAATTTTCAATAAAACCCATTTTTGCTGTCGCACAAAATTTGCAGTCTAATGCACAACCTACTTGAGTTGACAAACACAATGTAACCCTTTCCCCTTCATTCATTAACACAGACTCAATAAGTGACCCACTTTGAGTTTTAAATAAGAATTTATTAGTTAATCGCGAAGGGGACTTTTTGGATTTAACGACGCTTAAGGGATGAATAATATATTCTTTTTCTAAGGTATTGATAAAACCTTTAGGAACATTATTCAGACCCTTAAAATCCTTTACTTTATTTTTGTATACCCAGTTAAATATCTGTTCCGCTCTAAATCTTTCTACATCAAAAGTTTCACAAATATTAATAAGATCATCTAAAGATTTTCCAACAAGAGATATTTTTGGTGATTCCATTTTATTAAAATTAACCAATTTAATTATAAGTATTTCACTTTTCGAAATTAACTTATCAAAGTAAGTTCCTGCCCGCAATTATTTAGTATAAAAAAAAAGAGATATAATGTCTGAAATTATAAATGACACTCAAAAACTTGAACAACTAGTTGAAGCAAAGAAAAACTTTTTTTCTGAAATCGGAAAAATTATAATAGGGCAAAAAGTTGTATTAGATCAAATGCTTATTGCTCTATTAACTAGAGGACACACATTGCTCGTTGGAGTTCCTGGACTAGCAAAAACACTTCTGATTAAATCGATGGCTGACATTTGTGATCTTAGTTTTAAAAGAATTCAGTTCACACCTGATCTAATGCCTAGCGATATCACTGGAACAGAATTAATTGACATTGATCCTGAGACAGAAAAAAGAACATTTAGATTTTACAAAGGGCCTATTTTTGGAAATCTAGTCCTTGCGGATGAAATAAACAGAACTCCTCCAAAAACACAAGCTGCACTATTAGAGGCGATGCAAGAACATAGAGTAACAGCAGGAGGACATACGTACACGATGGATGAGCCCTTTTTTGTTTTAGCTACGCAAAATCCAATCGAGCAAGAAGGAACATACCCACTTCCAGAAGCTCAGTTAGATCGATTTATGTTTCATCTGAATATTAGCTATCCAACAATAGACGAAGAAGTCTCTATTGTTAATGAAACCACTGTTGGCAAAAAAAATAATGTGCAAAAAGTTTTTTCAAAGGAATCAATCATAGACTTTCAAGATCTTGTACTGAGAGTACCTATTTCAGATAATGTTGTCAATTATGCAGTGAGATTAAGTTCCTCAACAAGGCCAAATGAAGATACTGGAAATGAGTATGTGAAAAAATGGGTTCAATGGGGAGCCGGGCCAAGAGCATCTCAATTTCTTGTGCTTGGCGCGAAAGCAAAAGCATTATTAGATGGGAGACCTACTCCTAGCATAGAAGATATACAATCTCTTGCTCCAGATATTTTGCGTCATAGAATTCTCCCAAATTTTAATGCAGAGGCTGAGGGTATAAAAGTAGATGATATTATAAATCAGCTAATAAAAAATATAGAGGCTTAATATTTCGCAATTAGCAGATAAAAGGAAATATCTGCAACCAGAAATGGTAGCAATGCTTGACTCTATCTCTATGAGAGCAAAAATGGTTGTAGAAGGATATATCATTGGTCAACATCGTAGTCCATATCATGGATTTAGTGTTGAATTTGCTGAACACAGAAGCTATGAACCCGGAGATGAAGTCCGACATATTGACTGGAAACTATACGGAAAAACAAATAGACTTTATGTAAAACGTTACGAGGAAGAAACAAACCTCAGAGCACATCTAATCCTTGATACCAGTAAGTCTATGGCATATACTAGTGGCGCAGTATCAAAACTACAATATGGTAGTTATTTACTTGCAGCGCTTTCCTACCTTATGATTAGTCAGCAGGATGCAGCGGGAGTTGTACTTTTTGATGAGTCCATACGATCATTTATCCCTCCAAAGTCTACTCCAAGTCATCTAAATAGTTTACTAAATGTTTTAGATGTGGAATCACCTGGAGCTGATACAAAAATTGAGCCAGTGCTGCATGAGATGGCCGAAAGAATTAACAAAAGAGGTTTGGTTATAATTATATCTGACCTGTTTGATGACCCAAATAATATTATGAACGGATTAAAACACTTTCGTCATAGCAAACAAGAAGTTATTCTCTTTCATATTCTCGATCGTAATGAGTTAGAATTTGATTTCAATACCCGAACTAAATTTGTAGATATGGAATCTGGCGAAGAAATCACTACTGACCCATGGCATGTAAAAAATGATTATAAGAATCTTATAAAAGGATTACAAAATTATTACAAAAGTGAGTGCAGATTAAATCTTATTGATTACGTCCCGTTATTTACTGATGATAGTCTCGATAAGGGTCTAAACGAGTATTTTAATAAAAGACAAAAATTAGGCTAATAAAATTAATTCTGTTCTGCAATATCTCTTTTATAACGAATGAGTTCCAACTGACGCTGATATTCTGCTGCATTTTCAAAATCAATACGCTTTACGTCTTTAATCTTTTTTTCTGCTTTTCTATACCAGCGAAATGCTAAATCTAAATCCTTAGTGAAACCATCGGTCCCATTAAAATACTTATCTCCAAGACCTTCATATGCACTAGCCATACCAAGTGCTGCCTCAAAATCATCTTCATTTAAATAATACGCCTCATCAAATGCCTTCTCTGCTTCCTCATAGTTTTTCATCTGATTGTGGATCACACCTAGGTTAAAATAAAGATCAGCCTTAATAATTTTATCATCCTCATTTTGTATAGCATCTTTAAATACTTGGATAGATTTTTCTTTTTGATCAATATCATAATACATAGCTGCCAACTCTCTCAATGCATTACTGTTAGATGGTTCGATCTGGACAGCTTTTTGATAATAAGGAAGAACTTCTTGACTGCTTAGGTCACATCGCAACATAATCTGACCTGCTGTGAAATTAGCATTAAAGTTTTCAGGATTTTTTTCAACGGCTGTCTTAATTAATTGAATCGCCTTTTCCTTATCATCTAGGTCAAGATAGCACTTTGAAAGAGTCGTGTATGTTTGAGCATCTGTAGGATTTATTATAGATGCATTAGTAAAGTTTTCAATCGCCTCATTCAAATACTTTTTTTTATTATCTGGGTCTTCTTGGATCTTTTTAAATTTTTCAACACCAGTGTTAAATTGCTCTGCCCAATAATATTGAGTATAATTATTTACCTGCTCTGATACTGGTAAAAAAACGGCTCGCACCTCAACTTTTTTATTTGGATCTATAGACAATGCTTTTTGCAGCATTTCTTGCATTTTTGCCCAGTCACCATTCCTTGCATGTACCTCTATAGCATATACTATTGGAATCTCAGGATTGTCTGGCTCAACTGCTATGGCTTTCGGGAGCCACTCTTTAGCCTTAGACCAGTCGGACTGCTGTATCGCCAATTTTGCAGTGGTGTATTCCTGGCTCGAGCAGGCTACTATTAATAAACCAAATATGGTAACTAATAAATAATTTGAATTAATTCTTAACCAATGGATCATAATAACCTCTTTTTTGAAAAAACTATTTCAGAACTTAATCGGAATCAATCAAGTTGAACAAGCAATCTGTGTGAGCTATTTAATAGAATTTATTCTTTCTTCTAGCTCTTCATGTCTAATATTCAACAGCCTGCTTACTCCAAAATCCTCAATACAGAACGATGCAAGTGCTGTCCCTCTCCGCATTGAATCATAGACTGATAATCCCTCAGACATCCCGGATACAAATCCGCCGCCAAAAACATCTCCAGCGCCAGTTGGGTCAATTACTTTTGACACAGGATACACACCTATCGAAATCTCTTCATCTTTAGAAAAACATCGCGCTCCTTTACTCCCAAGCTTAACGATTATTTTTTCAGGCCCCATTGATAATACTTTATGAGCAGCGGTTATTATATCATCAGTTTTTATTAGTTCAACAAGTTCACTTTCATTAATTAATAAAATGTTAGTTTCATTGATAAGTGATCTTAATTCTTTTGTAGTTGTATTAATCCACAGATTCATTGTGTCTGTGATAACATAAGGACTGTTTGTACATTGTTTTAGTACCATAGTCTGTAGCGCAGGGTGAATATTTGCTAAAAATAACCAAGAAATAGTTGAGTCTTTTTCATCAATGATAGGCTCAAAATATTCAAAAACACCTAGCTCGGTAAATAATGTATCCCTATCGTCTCCATTTTCATGGTATTTACCACCCCACCTAAAAGTCGTGCCAGTCTTTGTTTCAATATTATTTATATTTATTGAGTATTTTGAAAATATATCATACCCGTCTTTTGGAAAGTCATCTCCGACTATTCCTACTGGAATAGCAGAACCATAAATCCCAGCCGCAATTGTAGCATAGGTTGCTGATCCACCTAACAGATCTTCTTTTTTGCCATATTGAGTTTCAATCGTATCCAGACCGATTGAGCCTAGAATAAGAATTTTATCAGAGTTTTTCATCTACAATATTTTATCTGGTTAAAATAATAACTAAAATCTAATATTAAATTTATCTTGTGCGACTATGAATATCTAAAATAGATTACTCTGTTATGCTAAATAAAACATTTGCAATTATTACCGATATACACTCGAATATTTCTGCATTATCAGAAGCAATCAACATAATTAATGCTAGAGAAAATGTAGATCAAATAATATGTCTAGGTGATTGTTTTTCTCTTGGTCCAGAACCAGAAAAAACATTAGAAACACTAAATTCTATTGATAATTGTATATTCATCAGAGGAAATCATGACCGATATATCATTGAAAAACTTTGGGAAGAAGAGTTTCCTTCTTTAGAGGGAATGGACCCATACGACCCCATCTGTAAGGCAATTGTTAAAAATACAAAATGGACTGCAGAGAAAATAGGTAACCCGGGTGTTGAGTTTATTAGAAAGATGGTTATCTCCCACAGAGATATTGTTGGATCGACATTGGTAGAATTTACTCATGCGTGGTATCAGCGAGATGATCATCCCCCTACAATTCAAGAAGCATTGAACTGGAAAAAACATGTCAGTGATTCTCACGAAGGAATATCTCAATTTTTATTTGTTCATGGGCATGTACACATACCAAGAGAAGAAACAGAAAATAATCTAACTATATATTGTCAGGGCGCAACTGGTCTACCCTTTGATAAAGACCCGAGAGGCTCTGTTGCCTTTTTGACAGTAGGAGATACAATTAATTGGGAAGTGGTTCGATTTGATTACAATAAAGAACTAATTATAAAGAGTCTGGAACAGCGGAAAACCCCATTTTATTTGAGTCTAAAAAATACAGTGAAATACGCTTCTATTGGCGACGATTAGACTATTTATCTAATATTTAACAATCATGATTTATTTTGACCACAGTGCTACAACACCAATACATCCAAAAGTCGCAGAAAAAATTGACTATATAAATCGAGAACATTATGCGAACCCTTCGAGTATTTACACCCAAGGAAGAAAAGCAAAATCATTAATCGAAAAAGCTAGAAACCAGGTTGCGGATGCAATTGGAGCAAAAGTCGAACAAATTTTCTTTACCAGTGGCGGGACTGAAGCAAATAATCAGGTATTATGGACCAAAGCAGAAGATAAAAAAAAACATATTATCGTATCCGCTATTGAACATCCGGCTATATTAAAAGTATTAAAAAAAATTGAACCGCACGGCGTAACCGCCTCCCTCTTACCTGTTAATACTGAAGGAACAGTAGAAATTGATTCTATAACAGATTTAATCCATGAGGATACTGGTCTGATCAGCATAATGCTTGCAAATAATGAGGTGGGGACAATACAGCCAATCCAAGAAATCGTTAAAATAACTAGATCATTAAATATCCCTTTCCACACTGACGCAGTTCAGGCACTTGGAAAGATTCCAGTTGATGTAAACTCATTAGGCGTAGAATTCTTAAGCTTATCAGCCCACAAATTCTATGGACCAAAAGGAATAGGTGCTTTATTTGTAAAAAGTAAAAAAATGGTAAAGTCTTTAATTGTTGGCGGAGAGCAAGAGTATGGTATAAGAGGAGGAACGGAAAACATCGCAGGTATTGTTGGAATGGGATTAGCAGCAGAACTAGTCACACAAAGTCAAAAAATTTGTCACACCCAGCTAAAAGACTTAGAAGATTACTTTCTAAAAAAGCTAACATCTAATTTCCCTGATGCAAAACGAAATGGAAACCCCGATAATAGCCTACCTGGCTTGATAAGCATTTCCTTTCCTGGGCATAAGTCAGATATAATAATGGCAAAACTCGATAGAAAAAATATTGCTGTGTCAAATGGCTCTGCGTGTAATACTGGTAACGTAAAACCTTCAGCTGTGCTTAAGGAAATGGGGATAAAGAATGATCTCAATCTATCCACAGTGCGCATTAGTTTTGGTCAAGATAACAATAAAAAAGAAATCGATCTATTGATTTCAGCTTTAAAAGAAATTATATGAGCGATACCATAATCATTGGAATGAGCGGTGGCGTTGACAGTGCCGTTGCAGCATCGATTCTTGTTGAAAATGGGTATAATGTTGAAGCGATTTTTATGAAAAACTGGGATGAAGAGGATGAAGAATTTTGCACCGCTGCTCAAGACTACAAAGATGCACTACAAGTATGTGAGACACTGGACATTCCTCTTAGATCTATTGATCTCACAGATGAATATTGGGATAAAGTATTCAAAATATTTTTAGAAGAATGCGAAATAGGACGGACACCAAATCCTGATATAATTTGTAACAAAGAAATAAAATTTCGTGCGTTTTTAGATTATTCTCTCGAACTAGGAGCAAAAAAAATTGCTACCGGACACTATGCACAAATAAAAACCCATGATAATATTTTTCAGCTCCTTCGTGGTAAAGATACTAATAAAGACCAAAGCTATTTCTTATACAGGCTTGATCAATATCAAGTCTCTAAGAGTATTTTTCCTATTGGAGATCTAAACAAAAAATATGTAAGAAAAAAAGCAAATGATCTTGGTTTTTTAAATCATAATAAAAAGGACAGTACCGGAATCTGTTTTATTGGAGAAAGAAATTATAGAAATTTTTTAAAAAAATACTTTGACACTCAGCCTGGTGATATTGTATCAGATAAAGGTGATATTATTGGCCAACACGAGGGCCTAATGTATTACACCTATGGTCAGAGGCAGGGACTAGGTATCGGGGGAGGTTTCGGGAATCAAGAAGCACCATGGTATGTGTCAGATAAGATCATATCAGAAAATCGCTTGACTGTTGTACAAGGGCATGAACATCCAGACTTATACCATTCTTTTCTTACTGCCTCAAACATTAATTGGATATCTGGTTCTCCACCCACAAATGATAACAATATAACTGCCAAAATAAGATACAGATCTAAAGATACGCCCTGCAGAATAACAAAACAGTCGAATAATATTTTAGTTGAATTTACCACTCCAAAGTTTGCTGTAGCGCCTGGTCAGTCGATAGTCTTTTACAACAATGATATTTGTATTGGAGGCGGAATAATTGAATCACGTTCAAACTCAAAGACTTAATAAAAAAAGTGTTAAGTTATTTTTAGAATAATAATACTTTTATTAAATTAAAGCCATTAATATGAAAAGAAATATCTATAGCACATTGTTTTGTTGCATAATTATAAATGCAGCATATTCACAATTCATTGAGGACCATCTACCAGAGATAGTTCCAAATAATCTACATGGACAACTAGATTATAGTAATTTGTCTTTATTTGACCCCCAGCGATTTGACATTCAACAAGGATTTTCTATGTCAATGATGTCACTGGGTAACCAATCTGTATCTGTTGCCGGTTATACAAACAATATTACCTATTGGGCTAGTGATAATCTAAGGCTTACTGCAAATATTTTATTGTACCAACCATCTATTAGTCGCTTCGATCCTCAAGGCGTTCAAAATAACGGTCCAAGCGTTGCATTTGAGACCGGGCTTGTATATCGAGCGACAAAAAATTCTTTTCTTGAAATCAGTTTTAATAATCTTCCTAATTATGGGTTAAATAATAGGCTAAATAATAATCTTTCCGGTAGGCGAATCCCCGGTAGTTATGGGCTCAGTCCTTACTAAATATTTTGCCAAATAAAAAAAGAAGGAAGAAATCTGAAAATCTAGGAATGGCTCTAAATGCAGCTATTACTTTTGCAGGAATAATCCTTCTTGGGTTCATCTACTCATTCTCACAAAATCAGCTTCATGATGGAGTAGAGATCAAGCCAATCAATACAAATACTTCTTCACAACCAGTACTGGCAAAAGACATCTACCTCCAAAACCCAATTGAAAATATAAAAGTTGAGGTATTAAATGGTTGTGGTGTGATTGCTCTGGCTTCAAAAACAACAGAATTTCTGCGCACAAAGCAAATAGATGTTATAAACTCTGATAATGCTGACCATTACAACTACAAAAAAACTCTGATCATTCAGCGAAATGAAAAAGTCAAAAGTTTAAAAAAAATTGTAGAAACTTTCGGAGTATATCTTACAGACAGTACACGTATTCAGATATTGCCTGATGAATCACTTGGTGTGGACGTTACTGTCATTTTGGGTCAGGATTACACCTCATTTGCAGAATTAAATAATTATATTTCTGCTAACTATTAATTTGCCCGAGAAATCTAAAAAAGCAAATTCTACAGCTATTCTTGTAGACACTATCGTAGAGTGTGCTTTAGACAAAAAAGCTGAAAAATTAATAGTCTTAGAGGTAAACCATATTACCTCATTAACTGACTATTTTATTATCTGTTCAGCTAATACGGAACCTCAGATCAAAGCAATATGCGATAGCATACGTAAAGGAACACCTCATAAACCTTGGCATATTGAAGGATATGAAAAATTATCATGGGTACTATTAGATTATATTGACATAATAGTTCACGTGTTCAAAACACAAGAAAGAGATTATTACAATATAGAAAAGCTATGGGCTGACGCCCCTAAAAAGGAATACAGCGATTAACACGTTCAAAACATATATTAACGAAGAAATAACTCAAACTCTAAAGAGCTTAGGTATGCCGATAAAAGAGTTCAGCATCTTACCACCAAAGCAGGATAGTTTTGGGGATTTATCAACCAACATTGCCATGCTTTTGGCCGGATCAATAAATAAAAACCCGATCGATATAGCAAATGAAATACACAAAAATCTCATAGAAAAAAACTTGGATAACATTGAAGAGATTACGGTTACGCCACCTGGATTTATAAACTTTGTGGTTAAGCCTACATTCTACCAGAATAAAATTATATCAATTATTAAATATGGTGAAGAATATGGGAAAGAAAATGTAGGAAAAGGTAAATCAGCTAATGTTGAGTTTGTAAGTGCTAACCCGACCGGACCCTTAACAGTTGGACATGGTAGAAATGCAGTTCTCGGTGATACGGTATCAAATATTCTAGAGTGGCATGGATATAATGTAACAAGAGAGTATTACTATAACGATGCGGGAAAACAAATGCGGGTGCTAGGAGAATCGGTCGCATCAAGATATTTTGAGCTAATCAATAAACCATTTGAGTTTCCCGAAGAAGGTTATCAAGGTGAATATATTATTGATATTGCAAAACAGGTTATTGATCGTTTTGGGAAAAAACTTGATGAAAACGATGCAACATTTCTTTCCGAGGCTGAAAATGTAATATTTAAGCAAATAGAAGCAAGCCTAGATAAACTAGGAATCAAGTTTGATAAGTTTGCAAATGAAAAAACTTTTTATGAGTCAGGGGCTATAAAAAAATTGTTAGCTCAGCTAAAAGAAAAAAATCTGATCTATGATAAAGATGGCGCAAAATGGTATAAGGCTACATCATTAGGTGGAAAACAGGATAAGGTATATATAAAAAGCACTGGAGAACCTACCTATCGGCTACCAGATACAGCTTACCATAAAGATAAAATTAATAGAGGATTCGATCTAATTGTTGATGTGTTCGGTGCTGACCACGCAGACACTTATCCTGATGTATTATCTGCATTAAACGCTCTTGGATTAAATACCAATCACATTAAAATATTATTATACCAGTTTGTAACGCTTACCAGAGAGGGAGAAAAGGTAAAGATGTCCACCAGAAAAGCGAACTTTGTAACCTTGGACGACCTGTTAAATGAATTAGGGATCGATATTGTGCGGTACTTTTTTATTATGCGAAGCATGAACTCACACCTTGATTTTGACCTTGATCTAGCAAAAGATCAATCAGACAACAACCCTGTCTTTTACTTACAATATGCACATGCTAGAATATGTAATATAATTAAGCATGGAGCAGATCAGGGTTTCCAATTATTAGATAATTTTAACCCAAACCTCCTCGATGATGAAAATGAAGTAAAATTAATGAAACTCATATCAAATTTTCCTGTGATCATGCACACTGTGTTGGATACACTAGAGCCACAGATGATCGCCAACTATCTACAGACTCTTGCTGCACAGTTTCACAAATTTTATGGAACATGTAAGGTTATTACTGAAAATAAAGAACTGACTCAATCTAGGTTAGGATTAATCCTTAGTACAAGGATCATACTTTCTACTGGGTTATCTATCCTAGGTATTAGCGCTCCGGAGAAAATGTAATCTTCTTGTTATTTTAGCAAAAGCATCTTCATTCTTTTTATTTCTTTCCCTGCTGATATCTGCAAGAAATACATTCCTGAACTCACCAAACCACCTAGATTATTATTCCCTTTCCAGATAAAACTATTTTTACCTGGTTGCTGTTTTTTATTAATAGCTGAGTAGATCTCTCTACCGATTATATCATATATTTTTATTGAAACGTTCTCTGATTGTGGAAGGTCATAGCGAATGATAGTTTCTGCATTGAACGGATTAGGATAATTCTGATATACATCAAATTTATCCGGTAATATTACTAAACTAAGTTGTCCAGCTCCTTTACTGACCTGGTTGGCTTTTTCATCAATAAATTTATATTTCACATTAGAAATAAAATCTTCAGGAAGATCCTGGGAAAGTGAAAATGTTAATGTAGAGTCCAAACCATTTTTATCTGCAATAATAAAACTGATAGAGTTCTGAATTGAATCAGATAAAGAATAGTTGAAAGCGCCTGTATTCAGATTATTAAGGACTAAATCATGCAGAGATTGGCTTGAATGAAAAAATACTATTTCAGCACCATAGACATCTCCAGGAATAGAAAGATTAATTTTATTTTTTGATACAGTCCCCGTTAGGCCCGTATCATACGATAAATAAAGTGAGGACAGTGAATCAGTGCTATACTCATGGTAGTACCAGACCCACATTTTACCAAAGGCTGAAAGATCTGAGAGGTTTAGTTCACCATCAGGAGAAGGAGATAAAAATGGCGGGGTTCCACTTACAGGGCCTAGATCGGTACTCGAATGAGGCCAAGCCTGGTTAAAGGCTAGAACATCTTCGACAGATAATTGATAATCATTGTTTAGATCACCCCAGAGTTTGCTCCGAAAAATTATAGTATCTGTATAGTTTAAAAGATTAAATGCGATAGCTGTGTCTAAGATCACTGTTATTGTTTCATAGCTCGGGAGCGTATCAAGTATAGAAATAGTAATGCCAGAATCTTGTTTTGTAAGCTCATAATTAACTGCTGTGTCCTGAGTCACGGTTACATTTAATCCAAATTTCAATATAGGCTTATTAAAACTAATTTGAATATCATCATTCTCTAATACCGATAAGACCTGTAAAGAATCGAACAAGGGATATATAGATTTTATTCCCGGAGGTGTATTATCAAACTCGATACCATCGCTACGGATCGCAGATGAGATATTAGCCGCTGAGTCTGCAGCACGTAAATACGCAAAGTATTGTATTCCTCTAGAAATATTTAATCCTGTGATCTGAATATTATCTAACTGGTTTGCTCTCTGCCAATCTGAAATATTAGTTGTATCATCAAGGCTGCCAATGGATGCTTCATAATAGTCAATGGACTGGTTATCTGTAAAATCACTCCACTGAACAAATAAAAGGCTAGAGTCTGCTGTATAGTCAATATCTTCACTCAAAAAACCATCCCAAACAATGCCAGGGTTAGGCGCTTCTAGGTCAACAATAATTCCATTGCCCCA
>Ga0257111_1000216_pt1 | contig 23175 bp, 18 predicted proteins | sample LP_taG_6_FD_191567 | JGI IMG/M metagenome (GOLD analysis project Ga0257111, IMG submission 191567) | Marine microbial communities from Northeast Subartic Pacific Ocean, Canada - LP_J_2015_P26_500m | ecosystem: Environmental > Aquatic > Marine > Oceanic | place: Canada: Northeast Subartic Pacific...
TCCTCCCCCAGTAGTCATTGATATTGCAACGAATAATCCTGTGATAATTGTTCCAAGCAATAATCCTCCGAGAGCTTTTGGCCCAAGTGTTAAACCTACTGCTAAGGGGACAAGAATGGGCAATAATGAAGGAATAACCATTTCTTTTATAGCTGCTTTTGTTAGTAAGTCAACCGCTCGACTATAATCAGGTTTTCCTGTGCCTTCCATAATTCCTTCTATTTCTCTAAATTGGCGTCTCACTTCATTTACAACAGAACCAGCCGCCCTTCCAACTGCTTCCATTGCCATAGATCCGAAAAGATAAGGGACAAGACCTCCAAGGAAAAGACCAATGATCACCAAATGATCTGATAGATCAAAATCAACAACAATATTGGCTGATTCGAGAGCATGAGTGTAATCAGCAAACAAGACTAATGCGGCAAGACCAGCAGAACCGATTGCATAACCTTTAGTTACTGCTTTGGTTGTATTGCCTACAGCATCCAATTTATCAGTTATATTTCTTACTTCTGAAGGAAGTTCGGACATTTCAGCTATACCGCCGGCGTTATCTGTAATTGGCCCAAAAGCATCGAGAGCAACTACAACACCTGTCATTGATAACATCGATGTTGCTGCTATAGCGATATTGTAAAGCCCCGACATTGTGTCGCCTTGAGGAGCGAGTTCAAATGCTCCCCATATACTTGCACAAACAGCTATCACCGGGAGAGCTGTAGATTTCATGGAAATACCTAGACCTGCGATTATATTAGTTGCATCACCTGTTAATGACGCATCAGCAATGGTTTTAACAGGGGCATAGTCGGTACTTGTATAATATTCAGTGATAACAACCATCGCCGCGGTTAATGCGAGACCGATTAATGCTGAGCCATAGATTCCTGGAGCATTACCTGTATCTATCATCATCATATTCGTTATTGGGTAAAAAGCGATTGCAGCTAATATTCCAGAAACGATCATCCCTTTATACAGGGCACCCATGATCTTTCCTCCATCTGAGGTTCGGACAAAAAATGTGCCGATGATGGAAGCTACAATTGAAACAGCGCCGAGTACTAAAGGATATAAAATTACAGAATTTCCTAAGACTGGAGCAAGTAAGCTACCCAAGAGCATCGTAGCAATAATCGTTACCGCATAAGTTTCAAAAAGATCAGCCGCCATGCCAGCGCAGTCACCTACATTGTCCCCCACATTGTCTGCAATTACTGCAGGATTACGAGGGTCATCTTCAGGGATACCAGCTTCGACTTTGCCGACCAAGTCAGCTCCAACGTCCGCTCCTTTGGTGAAAATTCCTCCTCCTAAGCGAGCAAAAATTGATATTAGAGACCCACCGAAAGCTAGTCCGACAAGGGCATGTATGGAATCAGCTGTTTCATTACCCATTGTTTCCATGAAAAAATAGTAACCTGATACTCCAAATAGACCGAGACCTACAACCAGCATTCCGGTAATTGTTCCTCCTCTAAAAGCAATATTAAGTGCTGGATTTACTCCTTGTTTTGCCGCCTCGGCTGTTCTCACATTTGCTCGGACAGAGACAAACATTCCAATATAACCGGCTAAAGCTGAAAATATTGCTCCGATCGCAAAACCAATTGCTGTATACCAATCGAGAGTTATTCCTAGCAAAATAAATAATACAAGCCCGACAATACCAACAGTCGAATACTGACGATTCATGTAAGCACTTGCTCCTTCTTGAATAGCTTGTGCAATCTCTTGCATTCGTTGATTTCCAGCCGGTTGTTTAATTATCCATTTGGCTGAGATCATTCCGTATATCACGGCTAGTAGACCCGCGCTGATTGCCATCCATAGAGCAAACTCATTTGTCATTTATTTATCTCCGAAAATAAAAATTCCAAAAAACCTATTGAAATATAAAAGTAGGTTATGTTTTTCCTTAAAAATTAAGTACCAAATATTATGAATTTCTGTTCAAAAAACTCCAATATTTTCTTAATTAATTGGCCGATAATATTTATCGGGCAGGATCATACCACAAATTTTGTGTTAATCCGCTTAGCAACTGGGACGTTTTTTAAGGATATATATTTTGGCATACCTTTATTGTAGGGTGGATAGTCTTCTCCACAAATCAATGGCGCTAAATATCTACGACATGATTTTGTAATAGAGAAGCCATCTTTTGATATAAATCGTCGCGGCAACATTTTTTCCTTGTTAGCTATTTTAGATAAAGGCGCTATATCAATACGCCATCGATATGGTTTATTAGAAATCCTTTTGATTACAGGCATTACTCCTGATTTTCCTTCTAAAGCTATTTTAACGGCAGCTTTTCCAACAGCATATGCTTGTTTTACATCAACTGATGAAGCAATATGCCTAGCAGAGCGTTGTAGATAATCTGCCACCGCGTAATGATATTTATAACCCAGATTTTGACGAACGATATTTGCTAAAACGGGAGCAACTCCACCCAATTGTGAGTGACCAAAAGCATCCTTAGTTCCTGTTTCAGCAAGGAATTTTCCATTGGCATAACGCGCACCTTCGCTCACAACAATTACGCAATAATCATATTTTTCTACACTTTGTTTTACGCGGTCTAGAAAAGTTTTTTTATTAAATGGTATCTCCGGGAATAATATTATGTGTGGAGGGTCCCCTTTTTCTATACCTGCTAACCCACCAGCTGCAGCTATCCAGCCAGCATGACGTCCCATTACCTCCAGAATAAATACTTTAGTGGATGTTTGGGCCATCGATAGGACATCTAGAGCTGCTTCTTTTGTTGATATTGCAATATATTTTGCAACCGAGCCAAATCCAGGGCAATTATCAGTAACAGGCAGATCGTTATCGACAGTCTTGGGTATTCCGATACATGTAATGGGGAATGATAAATCCTGACTGATCTGAGAAACTTTTAGTGCAGTATCCATGGAATCATTACCGCCATTGTAAAAAAAGTATCTAATGTTGTGAGCACGAAAAACTTCAATAAGTCGTTCATATTCAGATTGGTTTTCTTTAATACTTTTGAGTTTGTAGCGAGCGGATCCAAATGCCCCTCCAGGCGTATATTTTAGAGCTGCGATAGTACGATTTGTTTCCTTATTAGTGTCAATCATATTTTCTGTAAGAGCCCCGAGAATCCCGTTGCGGCCCGCATAGACATTAGAAATAAATCGCTTATTACGACGGGCTGTTTCTATAACAGCGCATGCTGTGGCATTGATTACTGCCGTAACACCACCCGATTGAGCATAGAATGCATTCTTTTTTGACATAATTGTTCCTAAAATATCATTTCAGTAACCAAGAATAGCTGAATCTGTTATAACCTTCATCGCCATTATAATATTTGGTTTGACCTTATCTTCGATAGTCGGTAATTTTGCAGACATATTATGATTTTACAATGAACACTAATCAATAAAGAGTACTATAAATAAATGCGCATCGTATTATTGGGAGCACCGGGTTCCGGAAAGGGCACACAAGCTAAAAAACTGATGTCCGAAAGGAATATTTCCCATATCTCAACTGGGGATATGTTAAGGCTGGCGGTGAATACGGGAACAAAATTGGGAATGCAGGCAAAAAACATAATGGAAGCAGGGCAATTGGTTCCTGATGATATTATGGCGGGTATTATAAGGGAGCGTCTTTCTGAAGATGACATTAAAAATGATTTTGTTCTAGATGGTTTTCCGCGTACAGAAAACCAAGCTCTTGATCTTGAGAAATTATTGATCGAAATTAAACAGCCTTTGGATTTTGCTATTTTAATGGATGTTGATTCTGATGTGTTACTAAAGCGACTTACAGGGCGCCGTACCTGTTCATTAACAGGCAAATTACTCAACATCTATTTTTCACCGCAGTCAGAACTCGATGCTTGTCTTAATGCAGGTGGTGAATTGCTGCAACGGGAAGATGATAATGAAGCGACTATTAGCAGCCGTCTTAATGTTTATCATGATCAAACTGAACCCCTTATTGAATTTTATTGTTCGCGTAATTTACTCAAAACATTAGATGCTGATGGTGAGGTTCAAGATATATATACTCGTTTGTTAGCTACGCTTGGATATGTTTAAAGTAATTTTAATAATTCTTCGCCTATAATTTTTTTTCGCCACCCATTAAATACACGAGAGTTTCTTCCTCCAAGGCTGATTGCCAAAAGCTCCTTTTTTGAACAAAGAATTTCAGGGTAAATTTTTAGGTTTAATGCTTTTTGTTCGATCCTTTTTGACATTTCTTTGAGTATCATTTTTTGTTCTTCTGTGTGTCGTGCAGGGGGGGTATAGTTATTTTTTTTGTGCTGTGATTTTTCTATTATTTCCAGAATATCTTCAGATAGGTGTTTACTGAAAGAAGATGGTGCGCCAGGTATTTTACTTAGGTCTATGGGATGGGTTGGGTTAGATACAGCTATTTCCATTAATACAGAATCCTTCAGTATCCATTGTTTTGGGCGATTTTTCTCTCTTGAGTATTGTTCTCGCCATGTGGCTAGGGCAACGGCTGCTGAACGTGCTTTTCCAGTTAAATACTTCGCAGCTTTTATTTTTTCAATGGCTGCGTTAGGGTTAGGATCATAGAGAGAGCTTTCCAGTAATCCTGAAGAATCTTCCCACGCCCAATCCAATCTATTGGAATCTTCAAGCTTTTTTCTTAAAACCTCATATATCGGTATTAGATATTCAACATCTTCTGCGGCATAATTAATCATACTTCTGCTCATAGGGCGTTTAGTCCAGTTTGCACGAGTCTGGCTTTTTTGGAGCGTTACACCAAACAGTTCTCCAACCAGTGTGGAATAACCTATTTGTGGTGTAAAACCAAGAATTCCAGCAGCAATTTGGGTATCGAAAATCTTATTAGGCATTTTCCTGCTACTTTGATAAACAACCTCTATATCTTGCCTTGCTGCGTGTAATATCCAGGTGGAATGAGAGAGGGTTTTCCATAATTTATCTAGATTTTTAGCATCAATGGGGTCAATTACGAGTATCTTTTTTTTTGTCGCTATTTGTATAAGACAAAGTTGAGCAAAAAAAGTTTTTTCACGCATAAATTCGGTATCAATGCCTATAGACTTATGACGTTTTAGTGTAGGTACGCGATAGTTATTTTTTTCAAGATGAATGAGTTTGATGTCAGGCATTTAGAAATTATTTAATGAATTGTGGTGAGATCGCTATCAATCATAATTATACTGAACGAATGGCCATGTTATCGATGGTTTTGATTATCGGCAACTTTGGCTTAGTTTTAAATTTGAGTGGAAATATTTTGTACATGTATTTTTTAATACTTTTTTGGAATAAGGTTTATATATGCATATCCATATACTAGGAATATGTGGAACATTCATGGCTGGAATAGCTTCATTAGTCAAAGCGCAAGGTCATGATGTTACAGGGAGCGATCTGCATTTCTATCCTCCAATGAATTATCAATTAAAAAATCTCGGGATCAAAGTTATTGAAGGGTATGATGCAAACCAACTGAGTCCTCCGCCTGATTGTGTTCTGGTTGGTAACGCATTGAGTCGCGGTAATGATTTGGTGGAGGCTTTGTTGGATAGCGATATACATTTTCAATCTGGACCACAATGGCTGGCTGAAAATGTTCTAAAAGATCGTAAAGTTGTAGCCATAGCTGGCACCCACGGAAAAACTACTGTTGCCAGCATGCTAGCTTGGATTTTAGAGGATGCTGGTCTCTCACCCGGATTTTTAATTGGAGGTATTCCTTGTGATTTCGGAATTTCCACAGCTATGGGCGAATCCGAATACTTTGTTCTAGAAGCAGATGAATATGACACAGCTTTTTTTGACAAACGCGCAAAGTTTTTGCTTTATCACCCTCATATTGTTGTTCTCAATAATCTCGAATATGACCATGCGGACATATACGATGATATTGAAAATATAAAATCTCAATTTCATAAGTTGATTCGAACCATTCCTTCAAATGGGCATATAATTCTTAATGGAGAAGATAAGAATTTATCTTCAGTTATAAAAATGGGCTGTTGGACTCCAATGGAGACATTTGGAATTAGAGAAGGATTTGATTGGGTGGGGGAGTTTTCTGATTTAGGTGGACGTAATATACGTATTAAAAAAGGGGAGCATGAAGCTGTTGAATCTCCATGGAATTTAAGTGGAGAACACAATCTTGAGAATGCCTTAGCAGCTATCTCAGCTGCTTACAAATTAGGGATTTCTTTAAGTGATTCACTGCAGGCCTTATCTAAATTTTCTGGGGTTAAAAGAAGGCTTGAGAAAACAGCAACTATTTTAAATATTTCTATCTATGATGATTTTGCTCACCATCCGACTGCCATTCGACGAACCATAGTAGCTCTTAAGAAACAAAACCCTAATCAGCGGGTTATAGTTGCTCTGGAATTGCGTTCAAATACCATGAAAATGGGTCTTCATAACAAAGATCTAGCAGATGCACTTGTTAATGCAGATTTTGTCGCTATGTTTGCACCCTCCAATTTTGATTCTGAGGCAATATCCTCATCCCTCGGGAGTAAGATTGAATGTTTTAGTGATTATAATGATTTAATATTTGGTCTTGAGAACAAATTGAACGATGGTGATCAGGTTGTTTTTATGAGCAATGGAAGTTTCGGTGGTGTGAGAGAAGTTCTGACAAAAAACCTTCAGAAAAATAAACTAGGAGAAGGAGATTATGATTAGACATAAAGCATTAATTTTATGTGCCATGATGTTTTTTTGTATAGCGTTGGTCAATGCTCAGGGAAACAATGGAAGAGGTAAATGCATGCAGCCGTTCGGCATCTCCTTTTATTTAGTAGAAGGTGGATTTGAAGATGAGTGGCTGGATTTATACATGAAATGGCACTATCCATTAATGCAATACGCTTTGGATAATGAAGTGCTACTTGAGCACAAACTTTTTGTTCCAGATGGCCATGGTATGGAAGGACAGTGGACTTTCGCAGTTTCTTTTTTGTTTTCTACATCAAAAGAAAGAAAACCTGCTCCACTAGATCGCGCTGAGTTGATAGAAGAATTATTTGGTGATCAACTGGATGATTATGTGATAGGTGAGAAACGTCGTTGGCAATTGACAGTTAAACATTGGGATACTGATTTTGTTGAGCTTGATAAATCGGAAAATCCGCTTTCGGTTTATAAACCTTCACTTGGAGGATGCCAGCCTTAGACTAATTAATTATCGAACGGCAATACATATTTCTGAATTATGATTGAACTCTATACTTCCGCAACTCCTAACGGACATAAAGTGAGTATTGCTTTAGAAGAAATGGGGCTTGAGTATAGTGTTAAGCCAATGGACCTTTTAAAGGGCGAACAAAAAACACCGGAGTATTTAACAATTTGTCCAAATGGAAGAATTCCTGCGATCGTAGATACGGATGCAGATAATTTCGCTGTTTTTGAATCAGGTGCTTGTCTCCTATATTTAGCTGAGAAAACAGGTCAATTTTTACCAAAAAATCTAAAAAAGCGCTCAGAAGTTATTCAGTGGTTGATGTTTCAGATGGGTGGAGTAGGACCAATGCAAGGACAAGCAAATGTTTTTTTTCGCTATTTTCCTGAAAAAATTCAATCCGTTATCAATAGATATCAAAATGAAACAAAACGTTTATATACTGTGCTGGACAAGCAACTAGAAGGAAGAGAATTTCTTTGCGATGAATTGAGTATTGCCGATTTCGCCTCTTGGCCTTGGGTGAACATTCATAAATGGTCTGGCGTTGAAATAGATGATTTAGAAAATCTAACTACTTGGTATAATAAATGCAATGAAAGGAGAGGATTTCAGGCAGGAATTGAAGTTCCTTTTAAAAGAGAAATGCCATCAGAGGAAGAATTAGAGAAGTTTAAAGAACAAGCAGGAAAGATGTTGCAAACTTAATTACGAATTAGCGAGATATCCATATTAATTCCGAATGAATTTCTCCATCGGGCCGAAGATAAATCCTCCGATATGCTGGTGGATTATCATCAACAGCAAAATTGTCACTTTTTCTTTTGAATTGGCGACACGTCGATGGCGTTCCTAAAATATTGATATTGTTAATGATTTTATTAAATTCCTGGTGAGCGTGACCAAAAATTATTCCCTTAACATTTTGAAATTTTCTAATCAGACTGAAGAATTTCTTCTGATTCGATAAACCCACAGAATCTAGCCATTGACTACCGATGTTAATCGGCGGATGGTGAAGGCCAATCAGTATATTTTTAGATTTATATTTTTTTAATAAATTTTCCAATCGCAACATTTCATCATTACTAATGTTGCCACTAATTTTTTCTTCCTCGCAGCTGTCAATGCCAGCTATTAACCAGGAATCATATTCTCTTGAATTACAGTAAGAAAAAGAAGATTCTGCTAAAACTGTTTGCATTGTTAATCGATGATCATGATTGCCAGGTACGCAGAGCACTGGAGTGTCTAGTGATCCTAATAAACGGCAGAAATGCTCGTATGATTGTCGGCTATAATCATGCGTTAAATCCCCCGTTGCCAATATACAATCAGCATTCCAGTCAGAACCATTAATATGAGAAATGACACTCATCAATGAATCATAGGTTACAATTTTTCTAAGAGCTGTTGTTTTATCTGCGAATAAATGGGAATCAGTAAGATGAATGATTTTGATCGGCGATGCCACAAGGTTGATATTTTTATCAATATCGATAGTAGTCGGGTTTATAGGGTCCTTCTTCCTTTACACCAATATATTTTGCTTGTTCTTTTGTGAGTTTAGTGAGCTTTGCACCGACTTTATCTAAGTGAAGCCTTGCCACTTTTTCGTCTAAGTGTTTTGGTAAAACGTAGACTTCATTTTTATATTTTTTGCTGTTTTGCCATAGTTCAATTTGAGCAAGAACCTGATTTGTAAATGAATTGGACATGACAAAACTCGGGTGCCCGGTGGCACACCCTAGATTTATTAGGCGGCCCTCTGCTAATAAAATAATTCTTTTTCCATCAGGGAAAATAATATGATCAACTTGAGGTTTAATATTTTCCCATTCGTATTTTTTAAGATAAGCTACATCGATTTCATTATCAAAATGTCCAATATTACATACTATTGCCTGATTTTTTAGACGTTTAAGATGTGAACCCTTAACCACGTGATAATTGCCAGTGGCTGTAACAATAATGTCCGCTTGATGACAGACTTCATCAAATTCAACTACGGGAAACCCTTCCATAGCCGCCTGAAGGGCACATATAGGATCAATTTCCGTGATCCATACCTTCGCACCCAGACCTTGTAATGATTGAGCTGATCCTTTACCAACATCTCCATAACCACAAACGATCGCGATTTTACCTGCTATCATGACATCAGTGGCTCGTTTGATACCATCAATCAGTGATTCTCGGCATCCATAAAGATTATCAAATTTAGATTTTGTAACAGAGTCATTAACATTAAAAGCCGGGCAAAGAAGACTGCCATCACTTTGCATGTCATATAATCTTTTGACTCCTGTGGTTGTTTCTTCAGAGAGGCCCATGATGTTCTTCATTTTTTCAGGATGCTGTTCATGCATGACTTTGGTAAGGTCACCCCCATCATCAAGTATCATGTTTGGATGCCACCCATCTGGACCATTGATGGTTTGTTCGACGCACCACCAATATTCTTCTTCAGTTTCACCTTTCCATGCAAAAACTGAAATACCAGAATCTGCAATAGCTGCTGCAGCGTGATCTTGGGTTGAAAAAATATTACAGGATGACCATCTTATTTCTGCACCAAGTTTTATCAGCGTTTCGATGAGAACAGCCGTTTGAATTGTCATATGCAGGCATCCGGTAATCCGGGCTCCCAAGAGCGGTTTTTTATTGGTATATTCTTTTCGGAGCGCCATTAATCCCGGCATTTCTGTCTCTGCAATTGCTATTTCTTTTCGACCCCAATCAGCCAATTTAATGTCTGCAATTTTGAAATCTTCTTTTCGAATAGCAACAACCTTATCGCTCATTATTATTTCCTTGCTTTAAAATCTTTTTTTACGTTAGATTGATGATGCATCTCTTAATTGTTCAGCCTTATCTATTTGTTCCCATGTTACATCGATATCCTCACGACCAAAATGCCCATAAGCAGCAGTAGCTTGATAGATCGGCCGAAGTAGATCAAGCATTTTTACAATACCATACGGTCTTAAGTTAAAATTTTCTCTAATCAGATTTATTAATTCTTCTTCAGGAATTTTATTTGTACCAAAGGAATTTATGCTTATTGAGGTTGGTTCGGCTACACCTATTGCATAAGAAACCTGAATTTCACAGCGATCTGAAAGTCCTGCAGCCACAATATTTTTTGCTACATAACGACATGCATATGCTGCGGAACGGTCAACTTTTGAAGGGTCCTTACCAGAAAAAGCTCCCCCCCCATGACGCGCTGAGCCTCCGTACGTATCTACTATTATTTTTCGACCAGTTAAACCACAGTCTCCCACTGGACCACCAATTTCAAATCGTCCTGTGGGATTGATATGAAACTTAGTTTTTCCATTGATCCATTCACTAGGAAGTACTGGTTTAATTATTTCTTCCATGACACCTTCACGAATCTCTTCCATAGAGACATCAGGATCATGCTGAGAAGACACTACAACTGCATCAATGCCGACAGGTTCGTGGTCTTCATAAATAAATGTAACTTGACTTTTGGCATCCGGTCTTAACCATTCAAGAGTTCCTGATTTTCTTACCTCAGCCTGTTTTCTCACAAGATTATGAGAGTAAGTGATTGGCGCTGGCATAAAGACATCTGTTTCTTTTGTAGCGTATCCAAACATTAAGCCCTGATCCCCCGCTCCTTGATTTTCTGGATCACTTCTATCAACCCCTTGCGCGATATCTGGGGATTGTTCTCCTAGTAAATTCATTACTGAACAAGAATTTCCATCAAACCCAATACTTGAATCTGAGTATCCAATATCGATGATTGTTTTTCTAACAATTTCTTCTATATCGAGCACCGCCTCGGTACTTATTTCCCCAGCAAGCACCACTACACCTGTTTTAATCAATGTTTCACACGCAACTCGCGCAGCTTTATCTTGGGAAATGATTCCATCTAGAATGGCATCAGAAATTTGATCTGCCATTTTATCGGGATGTCCCTCAGAAACAGATTCCGATGTAAACATGTAGGAATGATTCATAAATAATTTAAATCTTTGTATAAAGAACAAGAATTGTAACTCATTGAATCATTAATTTACCATTAAGAATATTCTTTATTTATTTATAATTTTGTTAATCCATTCACTATTAATTGCACTATATTGGAATGTTTGTTGCGACATTCGACACAAATAGGGAAAATACATTCTTGTAATCTGTAAAACGTAATTTTACTAGATTATAAAATTAAGAGAGGAAAAACACTCCATTATGTCAAAAGATTCTATTAATGGTCATGATAAAAATAATCGAAGGAGACTTGCAAATGCAATTCGTGCTTTGAGCATGGATGCAGTTCAAGCAGCAAAATCTGGCCATCCCGGCATGCCGATGGGTATGGCGGATATAGCAGAAGTACTATGGAATGATTTTTTAAAACATAATCCCAACAACCCTGAGTGGGTGGATCGCGATCGTTTTGTTTTATCAAATGGTCATGGATCGATGCTTTTATATAGTTTGTTACATTTGACGGGTTACCCGCTAAAGATTGATGAAATTAAAAATTTTCGTCAATTTGGGCAGCGCACTGCAGGTCACCCTGAGAGAGAGATCGAGATTGGCATCGAAACAACAACCGGGCCACTTGGCCAGGGAATAGCTAACGCTGTTGGGATGGCGCTGAGTGAAAAGATTCTTTCTGCTGCTTTTAATAAACCTGATATGGCAATCATCGATCATCGGACGTGGGTCTTTTTAGGAGATGGATGTCTTATGGAGGGTATTTCACATGAAGCCTGTTCTTTTGCTGGAACACAAAGGTTAGGAAAACTGATTTGCTTTTACGATGATAATAATATTTCCATTGATGGCGATGTAAAAGGGTGGTTTACAGATGATACTAGCAAAAGATTTGAGGCCTACGGTTGGCAGGTTATTCAAGATGTTGATGGGCACGATAGTGAGGCAGTTAGTCAAGCCATTAAAGAATCGATAGATGAACCTGATAAGCCGAGTCTTATTTGTTGTAAGACAATTATCGGTTTTGGCTCTCCAAATAAACAAGGAACTGAAAGTACCCATGGAGCACCCTTAGGTGAGGAAGAAGTAGCGGCTAGTCGATTAACTTTAGGTTGGGATTTTCCTCCTTTCGAGATTCCTAATGATATTGGTTCTGCTTGGGATGCTAGGGATCGAGGAGAAGCACAGGAAAAGAATTGGTCTAGAATATATCAAAAATATAGTGAGGCATACCCAAAACTCGCTGGTGAGCTTGATCGTCGGATGAGTGGAGAATTACCAAAGGAATGGATTGAATATACCGATAATGCCATTAGTGAAATTAATACTGCTAAACAGAATATGGCAACACGACAGGCCTCCCTTTTGGTGCTAAATAAAATAGCGCCCACGCTACCCGAAATGATAGGCGGTTCAGCCGATTTGACTGGCTCTAATTTAACTAAGCATGACGGATCAAAAGTTATCAACGCTGCTAACTCTTTGGGCAATTATTTTTATTTTGGTGTTAGAGAATTTGGTATGTCAGCTATCTGCAACGGCATGGCACTTCACAGAGGATTTATACCCTATTCTGGAACATTCCTTACCTTTTCTGATTATGCAAGAAATGCATTGAGAATGGCGGCGCTAATGAAGATACAAAATATCTTTGTTTACACACATGATTCAATTGGTCTCGGAGAAGATGGTCCAACACATCAACCCATAGAACATTTGGCAAGCCTGCGTGTCATGCCTAACATGTGTATATGGCGACCCTGCGATACTGTTGAAACTGCGGTTGCCTGGCGCGATGCTCTCGAACGTACTCATGGCCCAACAAGCTTAGTGTTAACCCGGCAGAAAGTACCTCACCAAGATCGAAACGACGAACAAATTAAGAACATCGTAAAAGGTGGATATGTACTTAAAGATTCTGAATCTACCCCTGACCTTATACTGATTGCTACGGGATCAGAAGTCTCCCTTGCAATGGGCGCAGCAAATGAATTAAGTAAAAGCGGAACTGCCGTAAGGGTTGTATCTATGCCTTCGACTGATTTATTTGATGCACAAAGCGACGACTATAAATCCTCTGTTCTACTGCCTGAAGTTAAAGCTCGTGTAGCAATCGAGGCCGGTGTTGCTGACTGTTGGTGGCGATACGTTGGAGAAAAAGGGGATATCATAGGAATCGATAGATTTGGCTTATCCGCTCCGGCAGATGAACTATTCAAACATTTTGGTTTTTCAGTCGAAAATGTTATTTCTGTTTCAAAAAAAGTACTGTCTAACCAATGATTGTAGAACGAATGTATTATCCATTTTTATAACAGGAGATTTGAATGACCATAAAAATTGGCATAAATGGTTTTGGTCGTATTGGCCGTAATGTATTAAGAGCACTTTATGAAAGTGATAAGCGGTTAAAGATGGAAATAGTTGCTATTAATGACCTTGGCGATGCAAAAACAAATGCACATCTCACCAGGAGAGATACATCTCACGGCCAATTTCCTGGGCAAATAGAGGTAGAAGATGATGTAATGATAGTTAATGGAGATCGTATAAAAGTCTTAGCTGAACGGAATCCCTCAAATTTACCCTGGGGCGAGCTTGGAGTTGAGATTGTTTTTGAATCCACGGGTTTTTTTCGATCTCGCGAAGCTGCCTCTAAACATCTTGAGGGAGGTGCAAAAAAAGTAATCATTTCAGCTCCCGGCAGCGGAGATATTGATGCAACCATTGTCTATGGAGTAAACCATAAAGTATTAAAGAAAGAACATACCATAATCTCCAACGCATCCTGCACGACTAACTGCCTAGCCCCCTTAGTGAAACCTTTGCATGAACAGATTGGAGTTAAGCATGGAATTATGACAACCATTCATGCCTATACGAATGATCAAGTTTTAACCGATGTTTATCATAGCGATTTACGTCGCGCACGATCAGCAACCATGTCGCAAATTCCTACTAAAACGGGCGCAGCTGCAGCCGTCGGATTGGTGTTACCAGAATTGGATGGACGTCTTGATGGGTATTCGATGCGTGTTCCCACAATCAACGTTTCTGCCGTAGACCTTAGCTTTGTTGCTGAGCGAGAAACAAGTGTCGAAGAAATTAATAGCATAATGAAGGAAGCCAGTAACGGTGACCTTAAAGGCGTTCTTGCCTACTGCGATGAGCCATTGGTTTCGATAGATTTTAATCATGATCCTGCATCATCAACCTATGATTCAACCTTAACCAAGGTAATGCAGGGTACTCTGGTGAAGGTAATATCTTGGTACGATAATGAATGGGGTTTTTCTAATCGAATGCTAGATACTGCTCTGGCATTTTCATCTGTGGAATGAATAGTCAAGAAAATCACATAATTTGTAACCAGTTAAAATAGTTGAATTTTGAAATGCTCTTTTTGAATCAAATCAATACAAGAGATAAGCGTGTTTTGATTCGTATGGATTTCAATGTCCCTATTTCCAAGGGCGAAATCATCAATGATGCGAGAATCCGAGCATCTCTACCTACTATAAAATTAGCACTTAGAAGTAATGCAGCTATTATGTTGCTGTCTCACTTAGGTAGACCAACTGAAGGCAAGTATGACCAAAATTTATCCTTACAACCCATAGCCAACCATCTTAGCTCTTTGTTAAATCAAGATGTTCGATTGATCAGAGAATGGACTGATGGGGTTGAGGTTAAGCTTGGCGAAGTTGTGCTTCTAGAAAACGTGCGTTTTCAAGCAGGCGAGAGTAAAAATGAAGAAGAATTTGCAAGAAAAATAGCTGCGCTATGCGATGTATTTGTGATGGATGCTTTTGGAACTGCTCACCGCAAGCAAGCGAGTACCTTCGGCGTAATAAAATTTTCACCTATCGCTTGTGCAGGTCTACTTTTAAGATCTGAGATAGATGCCCTTAACAAAGTATTACAAGAACCCAAAAGACCTATTGTCGCCATTGTGGGTGGATCTAAGGTTTCAACCAAGCTAGCTGTTTTAAAAAAATTAAGCCCCATAGTTGATTATTTGATTGTTGGTGGAGGAATTGCTAACACATGCATCGCAACGAAAGATATTAATATCGGTAAATCTTTATATGAACAAAATATGCTAGACACAGCCACAGAACTACTTGAGGATAGAGATAATCAGGCTATGATTCCACTACCAGTGGATGTTGTTGTGTCTGATGTCCTAAGTAGAGATGGCAAAGCACGGATAAAGGCAATCGAAGATATTCAGGATAATGAATTGATACTCGATATTGGCCCTGCTACCGCTAACAATTTTTCTAAAATTATTTCAAAAGCAAGCACTATTCTATGGAATGGGCCATTAGGTGTCTTTGAATTCGAGCAATTCAGCGAGGGAACCCGGGCAGTATGTGAAGCCATAGCGGAGAGTAATTCTTTCTCTGTTGCCGGCGGTGGTGATACGCTCGCAGCCATCGAAAAGTACGGTATTAGCGACGATATCTCCTATATTTCAACCGGCGGCGGTGCATTTTTGGAGTTTCTTGGAGGGAAAATACTTCCCTCTATTGAAATGCTTCAAAAGCGAGCTTGAAAAACATTTAAGATGGCCACGGACCTCTGATTGCAAGAGTTAACCCTCGTTCCTGAATATTTACAAACATGATTGAGCCATCGGGTGAGAAGCAAATACCTGCAAGTTCTGAATCTGTATAGGGATTATCTGCGAGTGTATATTGTTCTCCATTCGGTTTAATACCGACTAACCCACAGTGTTCAAATGTATCTTCGCAAATGATAAGGTCTCCCCAAGGACTCATGACAAGATTATCAGCGTGCCTTAATAGACTATTTGTTGTTGATTCCGTGATTAATCGGATGTGTCCTGCTTCATTTTTATTATTCGTTCTGTTCGGTCGATACTCAAAAATCTGCCCCATTCTTTCTGCGCCACCAATGGTTGCCGTGAAGAAAAAACTGTCATCCGCATAACAAATTCCTTCGCCACGAGCAAAGATAGCTGCCCCCAGGTCATACCCTCTTAATCTGAGGTCATTGGAATTACTATCAACATCATTCAGGTTAATCCAGTTTGTATTCATCCATTTACCTTCTTCCATGTGGTGGGAAAACCAGTTGCGAGTATCAAATGAGGATTTTTCAACTATAGACAATGCCTGCAACTGACCCCCACGAGAAAGTTTTTTAGGGACATTGGGTGTAAAACGATAAAATAGACTTCGATGTTTATCTTCGGTGAGATAAATAAAGCCTGAAACAGGATCAACAGAGGCGGCTTCATGTTCAAAGCGCCCCATTGCTTTAAGCGGAATAGGCTTGACAGATTTTTTTGATGTTATCGGCACCTCAAAAATATATCCATGCCGTTTTTCACGTTCTACCACTAAATTTCTTTCAAATGCAGTTCCAGGATTTTTAAAAGTCTCCTCACAACTTAACCAGCTCCCCCATGGCGTAGGCCCACCTGAACAATTAATTTCAGTGCCTGCAAGACTGAGATATTGTCGTTCTGTTTTTTTTGTAACGGGATTGTAAACAATTGTTGTTGTTCCACCAGTTGATGGCGTCTTCCCTTTACCGAAGTCATAGACTAAATTTTGATTGATAAGTCCTAATCTTTCATTTTCTTTACCAAATGGCCCATGAGAGAAGAAGGCAGGATGATTTTCATGATTGCATATAATGACAATTTTTCCTTCAGGGCCTTTAAAAGCATACATACCGTCGGCTCGACCAGGAACTAAAAGGCCATCATCCATTTCATCTCCAACACGCGCGATAATTTGGTAAGTAAATTCTTTTGGGAGATCAAGTATGGTTTTCGGGTCAGCAATTAATTGACCAAATAAGGATTGGTTATTTATCTGCGTATTTCCCGACCTTATGCCTGCTGTAGTTAACAGTACTCCTTTAAGGAAATTTCTTCTTTTCATTATTCTGTTTCTATTATTGTTTGATAATCTGTATATCTTAAAGGATTTTATAATTATCTGATATTATTGAAATGTCACATATGAGAAACACGCCAATTACATTACTGAGTAGTAATTAAAAAAATGTTACGAAGAACGAAAATTATTGCAACATTAGGTCCTGCTACTGACAATCCAGAAATCTTGTCGGATATGATTGAAAAAGGAATCGATGTAGTCCGTATTAATTTTTCCCATGATACAGCCAGCGATCATAAGAATCGCGTAGCAATGGTGCGTAAAATAGCTCAACAATGTGGCCGTGATATTGGGATTATTGGAGATTTACAAGGACCAAAAATTAGAATAAAAACGTTTGACAAGGGAAAGGTTGAATTAAATAAAGGGGAGCAATTTTTTCTTGATACTAAATTAAATGAATTGGAGGGTGACAAAAAAGGGGTAGGCGTTGATTACGAAAATTTTCATATGGATGTTGTTGCCGGAGATATACTGTTACTAAGCGATGGACGAATTAAATTAAAAGTAGAAAAAATACGCAAAACCCGAATTCTTACCACAGTTATAGAGGGAGGGATTCTTTACGATAACCAGGGTATGAATCGTAAAGGAGGAGGGCTATCTACTCCGGCGATTACAAAAAAGGATATACAGGATATAAAATTAGCGGTTCAGCTAGAAATTGATTTTCTAGCGATATCATTTATAAGGTCTGCTCAGGATATCGAGAATGTACGTCAGCATTATCATGATGCCGGAGGTAATGGCCTGATTGTATCAAAGATTGAACGCAAGGAAGCTGTAGAATGTATTGATTCAATTATAGACGCATCTGATGTTATCATGGTTGCGCGTGGAGATTTAGGCGTAGAAATAGGTTTTACTGAGCTGACAGGGATTCAAAAACAAATTATCAGAAAAACCCGTTATAAAAATAAGGTGGTTATTACTGCCACCCAAATGATGGAATCAATGATTCATAATTCTGTCCCTACTCGAGCTGAAGTTTCCGATGTTTCTAATGCAGTTATGGATGGAACAGATGCTGTAATGTTGTCTGCAGAAACAGCTATTGGAAAGAACCCTGTGTTAGTGGTGAGCGCTACAAATGATATTTGTTATGGCGCCGAAAAATACACATTACCCAGAGGGAGAACGGCGCATCGGCTAGATGACCAGTTTGAACATATTGATGAATCAATTGCTATGGCTGTTATGTATACAGCAAATCATCTTGCTGTGAGGGCAATCATTTCATTGACCGAATCAGGTTCTACAGCCTTATGGATGTCAAGAATTCGTTCTGATATTCCGATTTATGCTTTTACCCCACATGTCTCTTCAAGTCGACGAGTTATGCTCTATCGAGGCGTTTATCCTGTTTCATTTAAATATGACACTGACGATATTAAATCCTTATATAAAAATATTTTTTCCATTTTGCTTGATAAACAATTAGTCGAGGAAAATGATTTAGTCATTTTTACAAAAGGGGAGATGAAAGGTATATCAGGCGGTACAAATTCCATGAGAATTATAAGAGTAACCGCATGAAAATACTTTAAGCAGATACGATGACTATGATTCTTCTAATAACACTTGTATGTATCGAATATAGTATGGATACTCCTTATTCTTTTGTATTTAGTGAGCGATATGTCTGAGAATAAATTTAGTAGTACAAGCACCTATATTGCGACAGATGATTTGATGACAGCTGTTAATGCTTCTGTGGAATTACAGCGTCCCATACTGATAAAAGGGGAACCAGGAACGGGTAAAACACAACTTGCCATAGAAGTTGCACGCGCATTGGGGTATCCACTCTTTGAGTGGCATATAAAGTCGACGACTAAAGCACAACAAGGGCTTTACGATTATGATGCGGTCGCACGATTGCGTGATTCCCAGTTAGGTGATGAAAAAGTCCATGATATCGCAAATTATATTGTTAGAGGCCAGGTCTGGGATGCATTTGAATCGGATGTGCAGCCAGTCCTACTAATTGACGAGATTGATAAAGCAGATATTGAATTTCCAAATGATCTTCTCCAAGAACTTGATCGTATGGAATTTTTTGTTTATGAAACCCAGCGATTAATTAAGGCAAAACACCGCCCGATCATCATTATTACAAGCAATAATGAAAAAGAATTACCAGATGCTTTTCTCAGACGTTGTTTTTTTCATTATATTAAGTTTCCGGATCTTAAAACGATGCAGAAGATCGTCGATGTTCACTTTCCGAAATTAAAAAAAACACTGTTAAAAGAAGCCTTAAACGCCTTCTATCAGTTAAGAGAAATACCAGGATTGAAAAAGAAACCATCCACTTCAGAATTACTTGATTGGATAAAACTTTTACTGGCTGAAGATATCTCTCCCAAAGTTTTACGTGAAAATACTGCAAAAAAAGCTATACCTCCGCTGTATGGCGCTTTATTAAAGAATGAGCAAGATGTTCATTTATTTGAGCAATTGATTTTCTTAGATCGCCATACTCGTAATTCCCAGCAATAATGTTAGTTAAATTCTTCTTTATGTTGCGTGAAGGAGGCTTAAAACCGTCCATCACTGAACTGTTAAGTTTGCTTGAAGCGATGAAGAGTGGCGTGGTAGGGCATAGCGCCGAAGGATTTTATTACCTTGCTAGAGCATCTTTTGTTAAAGATGAGACTAAGTTCGATTTATTCGATCGAATTTTTGCTGCTCACTTTGAGGGTATTGAAGATTTTTTTGAAGATTTGCTGCGTGATATACCCGAGGAATGGTTGCGCATGCAATCAGAACTAGTTTTAAGTGAAGAAGAAAGAGCAAAAATTGAGGCTAAGGGTGGTTTTAAAGAGTTGATGGAGGCCCTTCGTAAACGTTTAGAAGAACAGGAGAAACGTCATGAGGGCGGTAATAAATGGATAGGTACTGGAGGAACTTCCCCTTTCGGGGCTTACGGATATAACCCTGAAGGAGTTCGTATTGGGCAATCCGGTTCTCGTCACCGTCGGGCGACTAAAGTTTGGGATAGACGAGAGTACCGTAATCTCGATGATTCAGTGGTACTTGGAACCCGAAATATCAAGGTTGCATTACGAAAACTTAGGAAATTCGCACGCGAAGGAGCGGCCGATCAGTTAGATCTTGATGATACAATAGATAAAACCGCACGTAATGCCGGCCTTTTGGATATCCGGTTTGTTCCCGAGAGACATAACAGTATTAAAGTTCTGCTTTGTTTAGATATTGGCGGATCGATGGATGATCACGTACGTATTTGTGAGGAAATGTTTTCTGCCGCTAGAAGTGAATTTAAGCATTTAGAGTATTTTTATTTTCATAATTTTGTTTACGAAAGTATGTGGAAAGATAATAGGCGTCGTCATGCTGAGCAAATTTCTACAAGTGAAATTACCCACAAGTACGGTCAAGATTACAAACTTATATTTGTAGGCGATGCAACCATGAGTCCTTATGAAATTGCCTACCCCGGGGGCAGCGTTGAGCATTGGAACGAAGAGGCAGGAGCCATTTGGATTAAAAGAATGTTAAATACCTATCCTAAGGCTATCTGGTTAAATCCAGAACCAGAAAAGAGATGGGAATACACACCGTCAATACAGATGACACAAGATTTGATGGGTCAGCGAATGTTTCCTTTGACCGTTAATGGACTTTCTGACGGTATTAAGAAATTACGCCAGTAAATGCAACATGCTTCTTTACTCTTTCAGAAACCATTCATCATAATTTTTTCAGTCATCAATAAGCTCTAGTATCTCTGGATGGGGTTGAAGTATTAGTCAGTCCAGTAGTACATGCTTACTTCATCACCATTTTGTACAATCTACAAAAGTGTTTTTATTGGGTGATTTCAGTTAAATCAGCGAGAATTTCTGCTGAGTGCTTATTTGGATCAACTTTCACATAGTGCTTCGCAATATTGCCATTCGGATCGATCAAAAACGTTTGTCGTTTAGCGAAAGACAGGCCAAGAAACTTTTTTCTTACTCCATAGGCGTCAGCCATTAATCCCTTGCTGTCAGCGAGTAGCGGGAATGGTAGCCCGTGTTTTTCTGCAAACTTCTTATGGGATGACACATCATCCAGGCTAATGCCAAGAATTTCACAATTCATACGACTGAATTCAAAAATGTCATCACGAAATTCACAAGCCTCTGTGGTGCAACCTGGCGTTCCATCTTTTGGGTAAAAATAGAGGACGACCCATTTTTCACGATAGTCTTTCAAAGAATGGACAACACCATCTTGATCGGGAAGCTCGAATTCGGGGGCGGCATCGCCTAGATTAAATGTTTCCGCTTTTGCTTGTGGATTAAAAAACATTGAAAAAGTTACAACCAATATTAGTGAAATAAAAATTTTCATAATGTTAACTCTAAAACTTTTTGATTAATAGCCGAACATATTGTTTTGTTTGTGACTATCTATAATACTCTATACATATGGAAATGGAGAAACAAAAAATCAAGACCGGTTTAGTATTGCCTGGAGGAGGTGCCCGTGGCGCCTATCAAATTGGTGTATTAAAAGCCATTGCCGAATTATTACCGGAAAAAAGAAAGAATCTTTTTTCAGTTATCAGTGGGACTTCGGCAGGAGCCGTCAATGCAGTTGTTCTTGCGGCAGAGGCTGAACATTTTAGTCATGCCGTTGATCAACTCATCAAAGTTTGGGGAAGCATTAAGAGTCATCAGGTATATAAGTCAGATAATTGGACAATGCTTAAAAGTACAATGCATTGGTTTACTGCAATTGTTTTCGGCGGATATCCTTTTGGTCTGCCTCGCTCATTGCTCGATAATTCCCCTTTGAGGAAATTATTAGCTGATAATATCCAATGCGAACAAGTACAAAGCTCCATTGATAAGGGTTTCATCGATGCTGTTTCAGTAGTAGCCGCAGGGTATTCATCATCACGTTCAACATCATTTTTTCAAGCCAATCAAAGAACCGAAGAATGGTCAAGGACTCGAAGAGAAGGTGTTAGATGTTCCTTGAATCTTGATCATTTAATGGCAAGTCTTGCGCTACCTTTAATTTTCCCACCGGTTCTTATCGATGGATTATATTATGGTGATGGGGCAATGCGCCAAGCGACGCCGTTGAGTTCGGCAATTCATCTTGGTGCTAATCGAATTCTTGTCATTGGAGTGAATAACGAAGGCAGCAAAAATAATGAACATTTAGTCCAAGAGAAATCTCAAATTTTGTCGCCTACATTTCCCCAAATTGCCGGATATATGCTTGATACTCTTTTTATGGATGGGCTTTATTCTGATCTAGAGCAAATCATGAGGATTAATTTTTTGGTGGATAAATTATCATCGGAAAATAAATCAATAAATGACAAAGATATCCACCCCATCGACACCATGGTTGTTGCGCCCAGTAAAAATCTACGTGATATTGCTCATGAATGCCGTCATACTTTGCCTCTGCCAATTAGAGCTCTCTTTAGAGGAGTGGGGGGTAAGAATCATCGGGGGACAGACCAGTTAATAAGTTTCTTACTTTTTGAGCAGCTTTATACCAATTCCCTGATTGAACTTGGCTTTAAAGACGCTATGGCAGTAAAAAATAACTTACTGGATTTTATACTTGGAAATGATGTGCCTCGATTATTTATCCCAAATTGGCTAAATATCAGAGTTACAAATGAAAAATAAAAGTCCTATTTTTCAGAGTAAAAATATGGCGCCTAATCCCAGGAATGAGAAATAACCTACTACATCAGTAATGGTTGTTAAAACAACACCACCACCAAGTGCCGGGTCTGTTCCCATTCTTTTCAGGATAAGGGGAATACCAAAACCTGCCGCAGCTGCAACGATAAGATTTATAGACATTGCTCCAGCAATAACCGCTCCGATCCGCCAATCTTTAAACCATAAATAGGTAAAAAGAGATACTACCAATGCCCACAGGAAACCGTTAATTATACCTACGAGAATTTCTTTTTTGAAAATACCCAAAGCATTGGTTTTGTCAATCTGCCCAAGTGCAATTGCTCTTGTCATAATGGTTAAAGATTGTGTGCCTGCAATTCCAC
>Ga0257111_1000217_pt1 | contig 23118 bp, 29 predicted proteins | sample LP_taG_6_FD_191567 | JGI IMG/M metagenome (GOLD analysis project Ga0257111, IMG submission 191567) | Marine microbial communities from Northeast Subartic Pacific Ocean, Canada - LP_J_2015_P26_500m | ecosystem: Environmental > Aquatic > Marine > Oceanic | place: Canada: Northeast Subartic Pacific...
TTATCTCTGGAATTTCTTGAACCTCTGTCGTCTCTGGAATATCTTGAACCTCTGTCGTCTCTGGAATATCTTGAACCTCTGTCGTCATTTGAATTTCTAAAAGAACGTGATGGTCTATCATTAGAAGAGGAATTACGATTAGAATATTTTTTATCAGAATGTTTTGATCTGTATAGGTCCATTTTATAATAAATATGAGAGTTGTTGGATATAGATGCTTAGATCTCTAATTTGTGCCTAAAATATAAAAAAATTATCAAACTAGAGATTTATCCATTTCTGTAGACAATAATTCCTGCACTTTAAGAAAATATAGTTTTGTAGAATATGGCATATCATCCAAATTATTATCAACTACAATCATAAAATATCGAACAGCTCGTTTTGAAATATCTAAATTAAATTTCATTTTAAGAATAGGATCTTGATGAACTTTAATTTTATCTTGAAGCCAAGGAGGAGCCATATCAATTGTTTCTTGAATAATTTTGCCATACCAGAATGAAAGATTTTCAGGTTGAAGGCCTTGTTTAAGATTAGATACATCAGTATCTATTTTTTTCATCATATGGTTAATTATTGTCATGAAATTAGATCTAAGAATTTTGTTTTATTCAGATTACTCAAAATTCTGTAAGCTACTAGTCAATTGGTAGCAAGTTTCCATCAGAATCAATCTCAGAATTTTTAATTCTAGTTGAAGAAATTCTTACTCCATCTTTTGCTAAAAACATTGGAACTACAATAACCTCAACAGGTGGAAGATTACGTTCGGTTCTTAATTTATTCAAAACATTTCCTTGATCATTTGTTTCATCACTTACAATAAGTGCCTGAACATCTTTTTCTAAAACTGCAGGTCCAAAATCATTATTTAATTGGCTAATTTCAAAATTAGTATTAGGGAATTTGTGAAAAATTATAGATATCAAATTCTTAAGACGCTCATCATATTTGTGAATTGGAGTCTTTCCTTTTTTTTGGACAAATTCATCACTAGTTAATCCAATTATGACCTTATCAGAAATTTCAAATGCATTTTCAAGTAAAGTAAGATGACCACGGTGAATAATATCAAAAGTTCCACCCATAGCAATAAGAGAAAATTTTGACATGTAATTATATAATTTTCTTTGAAAATAAATCTACTAGTTTACGAGTATTAATACGAAAGGTCCTTGGGCTGCAAGAGGAGCATTATTTCTATCCCAAACGAATGTTTCAATGAAAAATAACCCCTTCTTTTCAGGAATCCAATCTATTGATTGTAATTCAAGTCCATTTTCAATAAACTTGCCATCAAATTTGTCAATATGATGAATAGTTGGAGGCATATCAGGATTTGGAGATCTCTCTTTAATTTGGATATAATATGTGTAGGGAGTTTCATTAGCAATATTATTTTCAGTAAATTGAATTGAGGTTTTACTCTCAATTTGGACAACATTACCCAGTTTAACTTCTGATAATTTTTTTCCTAAAGTATCTTTTACAGTGACATCAGAAATTGAGACTAATTTGACATAAATTTCAGGTGGCGGAATTTTCACATTTAGAATAGTGGAATAAAATTTATCAGATTCAGAAAATAAAAGAAATCCTACAGCAGACGTAGAAATTTCCTCAGTTAGTTTTAATGACTTCATTTCTTTCATTCCAACGTCACCAATTTCAATTGAAGAAATTTGAATTATTCTATCAAAAACATCATAAAAAGCAAGATAAGCAAAAGTTTCAGAAATTGGAGCGTTTCCATTTTGTAATGTTCCTGAGAAGGATAAAGTGTAAGTTGAATCAGACAAATTAGAGATAGGATCTAAAAAGATATTGGTGTTAGATATAATTAATGAATTTTTCATTGATTCAGAAGTATCAAATTTTAAAAGTGTTGTAAATACTTCAGTGATATTTGGATTAGGATTTTCTGAGCGTATAATAAATGGGGATTTGGTATTAGGAGGAATCACTTTTAGAACAGTACTACCTTCTGATACTTCCAATGAATTTGGATTAAAATCATCAAAGAATTTTGCTTGGATTACAACATTTGTAAGAAAAGATAATGGATCATTATTTTCAATTAATCCAATTACAATTGTATATCCTTCAGAATCCTGATAAACAAAAGTAGATTGAGATTTCAGAGATATACTTAATGTTGGATTAGTGTCTGTATATTCTTGAGAAAATACTTGAGAAATAGGTAATAAAATTAAAATTAAAATAATACTAAAAATGATTTTTTGCATCAAATATTCTTAAAATAAACCATTAATCAATATAGCATGTGACTTAGTGGACAAAAAAGGTAACAACGTTAAACCCAGTTTATGCTACAATTAGAAATAATAAAAAGAAATTAAAAATGGATTAAAATTTTATTTTCTTTTTGCTGTGATTGCTAACCAGTATACTAAACCTGGAGCTAAACCAACAATAAGAGGAATCCATACAGGCCATCCGTCTACTGCGCTTGTCATAAGTCAAAACGTAAACTTATCCTATTTAAATCCACCCAGCAGTCTGAAATTCATCATTGATCGGAGAATAAAAAGTGGACCGGACGGAATTCGAATCCGTGACCCCCCGCGTGCAAGGCGGGTATACTACCAGGCTATACTACCGGCCCACAAGAAAATGACTTACAAAGCGGATTTTAATTGTTGTCCTCTAGGATAGAATTTTATTTGAATAGGGAATTATTGCTGCATGGTACTTTTAGAATCACAAATTAAATTAAAAAAAGGAGATGTTGCTCCAGATTTTGAATTATTAGGAATTGATGATAGAAAACACACACTCAAAGATTATGAAAATTATAAAGGAATTCTAGTTATTTTCATGTGTAATCATTGTCCATATGTCAAAGCTAAAGTGGATGCATTAAACGAATTATTTGAAAAATGTGGTAAAGATATAGCAATCATAGGAATTAACAGTAATGATTCAACTGATTATCCAGAAGATAGTTTTGATGCAATGAAGCAGACAGCAACAGAGAAAAAATTCCAATTTGATTATTTAGTTGATGAAACTCAAGAAATTGCAAAGAAATATGGTGCAATGTGTACTCCAGATCCATTCTTGTTTAACAGTCAAAAAGAATTAGTTTTTCATGGTAAAATAGATAATGCTATGAAACCAGATGATGTAGCCACAGAAAAAACAATGATTGTAAATATGGAGAAATTGATTTCTGGTGAAAAAATTGAAAAGGATTTTGACCCATCAATTGGTTGCTCAATTAAGTGGAAAGAAAACTAAACTTAAATGACTCTTGCCTAGAGATTTCTTCGTGGGCTCGTAGCTCAGCTTGGCTGGAGCGTTCGACTGATAATCGAAAGGTCATGTGTTCGAATCACATCGGGCCCATTTTTTATTATTTTATATTTTGAGATATCGTTTTAGACCATTGTAAAATATCACTAATGGAATCAGATAATAAATCAGAATTAATTTTAGTTTTTTTAGAAATATTACCACATAATGCCAATTTAATGCGTTTATCAGATTTTCCTTTATTTGGCTTAATTGAATCAGCAAAAAAAATTAAACCTTCAGAAGTTTGCGAGAATATCACTACCAATAAAAGACCAGGTTTTTGTTTCCAAATTTTCCCAATTAATTTTTGAAAATCTAAATCAAATAATACATTGATTGCAGAAGACATATCTCCTAAATGAGAAACGTTCCAGCCATCAGAACGGTAAGATGTAGAGGCAGATTCAGAAATCAAAATACTTTCAGGATCAGCAGATATTACGACTACATTTTTTTTAGGATCAGATATTACGGGAATTTGATTAAAAATTCCAAGGGATTTTGAGATGGTAGTTCTTAGTAAATTTTGTTCAGCAGTTCCAATTTTTCCAGAATCATATAGATTATGAACATATTCAATAGTCGGATAAATAACTTCTAAAATTAATTGGTTTGTGGATGCACCAGAGTTAAGGCAATTTCGAATTAGAGAATAAATTTGTTCGTCATTCCCTTTTACTAACAATTCAAGATAGCGTGAAGTTATTTTGAAATAATCATCAGGAAAAGTAAATGATTCTTGACCAGGTTCTAAAAACCACAATGTAACATTGCCAATATTTTTTTGACGAAGTAGACCCTCTGCTGCAAAAACTTTGAGATATTTTGTCATAGTGATTCTATTAACATTAATTTTTTTAGAAATTTCAATACCGGACATTCCACTATCAGAATTCTTCAAAACAGAGATTAGTTGTTCTCGAATATCTTCACTAAGATAGCCCCTAACCATAATGATCTTCAGTCAAGGTATTCTATAAAGACTAATTTTTAAAAAGAATAAAACATTATATACTTGAGTACTTTAATGTACGGTAAGGAAAAGTAAATTGCCAAAAGCAGGATTCAAATCAATAACAGTTTCAGAAACAGTCTACGATAAATTCCATGATGTTTATCAAAATAATAAAGACGACCTAACAATGAAAGGCGTCAATAGTTTTTCAGGTTATGTAACTTACATGTTAGAAGAGATGATGCATAAAGACAAAACTTTTGCAAGATATGCTCCAAAAATTGAAAAAATATCCATAGATGATGATAGAGTAATTCTAAAAGATAATATGAAAAATAGAATTGCAGAAGTTGCAGTTCAAAAAGGAGAATTATTTTGTCAATTATGTGATGAAAAAGACTGTGTCCATGTTGGATACGTATTTTCATTACCAGATGTATATGAAGTACTAAACTCCAGAGGAATCAAACATCCAAAATAAAATAGTGGAGGAGGTGGGATTCGAACCCACGAACTCCTGAAAGATAGGATCTTAAGTCCTACATCGTTGGCCAGGCTTGATTACTCCTCCAAAAGATTACAAATATCTATGAAATTTAACAGTTTAGAAAAATATTATACAGAATGAAGAATTATAAGGATTTTAATCAGAGGATTTTTGTGCTTCGATAGCTCAGTCTGGTAGAGCGTTACATTGGTAATGTAAAGGTCACGGGTTCAGATCCCGTTCGAAGCTTTTAATAATTTTTAATTAATAATTCAAAATGTCCAGTTCTTTTATTTGAATTAGAATTAATCGAACGATTTGCCTTTATCTTATTAATTTTCCAAGATTTATTTGAAAACAATTCAGCAACTTCTTTTGAATTAGAATTTGATAGAAGAACATTACACCCTTTTGAATCTAATTTCATACAAAGATCCGCTAATCGATTTAAATCATCATATGTAAAATTCTTGTTTGTATAACTGGTGAAATTAGCAGTTTCAGTAACCGGTTGATAAGGTGGATCAAAATAGATCAAATCATCTTTTTTAGCATCACGTAAAACTGCTTCAAAATCACGACATTGAATAGTTACTTTACTAGATGCCAAAATATGACTAACTGAGCGTAAATTATCCTCATTTACAATATTTGGATTAGTATATTTTCCTAAAGGAACATTGAATTTACCTTTACTATTTACCCGATACAACCCATTGAAACATGTTCGATTCAAAAATAGTAATCGTGATGTTTTTTCAATTTCACTTCGAGGTGCACTTTCTCTTATAGAATAATAATATGACTTTGAATCTTTTTTATAAAATTTTTCATGTTGCTTTAATGAAAATATTAAATCATTAACCCTATCACGAATAGTAGCATATGCTAAAACAAGATCAGAATTAAGATCTGAAATACTACATTTTTGTTTATTTCTTTCAGTTAGCATATTGAACAATAATGCTCCACCTCCAAGAAATGGTTCAAAATAAGTACCAAAAGATTTAGGTAAATTTTCATTTAAAACTGAAATCAATTGACGCTTTCCACCAGCCCATTTTACAAATGGTTTTGGAGTAACAAGCATCTGACCATATTCTTGCTTCACATAGTATAATCACAAAATTGCATATTGTCAAAATAGACAATAAAAGATCACAAGATGTGCAGTATTTTTTAATCAAATTTGTTTAGGGTGTTCCCTAAATGAAAATAATAAAATGAAAAAGGTTGGGTTTTAGTCCCACTTTGACCAAGCGGCCATCCATCTGTATGTCCAAGTATTCAATTTACAACCTAATGCTGCAAATGTACATGCCAAAACTGCACCTGCACCTGCGCCCAACGCGACTGGACTGTTATAGAACTTACCTACCTGGGGTTCTATTGGTGTCATATATGGTGGCAATGTTGGTCTTGGATATTTGAATGCCGTTTCAAGCGGGTCCGCTACTGTTATCAGGTTTACCATGTTGAACAATGGTAAAGACATTCCTACCAGTACGCCGCCAAACAGTATCAAGGAGTGCTTGTTCTTCTTTGTTGCCCAGTAGACTAAATCCAAAAGCATTGCTGATGGTAACCAAACTGGAGTTACAATGAAGTCATATGGATATCCAAGTGCAAACCATGCACCTTTTGCTATCCATGTGTATACTGTCATAATTAGAGCGTAGTACGTTGCTGTGCCTGGAACGCCAGTAAATGTAAGATAATATGTTGCTCCTACAATAAGCATCAAAGTTTGCGATATTGAAAATACCGTATACGATGTCCAAGCCCAGTCAGTGTAAAAGATGTAATCTCCTGCATTAATTGTTAACAGAGTTGAGTTAACTGCAACAACTACTATGAATAAGTAGTGTGTACATCGTCTTAACCAGACCATATGAAGTTGAGGAAAAGGTCTGTATATAAAATTTTAGAGTGTGATGAAGATCGGCACATTTGAAGAAAATTAAAATTAAAAAGAAGTAATCTGAGGTGGTTTTTTCTATTTTCCAACGAATAAGGCTATCAATATTGTACCTACTGTAACAGCACCTACGACACCAGCAACTATACCATTGCTATTTTTGTTGGAACCTTCTTCCATTACTTTAACACAGAAGATGTAACCTATTGCCTCAATGATTGTTAGTACGATGAATGCAAAGTGACCACTTGGGGTTGGATATGCCCATGGATAATAGAAGTATCCTGCTGCAGTTCCACCAAAAGTTGCTAACCATGCTGCGATGAATGAAAGGGTAATCATACCAGTCATATTTTCAACGCGTCGTCCAATCATTCGTTCAACGTCGGCACTTGATGATCCACCAGCGCCGCCAGAACCGAATCCTTTAGGAAGAGTCATTATGCAATTAATCTGATTCAGAATCCTATTAAATCTTTCTTCAAGGGACGATTTCAGCACGATCAGACAAACTTAGAGAAAATAAGAAAAATAGAAAAAAGTGTGCTTTTGCACGTTTTGTCTATGGAATGCTTCTACTGTACAATTTACCTTCTAAGGCCATCTTGTACATTTCTGCAACATATGGATTCTCACCAGGAGTTTCTGCACCTAGTTCTACAAGTCGAGCATATACTCTAACTACGTATGCTAGTGCTCCCATGAAAGCTACTACAACTCCCATGTTAAACATCCAGTGATTTGGTACTGCAAATATTTCTTCTACAAACCAGAAATGCCACATCTCATTGACCCCAATTGTAAACATAGTTGCTAAGTAACCAAGAATGGTCATCTTTAAACCAGTGTTCATTGAATTATTAGGACCTCTAAGAACAGGTATTTTTCTATCATAGATTGCTGCTGCTCCCCATCCAAGTGGTAATGTGATGAAGTGAGAGTATAGCCACCAGTGTGCTGGTGTAAATGCACTATCTCTGATAGAGGTTTGATGCAAAGAACCATCAACGAAGTTATCAACTTCGACTGATGCTGCAGTGGATCCCATAGCTATGACGATGAGCCAGATTTTCTTTAGTCTCTGGATCTCAACTTCTTTTGGAATTAATGCGGGCATCTGTGCCATGTATAGATAATGGTGAATTCGACATATAAAGTAAGAGTTCATAAACTCAACATATTTAATAGTTTTATTACATAATTTTTTTTAATAAATTGAAATAAATTTACTTAATCTAATAATATATTATAATAATTTCATTAGTTTTTCATCATTTTCAATGTTTAACATTAATGTTAAACAATGATAAAATCATCGATCCTCGTCAAGAAGGTAAAACATATAACAATGAAATTTACCTCATCATTAATAGGGATATAATATGGACGAAAAAAAGATTCTCGTATTCGGACTAGCTGTAGTACTTGCACTAGGAACATTAGGATTCAACTGGGTTGAATCTATATTGCCACCTGCAGATGCACACGGTGTCCAAGCACAACTCCAAAGTCGTTTCATCAGAATTGAAGATGAAACCTTCAACAGACAATCCCTACAAACTGGCGAAACCTTGACACTTCAAGGAACTTTAGTCAGTCTTGTAGAAAGAGACCTTAGAGGATGGTTATCCATTTTCTCAGAGTCAACCAACGCAGGTAACAGATGGGAAATGTTAGCAAGAGATCCACCAGGAAACGTCTTCGATGTTCCAGGTAACTCAGTTGTTGATTACTCATTATCTGCAAAAGCACTTGAAGCAGGTGTATACCACGTACACACCCAACTCAACGTAGCAAAAGTTGGTCCAGGACTTGGTCCAGGTCAAACAGTTGTCGTAGAAGGTGAACCAATTATCAAACCAATTCCATACACCAACATCGCATACCAATCAATCATAATTGGTGTTGGATATGTTATTACGTTTGCAACTAGACCTTGGCAAGTTATCTAAAATAACCCACTTTTTCATTTTATAGATTCTCCTTACGCTTTGCGTTAAGTTATCAAAATACCTTTTATTCAGAAAACACAATAGAAAAGAAATGTTAAATTTTAAAATAACAAAGTTAGATATCAATCAAAGTTATTTTTTTGGAGAAGTTGAATTTCGTTCTGATAAATACAAAGTAAATATTCAAAATGAAAGAAGAGGTAAAGTTCTCAGATTACCATTTCAAATAGATTCAAAAAATGAAAAAATCATTGTAAGGATGACAGGATCTGGGGATTTGTTTGTAGAAGATTATTTACCATACAAAGGAGAATCAGAGTGGTTAGAAATAGACTCAAATGAAATCACATATTTTCTTGCAGACAATCAGGACCAATTAGATACAATTGAAATAATGTATGAGTAAAAGAAAGGACTTTAAGGAATCCAAATGAAATATTGACAATGATTTGGCCAGGTACTGGAGATCCATATAAAAGGAAAAAAGCGATAAAATTTCTTCTGATAAGTGCTGCCATAGGGGGTATCGCAGTATTACTTACAACTGTTGGAGTTAACCCAATGATAGCTAAGCAAGCACATAATGCATGTATTGATGATATGGATACTGATTGGAAAATATCATTTACATTTGAAATGATTATGGATGGTCAACCTGCTGAAGTTCAACCAAATATTGGAATCACTGAAGAATGTCAAAGAGCCATATACACACTTTCTAATGATGGTACAGTATATGTAGAATGGACAGAAAACCCCAATTTTGAATTAGGACATTTCCTATACATTTCCAAATTTCAAATTAGAGATATGGAAGAGTCAAAAACAGAAATTTATGTAAATGATAGATTAGCAGAGAATGGTCTCAAAACTCCATTACAAGATAAGTATCATTACAAAGCAGTGTTTATCACAAAGAATTATGATACATCTAAAGACAAAGATTACTTGCCACCATTACCAGAAAACTAAATTCAAAAAAAAAGTAAATTTAGACTTTGTGAATTTAGAAAAATAATTTTAAATTATTTTGAACAAAGTATTTTGAAAAGATAAAATCGTGGAAAAACTAACTTGAAAATATTAAAAATAATGAAAAGATGAAAGGTGGTAATTTTACCAATATTTACCGTTGTCTGGAATAAGACCAATACCTTCTCTTTCAAAGTGTCTGTCTAATTCATCAACCCATCTCTCACGGTTGTCTTTGTAAGCCCAGCCGTGTACACGTAACCAGAATGAAATTACTCCAAGAAGGAATACTGTGAACATCATGGTTCCGAAGATGTAAATCATTACATCATAGAATAATGGATCATAGTTTGGTCCTAATTGCCCTGTTAATGTTGACAGGATATTTAGGAAAGTACCTACGATAGGAATCATAACATTTTTGCACTATTTCTGCGATATATACATTTCTTTTATTATCATAAAGTACGAGATCAGTATCCACTAAGAGAGTATAATAAAATGAAAAGGAAAAGTGAGGTTTGTTTTATCCTCTGCCCATTGCTGCGTATTTACCAGATCTTCCTCTTATGAAGAAAGCTCCTGCAATACCACCGAATACTGCACCTGCAATTATTGCTGCGCCAACAACACCGTCTGCACTAATGTATGGTGTTCCTGATCCAGCTGCTGGATTTGCTTCAGCAGAAGCAACTCTTCGTGTTTGAATCTCAAGTGCTTCTTCTAAAGTATATGATCCGGTTTCTCCTGCACTACCAACATTACCCATGTACTGTGCAAATGCTACTGCACTTTCTGCATAGAGTCCGATAGTGAAGACAGCTATTAAGGATGCTACTAAAATTATTTTTGTATTCATACCTTTTACCTGTCGTTTTCCAGCCAGAGACTTATTTAACTTTTATTCTAAATGCCAAGATTATGATTTATTTGCGAGATCAGCAAAAGTAACGTTTAATTCTGCTTTTAATTGAGCCAAATCATGGGACGAATGCATACACATAGACACGGTAAATCACATTCAATTAGACCAGCTACACTGCGTGCACCATCATGGATTACATTGACACCTGCAGAAATAGAAGCATTAGTCATAAAATATGCTAAAGATGGTTTGACTCCTAGTCAAATTGGAATCAAATTAAGAGATCAACATTCAATTCCATTAATCAAACCAATTACAAAAAAGGGCATTAATCAAATTCTAGAAGAAAATGATTTGAAAGCAGATATGCCAGAAGACTTAGAAAATATTGTCAATAAAGCAGTAGGTCTTCAAAAACATCTTAAAGAAAACAAAGGAGATAACAGAAACGTTAGATCTTTAGAATTGATTGAAGCTAAAGTTCACAGATTATCGGTATATTACAAAAGAATTGAGAGAATTCCTAAAACATGGAAGTATAAATCTGTGGTTGCTCAATTAGAGTAATGACAAAAGCGTTTGAAGAATCACTATCATTTTTCAAAGATAAAATTTCAGATTGTATAAAATCTAAAAAATCAATTTCAATTACAACTCATATTGATTGTGATGGATTAACATCTGGAAGTATTATTGCCAAAGCGTTGATCAGAGAAGGTGCAAGATGTACCCTTAGAACATCAAAAGAATTTAGTAAAAATGTAGTAGAGTCGTTCAAAACAGATTCTAGAGATTTTCACATTGTAACAGATTTGGGAGGGGGATTTGGAAAAGATCTAAATCAAACATTAGGGGATAACTGGGTTATTTTAGATCATCATCAAATATCAGAAGAAGAAAAAGATAATCAAAATATCATAAATTCATGGAAATATGGAATTGATGGCGGTTCAGAAATTTGTGCTGGTGGAATGGCATATTTTGCAGCAATGGCACTTAATGAAAAAAATTCAGATTTGTCAGAAATTGCAGTAGTTTCAGCATTAGGAGATAGACAAGATCAAGGAGAAAGAAAATCATTTACAGGTAAAAATTTTGAAATTGCCAATACTGCTAAAGAATTAGGACTAGTAGAGATAGATTTAGACTTGTTATTAGTTGGAAGAGAAACTAGACCACTTGCAGAAGCCCTTGCTTTTACATCACAGCCATTTATTGAAGGATTAACATGGAATAAAGAAACATGTTTAACAATTCTAAAGTCATCCGGAATTGAACTAAAAGAAGAGGGTAGATGGAGAGTTCCAGCAGAACTAAATGAAGAGGAAAAAAAATTAGTAATAGAATCTATAACTAAATTCTCTTCAGATAAAAATACTACAGAAGTAATGTCAGAATTAATTGGATATACATACACATTTCCAAGAGAAGATAAGAGAAGTTTCCTAAGAGACGGCAGAGAATATTCAACTATGCTTAATTCATGTGGAAGAATTAATCGTTCAGGAGTTGGAATGGCAATATGTATGGGGGACAGAAATAAAATTCTAACCGAAGGAGAAGATATTCTAACAGATTATAGAAAAAAGATCAAAGAATACATGAATATCTTATCAAATGAAAGGTGGAGAATTTCAGAAAATGAAAATTGTGTAATGGTAAATGGAGAAGACATAGTACCAGAAACAATGACAGGGACAATATCATCACTAATTGCAGGATCACCAAAAAATACAGGAAAAATTGTAATTCTAAGAACTAGAGGAGAAGAGAATACAATAAAATTTTCATCAAGGAAATCCTTTAGTTGTAAATCAGAGATTAATCTCAGTGAATTAATGAGAAACGGTGCTGAAAGATTTGAGGGTATTGGAGGAGGTCATAATGGGGCAGCAGGTGCAAAAATAACTAAAGACAAATTGGACGAATTTTTAAAATATTTAGAAGTAAATGTCGTTAACGTGCGAAATACAAGTAATTCTCAATAACATATCTGAGAAAAAGGCAGAAACTGTCAAAAAGGCATTAGAACCAGATAATGTAAATTTTCCAAAAGGATTGAGTCTTTATGTTGAAAATATTGATAACAAACTAGTTTTTAATTTTGAAAGTAAAGAAAACATGAAACAGTTAGTAGGAACTGTAGATGAAGTGTTGGAACATATCCAAGTTGCATTAAAGGTGATTGAATAATGTTAGATCCTAAACTAATCAAAGAGAACCCAGAAATCATCAGAAGTATGCTCAAATCCAGAGCAGTAGAATTTGATCTAGATGGGTTAATTGAATTAGATAAAAAAAGACGAGAGTTTATAATTAAAACGGATGAATTAAGAAAAAAGAAAAATCAAGTTGCAATCATAATATCAGAAAAAAAGAAAGGCGGTGATGATATATCTTCAATTTTAGCAGAAATGAAAAATATTTCAAATGAAATAACAGAATTAGAATCAGAACAAGAAAATATTGAAAGTAAATATTTAAAATTAGCATCAACAATTCCAAATCTAGTTCATGAATCAGTTCCAATAGGAGCAGATGATAGTGCAAATATAGAAATAAAAAAATGGGGGAATATTCCAGAATTTGATTTTAAAATAAAAGATCATATTGATATTTCAGAAGATTTGAATTTAGTAGATTTAGAAAGAGCTGCAAAAGTAGCAGGTGCCAGATTTTATTATCTAAAAAATGATCTAGTAAGATTAAATCAAGCATTGATTCATTTTGGATTAGATTTTCTTGCAGAAAAAGGATATTCTCTGGTTCAACCACCATACATGATTAATCGAGAATCAATGGAAGGGGCAGTAATTGCCGAAGATTTTGAAGAAGTTATTTACAAAATTCAAGAAGAAGATCTCTATATGATTGGAACATCAGAACATGCAATGGCTGCAATGCATTCAAAAGAAATTATTGAAGGGAAAGAAATTCCAATGAAATATGCAGGAATTAGTCCATGCTTCAGAAAAGAGGCTGGAGCACATGGACGAGATCAAAAAGGAATTTTCAGAGTACATCAATTTGATAAAATTGAACAATTTGTTTTTTCAAAACCAGAAGATTCTTGGAAAGAACATGAAAAAATGTTAGCAGTTGCAGAAGAATTTTATCAAAAATTAGAAATTCCATACAGAGTAATGCTACTATCAACAGGAGATATTGGAAAAATTTCAGCAAAAACATACGATATTGAAGCATGGATGGCTGGACAGAATGCATATAGAGAAATTGTATCTTGTTCAAATTGTTTAGAATATCAAGCAAGACGATTGAAAATTAGATTCAGAGATAAAACAAATGAAGATACTCAGTACATCCATACTTTGAACAGTACACTAATAGCTACAACTAGAGTTTTAGTAGCTATAATGGAGAATTTTCAAACAAAAGATGGTCACATTAGAATTCCTCAAGTTTTACAGGGATATATGGGAAATCAAAAAGAGATCTAGTCACATACCCTTATATTTTGGATTCAAAGGTCGTTAAGAATTGGCACGTAGAAAAGGTCGAATAAAGGACAAGTGGCGAGAAAAACGCTGGGTTACAGTTAATGCTCCAGATTCATTTAACAATATCCCAATCGCATATGTACCAATTACAGATGATGAAAATGCATTAGGTAGAGTAATAGAAATCACATTATTTGATATTCTTAAAGGGGATCCTTCACAGCATCAGTACAAACTATATTTCCAATTACATAAAATAGAAGGCGAAATTGCAACAACAATTTTCAAGAGATTTGAATATTCAAAAGAATTTTTGCGTAGTTTAGTTAGAAGAGGTTCATCTAAAATTAATTTCATCATAGATATTAAAACAAAAGATGGATATGTATTCAGAGTTAAAGTAATTGCATTAACACATAGACCATTAAACACATCAAGAAAACATGCACTAAGAATTATTGCAAGAGATGTAATTAATAAAACAGTTCCAGAAATGACAATTGATCAATTTGTTCAAGCTACCTGTTATAGTAAAATTAATTCAGACATCATGGCTGCATTCAAGAGAGTTATCAAAGTAAGACACGTTGGTCTTGAGAAAGTAAAACTAATCAGAACAGCAGATAAAGAAACAAAATTACTAGAAGCATAAGTAATTAGAATTATCTATTTACAATTATGACTAACAAGATAGAAATTACTATCGACGTAATTGTTCATGCAACAGAAGATATTTCAAAAATATTCCAATCCTTTGATGAAATATTAGAAGTTAAAGAAGAAGATTTCACGATGATAGAAACAACAGGTTATTTTGAAAATCCAATAATCATGTTAAAGGCTAAACTTGTGAAAAAACAGGCTCAAAATTTGATAAAAAAAATTATGAAATTACTACCAAGTAATCAAATTAATGAATTAATTGAAGAGATTGAAGAAAGAACTGTAGATTCAAGATTTCATCTAAGATTAGATAAACAAGAATTAGTTAAAGGTGAATTGATAGTTAGTGAAAAAGATACCATAAAAATAAAAATTCATACTCCAATTTATAACAAAAAAGACACCACAAAAATATTTACTGAAATTTTTCAAATGGTCAACTAGATTAAATAGGAATAGATCGATTATCCAATTTGGGAATGAGGAAATATTAGCCGCTCCAGTCTGAGCTAACGCCTTGAAGACGCCGCGACGAACCGACCCCAAATTAATTTAATGGTAATCAAAGGAATTTCAATACTATAACATGGTTTATTATAAATACGGATAAACAAGTCCAGTTATCATGGTAGATTATGATGTCATAATTGCAGGTGGAGGATTAGCAGGTACAGTTACGGCACAATCAATATCACATTATTCTAATCAAAATTTAAAAATTCTTGTAGTTGACAGAAATCCAGAAACTCTACCAGGCAGAAAAGGACTAGCAGGATGGGTATGTGGAGATGCATGTTCAAAAGAAGCAGTAGATTTCATGTCAGAAAGAATCAAAATTCAATGGACTAAACCAGAAATCGAACATGATGTTAAAGGAGTAATGGCATTTTCTCCAGATAGAGAAACAGGAATTCCATTTGATGGGGATGGATTTATGTTAAATCGTACAGAATTACCAAGGATCCAAAATGAAAGATGTAACAAAATGGGAATTGAATTTGAATTTGAAATAAGCTTAACAAGTCTAATTTATGATGGTCAACAAGTTGTTGGAGTTCAAGGAACAGATAACAAAACAAAACAGCCTTTCAAAAAAACATCAAGACTAGTAATTGATGCAACAGGAGTAACATCAATTCTAAGAAATGGACTTCAAAACTCAACTAAAGTTGAAAAGAAAATCAACATAGAAGATTTAGAAATCACTGGAAGATACATAATGGACTTTGAACCAGGACAAAAAAATCTTACAGAATTTGATCCAGATTTTTGTATAATTCATTTAGATCAAGACATTGCTCCAGGAGGATATGGATGGGTATTTCCTAAATCTGAAACTAAAGTCAATATTGGTTTGGGTGTTGAGAAAGCATTTCTAGAAAAGAGAAATAAAAGATTAGGTAAAAAAGATAATGTTGAATCATTAATGAAAGAATATCTTCAAAGAAATCCAGCAATTAAAAATGCAAAACTTTCTGAAGATCCTACAGACTTGTTAGGAGGTAATAATTCTGGAATTTTCCAAGTTTCCGTAAGAAGACAAAATGACTGTATGGTTTCTGGAGGATATATGATGGTTGGAGATTCTGCATGGATGCCAAAACCAATTGATGCAGGAGGAATTGGACCAGCATTAATTGCAGGAACAATTATTGGAAAGAATGTAGTTGAAGCATTAGAAGCAAATGATGCATCTGAAGCATCACTATGGAAATACAATTTAGATTTTATTAAAGAATATGGATACAAAACAGCAGGTCTCGAACTTTTTAGAAGACTAGTACAACAAATGAATAACGAGCAAATCAGTTACGGTATGAAACACTTTTTGGGAAATATGGATGTTGAATCAATTAGTAAAGGAGAACATCCTGACTTTTCAGGATTAGGAAAAGTTGGAATGATAATTAGAGGTGCACTAAATCAAACAGTTGCAAAAGGACTAAAGTATACATCTACTGAAAATCAATGGTTAGTTGAACATTACAATAATTATCCAAAAGATCCATCAGGATTTGAACAATGGAATAAATTACTACATCAAAGATTGGATGAATCATTTACTAAGATAGAAGCATTTGGAAAATAGATCCAACATTAAATATTGTTAGAATCAATGGAAAAAAGCCTTGGAAGAAATTGAATATCTAGACTGGAATAATTCAAATCAAATTATCAAAAAAGCATACGAAGCTGGACTTTTTGTTCTAATAATTGGACCAAAAGGAACTGGAAAAACGTCATTAGTTAGAGATTTTGCAAAAAATAATAATAATAAATTAGAATCAATTAATTTCAGTTTAAGAACCAGAGAAAGTCATTTGATTGGAACAAAAACACTAACAGATGGAACAGTTAGTTTTGATGAAGGTCTATTGATAAAATCAATGAAAAATGGAGATTTACTTTATTTAGATGAGATTAATGCAGCTGAAGCAGATGTATTGCTTAGATTAGATGAGGCATTAGATGATAGAAGACAAATTGTACTAAAAGAGGCAACAGGCGAAGTTATCAAAGCAAAAGAAAATTGGTTCGTAATTGCAACAATTAATCCACTAACACATAGTGGAACAAAAGAACTTCCACCACAAATACTAAGTAGATTTCCAGTACGCATTAGATTGGAATATCCACCAGAAGAAATAGAATTAGACATTGTAAAAAAATATGTTTCAGGAAATCATGAATCAGAAATTATTCAAGCAATTAAACTAGCAAATACATTAAGACAGGCTGCAGCAGTTGAAGAATTATTTTATTCACCAAGTTTGAGAGAAACTATTGCATTTGGAAAATTATTAGATAAAGAAGTATCACCAAAAGAAGCTGCTAACATTGTTTTTGGAAATGTATACACACAGTGGGGAAATATAGAATATCAAAAAGTAAGTGACATCATTACCTCAATGTTTGGAAGTTAAATGCAATCAATCCAACTTCAAAATGATTCTTTATTAGAAATAGCTACTTTTCTTATTAGACGATGGTCTGAAGTAGACAACGTTATAATTGAAATTTCAAATAATATTGAAACCAAAACAAGATTAAAAGAAAATAAAGTAATCTTGACACCTTTAGAAAAAAGAATAGGAAATGACTTTCAAAAATATAGACAGTTTAGAACATCATCATGGTACGAAGCAATGAAAATAAAATATTCTGAAAAAATTCTTAGTGATGATCATGCTTTTGGATTTATCCTCAATGCAATGGAAACACAAAGAGTAGAAGAATTAGGAAGGAAAATTTGGAAAGGAATGGATGAAGAAATTATTTTTAACTATTCATACATGCTTGTTGCAAGACCACAACTTCATACAGTTTATGGTAAAGCAAGAATTGTAGAGGCATTTTATCAATATTTTATGTTTGGTGCAATCAAAGGAGAAATTCAAGAAAGTCATTTTGATAAAATTAAAAAAGCAAGTACATTTGCAAAAAAAATTGTAAGTGAATCAATAGAAAATAATCAAAAAACAAGCTGGATTGAAAAAAATGTAACACAAATAATTAAAATTTTAGAAATTGATTCACTGTTAACAATTCCAATATCAGTAGCATTTATGAAAGCAGGTATGGCGTTATCAGAAGAAGAACTACGAAAAGTATTGAAAATCATTGCAAAAAATAAAGAAGGTGATTTTGGTTCTATTGATACATCAGCAGTAGTAAAAGGAGATAATGTTTATGATGAATACAAAGTATTGGTTGATGAAAATAAAAAAATAGAAAATAAAGGTCTTTCATCTGAAACAATAGGAATACAAATTCCATCTACAAAAAATATTGATGAAACAATCATCTATGATATGAGTTTGATTAATGGATTAAAAATGAAATTTAAAGAATGGAAAACAGGTTGGAAAGAACAGCACTTAAGATCTGGAGATGAATTTGATGATGAAAATTACATTGAAGGAAATGAACCATTTTTTACAGATATTAAAAAATCAATTAAAACAAAAATTGTAATTTTATTGGATCATTCTTCAAGTATATCTTCAGATGCAATTGAATACAAAAAAGCAACAATAGCATTATGTGAAGTTTTAGCATTTCTTAAAGTAAAATTTGCAGTATATGCCTTTAGTACAGAAAATAGATCAATGGTATGCTGGTCAATAAAAGAAGAAAATGTGAAATGGAATAACATCACTGCAAAAAGATTAGCACAGATAGTTGCAAACGGATCAACACCATTAGCAGAAGTTTATGATAAAATGTTTTCAACATTACAAGCAAAACAACCAGATATTTTTTTGACATTAACTGATGGAGAACCATCAGATTCCAATGCAGTTAGAAAAATGACAAAATCACTAAAAGGATTAGGAATTAACATGGTTGCTTTAGGATTAGGACCAAATACAGTAAGAGCTACCACCATAGCAAATAATCTCAAACATTTAGGATATGATAAAACTATGGCAGTAAGTAGGTTGAAAGATATTCCAAATAAAGTAATCAATCTTTTAGATGCATAAATATGAGAAATTTAAAAAATAAAATAACTTAATGTGAAATATAAGATATTTTATATGACCTTCGAAAAATTGGAAAATAGGAACAAATATGGAACAAAATCAAGATAATAATATCGACAAAGTTCTACTTGAACGCTTTGAGGAAGAAATATGGAACAAAGTACCACATTTAGAAAATAATGAAGAGGGTGCAAAGGTCATCAATGCAACACCACTAGTAGACATTACAGCCGATTTTAAAGAATGTGCTAAAAAAATTTACAATTTAGAACTTTCTAATTCAGAATTACAAGTTTATGGAAAATTAGACTCCACATTACCTACAGGTTCAATCAAAGTTAGACCAGCTGCAAACATAATTCATGATGCAATCATAACAGGAAAGATAAAAAGTGGTCAAACAGTAATTGAGGCAACATCAGGTAATTTTGGAATAGCATTAGGAATGTTATCAAAACTAGGTTTACAAGTAGTAACAATAGTTTCAAGGAAATTACAAGAAGGAGTATTTCATGAATTAAGGAATATGAATATCAAAATAATGGATTTAGAAATGGATATTTGTCCTGCACCAGGAATGGAAGGAAAAAAAGATGAATTAGTTGCAAAAGCAACAGCTGCTAACATTCGTTCACAATTAACTCAGTTAGAATTTGACCCAAGTATATTTGATAATTCAATTACTGAAATTGAATCATTATTAGCTAAACAAGATATTATCAATTTGGCAAAATTACTTTCAAAAATATACAATTGTTTCTGTCCAGAACAATATGATAATGATTTGAATGTGGATGCACATAGAACCATAACTGGAGTTGAAATAGATCAACAATTACACGAAGATGGAAACTCACTTGAAGACTTTAACATTCTATGTACATTTGGTACAGGTGGGACTTCAGGTGGATTAAGTAGATATATCTCTGAAAAATATAATAAAAAAGGAGTTCACGTAATATTTCCACCAGGTGGACAAGATGTTGCAGGAATTAGAACTCATAATAATGCAGATGGTTTAAAATATTATCAACCAGATAAATACGCTGGAGAATATGAAGTAGATTTTGAAAAAGCAAAACCACTTCTCAAATTTTTTGTAGAGAAAGGCCATGACATTGGAGAAAGTAGTGCCCTAGAACTCTATGCAACTTTACAATTGGCTAGTGCAAATAAAGGAAGTAAATTTGTAGTAATGATTTGTGATGGAATAGAAAAATATAGAAAGAATTTGGAAAAAATTGGAAAAATTCAGCCTCCAAGACAAGTTTCACAGGAGGATGTAGCCTCAAATTCAAGTGATTATGATAAAGTTATTTGGATTCACACACAATATACTCCTCAAGAAGGAGGAATAGAATTACTTGCAAAATCTCTAGGTATTGATAAAAGCAAAATAGTTGTACCAAATGCAAGAACAGCACAACAACTATTATCAGGACAGGAAATTCCAGATGAAATTAATAATTCAATCCAAGAATCAAAAGGAAAAGCTCTAATGGTTTGTATGGCTGGAAGAACATCATTAATGGCTGCCAATGTATTAGCAGAAAAAGGAATAATAACAGACAGTCTAATTGGAGGGATAACAGAACTTCCTGAAGCAAGAAACAGTCAACTCTCAGAGCTAGTCAAACAAGCTTCACAGTTTTAAGGCATATCAAATTTTTATTATTATAATAATTATGAAATGTCTTTCAATTTGTCAACCATTTGCAGAATTAATTATTCAAAATAAAAAAACAATAGAATTAAGAACATGGAATACAAAAATACGTGGAGAATTTTTAATACATGCTCCAATCAAAATTAGAAAAGAAGATTATAAAAAATTGAAAATTAAAGAAAAATTAACAACAGGTGCAATCATAGGCAAAGTAGAACTTTATGATGTAAAAAAATATGAATCATTAAAAGAAATTCAAATAGATAAAAAGAAACATCATGCATCAATTAGATCTCAGGAAAAAAGATTCGGATTTATTTTAAAAAATGCTAAACCATTCAGAGTTCCCATTCCATGGAAAGGTCAACTAGGATTTTTTGATGTTAATTTACCTAAGATAAAAATTAAAGATAACAAAATAGTGTCTGATATGATTGAAGAAGAATTTAGTTATCAATGGGTTGGGCATCATTAAAAAATAAAAAGATCAAAAAATCATTGCTAGTATATATAAGGAAATACATAAACTCCCTCGCATGCCCCAAACAAAACCAATTGTAAGTATAGTCAACGTGGTCTCATCAGCATCAATAGATCAAAAAATGGATCTAATTAAAATTGAAAAGAAATTTCCAGAGACAGAATATAATCCAGAACAATTTCCAGGATTAGTTTTTAGATTAACCAATCCAAAAACAGCAACATTAATTTTTAGAACGGGTAAAATGGTATGTACAGGTGCCAAATCTGAAGAATTATCAATTGCTGCAGTAAACATGGTAGTTCAAAAATTAAGAAAAGCCAAAATAAAGATAAAAAAAGATGCAATTATTTCAGTACAAAATATTGTTTCATCTATTAATTTAGGTGGAAAAATTCATTTAGAAAAAGCTGCAAGAACTCTACCAAGAAGTTTGTACGAACCAGAACAATTCCCAGGATTGATTCACAGAATGCTTGATCCAAAAACAGTCATTTTGATTTTTGCATCAGGAAAATTAGTTTGTGTTGGTGCTAAAAAAGAATCAGAAGTCTATAGATCAGTTCATAATTTACATGCAATATTAGAAGAAAAAAATCTAATAATTTATGATCAATAATAGGAATAAAAATTGACTGATAATAAATTTGAAGAAGAAAAAAGGAAGTGGACTCCAGAGACAGGATTTAATCTAGTTGGAATTGATTATTTTGGAGATACAGAAAATCAATTATATTTAATTGAACATTTTGAAATGTATCAAGATGCATTAAATGCAAAAAAAGATAGAAAAAATCAAGAAGAATATTTTGTTTTATACAAAGATCAGAATAATGAATTTTTTTGTAGATGAATTAGAAAAAATACATAACTTTACTAAAATTCACAAAAGATCTTATCATTAATTAAAAAATTTGTAATTAGATGATTGATGAAACCGTGGATCTAATTGATACATTATATGAAAAAAAGATTTCAAATCAAATACAAAATACATCTGAAAAAAGTATGCGTAAAAGCTCAAAAGCAAAATATCAAATTTTTGATGAGTCAGAATTCACGCGTGGAAGAGAGGTATTAGGAGACATTATTGTACATGGAATGGTAGCCTCAGGGGGGACAGATATTGATTGGCTTATTGAACATAAAGGAAGTTTCATAATTTTAGAATTCAAAGGATTTCATAATGATAAAATCAACATTGCACAAGGACAAATGATAGCATATGAAAAATTATATGAAAAATTAAATCAGGCAACAAAATGTTATTTGTATATTGTAGGATGTGATGATATTGACTTTTCAAATCCAGATTCATCCATATGGATTTTTGAAATGAGTCAATGGAGAAACAACATAATTCCAAAAAACACTACAGACATTTATGATAAAAAATCAAATAAACAAAACAAATTCATTGTTTATCGTGAATATATGGAAGAAGTGAATGTAGAAAAACTCAGAGATTTGATAGATTCACATTGGAAAGAATTTGAACAATTATGAAGTGAATGAAAATTTAATTAATTTAATTTCAGAACCACTATCTACTGTCACTGTGTATGTTCCAGAATTTTCCCAACCAGAACCTGCAGCTATAGCTAATGTAGAATACATTCCATTATTTTTTATAGAAAGTTGTTCTGCCCATACAAGATTATTTTTTTCATTTTTAATTGATAAATTTACAATTTCAGAATTAGTACACGTGCCACTAATTGATATAATATCTTTATGAGAGTATGAAGACAAATCAGTTTGAATTGTTAATGTTAACTGAATCTCAGATTTAGGATCAGATGTAAAGGAATCAGAATTACTAGAAAATGCAACAGCAGCTGCAATAATAATTACCAAAGCAACACCACCAAATCCTAAAATTAATTTTGGATT
>Ga0257111_1000220_pt1 | contig 23053 bp, 21 predicted proteins | sample LP_taG_6_FD_191567 | JGI IMG/M metagenome (GOLD analysis project Ga0257111, IMG submission 191567) | Marine microbial communities from Northeast Subartic Pacific Ocean, Canada - LP_J_2015_P26_500m | ecosystem: Environmental > Aquatic > Marine > Oceanic | place: Canada: Northeast Subartic Pacific...
TTTAGACATTTAATATATGTAGATATTATAAAATATGGTTACAGTAAAAAATAGAAATAGCAGAAGCTACAGCCCCATTAAATTTTTTATAAATAATATTTAATTATAAATCTCATTTGGCTAAAATTATTGTCATTTATATATAAATATATTTTTCTGAATCATTTAATTTACGAATTCATAAGTTCGTTTATGATTGGCTTCTTTTGAGGTATTCCGTTTTTTCTAGGGAAGCCATTTGGTGTTTTTTCTTTTTTATCCCATATAACAAAAAAATCCTCTTTGATATTGATAGGTGAAGAAACCTTATTAAAGTGTGTTTTATTTATACCTAGTAATCTTGCTATGTACTCTGATTCTTCTATTTCTTTTCTTGGATAACTTCCCTTAACGGTTATTATTGATCCATCTATTTTTGAAAAAGGGATAGTCAATTCGGCTAGAGTTGGTAATTTTGCTAAAGCTCTTGCTAATACCAAATCATATTTTTCTCTATCTTCTCCAAATCCCATATCTTCAATTCTGGAATTTTCAACTATCACTTTATTGCAATTTAATTTTTCTAAGACATCTTCCAAAAATTGGCATTTTTTTTTCGATGATTCTACCATTTTTAAATTAAATTCTGGATAAAGTAATTTCATTGGAATTGAGGGTATTCCTGCTCCAGTTCCTACATCCAAAACTTGAAGATTTTCACTGTTTAATTTAAAATTCATTAAACTATTGATAACATTGCAATATCTTAAAGATTTAATTACTAGATCGTCTCTTATTTTACTCCAGGATTTAGCACCAGAAAGATTAAAATTTGTAGAAACTCTTATTATTTCATTTATATAAATTTCATATTGATTAAGTACCTTTTTATTATAAGGTAATTTCAAATCATCTAATGCTTTTATTAGTGTTTTCATGAAATATTTAATATACTATGGAACTTAAGTCTGATTATATTTTAAATGTTGTAAATAAAATATGAAAATTTGTGTATGTATAAAAGAAGTCCCTGATTCTGACACACCTCCTGATAAATTATCTATAGATAAAGAAAAATTAAAAATTACTCCTACAGAAAATATTTCTTCCACTGTTAACGCATTTGATTTAAATGCAGTTGAATTAGCATTGAAATTTTCTGAAAATTTTAATGATTGCGAAATTACTATCATTTCCCTAGGGAACAATTTTACTAGTGAAGTGATAAAAAAACCAATAGCGATGGGAGCTGATAAATTAGTAATATGTGAATCTGAAAAATTAGATAATATTGATGTGTATACAACTGCCAATATCCTTTCTAAAATGATTAACAAAACAGGTCCCTACGACGTAATTTTTTGTGGTAGACATGCTTCCGATTTTGATATGGCTTCTGTTCCTTTTGCTATTTCTGAAATATTAAAAATTCCCATAATAAATATAGTAAGAGATATAAAACCTAATAAAGACGAATTCATAATAGAAAAAATCATTACAGATGGCTTTCAAATTTTAAGTGCAAAGTTACCATTAGTTTTGACTGTTGGTAATCAAGCTGGGGACCCAAGATTTCCAACTTTAAAAGGAATAATGGAAGCCTCTAAAACTAAGTTAGAGAAAATTCAATTGTCTGATTTAAATTTAAATTCTGATGATGATTTTATTAATCAAATCGAACTAGAGAAAATTTATTTTCCAGAAAACGATAACCAGATCAAATTTATCAGTGGAGAAAATAATAAAGAAAAAGCTGTAAATTTATTAAGAATCTTAAAGAAAGAAGGAATATTTTAAATTTGAAAATATTGATAATTATTAATAATGATTATGAATCATTTGATCATTCTAGTTTGGAAGTATTTAGTTTTATAAAACAATTGTCTAATAATTCAGATATAACTATTCTTGCATTTGGTGGACCCAAAGAAATCATTTCTAGATTACCTGGAAACAATATTTTTTACAATGATTTGAAAAATAATGAACATAATTATAATGATATAGCTGAAACTATTAACCTATTCATAAAAGAAGAAAATCCTGATTTCTTGTTATTTCAAAAAGATGATTATGGTAATTTTATAGCACCAATGTTAGCTTTTAGAAATAAATTTCCTTACATCCCGGATGTAAAAAAAGTAGTTTCACAAACTAATGAAGAAATAAAACTAATAAGACCCATACATGGGGAATCAGCTGAAGCTGTTTATAAGGTCTACAAAAAGAGTACTATAGTAATAAAAATAAGAAAAAATTCATTTGAAGAAATAGATCTAGAAAGAGAAATAAGATCAATTATTAACATATCATTATCAAAATCTAACAAAACAAATTATAATATCGTTGAAACTAATAAAATGACCCCTGAAGGATTGCAATTAGAAGATGCTGATATAGTAGTTTCAGGTGGCAGGGGAATGGGTAGCAAAGAAAATTTTGACAAGATAACGAATTTAGCTGGATTATTTAATGGGGCTGTAGGAGCTTCAAAAGCAGCAGTTGAATCTGGGTGGATTCTTCCTGGAAATTTAGTTGGATTAACTGGTAAATCGATAAGTCCACAACTTTATCTTACTTTTGGAATTTCAGGAGCTAGCCAACATTTAGCAGGTTGTTTGAATTCGCAAAATATAATATCTGTAAATACTGATGAATCTGCTCCAATATTTAAATACGCAAAATTTGGAATTGTAGCAGATTGTAATGATTTTATGGATGAACTAATAGAAGAATTAAAAAAAATTAAATAAAAATTTTGTATCGTAAAATCACACTCTCACTATGTATATTTATTTTAATATTTTTTATTAATTTTAATCATTCCTATAAACCTACTTATTTAGAAGAAGTAATAGCTGAACATAAATTTAATATAATAAAATGGGAATTGAAATCTTTAAGTTTAAAGTTTTTAAACTTGTTTAAAGATTATTCTATCAATGAATCTGAGGTTATTATTTATTTGAACCAGAAAATCCCTAGGACCAGATCTTATGAAGTAGAAAAATTTGTTGAAGAAATCATTTCAAATGAAGTAAAACAGAATTTAAAAAAGGAAATTTTATTTCCTCCTGTAAGCTTTATTATTGATGAATCTCCAAAAGTATTAATATTATCTCCCAGAGATGAAATAATATTAGAAAAGGCAATTCTTCTTAAACCCGACTTATCACTGGAAATTATTTTAGACATAGAAGAAAAAATTTCTAATAAAGAGTACTCTGCCTTGATTTTGAATACAGGAGGGTTTGCATCATATCCTAGTATTGTTCAGAGACATAATAGTTATTCCTATCTTACTAAAACTGTTGCACATGAATGGTTACATCATTATTTGTTTTTTTTCCCTTTGGGGCGTTCTTATTTTTCTGGGAGGGAAATGGTCACATTGAATGAAAGTTTAGCAGATTTGTTTGCTTCTGAAGTTTCAAAAAATTTATTATCAGATAAATATGAAAAAGTTAATCAGGATAAACAATTTTATAATTTTATGAGAGAAACAAGAATTAAAGTTGATGATCTATTAGCTAAAGGTTTAGTTTTAGAAGCAGAAACATATATGTTAAATAGGACCAAAGAAATAAACCAATTGGGTTATAAAGTAAGAAAAATAAATCAGGCATATTTTGCATTCAATGGTAATTATGCCTTATCTCCTGGATCTTTGTCTGAAATAGATGATTACTTAATAGAGTTAAGAAAAAACTATTATTCATATGGAGAATTAATCCATGATATCAAAAGTATTGATAACATAGAAGCATTCAATGAATTTTATGAAATTGAACGACCAAAAAAATAAGTTATAATATAGTTATGAATTTTTTAAAAAGAACATTAGAGATTTCAAAAGTTTATAGACCTCCATCAGGTTCTAGAAAAGAAGAATACGATATTTCTTTCCAAGATTTTTTTCAGAATATAAAGAAAAACATCCCTTTTTTATCAAAACTCCCCGCAGGAAACTCTTCTATTATTTTACTAATAATTATTGTTATTTCAGTAATTTGGTTAGGTACTGGAGTGTACACCGTTGGGCCTGATCAACAGGCAGCATTGAGAATGTTTGGAAAATTTAACTCTATTCAAACAAATGGATTACATTGGTGGTGGCCTTCCCCTATAGGACAAAAAAATGTAGTAGTCACAACTGCGACCCGACAATTAGAATTAGGGTTTAGATCATTTGGTACTGAAGGTACAGGAGATGTACCTGATGAATCTCTTATGATTACAGGAGATGAAAATATAGTAGATGTACAAGCTGTCATTCAATATAGAATTTCTAATCTTAGACATTATTTGTTTTTAGTCGATGATCCTGGTGAACCAGATAGGCAAATTCCAAATGGTGCTCCGGATGGTGTTACTTTAAGGGACATAACGGAAACAGCATTAAGGCAAGTTATAGGTAGAAGAAAAATTGATGATGTATTGACCACACAAAAAGGTGAAGTTCAAGATAACGTCTTGATAATAATGAGAGATATAAATGCATATTATAAAACTGGATTAGAAGTAATAGCTGTAAGATTACAAAATGTTAATCCTCCATTAGCAGTTCAAGACGCATTTGATGATGTGACTAGAGCTAGAGAAGGACGAGATAAGGTAATCAATTTAGCAGATGCTTACAAAGAAGCTGAAATACCAAAAGCATTAGGTGAGGCAGCAAAAATAACAGAATCTGCTCAAGCTTTTAAACAGGGAAGAATTGCAAAAGCTACAGGTGAAGCAGAAGGATTTAAAAAACTTCTTGAAGGTTATGAAAACTCCCCTGAAGTAACAAGACAGAGATTATATCTTGAAATGGTAGAAAGAGTCTTTCCTTCATTAAATAAGTACATTATAAATGATTCTAAAATTTTACCTTTACTTGATATAAATGCTAACACTACACAAATTCAAACAAGTTCAACAAGTGGTCCTTAGAGAGTTGTCATATGAATAAGAAATTTACACCAATTATTGTTTTAGTAATTATTATTATATTTACTGTTTTCCAATCCCTATTTCAAATAAATGAAACAGAAGTAGGAATTGTGACTAGATTTGGAGAATTTCGATCCTCATACATATCCCCTGGTTTAAAATTCAAGGTACCATTTATTGATACAGTTACTAAGTTTGATAAACGTTTACAGCGAGTAGATGTTCCACCTGAATCACTATTGACTAGTGATAAAAAAAGAATAAGAGTTGATGCATATGCAAGATATAAAATATTAGACCCTTTACTATTTTTTAAAACATTGACTAATGAAACAACTGCAGATTCACGAATTGCCAGTATAGTTGCTTCGAACTTGCGAGAGGAAATAGCATTAGATACTCAGGATGAAATTATTTCAGAAAAAAGAGAAATAGTAATGGGTTATATTACTAATAGTTCAAATTTATTTGAAATTTCTGAAATTGAGGCTGGTAATTATGATGGTGGAATTTCCAATGAAGAACTAGTGATATATTCAAAGGCTGAGGATGGAGCCCGTTTTACTTTGATTACTGAAGAAGATAAACTTGCTTTATTGTCTGGTGTTTTGGAAGATACTACTGAAGTAAAATATCTTATTCCTCTCTACAATAAATGGGGTGTTGAAATTATAGATGTAAGAATTAAAAGAGCAGATTTTCCTGAATCAGTAGAAAGTTCAATTTTTGAAAGAATGGTTGCAGAAAGATTTAGAAAAGCCAGTGCATTTAAGGCTGAAGGAGAACAAAGAGACAAAGAAATCAGAGCTGAAGTTGATCGATTAGTTGAAATAACTCTTGAGACAGCCCGAGGAGAAGCAGCAATATTAAGAGGTGAAGGAGAAAAATTAGCTATTGATGCACTTGCAGAAGCTTTATCTAAGGATCCTGAATTTTATGGATTTATTAGATCATTAGAAGCATATGAAGCATCTTTACCTGGATCAACTATAATATTAGATCCAGGTAGTGAACTATTCCAATATTTGGAAAAGTATTCTAAATAGATTATTTGTTTGAAGTATTCATTCCTTTTTTCAAATCTTCCCATACTTCTCTTACTGAAACAATATTTGTTGCGAATTGTTGCCCAGTTACTGCCTTTCCATTTGTAGTATTTAGTTTTCCATAAACTACTCCAATTGCATTCCCTTGACTATCTATTAATGGTCCACCTGAATCTCCGGGATCGGCGTCTGCGTCAAAAACAATTACAGAAATTTTACCTTTTAAATTTTGACCCCAGAAAGGGGTAAGTGTGTCGGTATCTACATCAATAGATTCTTTTACGTACGTAATAACTCCTGAATGTGTAGAAGGAACTCCTGCATTACCAGCTGAGTACCCTAGCGTAACTATCTGTTCTCCAATGTCATTAATAGTTACCTCCCTTGTTGGTATTGGTTCTTGAGAATAATTAATTTTTATCGCAGCCAAATCTCTCTTGGTATCAACCCCCTTAACTTCTCCTGTAACTCGTTTATATTCAATTCTGTTTTCTTGTGGAAATTCAATAGTTACAAATCTTTGTGTTTTTACCACATGTTCATTTGTGATTACCCAGCCATTTTCAATTACCCAACCGCTACCTTCACTTTTCCCACTTCCAGTATTAAAACTTACTCTTACCACTTTTTTTCTTGCTTCGTTATATAAATTTTGAGTATCTGTAGAACTTATAGCTTGGGGTGTTGCAGTAGGTTGAGGTGTTGGCATGGTTATAGCTTGAGGTGTTGCGGTAGCTTGAGGTGTTGCAGTAGGTTGTGGTGTTGCAGTAGGTTGAGGCGTTGGCATAGTTATAGCTTGAGGTGTTGCAGTAGGTTGAGGCGTTGGCATAGTTATAGCTTGAGGTGTTGCAGTAGGTTGAGGCGTTGCGATCAATCTATCATTTAGTATCTCATTTGCAATTTTTTTTGCTCTTTCATCTATAGTAGCTTCTATATCTATTTGTTCAGCACAACTAAATAAGAAAATAAAGCAAAGTGATATAAAGAAAAATTTCATTTAAAGATCCTTTTTAAATCTTCTTTAATTGCATGTGATAATAAATTAAATCTATATACATTCAAGGTATGTGATAATAATAAATTGTTCAATATTGCGATTGATAAATTTGTTTTTGGTTCTATCCAGGCCATGCAGGATAACAAGCCTCCGTGTCCGAAACTATTAGAGGCTGAAGAAACACTTCTTTCATTTATATTATTTCCTGAAAATCTAGTACCAAGACCCAAACGTGAAAATAACAAACGATTATTATAATCAATTCCCTTTACATGAATTTTTGTAACAAGTTTCTTAGTTTTATGGGATAACCAGCTTTTACTATTAAGAATTGCTGAATAAAATTTTGTTAGATCTTGGGTATTTGATATACAAGATCCAGATAATAGAGGAATTTTGTTTATCAATAATGCTCTAAATATTTTATCAATACTACTTAAGTTGCATGATTCATGTTTGTAAATATTGTTTGGGAGTTCTTCCTTTTTACTACCTTTTATTTTAAAATAAGTTTTTTTTAAATTTAATGGGATACATACCTTTTCAAAAAAGATTTCTTCGAAAGATTTATTAGTAATTCTTTGAACAATCTCACCCAATATCCATCCAAAAGTAACTTCATGATAAGAAATTTTTTCCCCTGGTCTTGATTCAGGAGTATAATTTTCTAACCATCGAGCAATACGATTTAAATCTCCATAATCATGGTCTTCTAAACTATCAGTTAATGAAATTCCAGATGTGTGAGTCATAATATGTTTTATTAGAATTTTATCTTTATTATTTTTTTTAAATTCAGGCCAATATTTGCAAACGGGATCATTGAAATCTAAGATTTTTTCATCATATAATTTCCAAATTACTGCAGCTACCATTGGTTTTCCTGCAGAAAATATATGATATTGCTTTTTTGAATCTAAAGAATCAAAATGAGATAAATTTTTACTTCTATGTTTTATTGAAATAGAAAAATCTTTTATGAGACCTTCGTTTTTCAATTTATCAATAGCATTAATAGTATGTTTGATCATTTTTATACTTTGTAGGGAATTGTTTGTGGCCCTTCTGGCAAAATACATATTGAAGGATTTTTTATTTTGGATTGCACGCCTTCTATTATTTGGTTAATGTCAGTTATTTTTGTCATATGTGATTCAATTGTTTCTATTTCATTTAATTTAGAATAAATCATTAATTTATTATTGCTTTGTATCTGCGATTGAATTTGAAACTGCCATTGATCAGGTTCTGAATAGTTCTTTTCCTTAACTTTTGACAAAAAAGATTTAGGGTTAGGAAATGATTTTAGTAATTTATGGTAACTACTTCCATTTGGTATCCCATCAGAACACTCAGCAACACTTATTATGGTTCCTCCATGTTTGGTGATTTGAGCAGCAGCAGAAATACCTTTAATTGATTGATATAAATTTTGATCAAGAGGATATCCTGAGTTAGAAGTAATAACTAAATCAAACATTTTTTTTGTTGCAATCATCGAATCTTTCTTTACTTGTGAGCATGCTATTTCATGTTCAGTCTCTAAATTTCCTGCGTAAACACCCGTTATATTTTGGTTTCTATTTAATGTGAAGTCGATTGCAAAATCTACATTGATGATTCTTGAAATTTCTGATATTTCTTCATGTATAGGATTTCCTTTCGTTACTCCCCAAATAGATTTATTATGTTTGATTCTTTTATAATCGTGTAAATTCATAATAGTTTCCAACCCTGCTAATCCTGGTGCAACCATTTTTGGACCGCCTGAAAACCCTGCAAAAAAATGAGGTTCAACGAAACCAGTAGTAATTTTCAAATCGCAATCCAACCATTCTTTATTTATTTCTATGGGAGTTTTTTTTGAAGTTTTTCCTATAGTTTTAATATTGGAATCTTTATTCCCTTCATGATTTATTATCGTTACATTGGATAATATTTCATTATTAAACATTTTTGCTATTTCTTCATTTGTAGATTGTCGATGACTACCTGTTGCTATAAAAATCAACAAATTTGCTTTGTCTATGTTGCCTAATAATTCCATAATGCATTTTATTATTTCATTTCTTGGTTGTGCTCTAGTATGATCACAAACAGAAATTCCAACTTTCATACCCTTTTTATACAGATTTATTAAGGGGGGACTATTTATTGGATTCCTTAGTGAAGACATTATAACCGCTTCGGGATTATCTATTTTTTCTTTATGTTTAGGGTTCAAAACGGTTGCATTATCAGGAACTTCTATAATGACCCCATTTTTTCCATAATCTATTTTAATTTTCATTTTTCTTTTCTCTAGAAACAATTACTCCAACATTCTTAGATATTTTCAATGCATTCGGTTTATTTACTTTTACTTTAGCTTTAATAACTTTTTCAACGTTTAAACATAATAAAGCTATTTCTTTAGCCAATGTTTCTATTAGATCGAAATTACTTTTTTCCACAAAACTTTTTATTCTATAAGATAAATTTTTGTAATCTATTGTTTCGGTAATAAGGTCTTTATTTTTATTTTGGATTTGAAGTATAAAAATCGAAACATCTATAATAACTAGTTGTTTGGTTTTCTTTTCCCAATCATTTATACCAATTACAGTAAAACATTCCAAGCCTTCAATAAAAATTTCATCACTTTTTAATTCATTACTCACAGTATATGCCTTCCACCATCTATATTTATTTTTTCACCAGTAATAAAATCATTATCTAAAAACATTTTTATACAACTTATAATTTCATCAATTCTTCCAACTCTTTTCATGGGACCTAGATTTATTTTTTTTGTTCTTCTTGATGGTGCATCAACCGGAGGTAATATAGCTCCTAATGCTATCTCATTTACTTGAAATCTTGGAGCCATTGAAATTGCCAATGATTTCGTTAATCCAGAAATTGCAAATTTACTTAACCCATATGAAAATCTGTTTTTTCTTATTGTTTTCCAGTCAGTAAGATTTATGATTTTTCCTTTTAGATTACCTTTAAATATTTCTCTAGACAGTATAAATGGAGCTATAAGATTAACAAAAAAATCATTATTTAGATCTACAACTTTAGCGTCATGTAAATTGTTCATTCTAAAAGTTGATGCGCTATTTATTAAAATACTTATAGGTCCAAAGGTTTGACTTACATTTTTTATCAGATTCAAACAGTTTTTTTCATTTGATAGATCAGCCTGAAACATATTTGAATTTACTTTATGTTTTTTTATTTCTTCCAAAGTGCTTATAGCTGAATCAGATGATTTATTGTAATGAAGAGCTACATTTATACCTATCGAAGCTAAATACATCGCTATATCTTTTCCTATGCGATTTGCAGAACCTGTAATAAGGGCATTTTTGCCTATAAATTTCACGTTTTATGCCTTACTTTATAAGATCAAAAAATTCTTTTCTTGTTGCATTATCAGACTTAAAAGTACCAAATAATGAACTTGTTACCATTTCTGTGCCGGACATATTAACGCCTCTCATGCTACTACACATATGCTGAGCATTGATTACAACACCAGCCCCGAGAGCATTTGTATTTTCAAAAATTGCTTTTCCTATTTGCTCAGTCAATCTCTCTTGAACCTGTAATCTTTTTGAAAAAACTTGAGTTATTCTGGGGATTTTAGATAATCCTATAATTTTGTTATTAGGCAAATAACCTATATCTATTTTTCCAAAAAAAGGCAATATGTGATGTTCACAAAGTGAGTAAAACTTAATGTTTTTTACTATGACTATTTGATCATACTCTACATCAAAAAGAGCATTATTAATTATTTTTTCTATATCAGCGGTATAACCAGAAAGAAGCTCTTCATAAGCGTTAGCTACTCGTTTTGGAGTATCTTTTACTCCTTTTTGATCTACAAAATCACCTAAACTACCTATAATTTGTTTATAAGAATTTTCAATTATTTTTTTGTTTAAATTAAACACTTATCCTCCTGATATTGCAGGCAAGAAATGTACTTCAGTATCTTCTTCTAATTCTTGAAGTAGCCCTTTCCTTGTAGCTGCAAATCCACAAATCGCAGATAACCCTGATTTAATTTTCTCCTCTTCAACAAGATGATCTTTTATTCCAGGATACATATTGTCTAGATTGTTAATAACTTCTCTTAAAGTTTTACCTTTAACTTCTATAAAATCATTATTTTCCGTTATTTGTTTTAATTGAAAAGGGAGAAATACTTTAGCCATTGGATAAAACCTCAAGTATTTTGCCAGGATTCATTGGTGTTGAATAAATTCTAGTACCAATTGCATCTTTTATTGCATTTCCCAATGTAGCTAAAGGAGGAATTATAGGAACTTCACCCACTCCTCTTACTCCATATGGATGTTGAGGATTCGCAACTTCTACTAATATTACTTCTATATTAGGAAGATCCAAAGAAGTTGGCATTCTATAATCTAGAAAACTCGAATTTGTCATTATTCCCTTATCATTCATATAATACTCTTCATTCAAAGCCCAACCTATGCCTTGAGCAGCACCCCCCACAATTTGACTTTCGACATATTGTGGATAAATTGCTTTTCCTACATCTTGAATTGCTGTGTATCTGATAACATCCGTTTTTCCTGTCAGTGTATCAATTTGTATGTCACATATTCCTATTCCAAATCCATTACCACCAGAAGGTAGGTTAACAGAAGCTGTAGAAGATACAGGCCCTCCAGTCTCACCAATTACTGCAGCAAGTTCTTTGATACTCAATTTGAGCTCAGGATCTTTTGTTGAGTAAATATTCCCCTCAGAAAATTTTATATCCGTTTCTTCGATCTCCCAGTATATTGTTGCACGTTTTTTCATTTCTGTAATTAATTTGTTAGCAGCTTCCAAACCAGCAAATCCAGTTGCATAAGTGGTTCTAGAGCCACCTGTAGTTCCTGTGAATCCAATACTATCTGTATTAGGAATAGAAGGTTGAATTCTTTCAGCGGAAATACCAAGAGCTTCTGCAACTTGCATAGAAATAGAAGTTCTAGTTCCTCCAATATCTGCTGAACCTTCATTTAAGGCTATGTTGCCATCATCGTGGAGCATTAAATCTACTGTTGATTTACCACCTCCATTCATCCAAAACCCGCAAGCAATACCTCTGCCATATACTTTATTTTTATTTTTTTTCAATAGAGGACTTTTCCAATGATCACTGGATTTTGCAGCCTCTAATGTTTCAATAAAACCAATTTTATTGAATTGAACACCATCAGCTCTTCTAGTACCTTCTTTAGATGCATTATTTATTCTGAAATCTATTTTATCCCAATTCATTTTTTCACAAATATCATCTATAACACTTTCAACAGCAAAAGATACTTGAGGAGAACCAGGCGCTCTATAAGCAGCAGTTTTAGGTTTATTGACAACTACATCAAACGCATCAATTAGCACATTTGGAATGTTGTAGCAAGCTAAGCAGCATGTTGCACCAGCTGCAATTGAAGAACCTGGGTAGGCACCAGCTTCAAATTTTAAATCTACTATTCCAGCTGTAAATTTTCCTTCATTTGTTACTCCAAGTTTTACTTTGACCTTTCCTCCTGGAGCAGGACCTGAAGCTAGGAAAACAGAAACTCTATCCATGATCATTTTTACAGGTTTGAACCCTGATTTTTTAGAAAGTAATGCTGCTAGAGGGGGTAAATATACTTTAGTTTTTCCTCCAAATCCACCTCCTATTTCAACTGGATAAGTTGTAACTTGTGATTCACTTAAGCCAACAAAACCAGCTGTTAAGTCCCTAACTGCAAATGAACCTTGGGTACTTGACCAAAGTGATAAATGGTCGTTTTCATCCCAATGTGCAATTGCATTATGAGGTTCTATATAACCTTGATGCACCATTTGTAGGTTAAATTCTTTCTCAACAATTAAATCTGAATGCTTAAAACCTTCATTAGTATCTCCAAGTTGATGTCTTATTTGCTTTGCTATATTAGTTTTGTTTACAGACTTTCCTAGGTGATCTCCGACAAGATCTTTGATTAATATAGGGGCATTTGCTTCTAAGGCTTCGCTGACATTGGATACTGGTTGCAATTCTTCGTATTCTACTTTAATTAAATTACATGCTTCCTTTGCTGTGTTTCGATCCCTCGCAGATACAGCTGCTACAGCATGTCCCTTGTATAAAACTTTATCTTTTGCCAAAATATTTTGCATATCTCTGGCCAAATTAACATTTGCATCTTTGTTGTTTTTTTCAAAATCTTCATGTGTAATAACTGCAAAGACTCCTTCCATTTTTTCAGCTTCCGATACGTCGATGGATTTTATTTTCCCATGAGCAATAGTACTACGTACAACCTCACCCCAAATGAGATTGGGTAATTTTACATCTGCACCATAAATTGCTCTGCCAGTTACTTTATCATAACCATCATGTCTTATTGGGTTGGTTCCAATGACATTGAAATCTTTTTTTTGTTTATAATTTTTAAGAGTCATAATAATTCCTTAACTAAAAATCGTGGTATATAAATTTTATACAAATCTATAAAATTCACAAACCACGATTTCACTCATTTTTATTTTTATTTTGTGTTATTTTTCAATCTTACCTAGGACATTCAATATTCTTCCAGGTTTCATTGGAGCATCATAAAATCTTTTTCCAACTGCATCGTGTAATGCATTTCCTATTGCACCTATTGGAGGACAAATTGGCACTTCTCCAACACCCCTAACCCCAAATGGATGGCCAGGATTCGGTACTTCAACAATAATTGTTTCAATATTTGGAAGATCTAAAGCTGTAGGTATTCTGTAATCTAAATAAGAAGTATTAGCCATGGATCCGTCATCACTCATGTAATACTCTTCATTCAGTGCCCAACCAATTCCCTGAACTGCACCTCCAGCTATCTGCCCTTTTACATAAGCAGGATAAATGGCTGTTCCTGCGTCTTGTATTGCGGTATATCTAGCTACATCAGTTTTTCCTGTTTCTAAATCAACATCAACATCAACTATATGAGTTCCAAATGCACCTCCACCAGATTCTAGATCAACACTACCACTTGATGCAGCCGGACCTCCTGTATCTCCTATTTTAGAAGCCAACTCTTTAAAGCTTATTTTCAATTCTGGATCCTTAGTTGCAAAAAATGTTCCTTCATTGTGATCAACATCTTTTTCATCTATAGACCAGAGTATTGCACATCTCTCTTTTAAGACAGTAATAAGGTTTTCTGCAGCTTTTATTGCGGCATAACCGGTAGCATAAGTAGTTCTTGAACCTCCGGTAACATCTGCATACCCAGCAGTTTCTGTATCACCAACTACTGGCCTAAAATTATCAACTCCAATACCCAATATTTCAGCTGCTTGCATAGAAATAGAAGTTCGTGTTCCTCCTATATCTGTAGAACCTTCAATTAAAGCCACTGTACCATCAGTATTTACTTGAAGATTAACAGTGGATTTCATTCCAATATTAAACCAATATCCTGAAGCGAGTCCTCTTCCTCTTACTCTTCCTTTTGGAGGAGTTCCTAACGGAGCTTTCCAGTGTGCACTTGCTTTAGCAGCTTCTAGAACTTCAATATTTCCAACCTTTGGAAATATGACTCCATCGGCTCTTCTGGTTCCTTCTTTTGAAGCATTTAATAATCTGAATTCTATGGGATCCATTCCATGTATTTTTGCTAGTTCATCTACTACTGTTTCTGCAGCAAATGCAGCTTGAGGTGACCCAGGTGCCCTATATGCAAATGATCTTGGTTTGTTTACTACAACATCATGTCCATCTATTCTTGCGTTCGGAATATCATAGGGTGCAAAAATACATTGAACTGCAGCACCTATTGCAGATCCTGGGTATCCCCCGGCCTCTAACTTTATAGTTGATTCAGCAGCAATGATTTTTCCATTTTTATCTGTTCCCATTTTTACTAATATTGTTCCACCTGGTGCAGGCCCTGAGGCTTGAAAGACATTAGTTCTTTCCATCACAAGTTTGACAGGCTTAAAACCAGATTTCTTTGAAAGGATTGAAGCAATTGGTTCTAGATAAATTGGAATTTTTCCTCCAAATCCACCTCCAATTTCTAATGGAGTTACCTTAACTCTAGATACATCCATCTCTAATATTTCAGTAACTGCACCTCTCACATCGAATGCTCCTTGAGTAGAAGTCCAGATTCTTATTCTTCCTTCTTCATCCCAATGAGCTGTAGCAGTATGAGGTTCAATATAGCCCTGATGAACCATTTGAAGAGTAAATGTTCTTTCAACAATATTCTCGGCTTCTTTGAAAGCCTTATCAGGGTCCCCTATTCCATTTCGTGTTATTTCTGCTATGTTCGTATTTTTTACCTTTTTGCCTAAGTGGTTTCCATTAAGATCTTTAAAGAGAACTGGAGCATCTTTTTTTGTAGCATCCTCTACATTTGTTACAGACTCTAAAACTTCATAAACAACTTTTATTTTTGAAGCTGCTTCATCAGCAGTATTTCTATCTCGTGCTGCTACTGCAGCTATAGCTTGCCCTTTATAATTGATTTTGTCACTCGCTAGAATATTATCTTGTGCCCATTTTAAATTTTCTGTTCCTTCTCCAATGTCACCGAATTTATTATCTTTGCTTGGGAAATCTTTAGCAGTCATTACCGCGAAAACTCCGTCCATTTTTTCAGCAGAGGAGGTATCAATGCTTTTTATAAGAGCATGCGCATGAGGACTTCTTACTACAGAACCCCAAATCAATCCTGGTAATTTTACATCCGCTCCATATATAGCCCTTCCAGTCACTTTGTCATAACCGTCATGTCTTATAGGGTTAGTCCCTACAACTTTGTAACTTTTTGAATCTGATACGTTAACCATTTTTTTCCTCATCTTTTAATTTCGTGTATATTTTTATACTTTATAAGTTTTTTGCTGCCTTCTGCACAGCTTTTATTATATTGTTGTATCCTGTACATCGACATAAATTACCAGCTAACCAGTGTCTGATTCTTTCCTCACTAGGATCTGGTTCATTATCTAATAACCCTTTAGCGGAAACCAAAAAACCTGGTGTACAAATACCACATTGAAGAGCCGCTTCCTCAAGAAAAGCTTGTTGTAAAGGATGTAATCCATCAGAGTTTGCCATTCCTTCAACTGTATCAACATTTTGACCATCAACTTCAGCAGCTAGTACCAAACATGAGTCAACAATTCTTCCATTTACTGAAACAGTACAAGCACCACAATTTCCGTCCAAGCATCCTTCTTTACTTCCAGTTAATCCAACAATTTCTCTTAGTGCATCCAATAGGCTTGTATGTGGATCTGCTAAAAATTCTTCAGGATTTCCATTAATTGTAGTTTTTATATGAATTTTTTCATGTGTTGCCATAATTACCCACCTATTCTTTCTAATGATTTATTTAAAGTTCTAACAGTTAGTACTTCCACTAAGTGCTTTCTTTGATCAACTGTACCACGCATATCTTCAATTGGAGAACACTCAGTTTTAGCAATTGCTCCAGCCTCATTGAAGGCTGCTTCACCAGGTTCTTTACCAATCAGAGATTCTGAAGCTTTCTTAGCTAATATTGGAGTTGGTCCTACAGAAGCAAGAGCAATTCTTGCTGATTCTATTTTTCCATTAGATCCAATAAGTATGCTTGAAGCCACACCCGCTACTGCTATATCCATTTCATTTCTGGGGATAAAACGTTCATAAGCAGAATTAAATTTACTCCCTTGATTTGGTATTGATAAAGAGACAAGTATTTCTCCATTTTCAAGTGCATTTGAACCAGGTCCAGTACAAAAATCTTCTACAGGAATACTCCTTTTACCATTACTGCCCTCTATATTTGCAACCGCTGAAAGAACAATTAGAGGACCAATGCTATCTCCAGATGGAGTAGAGTTACATAAATTGCCACCAATTCCTGCTCTTGATTGAATTTGTATACCACCAATTAACTCGGCAGCATCTATTAATCCTGGAAAATCTTCTGAAATTTTTGGATCTTCATATATTCTATGACAAGGAACGGCAGCTCCTATGTTTAGAGATTTGCTATCATTGGAAAGAGAGTTCAATTCTGGTATTTTTTTTATATCTACAACTGCATCTAGATTGTACTTCCCTCCTCTTATCTGAACTAAAAGATCAGTTCCTCCAGCCATTGGTCTTGCTTTATCACCGTGTTTAGTTAGTATTTCAACTGCTTCTTTTACTGTGGTTGGTGCAGTATATGCAAATGGTTGCATAATATTTCCTTTCAGCCTGTTTTAGATTTATGAAGTTTTGATTAACATTTTATAGAGCATATAGAATGTGTCAAAGGTTTTGGCATGTTTTTGGGGAAATTTATTATATTATCGAGTAAGTTTAGTTCGTTGACAATTTATTTGTATTTATATAGTATCGCGAAACCTCCAACTGATAAAGCTATAAAACTAATTATTCCTGCAAAAAAAATAGCGAAATTAATTGAAAAATTTTCAGCTAAAAATCCAATAAAAACTGAACCAATTGCACCTGCACCCCATGATAAATTAAGTATACTCAAGACTCTACCCCTAAATTCTTCTTTAACATTAGATTGAATAATGGTTGTTCCCATTGTTTGATAAATAACTCTAGCTGCAGCAATGATAGAAAATAAATAAAAAATTTTATCCATTCCAAAATTGCTTCCCAAGACGATTAATGCCAAACAATATAAAATTCCACTAAAAATGTAAAACGTATACTTATTTATTTTGTCTCCATATAAAATTATAAAAGTGGTAGAAAATAAACCAGAAATTCCCCCAATTAACAGTAAATTTCCATATGTTTTTGAACTACCTTTCAATATTTCCGTAGTTATAGCTGGTATAAGAACATCAATTGAACCTGCAGTAATTCCTACTAAAATTCCAATAGATAGAATTATAAAAAGTATGGGGGTTTTTACTACATATTTGGCTCCTAGATATAATTCATCAAAAACTCTGTAAGTTTTAATTTCTTTAGCTGAATCATGAATACTCAGGTTCATTTTAATGAGAGTAACAAACGTTAATAAATAGAAAATTCCTATAATGAAAAAAATTCCTTCTAATCCAAAATAATTGACAATGGGATGAAATAAAGAAGGACCTACTATTGAAGAAACTCCAAAAACTATTGAATACATTGATATAGCTGTTGCCAATTGATCTTTTGTCACTAATTTTGCAATCATTGATGATCTTGATGGTATATCAAAAGCTAATAATATTCCGGTAATGGTTGATATTAGTATTAATATTATTGGATTCATAACTTTGAAGAAGATTAAAAATCCCGTCAATAATGTCATAATTGAAAACAAAAAACGTGTGCTTCTTAAAATTTTTAATCTATTGTATTTATCTGCAATCAAACCTCCAAAAATACTTAACAAAAGAACTGGTGTTAAATTTGCACTTGCTACCAAGCCAAGCATCATTTCTGAATCAGTCATCGTTCTCATTAACCAAAGTCTTCCATAAACAAGAGCCCACATACCCATGTTTGAAAAAAAAGCTGCAATCCAGAATAATCTATATTCTTTAGCTTGCATTAATTTTACGAAAGCAAAGTTTTTATTGATCATGATAAAAGAATCTTTGAGTGAAATTCTGTATCTCCAAGAACGGATTTATTCATAAGTATTTTTCTTGTATATAAATGTAGTCCATAATCCCACGTAAACCCGATGGCTCCGTGTAATTGATGTGCATCCCAAATAATTTTATTTAAACTTTCATTACATTTAATCTTTACTAAAGATGAATATTTTTTTTGGTTAGAGTTAATTTTTTTGGATAAATATCTACTTAGCTCTTTCGTTTCACTTATTAATGTAAATATTTCTGAAATTTTGTGTTGTATTGATTGAAAAGAGGCTAATGATCTACCAAATTGTTCCCTGTTTTTAATATAATCTATAGTTTTATTTAACACCGCTTCTGATGCACCAATCATCTCAGAGCATTTGCTAATTATCATATGATTCATCATAAAATCTATAATTTCGTGTGTATTATTATCATTTCCTATAAAATTGTCATCTGAGATATTATTATTTTCAATGTAAATATTTACCAATTTATTCCCTAATAAATCGAATATAACTTTCTCAATATTTATTTTGTTAGTTGGTAAAATTATAATCTTTGGATTATTATTCTGCTTTGCAATAAAAATAATATGTGTTGACAATTCAAAAAAAGGAACTTTACTTAATGAACCACTTATATACATTTTATTTTTTATCTTTTTAATTTCAGGGATATTACCTTTTTTATAAAATTGATTAGACAGTGGAGTCGTGATTACATATTGATTTCTTATAATTTTTTTTAGTATGTCAGAAAATTTTGATTCATTATATTTTTGTAGAGTTAAAACACCAGCAATAGAATTTTCTATAATTGGCCCAGAGCATAAATAAGTTCCCCAAACTTCCATTATTAGAGAAAATTCATGAAAACTTAATCCATAACCTCCTATAGACTCTTTTGCCAACATTCCCATAAAACCTTGTTCTTGTAATTCTTTCCACCCAGGTAAATAATTACTTTTAGTATCAATTCTTTTATTAATCAATTTCAAATCGTATTTATTTGACAAAACTTCTTTAGCTGAAGAAATTAACATAGACTGAGTTTCATTAATATTAAAATTCATTATTTTGGTAACCCTAAACCTCTCTGAGCTATAATGTTTTTTTGGATTTCATTTGTTCCAGCTAAAATCCCTCCTGAAACAAAAAACAATCTATGATTTAATATTCTTTGTACAAAATTATTTTGAGGATCTTCATCGATAAAACCTATCTTATCTTTAAGTATTTCTAAAGCATAATCATGAACTTTATTATTTATTTCTGTTGCTAAAATTTTACTCATTGAAGGTTCCATATGAATATCGTCACTAACACTTTTTTTCCAGATAGCTTTGTAAGTCATGATTTTAGCTGATTCCAAATCGGCTTTCAAAATAGCAACACTCTTTTTGAATGTGCCACTATCAAAGATCATTTCATATTTGTTAAGTCTATTTTTTTTACTATATGAAATTAGATCATCAAGACATCTTTCAGCCCAACCAATGTAATCAATTCCCGATCTTTCAAAATTCAATAAATCAAGTGCAATTTTCCAACCTTCATGAAGTTTTCCAATTATATTTTCAGATGAAATTTTAACATCTTTTAAAACAACTTCATTAAAGGAAAATTTACCAGCAATATTTTTTATAGGATTTACAGTAATACCCTTATTGTTCATGTCTAAAACTACAAAAGTTAAACCTTGATGTCTTTTACTCCCTGGTAGTGATCTTACAAGTATGAACATCCTATTTGCTCTATTAGCTAGGGTAGTCCAAATTTTAGTTCCGTTTATGGTTATAGTCTCTGTTTCTTCATTGTAATCACCTTTTGTTGTAATAGAAGCTAGATCTGATCCAGAATTAGGTTCAGAATATCCTTGGCACCATTGTACTTTTCCTGATGTTATTTCAGACAAGATTTTTTTTTTCTGTAATGATGTACCATATTTCAAGATAGTAGGACCAATCATACGGGTTGCAAAGCGATCATTTCCTGGAGACATTCTATAAGCCATTGTTTCTGATAAGATTATTGCTTTTGTGACTTCTTTTCCTCCACCTCCATACTCTTTGGGCCAAGATGGAGCTATCCAATTATTGATAGATAAAGACAATTTGATTTTTTTTGATAATTCCCAATGAAAATCATCAGTTTCATCTGGGTAATGATCCCAATTTATTGGCAATAATTTATCAAGTAAAGAATTTAATTCTTTTTTGAAAATAACGTCATCTTCAGAAAACATAGTATCTAACATTTATAAATATAGAATAATATAGAATTTAGCCAAAAATATCCTCACATAGGGATTTCTTTGCTTTTTTTCTCAAAATCGTCTATCGTATCAGATTTTTTTATTGAAAATCTTACCTTGTTCTGAGGTTTAGTTATTGTATTTAAATTTGAACGTTCAGGATTTTTATGTATGTCGAATCCAAATCTTTCAAATGACAACTGAGATTTTATTTTAGGATATTTTTGAAAAGGAAAACCTGCAGTTCTTGCAATTAAATTAAGAAGAGTTTTAGATGCTCCTGTAGGCTTGTACAAACCTGTTTCCCATTCACTAATTGTTTGTTGTCTGACACCAAGTTCTTCGGCAAGTACAGTTTGTGAATGGCCAATGTGAGATCTTAGACCTAGAACCGTTTCTGAATTCCATTCAAAATTATTTATTTTATTAATCACCATATAGATAATTTAATAAAAATTTATATTAATCTCCTAATCAATTTTAATTCAACTTTAGACGATTTTTTTATTATAAATACTACTAATGACATAAAATAATAAATATATGTTGCTAGAAAAAATTAAAAAAAATATCTATTTTTATTTTCCGAATGAAATCTCTAAAAGATATATCTTATGTTTAAGTTTGTTATTTTTCTTTTCACTCCTCATTAGATTTTTTGGAATTGACTGGGATAATGGATTTCTATTTCATCCTGATGAAAGAGCAATTTTTATGCATGCTTATGATATAAATTTTTCTTCTTTAAAACACCCCAATGAATTTTTTAATGCTAATAGTTCTTTAAATCCACATTGGTTCAATTATGGGACATTACCAATATATATTTTGAAAATTGTAAAAAATTTTATTGATCTTTTTGATAATTTATCTATATATGAAATGAGAATCCCTGCGCGGTTAATTTCTATGCTTGTAGATTCTAGTACAGTAATTTTTATAACATATTTATCTAGAGAAAAATTGGGGAATCTTTGGAGTCTGTTTGTAGGATTTATTGTTTCAATATCTGTAATTCACATACAGAACAGTCATTTTTATACAACGGATGTTTTTATAACAAACTTTGTCATTTTAACATTAATTTTTTCTATCAGAAACTCATATAATCCAACTAAAAATAAAACATTAATTTTAGCGGTGATATTTGCTGCTGGTTTGGCATTTAAATTTTCATTTATGCCAGCATTACTACCTATATTGCTATCTTTTTTGATTGCTTTTTATAATAAAAGAATCAAATTGTTGGACCTTTTGAAATATATACTAATATTTGTTTTTGCTAGTTTAATATTTTTGTTTATTTTCCAACCATATAGTTTCATCGATTATAACACTTACTTTTCAAACTTATCTGAACAGTCAAAAATGGTTAGAGGTGTCCTTGATTTTCCATACACTAGACAATATTTAGATACTACGAAATATATATACCCACTTTCTCAGTTATTTACTTGGGGAACGGGTCCTATTTTAGGTATCTTTTCTATATTAGGAATATTATTCGCTACGTATAAAGTTTTAAATGAAAGAGATAATTTCCATATTTTAATTTTTTCCTGGTTTATTCCTTATTTATTGATCAATGGTTTTTTCCAAGTTAAATTTCTAAGATATTTTTTACCTCTAACTCCGATAATAATTTTTTATGCAATTTATTTTTTAAAATTTTTTCAGCAGATAATAACAAATAGATTTAAATTTTCTAATGTATTTAATTTTTTGCTGTTTATTTTATTTATTGTTCCTACTCTTCATTTTTCTTTTTCATATATTTATGGGATTTATTTAAAAGATCATACCGCTGTGAATGCATCTAATTGGCTAAAGGCAAACGCTAAAAGTAATGAAATTATTATCCAGGAGCATTGGGAGGAATCATTACCTAATTTAGATCATATAAAAATTTCCAATAAACGTTTAGAATTGTACAATCCGGATACTTTAAGTAAATTTGATCAAATATTAAATGATCTCAATGAAGCTGATTATTATGTAATTTTTTCAAATAGACTTTATGGAACCATTCCACGACTTCAAGAAAGATATCCTATTTCTACTGTATTTTATGAAAAATTATTTGACGAATCTTTAGGGTACAAAATTATACATTATGAAAAAAAATCTATGAATTTATTTAATATTAATTATGAAGAAGATTTTTTTTCGCGAATAAAAATCAAGCAACCTGAACTTATTGATAATTACGAGGAAAAATTTTTTATTAATTTAAATTTTGGATGGGCTGATGAAA
>Ga0257111_1000221_pt1 | contig 23050 bp, 15 predicted proteins | sample LP_taG_6_FD_191567 | JGI IMG/M metagenome (GOLD analysis project Ga0257111, IMG submission 191567) | Marine microbial communities from Northeast Subartic Pacific Ocean, Canada - LP_J_2015_P26_500m | ecosystem: Environmental > Aquatic > Marine > Oceanic | place: Canada: Northeast Subartic Pacific...
CATCCAGGGCATTAAAGGTAAAATAGCATACATTAGTGAGCTGTGTCTCTCCGGATTTTGGTCGAATGACCTCTGTCACAACTTCAACCATCAATGATTTATCAACCGTGTAAACAACTGTTCCGGTAAACGAAATAATTGAACCAATTTCAACCGGCTTGTAGAAATACATGTGATCCATGCTGACAAACTGCGGCCTTTTTCTACAGAAAAGATAAGTAATATTCCAAGCCAGTTCAAAAGCCTCCCGCATCAGGTAACCGCCAAAGATATTGTTATGTACATTGCGGGACTGTGGGTGCATCAACAATGTGGATTGCCGAATTGACTCCTGCATGGGTACACCTTCTATTTCGCTATTCTTGATCCGTAAAAACAGATCATGCAGAACATGGCTTTCCTCTGCCGTAGGTGTGTTATGAAGATAACTTGTTTGCACTATTGCCCGCCGTTCCTGCTGACGCTGCTCTCCCTGCTTAAAACGTCGTTGTTCATTCTTGCTCACTGGTTCAAGTGAATTCACCGGCTCAGCTTTTCCTTCACGCCGGGCAACCATAATAAAATATGCACGGGCTACTCTTACCCATGATTTTCCTTCTTTAGACGAAATACGAACTCCAACTTCCAGTGAACTGCGTCCCACCCAGTTGATACTGGAAAGCAGCTGCAGATCACGGTCACTGCGTAATTCACCCAATAAATCAATACGATCGCATGCAGCTGTGACTATTGTCATACCTCGTTCCCAACCTTCTGTGTGTTTGTAGGCAACTTCTCCTGCAATCAGATCCAAATCTTCCAGCAATTTCCCCAGGCGCAATCCTCCAAAGAAATTAATATAACGGTCTCGCAGTTCCAAATCTGTACTGAAAAGCAAAACCTTTTCAAATGCAGAATCAGTCACTTTAGATGTTATTAGAGGCTTATTCGGTACTTCAGTAAGTTTTGCCCTGGATGGCGGAGCCTGTGCTCCAACTGGAATATCAGACATAATCAATATCAGCAATCAAGGAAAAAGGAGGGTTGATTATTTTATTCAAAAGTTTTAATTTTTTTCAGGAATATCCATTGCACAGCGGAAACCGATTTGAAAAGAACGTGTCCATTCTACAAAAGCATAACGTTTTGCGGACCGTAAACCCTCTGGAGTGCCGGCTCCGTGAAGTCCTCCCCATGCACCGCCTCTTACTACGCGGAGCGGATATTTTTCATTTTCCGGAACATTCAGATCATTGGAATTATCGGATTGACGAATGGAGGCAAAATAATTCGGTTTGTAATAATTTTGCACCCATTCCATAACGTTGCCATACAAGTCGTGCAGTCCCCAGTTGTTTGCCTTTTTGCTGCTCACAGTTTTTGCTCCCCAAAGACCTTTATCTACTGTGTTTGTTTTCAGCCAGGCGTAGGTTTCCAGCAATGAAATATTGTCCCCAAAACTATACTTTTCCTCACTTCCTGCACGAGCCGCATATTCCCACTCTGATTCTGTCGGTAAACGCTTGTTTTGGAATTGACAGAAAGCTTCTGCATTTTTCCAATCAACATACACTACCGGTTGCTGAGGTTCAATAGTGTCAAAGCCTCCATGTCCCCGTGTACATTCAACACACTTGCTGTAATCTGCATTTGTCACCTCATGCTGGTCTAGATAAAAACTCTTCACAAAAACTAAATGATCCGGTAGTTCATCTTCGTCGCCAAGATCACTGCCCATCAAAAATTCGCCTTCATTAATAAATACCATTCCATCCGGATATTCCTGTCTTTCTTTAACCGTTTCAAACATCAGAGAAGACACAATATTTCCTTCATACTCTCCTGTCTTTTTCTGCTCCAGAGCCGGATCTTGAGTAATTTGAGGAAATAATGGACTAGGAAGCTGAGTGTCATTTTGAGTAGGAAAAAGCGAACTGTTTTGCTCGAATTTCTGCGCAACCTCTTCCTCAAGTCCTTTTTCCAACTGTGCCTTTTTTTCAAGATCATTTTCAATTGTACTATCCATTCCAACTACTGTTTGCCAAAGCAGGTCTCCACTCTTCAAATCATAAAGTTCCAAACTGACTGAGAGCAAACCGTCGTTTGTCTGGTGAGTTCCCGTAAGCAACCAATCAGCGTTCGTAAGTTTTGCTATATCTTCTGTAAGCGGATCATGCTTTATTTCAGGGAAAGTACTTCTCCATTCCAAACGCAGGTAAACTATTTCAAAATAAGGAACTACTTGATCAGGTAGTTTTTTATAGAGAGAATCTGTAAATTTTTCTTCAAGCAAATCGGTCTTCGTGTCCCTCTCCTGAGTCTCATGATTAAAGAGATCAATCACAGTAATTACCACTCTCTTTTTATTTCCAAGAACCAGTGCTGCAATATTATCCGTAGTTATTCCCAGTTTGGAATCAAAATTAGCAACTAATTGATCCTGGGTTTGAACTGCATTAACGACTCCAGGAAAGACTATAAAAAGAAAGATAATAGAATGAAAAACAACAGAAAAAGTGGATTGAGACAATATTTTTCCCAGCCACAATTCTTTTTTGCATTTATCATTTATATTTTGAATTATCTGCAAAATTACTGTTTTTATTTGCCTTTTATTAGGTGTCATAATTCCAGAGCATGCCGTGCCAGGTGCAAACATTTTTCCTTCCCAAAAAAACCAACCATGAGCTTTAAATCCGGACCTTGAGCTTCGAGAGTAATTGCGTAACGCAAAGGCAGCCACAGGTCTTTACCCTTGATCATTGTCTCTTTTTGAATATTTTCCACAACACTAGCAAAGTTTTCTTCAGTCAATTTATCAATTGATTCCAGCTGCTTGATAAAAACAGAAAGCACATCTTTTGAGGTATCCTTCCGTAGAAGGTTTTTTACTTCCGGATCAGTGGCTGCCGGATTTTGGTCAAAAAATAATGAGAGACGATCACCAATTTCTGCCAGCGTCACCAAGCGGGGCTGTAGAATTTTTATTGCTTTCCTGAGCATTATTTCATCCTCGCCGGCATAAGTCGTTTCTGCTAAGAATGGAAGCAGTCGCTGGTGGAAATCTTCCAGATTTAAATTTTGGATATATTGCTGATTCATCCAGTTAAGTTTTTCCCGATCAAAAACAGCTCCGGATTTGTTAACACGTTCAAAACTGAATTCTTCCAGCAGTTCGGAAAGTGAGAACAACTCCTGATCCTGCGCAGGTGACCAGCCCAGCAAAGAAATAAAATTGACCAGTGCTTCCGGAAGATAGCCTTGAGAACGGAAGTCTTCCACGGCAACATCACCTTGACGTTTACTGAGTTTGGATTTGTCAGGATTAAGAATTAAAGGCAAGTGTGCAAACCGGGGAGGATCCCAGCCCAGAAAGCGATACAGCAGCAAATGTTTTGGAAATGAAGAAAGCCATTCTTCACCTCGTACAACATGCGTTATATTCATCAAGTGGTCGTCAACTACGACAGCCAGGTGATATGTCGGGAAGCCGTCGCTTTTGACTAAAACCTGGTCTTCAGTTTGACTGGTTTCAATTGAGACACTACCCCTGATTAAATCATCAAGCACCAGTGTTTCCGGAATTTCAGGTACTTTCATCCGTACAACATGCTGATCACCCTCGCCCAGCCGTCTACTGACTTCCGCCTTTGACAGGCGCCTGCAAAATCCATCATAACGCGGAGTATCTCCCTTCGCACGTTGTCCTGCTTTAAGTTTTTCCAATCTTTCCGCAGAACAAAAACAATGATATGCATTTTCGTCATCAAGTAATTTCCGGACATGGCGACTGTATATTTCAATGCGCTCTGATTGACGATAAGGGCCTGATTCACCTCCAATTCCGGGACCTTCGTCCAAATCTATTCCTGCCCATTCCAACATTCTGATCAAATCATTTTCGGCACCTTCGACCAGCCTTTTTTGATCAGTGTCTTCTAGACGGAAAATGAATTTTCCGCCTTGTTGACGTACATAAAACCAGCAAAAAAGAGCAGTACGTAAACCACCTACATGCAAATATCCTGTGGGACTTGGAGCAAAACGAAGACGAACCATCGTAACAATAAGAAGGAATTAAGGCTGAGAATCTGGAGTTTAAGTTATTTATTGTTTTTCAAAACGGCGCATTCTGATGTTCAGTAAAAGGCCAATTCCAAACATCATGGAGAGCATTGAAGAACCGCCATAACTAAAAAATGGAAGTGGAACACCCACAACCGGCATCAATCCTGTTGTCATGCCAATATTGATCAATACATGTGAAATGAATATTGCGACAATCCCGGTAATTTGGATGGCACTTACAAGATTTTTTGATTTTAGCACTTCTCCCAATGACCACAATGCAAGTGTTAAAAACAGAATCAATACCAGCATTGCACCAAAAAATCCCCACTCTTCAGAAAATACAGAAAAAATAAAATCAGTGTGGTGTGCAGGCAAAAAATTCAGTTGCCCCTGTGTTCCTTCGCCAAATCCTTTACCAAACACTCCTCCACTGCCGATAGCAATTTTGGACTGAATTATATGATAGCCGGACCCCAGAGGATCACGTTCCGGATCAAGAAAAGTCAAGATACGGCCTTTTTGATATGATTTTAGAACATAAATCCAAACGATGGGCAGGGAAGCCACTGCGAGAATAATCAGGATAAAAATAGTCTTGAGACGAATACCCATCAAAAAAATGATTGGTACGAAAACGATCATGAGTAACATGGCTGTACCCAAGTCAGGCTGTTTGACAATCAAAACCACTGGAACTGCCATTAAAGCTAGAGGCCAAATCATCCAAAGCCAGTTTCCTTTAGGCTGTTCGAAGTCCCTGAAATGATGTGAAAGTGCCAGCACCAGCGTAAATTTGCTGAACTCAGAAGGTTGGAAAAAAAAGGGCCCAACTTTCAGCCAGCGTTGTACAGGTGCTCCAGGTCCACCTGTTCCATAAAACAGCACGAGAACCAGCAACCCAATTACTACCAGATGCATAACAAAGCCCAGGCCCGCCCAATTTCGATAGTGAACCAATTGGACTAAAATAATTACTCCAATTCCTGCTAAAATACGAAAAACCTGCTGAATTAAATAATCCTCCTGCCCCGGCGTGCCGACTGTTGCAGAGGAAAGTGCAATCAAACCCACACCGCAAATAAGCAAAACTAAAAAACATAGAACCCAATCTATGTTGGCAAAAAAACGTTGATCCAGCATCTCTAATTTATTTTAAATTTTAATTCCCAGTTTTTTATTTAATTCTTGAGTCATGAATTCTAGTAAGCTTCAGTATTCGCTTTCGATTTTTTCTATCAACTTTTAATCGGTAACGAACTTTTAGCATTCATTCTACTTTTGTTGCTAATAATTCCCATGAACATCAATTCATTCCCACCCAAAAGTGGCAGGAGGCTTATGAGTTATATCGTAGAAAACTGTTTCAAGTCCTGATAGTCCAAGTAATGATTCTACCAGAGGATCAAGCAAATTCCAATTGATTCGAGCAAATTGAGCAGTCATCACATCTTCAGAAACAACGGGACGCAAGACCAGACTGTCTTCTTTTCCATTTTTAGATATTGGCAGCAAAATTACCAGCAGTTGAAATATATTTTCCATCAAACCATTTTCTTTCAGCATCTGTGTTGCCATAAAATCTGCCTCTCTCAGCAAGCCCAGTCTCTCTTTGCTGCAAAAAGCTCCACGAATTATATATGGTGCATTAAGGTCATTGTTGTTTGAATCAAGTTGCAGTACAACCCGGTTGATGTTCCGGACCTCATTTGTTAAACGGGTTGCTTCTTTTTCCAACCAGTCCCAATCACGAGGGGTATTAATTAGTGCAGCAGGAGAAGTGTAAGTCCGCTGGTCACCCTGAACTCCAACAGATCGAACTGGAAGAATTGAAAAGTCACAATTGCTTTCCTTCAAACAATTCGACACTTTGGCTGCCGTTTGTTCAAGATTAGGAAACGACTCATCACCGCGAGCAGATAAAACATTAATCGCAAGTCCCGGACCAGGAAATGGATGACGCCAGACAATCGAATCCGGTAAGCCCAACAGGCTTCCAACTTTCCGTACCTCATCTTTGTAAAGATCTTTGAGAGGCTCCACAACATTTCCGGAATCAAGCAAATCAAGAACCTCCTGAACACGATTGTGGTGTGATTTAATGACTTCGGCATGTTCGGTTCCTCCGGACTCAATAATATCAGGATAGAGTGTACCCTGCCCTAGCATCCATTCCTGTGCAGATAAATTTAATTCATTCAAAAACTTGTCTCGCATCCGGATGAAAGTTGCACCTATTTTTTGACGCTTTATTTGTGGATCAACCTGATTTGCTACTGCATCCAAAAAAAAAGTACTATAATCTCTTGGCTGAATATTAGTGTAGCCCAACTGCCGATATCGCTCAATAATTTCAGCACTTTCATCTTTTCGCATAAAGCCGTTGTCAATATAAAGCCCCAGCATTTGATCTCGTCCAAGCACTCTGTCTAACAAGGCAAATGCCACCGATGAATCCACACCCCCACTTATAAACATCAAGACTTTCCGCTCTCCAACTTCCTGCTGCAATCGTTCCGTTGTTTCCGTGATAAAAGTTTCCATTGACCACTTGGAGCAAATTTCACAAGTGTTAATGAAATTGTTCAGCATTTTTTGTCCCTGCTCAGTATCGTTTACTTCCGGATGAAATTGCAGCGTAAAAATCTGGCGATTACGGTGTCTCATAGCAGCCACATTTCCGGATTCTGTCACTCCTGTAACTTCAAAATCTGGAGGACATTTTGTTACACTGTCCTGGTGACTCATCCAAACCTGGTTTGGAAATGAAACATTCTGCCAAAGTGGAAAATCTGAAGTTTGCTGTAAAATAGCTTTACCGAACTCTCCTTTTCCTGTGTTCGCAATTGCACCTCCAAACTCTTTGGCAATCAATTGATGTCCGTAACACAAACCAAGAATTGGTAAATCAAGATTTAAAATATTTGAATTAAATTCTGGAATATCAGTTGAGTAAACTGATGCTGGGCCTCCTGACAAAACTATTCCTTTTGCATCCTGGAGCAAATTTTCTTTTGCTGATGGAGAAAATATTTTAGTATAGGCACCTAAATGCCTTATCCGTTTTGCGATCAGATGCGCATACTGACTTCCAAAATCCAGAACCGCGATGAAGTCCTGCATTGCTTTTCCTTTCTGAGCAGGTTAATCTAATTGAAGACATATCCTAACAGTATCTGAAAATTTGCACAATCTCACATAGAGTACTCACATGTTTGGAATCGGACTTCCGGAAATGATAATTATCGCAGCTGTTGCACTGATATTTATAGGGCCGGACAAACTTCCAGGTGTTTTAAGATCAATTGGAAAGGGTTTGGTGGAGTTAAAACGCTCCACAAGCGACGTACGCTCCACTGTACAGGATGAAATGAACAAAATTGAGGAGGAAATTGAGCTCAAGGATGTACGGGAATCTGCTCAGGATTTTAGTAATGAACTTGGAGGAGTGGCAAATAAGATGGACCCGTTGGCTCTCTCAAAAATGAGTTCCGGTGAACAACTGGAAAATATTGCAGATGCAATTGACAAAACTGAAATAAATGATTCGGAAGATCATCCTGAGAAAGAAATCTCATCAATAAAATTAGACCCAAGGGAGCTTTCTCCAGAAGATTTTTCTACTCCTGAAATCAGTACGGTGGAGGCAAAAAAAAAGGATTCTTCTACAAGTTCTGTAGCAGAAAAAACATAAAATACCTCCGAACAATATTAATCAAAACTTACTCTTGATGCCATCGCAAAAAGTCCTATAACCGTTTCATAAAGTTGTTTTCAGGCCTATTGCTAGACCCTCAATACTTTATGCATTAACAAAAAACTTGGCTGAAATTTCTATCTATGCTAGCGTAGATATTTGGTTAATAATTTTTTGTTGACTATGCCACAGTCACGTTTGGAGCAATCAAAATCCGGTGGTTTCGTTTAATTTACAAATATTTTAAAAAGGTGAGATATGAGCAACCAGGAAGAGTTGGTTAATGAGTTAAAGGCAAGCGTTGATCAAGATTTAAAGAAAAGACAGAAAAGTATTGAAGACGGTGAGGCACTTGATAAAATCATTCACCAGCGCATGGATGCAGGAGAAATTGGTATTTCACATGGAACCGACAAGCATGTAAGCGTCATCATGCTTGGCCTGGCAACCGTGGTAACAATATTTGCTTTTTATATGATTTTTGGGGTCAGCCCGGACTATTACACAGGTTGAATCAAATCTGAAAAATCTATATTCCTGAAAAAATAGATCCCTTTTTTTAAAGTCTTTGTTTCTTCATTAATTTTTCTGCAATCGCTACATCCTGGGGAACGTCAACTCCTACACCATCGTTTTCGGCTTCCACACAAAGCAAAGTTTCTCCGTTTTCCAATATTCTCAATTGTTCTAATTGTTCAGTCTGTTCCAGCGGTGACTGAGCCCACTGATCAAATCGGAGAAGAAAATCCCTTTTGAATAAATAGACACCCAAATGACGCCAAGCATTAAAATTACTGGATTGTGGAGAACGGGGAAATGGTATCAACGAACGTGAAAAATACAAAGCCTGTCCGCTTTGATTTAATGTAACTTTAACCACATTTGGATCGTGCAGTTCTGCTTCATCTGTGATTTTATAAATAAGAGTAGCACCTTTGGTATCCCTTGTTTGCACAGCTTTCTGAATTAGTCGTTCAAGGTCGGCAGGCAAAACCAGTGGTTCATCACCTTGAATATTCAGTACCCAGTCACAGGATCTTCCGGAAAGCGCTTCAATAATTCTGTCTGTACCAGTTTTATGTTCTTTGCTGGTCAGTACCCCCTCTGCTCCAAATTTTTCAACTGCATCCAGAATACGCTGATCATCTGTTGCAACCAGTACTTCATCAATTGATGGAGTCTGCATGGCACGTTCCCAGACATGCTGAATCATTGATTTTCCAGCAATTTCTACTAATGGCTTACCCGGGAACCTGGTGGAAGCATAGCGTGCGGGAATAATAGCTAAAGTTTTTACCAATGTAGATGTGCTCACAAACGTTCTTGTAATTAAAGAAAATATTAATTAATGCTTTATAAACTGAAAGACTCGTTCCAGCATTCCATCCAGACCAATTTTACGAAAACGCTCATCAAGAATGTCGCTGGTTTCAAGAAGTTTCAATTCACCATATGGAGCATAAAGCCTTTCAATTTCATCAGCAGGTACACTAAAAGGAGGGCCTGTCATTTGGTTTTGATCATACTCCAGAGTAATGAGTAAAATTCGTCCTCCCGGTTCAAGAAATGACATTAGGTGATTTACATATCTTTCCCTCTCAGGCTGATCAAACGCAACAATCGATGCTCTGTCATAAATAGCATCAAATGAGGCCGTCTGTTCCTTGTTTAAGTCAAAAAAGTCACCTTGAAAAAGGACTATGGTATCACTACTGAAAAGATTTAATTTTCCAGACTGCTGAATCGAATGAGTTAGTTTGTTTTCCTTAAAAAAATCTTTAACTGCTTTGTGAACCAATTCAATACCAACCACTTTTTTGGTTCTTCCTGCCAGCCAGGGCAAGTCAAGGGTTTTTCCGCAAAGTGGAACAAAAACACTTTCCGGATTTTGCGTTAACAATTTGTCAGAATAACGCAACAAATACGAATTTACTTCCGGAAGATGAAAGCCGATTCGACCTTCTTGCCAGCGTGACTCCCATTGATTCATAAACATTAATGCTTAGAAAAGATGAATTCCTAGATGCCAATTTCACTGCGTAATTTTCGCACAGATTCTGGCTTCAAATGTTCAAAACGCCAGCGATGCCAAGGCACTATGAATCCTGAAGCAAATTCATCTACTACCTTTGTAGTAAGTTTTGCGGATAATTCATTGTATGCTTCAGCAGTTTTTTCATCTTCATCCAGCTTGTGCTGTAATCTAACCTGAAAAATCAGATCTCCGCTATGAGCTTCAATCAGCTTTAGACGGATTACCCATTGTACATTAGAGGGGCACTCTTTAGTGCAGGGAAATGACACAAAATCAAGTAGTAAAAAAAGAGGACTATTCAGTTCCTCTTCAAGTTTCCAGGCAAGATTTTTTTCTGAAATTCCAGTGAGTGTCAAAGTGCTGAGGTAAGTCCTGAATCCTGAGCGAAGTTTAGGATTACTATCCAATTTAAGATTTCGCTCTTTGAAACCTGTTACTCTGCCCAGAGTCGACATCTCCTTTAAGCGTAGCTCCACCTGGCCAATCAATTCCGGCCAGACTTTTTGCAGGTTATCTGGTGACTTGATTGTCAAAAAAGCCACAGGTTTTTGCATATAGGGTAAAAGGTCCGGTTTGCCTTTTACGTCAATTGTTTTACATCCTCCAAGAAGCAACATCAGTCCGGAAATACAGACAACTATCATAAGAACTGAAAATGAAAAACAAATTCTATTCGTTTTTATTACCATGTCAAAAAATGATTTATCAAAAAGTTTTTATTACACTAATCCACCATACTGGCCTGCAGATCAAACACAAGGTTTAAAGATTTAAACTTGTTATTTCAAATATATAATCTTATCATTTAATTCCCAAATATTACTATAATTGAAAAGGATTTGATCCAATGTTGAGCGAAGAAATCAGTACGAGAATTGATGGTTTGACTCAGAGGCTGGACGACTTAGAAGGGTTTCTTTGAAGTCACTTCAAAACGGAAACAATTGCAGGATCTGGAAAATGAGACTTCCGATGATGGTTTTTGGGAGTTGGCCCAGGGAGAGCGGACTGTCCTCCTGAAGCAGGTTTCGCGCTTGAGTGATTCCATCCAGGGTTGGGAAACATTGGACTCCCTGCATGATAATTTGGAAGCTGCTGCAGAATTGTACCGGGAAGAAGACGATGCAGATCTACTTAAAGAGATCCTTGATTCTTGTGAAAAACTTGATAATGATATCGATTCTCTGGAGATAACCGGTCTCTTTAATGGTGAGGCGGACGACAGAAATGCCATCGTCTCAATTCATCCGGGTGCAGGAGGAACTGAGTCCACAGACTGGGCGTCAATGCTCTACGACATGTACCGCAGATGGATCGCACAGGAAGGATTTAAATTTCAGCTGCTGGACTATCAACCTGGCGATGAAGCCGGAATTAAGTCAGTAACTTTTTCTGTTTCCGGACCCTATGTTTATGGTAAATTAAAAACTGAAATTGGAGTTCATCGACTAGTCCGAATTTCTCCTTTTGATTCACAAAAACGCCGGCACACTTCGTTTGCATCTGTCTTTGTATATGCTGAAATCGATGAAGATGTAGAAGTTGAAATCCTGACTGACGATATTCGGGTTGACACCTACCGTGCAAGTGGTGCAGGAGGTCAGCATGTAAATACTACCGACTCTGCTGTTAGAATAACACATGCTCCCAGCGGAGTTGTGGTGCAATGTCAAAACGAGCGCTCACAGCATAAAAACAAGGCCACTGCAATGAAAATGCTCAAGGCCCAGCTTTTCGATTTACAGCAAAAGGATTTGAACAAAGAAAAGGATTTGCAGAGCAGCAAAAAGCAGGAAAATGCCTGGGGCAGCCAAATCAGGAGCTATGTTCTGCACCCATATCAGATGGTAAAGGATCATCGTACAAACAGAGAGGCAGGAAACACACAAGCAGTTCTCAACGGTGAAATAAATGCTTTCATAAAAGACGCACTTTCCCAGAAGGTGTGTTAACAGACAGCTTTACTAATAACCCAAACCAACAACTAGAAAATGGCCTCATTTGATATTGTCTGCGAAGTTGACATCCAGGAAGTTACAAATGCCGTTGATCAGGCACGAAGGGAGATCAATAACCGTTATGATTTCAAAGGTACAAATTGTGAAATTGAGCTGGACAAAATAAAACCTGCTTTAATGATCACTGCAGATGATGAGTTGAAAATGCAGACAACCATCGATATTTTGCTTACAAAACTGATTAAACGCTCAGTACCTGTAAAGTCACTGGTTTACGGAAAAACTGAACCCAGCGGCAGAGTTCAAAAAAAAGAAATCCTAATCCAACAAGGTTTGTCCAAGGATCAGTGCAAAAAAATTAATCAATTTATCAAATCAACCCAAACAAAAGTTCAACCACAAACTCAAAGTGATTCTGTAAGAGTGAGCAGCAAAAAGAAAGATGACCTGCAGACAGTGATGCAGGCTATCAAGGGACAGGATTTTGACTTTGACGTACAGTTCACAAATTACCGTTGATAAAATACTGTTGCAGTTAATTTTTCAGTTACATTAGCGTTTTTTTGAACATTCTACTCTTCATTGCCTCCGGAATATTCTTAATCTGCGTTCAGAGGTAAAACCTGAGCGACTCCGTGAAAATATTGAGATTTGATTATTTCCGGTGTCCAAATTTACTTCAGTTTGAAAGTGGAATTCTGTGTTTTTGTCTTGTTGACCTGAGTTTCTGTTCAAAGAATAAAACACTTTTTTATTATTTAAGTAAACATAAACATCTCGTACATCATTAACATTGCTTACATTCCCCTGTAAAATCAAGGAACTCAAATCAGTTTCAGCTTCCACATTATTTCCTTCTTTGTCTTGCCAACTGACTCCCAGTAGCTCCGGTGTGACAAGTTTCTGTTCCGGAAGCATATTGTTCAAATTCCAAAGGTAGGCAATTCCTGGAGTACCAGATTTAATATCAACCATCTCCAGGTTGATTTTTCCTAAAGTCTCGGAGTCCATTAAACTCTTAAAAAGAAAATAGTCTTTTTGTCTTTTATGAGGTTCGAGATTTTTCAATAAAAGTTTTCCTCGATTAATTCTAAATGCACCCTCAGTTCCTCGCAGTTTCATCAACAATTCAGGAACAGTACTTTTGCTTTTATTTTCAATTTTAAATTCAAGTGCGATGGTTTCTCCGGCTTGAACTCTTCCGTCACCATTACCACGACTGCCAAACTTCCCATTATCAAATATTTTCATTCTCAACCAAAAAGAATGATTCCGTTTCGGTGAAAAATGCAGTTGCCTTCGTACTGATTTTAATTTTTTTAAATTATGATCAAAAAGCAGAATTTCTACCGGTTCTTGCTCCTCCATCATTCCCGCAGGAATTTTAACGTCAATTGTGCGGGATGTATTTTCTTCAGACACAAGTTTTCCGAGGGGAAACTCCAGGCTATCTAGAATCCCGTTACTGGCCCGTGTTACCGCAATCAAACGTTGCGCGTCAATTATACCAGAATTCCGGAGATTAACTTTCACCCGTAAAAGATCTGTAGAAATCATTTCCGCAGACCAGGTTAAAATAAGCATTTCCGGAGTTGCTGATTTTATGAACGGATTCAAACTCCAATCAATTCCGTGCTTTGACAGTGCTTCTGTAATTATTTCAGATTCTTTTTGCTCTACTTCCCTGGATATTTTCTGAATAACAGAGTTTGTATTTTTAGGATTCCACTGAGATAGTAACTGTTCTGCAGTTTTGACAAATATATCTGCTTTTAATTTTTCTATCTTCATATTATTATCAATTATATCAGAATCTTCATTCAGAATTGGAGTATGTGACAAATAACTGATACTGAACTCATCTAAATCTTTTTCCCTGTTTTCTGCATCAAAATCTGAAAGCAGACCGAACCGTTTTTCGGTAGCGATAATTTCCTGACCGCCAAGCTCTACTTCACTATTCTTGAGCTCTGGAACAGTGACTGGTATAAGCAGCAGATTCGGCGTCACACCTATGTTGTGAATTGAGCGTCCGGAAGGTGTTAAATACTCTCCTATGGTTAATTTCAGTCCTGAACCGTCTTTTAAATCCCAAAGTGTTTGAACTGTACCTTTGCCAAAACTTTGTTCGCCAATCACAATTGCACGCTTATTTTGTTTTAAGGCAGCAGCAACAATTTCTGCAGCAGAAGCGCTCCCTCGATTTATCAGCAAAACCAGTGGAATGTTCAATAAATGTTCTGCGGCAAAAAATTGTTTTGCGTCATGGACTGATGAAACGACAGTCCCTTTTGTGCTTACGATGCGTTTTTTCCCCGGCAAAAACAAATCACTGACTCGAATTGCTTCTTCCAGCAATCCTCCGGGATTATTGCGTAAATCCAAAATCACTCCATCAACCATTTTCAAAGAACCAAGCTTTTTTTTAAGTTCCCGGGATGTGTCAATTTGAAAATTTTTTATACGAACGTAACGAACAGTTTGCTCGCTGCTTGACAAATCATGTGTTTCAACGCTTTCGACTTGAATATCTTCACGTAAGAGTTCAAACCGCAAAGCCTTTGCGTGTCCCTTACGTAAAACACTGAGCGTAACAGGTGTTCCAATATTTCCCCGCAGACGATGAAGGATTTCATCAAGGGTCATGTGTTCAGTTTTTTCTCCGTCAACTGCCACAATTCTGTCAAGCGGCTTCATTCCGGCAAGTGCTGCAGGACTGCCGTCCATTGGTGCAATTACAGTCAGTTGATCATCTCGTGTTCCAACAACCAGACCAACTCCGGCAAATTGACCACCAATATTGATGTTGAATTCATTATAAATTTCCTTCGGCAGCAAAACAGAATAGGCGTCTAACTGATTCAATATCCCACGAACGAACATCTGCTCTATTTTTAACTGTGTCAGTTGAGGATTCATTTCTAAAAGTCTTTTCATCAGCATTTGCAAGGAAATGTGCAAATCATACAGCCCTGCAATTTTTGAAACCGGTAAGATAGTTTTTTCGGTTTTAAAACTTATGTTCAAAACTGGACCCAAAGTTTTATCCTGCAATTCAGGTACAACTGTTACTTCCGGAATCATCCGCCCAAGTTCTGTCAATGCGCCTTGAAGCAAGCTTTCAGGATCAAGTTTTTCTGGCTCAACATAATCTAATTGCAGATGCATCAGCACTTCTGCCAGCAAAGGAGCTTCTGGTGGAGGCTGCACTGCAGCTATCCCCCTTTCCCGTGAACTTCCCAAAATACTGCAGCTTGCCAAAAACATTGACAGCAGAATTACGAAACATTTGAAATGTATGTTATTCTTTTTCATTTTGTAGGGCAGTATTGATTCTTGTCCAGAAGTGTTTTTTTCAAGTTTACTAAACCTCATATTGATAATTCCAGCTTTTACTTGAAAGTGCAAAGAGTCTATGTTATTTATCACATCACTATAAATTACCTGTTAGATAATTTTTTAACACAGGAAATAATAAACAAATGAACATTGGATCTTTACTGCCAAGACATGCCCGTTACCGTTCCAAACACCTTGCCTTTGTTATCGGTGAGGAACGATTAAACTTCTGCGAACTTAATATTCGTGTAAACAGGCTGGCTAATGCCTTGCTGGCTGTCGGCATTCTAAAGGGGCAAAAAATGGCGACGGTTCTGCCAAACTGTGAAGAATTGATGCTGCTTTACTGGGCTGCAGCAAAAACCGGAATCGTAATTGTACCAGGCAGTCCTTTACTGCAGGCTTCCGGATTAACGACACTGCTACGTGATTCTGATACAGAGATTGTTTTTGCAGATGCATCCTTTGCAGAAACATTGCAGAGCATAAAAAAAGATTTACCAGCTATTAAAAATATGCATTGGATACTCGTTGGTGACGGCAAAAGGCACAGCAGTGGACTTACAGTTTCCGGATTTAAGTCTTATGCGGATTTTATTTCCGGAGCAGAAGAAACGGAGCCGCCTGATGCCAAAATAGTGGATGGTGATATCTACAACATCATGTATTCAAGTGGTACTACCGGTGCGCCTAAAGGGATTATTCATACTCATTATGTCCGTGCGAATTACTGCACCCATTTCGCCTCAGCCTGGCGTATGTCTCCGGAAAGCATTGTGCTGCATGCCGGAGCGATTGTTTTTAACGGAGCAATGCTGGATTTGATGCCATGGATGTATTTGGGAGCAACTTATATTTTACACCACAGCTTTGATGCAGGAGCAGTTTTAAAGACAATTGAGGAAGAAAAAGTAACGCACATCGTCATGGTACCCGCACAAATAATGGCCCTGCTCAATCATCCGGAATTTATGCCGGAAAAACTGGGTTCGCTGGAAATGCTTCAGAACGTAGGTGCTCCATTGCTTCTGGAATACAAACACAAATTGAATGAAGTACTGCCGGGAATATTTTACGAATTGTACGGTGTCACTGAAGGTTTTTTTTCCGTATTGGATCGTGACGATGCCCTGCACAAAGTCGGATCTGTCGGATCTGCCCCATCATTTTTCGACATCAGAATTCTGCGTGAAAACGGTGAAGTATGTGATCCTGATGAGGTTGGAGAAATCTGTGGTCGGGGTCCAATGATGATGCCCGGATATTACAAACGTCCGGATTTAACAAAAAAAACTATTGTTGACGGCTGGCTTCATTCCGGAGATTTGGGTTTTATGGATGAGGACGGTTTCCTTTTCCTGGTGGATCGTGTTAAAGACATGATCATCAGCGGAGGTGTCAATGTATATCCCAAAGATATTGAGGAAGTAATAATCCAACATCCGGCGGTTTCAGAAGTTGCAGTATTTGGAATTCCTCATGAAAAATGGGGAGAAATCCCGATTGCCGCTGTCATTTTACATAAAGAGCAAAATGTTGTTGAAGAGGATTTAAAAACCTGGATTAATCAACGTGTGGACGCAAAATTTCAGCGTGTGGCTGATGTACAAGTACTTGAAGACTTTCCGCGAAATATTGCTGGAAAAACACTAAAGCGTGAAATGCGTGAAATCTTTGTTAACAACTGATTCTTTACACATTAGAATTTTAGTGGGCTTTCTCACTGATTTCTAAGTAGATGGAATGCTAATCATAATTATTGGTAACTCTGTTGATTTCGCGTAAAAGATTTCATTGTACATTTACCCTAATTATATGCTACAATTCTGCCCGATAATATAACACTACTTTAGTCTATATCCTGAGGTTATTTGAGCGATAGCAGATTATTTAAAAATTGGGACCGCGCATTACTTGTTTCGCTGCAGTTACCACATAGATCAAATTCAGAGGTCCAGAGTTCACTGGATGAACTCTCATCGCTCGTATATTCTATCGGTGGGGAAGTCACCGGGCAAATCGTTCAGGCCCGCACACAAATACATCCAGCATATTATTTTGGAAAGGGTAAGCTCACTGAAATTAAATCCAGAATACAAATTGATGAGGTGGATGCAGTACTTGTTGACAATCCACTTAGTCCTAAACAAACGCAAAATTTAGAAAATTTATTGGACTGCGAAGTGCTGGATCGTACCCAGGTAATTTTAGATATTTTTGCAAAAAATGCCCGTACCAGTGAGGCAAAGCTGCAAATAGGCTTGGCTCAGTCTGAATACTTATTACCGCGTTTAGTGGGTTTGTGGAAACACCTTGACCGGGAACGAGGAGGAATTGGCGCATCAAGAGGAACAGGTGAAAAGCAGATTGAAAAAGACAGACAATTTTTGCGTCAGCGAATTACTCGTTACAAAAGTCAGTTAATACGTGTAGAAAAGGAACGCAATACTCAGAAGCAAAGGCGCTCCAATTGTTTGCAGGTGAGTTTGATCGGCTACACCAATGCCGGAAAATCCACTATAATGAATGCGCTCACCAATTCCGGTTTGTTAGTTGAAGACCGTTTGTTTGCCACGCTCGATTCGACAACGCGTCTTTTAGAAGAGGATTCTCGACCCAAAGTTTTGCTTTCGGATACCGTTGGTTTTATCAGTAATCTTCCACATGAAGTAATAGCAGCTTTTCGTTCCACATTAGCCACCGTGAGAGATGCAGATCTGCTGCTGCAGGTTATTGATGCCGACGATAACATCGAAGAACATTTGCAAACAACCTCTGAGGTTTTGGAAGATTTGGACGCTGCCTGTATTCCAATTATTAAAGTATTTAACAAAATTGACCGGATCTCCCCTACACGTTTACTGATCTTGGAGAAATCTTTTCCGGAAGCAGTATTTGGTTCCTGCGAAAATGGAGGAAAAAACGGATTGGAAAAAAATTCAGCTTTTGTTGAACAATTAAGAAAACAGATACAGCTATTTTTTAATGAACGAATGAAAACAATGACAATTCGTCTTGATTATCTACACTCACAGAAGTTAGCTAATATTTACGAATTGAGCAGGGTGGACAACATTGATTACCAGGACGAGGGCATTTTAATGACACTAACTGCAATTCCCGGTAATTTGGAGCGTTTACGACATCACTTAGGAAGTGACTACACAGAAATGAGATAACTGTTCGAGGTTTGGATTTTTAACAAAGGAGTTTTAACAAATAATAGTATGTACCTTATTCTGCGTATCTTACGTGGACTGTTAATAGCTGACTTTCTGGACGTTCAATCAAAACATTAAAAGACTTTAAAATTCTTAATATTTAAATAAATTTAAATGGAAAAATTTGTAGTGCATGGTGGAATTCCTCTCTCTGGAAGCATCACTCCTTCAGGCAACAAAAACGAGGCTCTGCCTGTTCTTGCTGCAACTTTACTGGCACAAGAACCTGTTATTTTACATAACGTTCCAGACATTCTTGACATCACTATTATGCGTGGACTGTTGGAAAGTCTAGGTGTAGAAGTAAAGAAAATTGATAAACATTCATTTAGTTTTGATTCCGGTAATCTTAAATCTGCCAATCCTGATTCAACTCAGGCCTCCAGGATTCGTGGATCGTTCCTCCTTGCAGGGCCCCTTCTTGCCCGCAAGAAATCAATTGTTTTGCCTGCTCCAGGGGGAGACAGAATTGGTTTACGACCTGTGCAAACCCATCTTTCGGCACTGGAAAAGCTTGGTGCCAGAATTGATCTAAATGAAAAGGGGGTTTATCAGATGCAGACCTCTGGTTTAAAAGGAACACAAATTTATCTTGATGAGGCCAGCGTCATGGCTACAGAAAATGCGGTCATGGCTGCAGTTACAGCACAGGGGAAAACAAATATTTACAATGCGGCTTGTGAACCACATGTTCAGGGACTGTGTCATTTCCTGAAGTTGCTGGGAGCAAATATTGAAGGTATAGGAAGTAATTTACTGGTCATTGAAGGCGTATCCGGATTGAGTGGAGGAGAGTACACGATTCAGCCGGATCACACTGAAGTTGGTTCTTTCATTGGATTGGCCGCTGTTACTGGAAGTGAATTGCGCATCAGGAATGCCGGAGTGCAATATTTACGTATGACTCAACTAATGTTTGAAAAACTGGGAGTAGAAATTCAGGTTGAAGGCGACGATTTGCTTATACCAAAAAAACAAAAACTCATCGTCAGGAAGGATCCAAGTGGAGGAATCCCAAAAATTGATGATGCACCCTGGCCGGGGTTTCCAGCAGATTTAACCAGTATTATGACAGTAGTTGCCACACAATGTTCCGGTGCGGTTTTGATTTTTGAAAAAATGTTTGAAAGCCGTTTGTTTTGGGTAGACAAGCTGATAGAAATGGGAGCACAAATTATTCTGTGTGATCCGCATCGAGCAGTTATTTCAGGACCTACGCCACTCAAAGGGGCAAGGGTTTCTTCTCCGGATATTCGGGCAGGAATGGCTTTATTGATTGCAGCACTTGGTGCAAAAGGGATTACGGAAATTCATAATATTGACCAGATTGACCGTGGATATGAAACAATTGACAAACGGCTTAATGCTCTGGGTGCCAAAATTCTGAGAGTAAGCGAGTAGTGGAAAAAATGAAAAAAAATAAGAATTTATCTTCGGAGCAAGCAAAGGTTTTGGAGGAAGAACAACAACTTCTGCTACTGGTAAAACAAGGACTGCTTATGCTTGCTGCTGAAGATAAAGAAAGGAATATAAGTAACCTGCATTTGGATAATATCATTGAGTTGCGGGATTCCCTTGCAGATACTTTGCCCGAAGATGTGCCTGCGGTTATGGCGCAAATGGAAAGGATGGTATTACTTCACAGTCAACAGGATTCACACAATGCTACTTTTGGCTTTAACCAGGATGTTCCATATTTTGCACATATCCGTTTGCGTGAAAAAAAACGTGAACGGGATTTGCTGATAGGAAATCAGAATTGCTTTTCCACACACTTACCCTGTCCTATTGTTGATTGGAAAAACGCCCCAGTTAGTCAGATTTTTTACCGCTATCATGAAGGCGATGAATACGTCGAAGATATTGGTGAAAGCGAATTGGAAGGTGAGTTGATAACGAGAAGAATGCTGCTGATTGAAAACGGCATTCTTATGCGAATAAACTGGCCTGGAGGTGTACTTGAAGACTTATCTACAGAGCCAGATAAACATAATAAATGGCACCTGGTCAGTCATAAAGCACCTCAGCTTGAAAGCGGCCAGGACAAAACGCTGGATGAACTACTACCACCTGACAAATATATAAGCAGCAATGGAAAAACAACAGACCTCAATTTTTCCGGTTACAGGGTGGACAAGCATCTGCGGCAAATTACTGCGCTGGTGGATCCCGAGCAATTCGAAGTAATAACACATTCTGAATACGGGATTGTTCTGATACAGGGAGGTGCCGGTTCTGGAAAAACCACCGTTGCCCTTCATAGACTGGCATATTTGATGTCAAAAAAGCCTCAATACTTTAAACCAAAAACTGTCCTGCCGATTGTTTTCGGACCGGCTTTGGCAAACTATATGTCCAGGGTCTTGCCTGCATTGGGTGTTCATGGCGCAAGACCACGTACTTATCATAAATGGTCGTCCGGACTGCGCTTCCGTATGCTGCCCGAATTACCCGTTCATTATGCTGAAAACACTCCAATGGATGTGATCGAACTTAAGCGTCATCCGTTGTGGTTGAAATACTACCGTGAAGAAATACAAAACCGGACAACAAAGTTCCGCGAACTGTTTGAGGATAAACTAGCCAAAGTCGAGGGATTGGAAATTTTGCTCAAGGCTTGGGATGCAATGTCTGATACAGCTCTGATTCCACGCCTGCAGAATTTGGCAGGTTGGTCAAAAGGTGAAGAAACAATTCAAGGTGTTCCACAGTTTCCCAGTGCCAGAATGGAAAAACAACTCCATAATGCATTAGAACAAGTATTCCCTGAGCTGATGGATTCCCCACATTTATTAACTACTCAAATTTGGAATGATTGTCTAGTCAACCGAGAATTGTTATTTGAGACAGTTGAGAGACTTGCACCTGGTGAATTTAATGAATCTCAACTCACCGGGGTTTGGTCTTGGGCAGTCAGACAATATCAAAAGCGTCAGGAATCAAAAGAAATTGTAGAGTCAGATCTGGTTTCGTTGACCGAACAAACGGAAGACTTCTTTAACGAAGATTTGAATTTCACAGATGAAAAATCCTCGCTTGATGAAGAAGATGATACACTCTTGCTTTTACTATATCAACTGCTGTTGGGACCTTTGAATCGTAAAAACGGCAAGCTTCTCCAATATACGCATTTGATGCTCGATGAGGCTCAGGATTTTGGTTCACTTGAGTTTCAGCTATTAGTCAGTTTAACTCCGGAAAATCTTCCCAGTGTTACATTGGCAGGAGATTTGGATCAGCGTATTATGGTTGGACGTAAACATGAAACCTGGGAAGAGTCACTGGGCCATTTGACATTACCCGATGGTTCAAAACCAGGTGTGACTGCCTTGGCTCCTTTAAAAATTGGTTACCGTTCTACTCATGAAATAATGACAGTTGCAAAAAAAGTTATTGCCGAACATAGCGTAAATACAGTTTGGCACTCAACACGACATGGTGCTCCGGTTGATGTTTTCCGTTTCAAGGAACGTGGTTCAATGGTGGCATTCCTTGCAGATACATTGAAAGACCTGTCTATTCGCGAACCACTGGCCAGTGTAGCCGTCTTGACACGAACTCAGGAATCTGCAGAGAAACTGTTTGATGGTTTGCAGCGCACAGATCTTTCTCAATTGCGTTTAATCAGAGATCAAGAGTTTACATTCACACCTGGTATTGAAGTTACAGATATCACCCAGACAAAAGGCCTGGAATTCGACTCAGTCATCATCGCAGATGCAGATGCTTCAACATATGGACCGGACATACGATCTCGACAATTGTTGTATGTGGGAGTTACACGCGCGGCACATCAACTTTGGCTTCTTCACTGTGGGAATCCATCGTCGTTGATTACCGGGATCTTGGATAAGTAGAATCCGGATTATAATCAATTTATGGTTCGACGAATACTTTTTGATCTCCTGGATTCACACTAATCTATACTGACTCACTTAACCAAAATTATTAATGCTCTAATGCAGCCAGTTATTAACAATCAAATCGGCAGTTTAAAAGAATCTGCCACTTTATTCATTAACCAGCTTGCCTTAAAGTTACGCAGTGAAGGGCAAAACATCTGTCACTTGGGTTTTGGCGAATCACCATTTCCGGTACCAGAACCAATGCGAATTGCTTTACAGGAAAACGCTTACCGCAAACAATATATTTCCGGATATGGATTACCGGAATTAAGGAAGGCAGTTGCAGGATTTTTTAAAAGTGAATTTGGCTATAACTACTCATTTGAAAAAATATTTATTGGCCCTGGAAGTAAGGAACTGATATTCCAACTAGTTTATTTATTGGAGGGCCCCCTCATGGTTCCCGCTCCGAGTTGGGTCAGTTATGGGCCGCAGGCAAAAATTCGCTCAAAAACATTCATTCCAATTCCAACTGACCGAAAAAAAGGATATCGGTTACAGGCAGAAGAATTGGAAAAAACATGTTCCGGCCTGAGTTTTCCGCAAAAGTTATTAATACTTAATAATCCTAGCAATCCAACAGGAAGTGTACATACTCCGGAGGAATTAAAGGATTTGGCTGAAGTATGCCGGAAGCATGGAATAATTGTAATTTCGGATGAAATTTATGCGCTGATTAATTTTGGTGAACAACCCTTTGAGGGAATTGCAAAATATTATCCTGAAGGAACAATTACAACAAGTGGAGTTTCAAAAGCCTTTTCTGCCGGAGGTTGGCGTCTTGGTTTTGCGATGATTCCGGATGAATTAGCTAAAATAGTACCGCCATTATCTGCATTTGTGAGTGA
>Ga0257111_1000222_pt1 | contig 23029 bp, 10 predicted proteins | sample LP_taG_6_FD_191567 | JGI IMG/M metagenome (GOLD analysis project Ga0257111, IMG submission 191567) | Marine microbial communities from Northeast Subartic Pacific Ocean, Canada - LP_J_2015_P26_500m | ecosystem: Environmental > Aquatic > Marine > Oceanic | place: Canada: Northeast Subartic Pacific...
GGGACATTTGATGTGAGTATTGATATTCCTGAATATTACGTTTTGGGTGCAACTGGAAATATAACCAGTGGTGATCCAGGATGGGAATCCGTACGAGTAGATACTTCCAAAAACTTTGTAGAATGGCTGGATGATTTTCAAAAGGATAAAACAAAAGCAGATTCTACAGCAAGGAGAAAAGTTTCTTTTCATGCAGAACAAGTGCATGATTTTGCTTGGATTACATCTCCTACTTTTTTGTATGAGTCAGGATCATGGAATGGCATCGATGTACATGTATTATTCAATGAAGAAAATGGAGAAAGTTGGACAAAAGAAGTTGTTGCGCGATCAGAAAGATCACTTGAGTGGTTGAGTAATAAATTTGGTATGTATCCATATCCCCAAGTAACAACTACCGATCGAATAAGGGGCGGTGGAATGGAATATCCAATGTTGGTGATGAATGGAAGTGCTAGTGAAAGTTTAATTCTCCATGAAATAGGTCACATTTGGTTTTATGGAATTTTGGGAAATAATGAAGTAACGGAAGCTTGGCTGGATGAAGGGCTCACTACGTTTCAGACAAGATGGTATATGATGAATCGTTATGGCGAACATGGATTTGACAGAGAGAATACTACATGGTATAAGCCGTTTCAAAAGAAACATTGGCATTTTTCGAACGCACTTGGAAATAGTCAGTGGTCCGTTATTAATTTTCAATTAAGTGGAAAAGATGAACCAATAAGTAAAAAATCATTTTTATTCAAAGGGCAAAACTCCTACAGATATAATGCATATACAAAGCCAGGAGTGATGCTTGACGAATTAAAATATGTTCTTGGTGATTCAATATTTATTTCTGCCATGCAGGAATACTATGATCGGTGGAAATTAAAGCATGCCAATAAAGAAAGATTTATCAATGCAATTGAAGATGTAAGCAATAAGGAATTAGATTGGTTTTTTGATCCTTGGCTTCATGATACTCAAGTATTGGATTATGGAATAAAAGATTGGAAAAAAAATCAGAAATCTGATGGAAGTTGGTTGGTGAATCTCGATTTAGTTAAGTATGGTATTAGAGAAATGCCGCAGTTATTAGAAGTCGGATTTAATGATGATAGCGTTGAAAGGATATGGTGGGAGAATTTTCAATGGCGTAAAGATGATACTTTTACTTTTAATGTAGACAAAGAGCCTATCTCTATAATCTTAGACCCAGATGTTAAAACTACTGATATTGATCGTAGAAATAATCATACAAATGGCCTACCATATAAATTGTTTTTTAGATGGCCAGGAATGAATGTAAATCATCGAAATGCGTTTATTGTGCAATGGTCTCCTTCCGTTAATTATCATGATAAGGATGGTTTTATTCCTGGATTTTGGTTTAGTAGGTCCTATGGCCCATGGCATCGAGCTGATCTTCAATTACATTATGGTCTAGATTCTGAAGAAGTGTATTGGGATTTGCAAACAATGAGGAAGCCAGCCCATAGTGATAAAAATATTAGATATAATTTTCATGCTTTTAAACAAGGAGGTCTATCAGGCCTAAACTGGAGTTTGAATAATTCCTGGAGTAGTTGGAATTCAATGAGTCCAAAATATCAAACATCTTTGGGCTTTTATACTACCAATGCTAATGATACGGATCGAACAAATTTATTTGATATGGGTAGAGTATCTATGCTTTTTGCAAAGTTAAATATTACTAAAAATGGAAACTCCATTTCAATGGAGTTAGCAACGACACCTCAAGATTTCTCTGATTGGAGTTTTAATCGTTTGACTCTTACTGGAAATGTAAATAGATCTATGAAAGACTTTGGGCTTAAAGGTAGGTTTATTTTTGGTGTAATGAATTATGGAGATAATGGTTCTGTCCCCGCACAGGAACTTTATACTATTAATGGGGCAGGGGCTTTTGATACATATATGCGTCCCTATTTACGAGATCAATCAAGTTTTTACGGCAATTCGACCTTACGGCAACATTATCATTTAACAGGTGATGCAAATCTTCGGGGTTTTTATAACACAGACTTAGCTGGAGCAGAATCATTGTTAGGAACTTCTATAGAATTGATAAAAAGTATCCCATTCAAATTAGCAAATATTCAACTGGCATTATTTACAGATATCGCCTATTTCCCTCGATCATTTAATCTTATTGAAATTAAAGGAAGACGCATTTCCGATGCAGGTTTTGGATTTCGAACAAGTAAAAATTTGTTTGGGAAGCAATTATACCTCAGATTAGATTTTCCATTGGTTACAAATGATTCAAGTTTATCAAGAGAACAAGAGTTTCAGTGGGTCTTTAGCTTCGAAAGAAGCATTTAATTCACTCATAATTTTTTCGAAGTAATATGTATACAATGATGTCTATACGTATTTATTTAATTTCATTAATTCTATTTATATCATGTATTGATTTGAGTGATGATGATAATCAAAGAAACAACACATTGCCTATTCAAACATCATTTAAAGTGGAGGATTTTTCTTCTGCTGAAGAGTGTGCTGGTTGTCACCCTCAACATTATGCTGAATGGTCAAGTTCTATGCATGCTTACAGTATGGTAGATCCAGTTTGGTTAAAACAGCAAAATATGCAACAAACACATAACTCTGTAAATGGAATTGAAATTGGAGATTTTTGTGTGCAATGTCATAGTCCAGTTGCTGGGTTAACAAATCTTATTGAGAATCATATAGATTTAACAAATGATGTTATCAATTCTCTCCCAGCTCAAGTAAAAGAAGGTGTTACTTGTGATGCTTGCCATTTAACTACCCATTTACCATCTCCTACAAATATTTCAATTGATAACCATGATTATGAAACAACTGAGTTCAAATTATACTCAAGTGATACCCGCTATGGTATTTTAGATAATCCTATAGAAAATGATTTTCACAAGTCTGTGTATAGCAGTGATTACGATAAATCAGAATTTTGTCAAAATTGTCATAACCTTACTGTAGATAATCGTGATGCTGAAACAACTCAGTTTGAATGGGAGGGAAGCGCCTTTCAGGCAATGGGCGTTGAATGTCAAACTTGCCATATGCCACTTTATTCTGGGAAAGCAGCTATTACTGGCCCAGATAGAGATAATTTACATAGACATTTTTTTCCAGGAATTGATGAGGCTTTAATAGATTTTCCTGGAAAAGTAGAACATAGGGTCGCTTTGGAAGATCTATTATTAACAGCTGCGGAAATCAATCTATTTGAAACTCCACCAGATACAATTAAATCAGATACCGTTTGGAATGCTAGATTAATTATATCAAATAATACAGGTCATAATTTCCCATCGGGCACTTCCTTTCCAAGGCAGTTATGGATTGAAGTGTTTGCTATTGTAGATGATGACACATTACTGGCTTCTGGTTTCTTAGATGCAAGAGGGGATATTTATGATTTTTATATTGATCCGGATAGGAATATTGATCCTCAATTAAATATTTTTAATACAATTTTGTATAATACTGAGGGTGATTCGGGCCTTTTAAAAGTCTCTGTTGAGAATATGGTTGAAATGGTAAATAATACTTTACCAGTAAGTGATTCTCGAATAGTAGATTATTCGATTCAAATTCCGTCAGGAATGAATGGTCAATTAGAATTAACTGCGAGGCTACGTTTTCGTTCCTTCCCTCCATTTTATTTGAGACATCTAGGATTAGAGAGTTTAATAGAAAATGTTAATATTTTTGATATTGATGCTATATCTGAGATTGTATATGTATCATCGAACTAGGCATCTATTAAAAATTTTAGTTACTATTTTTTTTGTAATAACTGTTTTAAATGGAAGTGATTATAGTCGTTTAATTAACCCTCCAATGACCATTCAAATTAATGGAGAGTCTATGCAATTAACAGGTGGGCTAAATCGTCCTGAGCCACAATTTATAGATTGGAATAATGATGGTCTTTTGGATTGTTTTATTAATGATCGAGATGGAAGATTGCAGTATTGGAAAGGGTTGGCTGATTGGCAGTTTGGAGATAGACCTATTTTTACAATGATAACTAAATTCTTTCAAAATATAGAAGTTGGTAATTGGTTTAATTTTAATGATTTCGATGATGATGGAGATTATGATTTATTGTGTAATACTCCAGGAACTGATAAGGTCAGTTATTATACAAATGTGAACGGTTTACTTGAATTGGTAAACACAGAATTACAAACACCTTCTGGGTTTCCAGTGTATGGAGGGCAAATTGTAATTCCTGCAATTGCAGATATAAATGATGATGGTATATTGGATTATTTTGTTGGAGATGTATCTGGAAGATTAGCTTATTATGCAGGTGAAGGTATCTCGGCAGATGGTCCAGATTTTGAATTTGTAACAGATTTTTTCCAAAATATTCAAATAGTATGGATCCCAGGACGGCATGGAGCCAACAGTATTATTTTTTATGATCTAGATAGTGATTCTGATTTGGATCTAGTTTGGGGAGACTTTTATCAGCCTGGTTTGTTTTATCTTGAAAACTATGGTGATAGTAACGATCCAATGTTTGTCGATTCGTTAATGGTTGCCGATTTTCCAGGAGAGGGAATAGTAGAAACTGCAGGGTTTAATATCCCAAGATTAATTGACTTTGAGCCGGATGGCAACGTTGATCTAATTATTGGAGTGCTTTCAGGTGCATATGGGAGTGATTATATCGATAATCTGGCATATTATAAAAATAATGGTACCAGCGAACAATATGACTTTCAATTGGTAACGATGAACTTATTACCTGGGTTGGATTTAATAAGTGGTACTGTTCCAGTGCTTGAAGACATTGATGGAGACAATGACGATGATTTAATTATTGGTACTGAATTTAATGCTCATAATACGGGATGGGCTGGACAATTATATTATTTTGAAAATATCACAAATAATTCAGCGCCAGAATACGTATTAGTTGATTCATCATTTATAGATGATTTTACTACAACAAATCTTGCACCATCATTTTATGATACGGATAATGATGGAGATTTAGATGCAATTATTGGTGAATTTAATGGATATCTTTTACATTATAATCAGACGGATACTGGTTGGGAATATATTGGACATTATCTTGATTTAGATCTCAATGGAAAAACAACGCCTGCCTGGGGAGATATTGACCAAGATAATGATGATGACTTAGTTATTGGAACCAAAGATGGAATGGTTTCAGTATATATAAATAATGGTGATATCAGCAATCTAGAATTTGTTTCTCAAATCGATATTGGAGATGATGCTGCTCCAACAATTCTTTCCAATGGTGCCATTATTGCGGGTAATGAGGTAGGTGATTTAAAATTATTGTACTATGACTCAGGCAATTTAATTGAAAGTAATATGCCAGAATATCCTTATTGTGGGCAAAATTTAACTCCACACCCATTTTCCATAAGTGAATCGCAAGAATTTGAAAATTTATTGGTAGGTTCAAAAGCGGGAGGGGTTCAATATTTATCTTATAATACACTAGGGATAAAAAAAGAAAATGATGTCGTCCCCATAGATTTTGAGATTTATGCTGTATATCCAAATCCAAACAATGGGCATTGTAAAATTGATCTTAACATTGACAAAGTCGGAACATATGAAATAACCGCGTTTGATATACATGGTAGGATAATTAATAGAGTATTCAATGGATCGTTAAATAAAGGGAAGTATACGTTTGCTTTGCAGGAGATTATATCATCCGGCGTTTATTTTATACGATTACAAAAAGATGATTTATTTGTAATTAAGAAGTTTGTTCGATTAAAGTAAGCGTGATCTAAAACACAATCAATCTAAAAATAAGCAATTATCGTTGATTATCTTGAGTGATACGTTAAATTCGGAGGCACAATTTCTCAGCTAGTCTTTAAGAAACTGTAATTAAAAAAATTATTTCATTTGGAGGATTAAATGTTGTTCGGAAAACTGACTAGACCGCTTATTTTACCATTGGTACTGATCACAGTATTAATTGGTCAAGTTTCTCGAGATGAGACTATTCAAATAACATATCCGACTACTGGAACAGTAATAGACACCAATTTTGTTGATGCTACATTTTCCGTTGCTGATTATTTTGATCTTGGAATACCAGGATGTGCGAGTTGTGATGGTTTTATAAAAGTTTCTCTAAATGGCAGTACTGTTGATTCAATCTATAGCTCTGATGCGCTAGTACCGCTTACAGGATTATCTGAAGGGGCTCATACATTAATCTTAGAAGCGGTTGATCCTTCTGGCAATAGCTATTCACCAGCTGCAACAGATACATCATATTTTAATGTAAATATGATATCCGTTGATGATCTTTGCCCGGTCTGGAATTTTTCTGTGTTTGCAGGTGACGCTCGTAATTATCTTAGTTGGAGCTATCCCAGTAATGAACCACCAGCAGAATGGTATTTTGCGCATGATGGAACCTTTGAAAATGCATATGGTTCTTTTGATGGTGGATCAGGTACAGCTCAATTGTTTATGCCGACAGGATACCCAGCTACTATTCAATCAGTGCGTTTTCATGTAGATGATGGAGGAAGTTTTACACAAGATGTTGAAGTCAATGTTTTCGCTGATGATGGGATCACCTTGTTAGCTGGCCCGTATATTGTTGGTGGTGATTCAGGATGGGTTGAAGTAGATGTTGATGATGCTGTTATTGAAGCTGGTGGATTTATTGTAAGTACCTATAATGTTTCAACTGGTGGACCATATATTTCTGTTGATTCTGATAATTCTAGTTCTAGTTTATTTTTCGGTAATGCTACCGATGGATGGAATGAAATGGGAAGTAGCTATGGTATATTTGCTGAAGGGAGTCATGAAGCTTTCATTTCTGCCCCTGGAGCAAGAGCTACATGGGTCAATAATACATATAATAATATGGGTGATAATTTACCTTTACCTGGAGCATCCATTATAAACGCAGATGGGATTACTGTTGATCCAATTGCAACTTCCAATTCGGGAAATAATAGCTTAACAAATATTGAGTATCCACCGGCGATTGAAATGGTTGCTCGTTATGCAGAAAATTATAATACCACCATTTATACTCGCCATCCAAATGATATACCCAATAATGATAGTTCAAGAGAATTGATTCCTGGGTGTGGTGATTTAACAAATTTTAGTATTTATTTAAGTAATGGTACGCTGGTTGCAAATGTGGACACCAATTCTTTTGTTCATGATAGCTTAACGAATGGAACGGAATATTGTTATTATGTAATAGCGAATTATAGTGGTGGTGCATCCACGGCTTCTGAAAGCATTTGTGTAACACCACAAGGCTTTGTGCCTTCTCCAATTACAAATCTATACGGTATCGGGCTGGATGAAGAAGTTGCATTGGATTGGACTTCACCCGATGTTCCACAATTGGGCATTCCGTATAGTGAGGATTTTGATTCTGAACTATTAGATCTTTGGACTTTAGAAGGAGACAACTGGTTTATAAGTAATACCGCAGGGAATCCTGCTCCTTCAGCATATTTTTCGTATACACCTACACAGACCAATTTTGATTTAAGTTTGACATCTCCGGTTCTTCCTTACAGTGGGGAAGTAAGCGATACGAGCCAAGACGTATTATTAACTTATGATTTTACTCTAGATAACTGGAGTCCTACTGGTACAGAGCATTTAGCGGTGGAATATCGAGATGGAGCAACCTGGAATACGTTACGAAATTTTGCGAATTCAGCAGATTATGCATGGGACACTTATACAGATACGATTCCTTCCCCATCTGATAATGTGCAGGTTCGTTTTAGAGCGTATGGTGATAATTCATTTAACATAGATGCGTTCATTGTAGACAATGTTTCTCTTTCATCTGTCTCTGGAGGAGGTTCTCGTGATTTTATTGATGGTGATTTTATTGGTTATAATGTATATATAGATTCTTCTACTTCATCAGCAAATCTTAGTTTGCTTGATTCTACTGGTTACATGGTGGAAAACCTTTCCAATAGTCAGTCTTATAATTTTGGAGTGACTGCCAAGTATTATCCTGATTATGAAAGTGAAAAAGTGAACGTAACAGTAATACCTACTTGGATGTATGGTGATATTTCTGGGACTGTATCTGACCCCAGCGGAAATCCTCTTGACAGCGCTATTGTAAGTGCTGGAGGTGTATCCGATACCACAGGGACAAGTGGTTATTATTCAATCATGGGTTTAGTTCCTGGTTTGACAACTGTTACGGTTAGGAGAGATGGATTTGATAATGACGTTGATGAAATTACGGTATTGGCTCAGGAAGATGCCGTTGTTCATAATATCATGTTAGGGCCTAAAATGGATAAGCCGCGTGGATTAGAAGCAGAAGCTAGCGATCATCAAGTGATGTTAATGTGGAAGAGCCCTAGTGGTCTAGATGAGGTGGAATTATATTATGATGATGGAACTTGGGAATCTTCTATTACCGGTGGAAGTACGGATATAGAATTAGCTGTTAAGTTTACCCCTTCATCTGCTGGGGAATTGTATACTGCTCGTTTCTTATTTTCTTCTGAAGGACAAACAGGATATGATCTTTCTCCAGTTGAAGTACGAGTATATAGCGTTGGTTTTGATGGTTTACCTGCAACATCATTATATGTAGCTGATGAATTTACTGATGTTACTGTAGAAGATCAGTGGATTGACGTTGATCTAAGTGGAGAAGGCATTATATTTGATGATCAAGGATTTTATCTAGGATTTAGATTTACAGAAGCTGGCGGGCCTGGGATGGGTCGCGATCTTGATGGTTATGTGTATGGTCATAGTTATGTTTTCTTACAAGGGCAATGGTTTGAGACAGGTGATCTTGGCTTTTCAGGAAATTTTATGATGCGTGCAGTTGCTGGACTTGAAAATACTACACGTGAGGATGTTCAAGAGCTAGTAACAACTGCAAATGTGATTCATGAAAATATGGAGAATGTTGCAGCCATTATTAATGGTAATTCAACTGGTTTACCAGCATATGAAATTTCTGGAGAACAGAATATTACATTTCCAACTCAATCGGTCCGGACGGATAGTATGACTGGTTATAATGTCTATCAAGTATTGGATGGTGCCGACACACTGGTTGCTACAACAGATCCTGGAGACACAACAGCGACAATTAGCGTACCAGCAAATTATGTTGAATATTGCTATGCAGTAAGTTCCAGCTTCCAAACGGATTCTTACGGTTTAATTAGTTCTAAAAAATCAAATACTGCGTGTGCAGTACCATTCACATCAGGTGATACAGATTTTGATAGTAATGTTTCTTTATCAGATTTATTAAGTGTTGCTGACTATGTTCTTGAAGTTTCAGTCCCTACAGAAGATCAATTCCGTGGGGCAGATGTAAATGATGATAGATTTATTAATATTCAAGATGTAGTACTAATCGTTGATATCATATACGGATCATCAGCACGTAAGCTACCAAGTTTTGCAGAGTCTATTGCAGAGATTTCCATGCGTAATGGAGGAGGTTCTTCTTTATTATTAGATTTAGCCTATGATGGGTTTATTCGTGGAGTTCAATTTGATTTAACAGCAGATCTATCCGATGTAATGTTTGGTAGTGCTATGTTAAATGAGTTGCAAGAAGGAGTAATGATTAACTCGCATACACTGGAAGATGGTACAACAAGAGTATTGGCTGTTAATTTAAATGGTGGTCTAGTATCCTTTAGTTCAGATGGTTTTATTACAATTCCGGTGACGATGAATACTGGTAGAGGGGATCGTGTAAAGGTTGGGATACAAGATATACAGTTAATTGATCAAAATGGTGAGAGTATACCTGTAAATGCAAAGGGTGATGGTAGTGTTGCTTTAGAGTTGATTCCTATGCAATATGCATTATATCAGAACTTTCCAAATCCATTTAATCCAGTAACAGAGATTCAGTTTGATATTCCAGATATAAGTACGGTAGAGTTGGTAGTATATAATTTAATGGGGCAAGAAGTTCGTCGATTAGTCAATGGTGAGATTCAGGCAGGATATCATCGGATAGTATGGAATGGATTGAATGCTCAAGGTGAGCCAGTAAGTACTGGCGTCTATATATATAGTCTTACATCACCTAGTTTTCATAGTACTAAAAAAATGGTGCTCTTAAAGTAACGATTTGATGATGGATGTAATCAGGAGGAATCCATGAAAAGAAATTTTCAATCAATATTATTAATTTTTGTTTTTAGCGGTGGATTATTCGCTCAGGGTAATGTGTTGCAGATTAATTCTCCAACTACGGGTGAGCTTGTTTCTACTAGTTATTTACCCATTGATTATAGTCTTGCTGGATATTTTGATATTGGTGATTCTGCATGTACAAATTGTGATGGATTTATTCGTGTAACATTAAATTATTCTTATGCAGGTTTCTTTAATAGTGTTGGCCTTGATACGTTACAAGATGTTACCAATGGTCAATACTTACTTGGTTTAGAGGCAGTTGATCCTTCTGGTGATAGTTTTGATCCTCAAGTAATGGATACAGTAACTTTTACTATAGTTGGGAATCCTGAATTGTGCGCACCAGGCGGTCTTGTTGCATATCCTGGAGATGGTCGAAATGTCTTATCGTGGAATGAACCATTTTCAACTTCATCAGCAAACCCATTTCCAGCAACACCCAATTCTGCTGAATATAATACGGGATCTACAGATGGCAGTTCGTTTACAGAAGCTAGTGAAATTAAAGGATATGGAGGACCAGCCGATAGTAGAGAGTCTGGTTGGGTACGTTTCAGTTTATTAGGTTTGTCCCCAGCAATCCAGATTGATTCGGCAGTATTTAATTATTATGTAAATGATGCAAATTGGCCTTATTGGAGCGTTACACCTGTTTCTGTTGATCCTTTAACTGCCGATGAAGCGACACTTCATGCTGATATTAATGCAGAAGCGTCCAGTCCATCTGAGGCTTATTTATACCAAAGTGAGTCTTCTTCATATGCTCCAGGTTTTTATTCAAATCCTCTAATTAATGATGCTGCGCAAGATCTTACGGATGCTATTCAGGATGGATATTTTGCTGTTGGAGTTGTTGATCGTGATTTCTCAACAACATATTATCTAGAAATTGATGGTTGGAATGATGAAAACCCGCCAAGTCTTGATGTATATTGGTCTGCACCAGGAGGAAGGCAATTTGTTTTTCATGCTCCTGCAATAAGTAATAATATTGAAAACCATTTTACTCTTGAAGAAATTGATCAATATAAGAATGCAGTTTCTAATGGAGAATTATATCCTGAGTATCTAACTGCTATTTCAAATTATGAAATAGAACGTTATCCATTACCATTTTCTCGAGATGTGGGTATTGTATGTGGTACATTTCAAAATTATAAAATCTATAATGGACAGACTAACATGGTAATAGCCACATCTGACACAAATTATTGGGTTCATGATAATTTAACAAACAACACTTCTTATTGTTATTATGTTAGTGCAGTATATAATGAGGCAGAGTCAGATACTACCGAAACAGTATGCGCAACTCCAGAAACATATGTTCCAGATCCTGTAACAAATCTCGCTGCTTCGGGACTAGATGAAGAAGCTTTAATTTATTGGACATCGCCAGATGCTCCTGATTATGTATATTACACAAGTTTTGAGGATTCAGCTGCAAGTGGATTTGTCGGTGTAGGAGGTTTTCAAATTGGAACACCGAACTATGATAGTGGTCCTGAAGTTGCAAGTGGCGCTAATTGTTGGGCTACGAATTTAAATGATGTTTATGATAATACAGCTTACGCATCATTGACCTCTCCAGTTTTTAATATATCAGATTTATCAAACCCAATGTTACAAATTAATCACTGGTATCAAATTGAAAGTTATTGGGATGGTGGTAATGTTAAGATGTCTGCTGATAGTGGTGCTACATGGACCCTGTTATTACCTGAAGAAGATTACCCAGAAGATGAAGTGTATACAGGCAATACAGGTATCCCAGGTGAACAAGCATATTCAGGAACTTCCAATGGAAATTTTTGGCATACTGTTCAATTTACTATTGATAGCCTGTCTGATGCTGATACGTTGGTTCAATTCCGGTTTGATTTTGGAAGCGATGGATCAGTTCAATATGCAGGTTGGTACATCGATGATTTTGCGTTAATGGATAATTCAGGAAATCGTGATATTGATGGAGAGCTTAATCAATATAAAGTATACCAAGATGGTACTTTATTGGACTCCACATCTGAAACGAGTTATATAGCAACTGGGTTAACAAATAATCAAGAGTATACTTTTGGTATATCAGCTAGTTATTACCCTAATTTTGAAAGTACTCTTGAAAATGTAATGGTCACACCTACTTGGATGTATGGTGATATTTCTGGGGTTGTAAGTGATCCAAATGGGAATCCATTGGACAGTGCTGTTGTAAGCGTAGGTTCTCTATCAGATACAACAGGAACAGATGGTGTCTATATGTTAAGAGATTTAGATCCTGGATTACACAATGTTGTTGTTACACATCCTAGTTTTGATAATAATAATGCAGATGTAACTGCTATTGCCCAGGAAGATGCTGTAGTTCAAAACTTTACTCTTAATCCAAAACTTGGTCGTCCTGGTAGTTTGGAAGCCGATGGGTTTGGCCAAAATGTATATTTGACTTGGCGTACAGCTGGATCTATGGAAATTGGATGTGGTGATAAGCTAATTCCATCGTTACCTTTCTCAGATCAAGGAACCAATCTTGGTATGGGCGATGATTGGGATGTAGCTGGTGGAGATGGTGAAGATTATGCATATACTTTTTATGTTTTTGAAGATATGACAATAACAGTTGATCTATGCAGCCCAATAACTGATTATGATGCAAAATTAGAAGTTTTTACTGCCGATGAATTATGTGTGTATACATCAACTGGTTATTATAATGATGATGGGCCTTTTGATACATGCCCTGATAGTCCAGCTCCATACACCCCTAGTTTACTTGAAAATATTATGTTAACTGAAGGCGTGTATTATATTGTTGTAGATGGTTTTGGAGGAGATGCTGGTAATTTTGGAATCTCTGTAACTGAAACAGTAGGCGGTAGAGGTTTCATGACTGATCAGCATATGCTAAATATTAGCCTTGAAGAACATAAGCTTATTAACCGTGGTGTTAATTCCATGGATGCTAGAACATATGCGTCAGATTTAAAGGAAATTTATTTTGATAATAATTTCCAATTAAGTTCCCATAATAACGATTCAGATGCTAGATCAGTTTCACTAAGAACTTCGATAAATGATAGTCTTACTGGATATAATATATATCAAGCATTAGGCTCAGGTGACACATTAGCGCTTACTACTTATGGAGAAGATACAACAGCTGTAATTCCTGTTCCCGAAAACTATGTTGAATATTGTTATTATGTAAAAACGCGATGGAGTACCGATTATGGTGAGCTTGAGTCTAAAGCTACGCCAATCGCTTGTACTACTCCATATTTAGGTGGTGATGTTAATTCGGATGATGTTGTTGATGTAAATGATTTATTATCCGTAGTTGATTTTATTTTACAGATTGAACTTCCTACGGAATTACAGTTCAGAAATTCAGATTTGAATCGTGATGATCTTTTAAACGTTGCTGATATTATTATGATGATTGATATCATATACGGATCATCAGCACGTAAGCTACCAAGTTTTGCAGAGTCTATTGCAGAGATTTCCATGCGTAATGGAGGAGGTTCTTCTTTATTATTAGATTTAGCCTATGATGGGTTTATTCGTGGAGTTCAATTTGATTTAACAGCAGATCTATCCGATGTAATGTTTGGTAGTGCTATGTTAAATGAGTTGCAAGAAGGAGTAATGATTAACTCGCATACACTGGAAGATGGTACAACAAGAGTATTGGCTGTTAATTTAAATGGTGGTCTAGTATCCTTTAGTTCAGATGGTTTTATTACAATTCCGGTGACGATGAATACTGGTAGAGGGGATCGTGTAAAGGTTGGGATACAAGATATACAGTTAATTGATCAAAATGGTGAGAGTATACCTGTAAATGCAAAGGGTGATGGTAGTGTTGCTTTAGAGTTGATTCCTATGCAATATGCATTATATCAGAACTTTCCAAATCCATTTAATCCAGTAACAGAGATTCAGTTTGATATTCCAGATATAAGTACGGTAGAGTTGGTAGTATATAATTTAATGGGGCAAGAAGTTCGTCGATTAGTCAATGGTGAGATTCAGGCAGGATATCATCGGATAGTATGGAATGGATTGAATGCTCAAGGTGAGCCAGTAAGTACTGGCGTCTATATATATAGTCTTACATCACCTAGTTTTCATAGTACTAAAAAAATGGTGCTCTTAAAGTAACGATTAGCTCTAATTAAATTAATAATTTGTAACGGCCTTGAAAAAGGCCGTTTTTATTTGAAACTTTTTTGTTTTTATATCATTCTAATTATTGAATAATATTATGTAAGGAGATTAGTTAATGAGAAAAAATATAATAATTATATTTTCAATAATTTTATCAATTGGTTTTTCGCAAAAATCAATTGTCCAGCAATTTAGTAAGACATTTGCTGATGTTGCGGAAAAAGTAAATCCTGGAGTAGTTACTATTTCTACAGATAAGGTAATCAAGATGGATAGATTCAATCAGTATCCATTTAATCAATTCTTTGGGCGGGATAGAAGTCCGGATCAACAACAGGAGTATAGGACAAAAGCCCTTGGATCGGGCGTGATTGTCGATGCATCTAAAGGATATATTATAACAAATAATCACGTTGTTGCAGATATGGATAAAATATCTATCAAATTAATGGATAAGAGAATATTTGAAGCGACTATAGTTGGTTCAGATCCTAAATCTGACTTAGCGGTTTTACAAATAGAAGCGGATGATTTAACTCAAGTTGATATAGGAAATTCAGATAACTTACGTGTTGGTGAGTGGGTGATCGCGATTGGGAGTCCTTTTACTGATAATCTAAGTCATACTGTGACAGCGGGCATTATTAGCGCCATGGGTCGTAGTGATATAATATCTAGAGAAAACTATGAAGATTTTATACAGATTGATGCAGCAATCAATCCTGGAAATAGTGGAGGAGCGTTAGTGAATTTGAATGGAGAACTGATAGGAATAAACACAGCAATAGCTACCGGTGGATATGAACGTTCAAATCGTGGAGTTGGATTTGCTATACCAACAAATATGGTATATAAAGTAATGAATGATCTTATTGATAAAGGATATGTCGTAAGAGGATGGCTTGGAGTTGCTATTCAAGAAATAGATGATTCATATGCGAAAGCATTAGCATTAGATACTCGAGATGGTGCTTTAATTAGTAATGTAGCCAATTCTAGCCCTGCAGATAATGCTGGCTTAATAACAGGTGATGTAATCTTAGAATTCAATGATGTATCAATTAATAATTCAAGCCATTTAAAGAATGTTGTTTCATCCTCCGATCCAGGAAAACGATATAAAGTAGACATTATCCGAGATGGAAGAAGAAAATCCATTTACGTAAAATTAGGAGAGTTGCCAAATGAACCGCAGATGGCCTTTATGTCCACAGATAAATCCAGCACATTAGGTATCACGGTACAAGATCTTAGTAGTGCATTACGGAAACATTATAATTTATCACCTAATGATGATGGAGTTGTAGTCACCGAAATGGCTAAGGATAGCGAGGCATATAGGTCTGGTATTCGCGAAGGAGATATAATAATAAGAGTGGGAACAAACAATGTTCGTAATTCAAATGATTTTAAAGATTTAATAAGAACAAGCAGTAGAAAAAACACAGTATTATTACTTGTAAAGAGGAACGATGTCTCAAGATTTTACGCACTAGACATTGATAATTAGTCAGAATTGAATCCTCATATTTAAAATTTTCTTCTTCTAACTAATTGCGACCAAAGAGTAACGCATATAAATTCCCAGCCGATTATATATTGAATAATTGGATATATAGAATATGATTAAAAAGATTGATCCTCAAGTTGATTTCATAAAGTTAGAGCATTCCGTTCTTGACTTTTGGGAAAAGAATGATATTTTCAATAAAAGAATTGCTTTAAATAAAGGTAAGCCGCCCTGGAGCTTTATCGATGGTCCCATAACTGCAAATAACCCTATGGGGGTTCATCATGCATGGGGACGCACAATTAAAGATATGATGAACCGGTATAAGGCTATGAACGGTTTTGATCTACGTTATCAAAATGGATTTGATTGTCAGGGTCTATGGGTTGAAGTTGAAGTTGAAAAGGAACTAGGATTTAAATCTAAACGAGATGTAGAAGAATATGGCATAGAAAAATTTGTAAATCTTTGTAAGGATAGAGTAAAAAAATATTCTGCGATTCAAACAGAACAATCAAAACGTTTAGGATATTGGATGGATTGGAATAATTCCTATTATACAATGTCTGATGAAAATAATTATACAATTTGGTCTATGCTTAAAAAGTTATTTGAAGATGATAAAATTTATAGAGGGATGGATGTTGTTCCATGGTCTGGTAAGTCAGGAACATCTTATTCCCAAATGGAAATTATTGAAGGACGAAAACTTGTCGCACATGAATCAGTATTTGTTCGATTCCCTATTTTAGATAGAGAAAATGAATATTTACTTGTATGGACAACTACTCCATGGACATTAACATCAAATGTCATAACTGCGGTAAATGTAAATCTTGAATATGTTAAGCTGCGTGCAGCTGATGGTTCATTATACTATTTGGCTAAAGAGAATCTTGAATATCAACGCTTAGAAAAACAGTTTTCAGATAAAAAGCAATGGATCGATGACGTACCTAAACTTAAAACTATTTCACAAATTTTTAAAGAGCGTGGTGGCTATGAATTAGAGGGAACAGTTAAAGGATCTGAGCTTGTAGGTTTAAAATATTCTGGACCGTTTGATGATTTGGAAGCTCAGAATGAAGTAGGAGGTTATCCATTTACAGATGATAACTTGAAATCAAAGGGAATGAATGGAGTGAATATGCATCAGGTTATAGATGCAGGAAAAGACAGCATTGGAAATGATATTGTTGTTGCAGGCGAAGGGACAGGTATTGTTCATATGGCCCCGGGTTGTGGAGATATTGATTATAAAATTGGAAAAAAATTGGGGTTTATCAATATTGCGCCATTGGATGCTGAGGCAAAATTCATGGATAAATTTGGTTGGTTGTCAGGTCTAGTTGCTACAGAAAAAGAAACAATTAATAAAATCATTGTTGACTTAAAAGAGAGAGGTTTTCTTATCTATTCAGAGCAGTATCCACATGTATATCCTCATTGCTGGCGATCTGGTGATGAATTAGTTTTTCGTATGGTTGATGAGTGGTACATAAATATGGATTGGCGCGGAAGAATAAAAAAAGTAGTTGATCAAATAAACTGGATACCTGATTGGGGAAAAGATAGAGAACATGAATGGCTTGATAATATGGGTGACTGGATGATTTCAAAAAAAAGGTTCTGGGGACTTGCTTTACCTATATGGGAATTTGAAGATGGTTCTTTTATGGTCGTAGGATCAAAGGAGGAGCTCAAAAATCTTGCTATTGAAGGCTGGGACGAATTTGATGGACAAAGTCCTCATAGGCCTTGGATTGATAAGGTAAAGATTAAACATCCGGAATCGGGATTAATAGGTAAGAGGATATTGGATGTTGGTAATCCATGGCTCGATGCAGGTATTGTTCCTTATTCTACACTTAATTATAATGATGATAAGGCTTATTGGGAAAAATGGTTCCCTGGAGATTTTGTTGTTGAGAGTTTTCCTGGTCAATTTAGAAATTGGTTTTATTCCTTACTTGCATTATCCACTGTTATGGAAGACAAAGCGCCTTTTAAAACCTTATTAGGGCATGCATTAGTTAAAGATGAGACAGGAAGAGATATGCATAAGTCATGGGGTAATGCTATATGGTTTGATGATGCTGCTGAAGAAATTGGTGTAGATGTTATGCGATGGATGTATGCAAATCAAAATATTGAACATAATTTACTTTTTGGTTATGGTCCAGCCAATGAGGCAAGGAGGAAACTATTAACTTTATGGAATGTATATTCATTTTTTGCTACGTACGCTGCCGTAGATAAATTTTCTCCACTTGAGACAAATATTGAAAATAGTGACCTAACCTTACTTGATCAGTGGATACTAGCAAAATCAAATTTACTTGTAAAAGAAGCTGTAAATGCTTTTGATAGTTATCGGGTAGATAAGTTTGTACAAAAATTTGAAAGATTTTTAGATGATCTATCAAATTGGTATATTAGACGCAATCGAAGAAGATTTTGGAAATCAGAGAATGATAGGGATAAAAAAGCAGCCTATCATACTTTATATCATGTTTTATTAACAAGTGTGAAAATTATCGCACCAATACTTCCATTTATGTCAGAAAAAATCTATCAGAATTTGGTTTGTAATATTGATGATAAATTACCTGAAAGTATTCATTTATGTGATTATCCAGTAATTGATCATAAAAAGATAGATCAAAAGATGATCGAACAAGTAGATACTATTAGAAAAATAGTGGAATTGGGCCGCTCAGCTAGAAATAAAGCTGAGTTAAAAATAAGACAGCCATTAAAAGAACTATGTTTTCATCTGAGTGATAATAGTATTGAAGAATTTGTTATAGAAAATCAGAATATCATTCTTGAAGAATTAAATATTAAAAAAATAAAGTTTGTTAAATCCACTGATACGCTGATTGGATATGAAATTAAGCCCAACCTTCCATTTATTGGTCAAGACCATGGGAAGGAATTGCCAAAAATTAAAGATGCAATATTAAAAATGGATTCAGATAAAATAGTATCAGATCTTAATCAAGATGGTGATATAAAAATTCTGTTATCTTCAACTAGTATTATTCTTAAAAGAGATGCATTTTTAATTAATAAAAAATCTAAAAAAGGATATACCTCAGAATCCGATGGTAATATTACAGTTGGTCTAACAACTGAATTATCAGAAAAATTGATTCAAGAAGGAATTGCAAGAGATGTAATTCGACACGTGCAAATTATGAGGAAAAATGCTAATTTCGCCGTTGAAGATCGCATTAATATTTATGGATCTTTTGATGGACAAGTTGGAGAGGCAATCAAAGCATATGAAGATTATTTTAAGAATGAGACATTAACTATAAATATGATAGATAAATTTCAATCTGGTGAATATGAAGAATCTTTTGAAATTAAAGGTACTAATATAAAGATTGGTATAAATCGTATATAATTAAGAAATAAAGGTATTGTATGGCAAAAAAGTATTCTAAAACAAAACTAAATGTTTTCAAAGATTCCATAGAGAAAAGAATGGAAGAAATAGCAAATGATATGGATGATTTACATGATGAAATCCTAGATAATGGTTCTTCTAGCGGAGCGTTATCTCAAGAGTCCGTATATAGTGTGCACATGGCCGATGCAGGTACAGATTCATTTGAACAAGAAAAAAATTATAACTTGATGAGTCGAGAAAGTGATTATTATAAAAATCTTGAAATAGCACTTGAAAGAATTGATGATGGAACTTTTGGAATGTGTAATATTTGTGAAGATTTGATTCCTGAAGAACGAATGATGGAAGTTCCTAATGCAACGAAATGCGTTAAGTGTAAAGAAAAAGATAAACTTGGGTTAATTTGAAGCTATTAATAGTGAATGCTGTAATTGTAGCGATTGATCAGCTAACAAAAGCAGTTGTTCGCAACAACATGTTTATTGGTGAGTCCAAACCAATCATCAATAATTTCTTTCATCTAACATATATAACAAATGATGGAATGGCTTTTGGATTAGATTTTCCAGGAGGAAACTTCTTATTTAATTTTGTTTCTATATCATTGACTATCTTTTTATCTTGGTATTATTGGCAGGAAAGAAATAGCAATATTTTGCTTCGAATATCATTATTATGTATCCTTGCAGGAGCAATTGGTAATCTCATAGATAGAATTTTTTTCGGTACTGTGGTAGACTTTCTTGATTTTATGATAGGCGGATACCATTGGTATGTATTTAATATTGCAGATTCCTCAGTAACAGTTGGTATGTGTTTATATATTTTATTCTCAGTTAAATATCAATCTAAATCAAAACCTATAATAAATACTGAATAGAAAATGTTTACATTAATTGTTCCAAATAGCATCAATATGCGGTTGGACAAATATTTATCTGAAAACTTAGACCATCTTTCTCGATCTAAAATTCAAAATTTAATTAATGATGGAAAGGTTACTATTAATGGTGAAAAGGAAAAATCTAGTTACAGATTAAATGGAAATGAATCCATAGTGGTTTATGTAGATGCAGATGATAAATCGACTAATAATCATGTTGCGCAGGAAATTCCACTCACAATAATTCATGAAGATGATGATATATTAATAATTGATAAACAAGCTGGACTAGTCGTGCACCCGGGTAAAGGAACGAATGATAATACGTTATTGAATGGTTTAATGTATTATACTTCATCATTATCAGATGTTAATGGACTATCTAGGTTAGGAATTGTTCATCGACTTGATAAAGACACGTCTGGTATTATGGTTATAGCAAAAACAAATTCTGCACATAAATATATTGCTGACCAGTTTGAAAAAAGAAATGTTATAAAAACATATGTAAGTCTTACATGGGGAATATGGGAATTAAGTGAGGGTAATATTGATAAGCCTATAAGAAGAAAACGATCTGACCCAACTGTTTTTACGGTTGATACAATGGGACGCAGCGCCTTTACGAGTTACAAAGTTGAGAATTCATGGAGATATATCTCGAAAGTACAGTTTAAACCAAAGACTGGACGTACGCATCAAATTAGAGTACATTCTTCATTTATGGGGCACCCTATAATATCGGATAAGAAATATGGTGGTGGTGAAAATAGAGTTAAAGGATTTTTACCTGAAGTATCAAAGGAATTAAATAGTATATTAAAAATATTTAATCGCCAAGCACTGCATGCTTATAGTATTGAGTTTATTCATCCAAAAACAATGGACAATGTCAAATATATTTCAACGCTTCCAAATGATTTTTCAGATGCAATTCATATATTAAGTGAAAAATATGGCTGATTCTTTTATAGATATTATAGATTCATTTTTAATTACTCTTGAAAAAGAACGTAATTTTTCATTACATACCATAAAAGCTTATAAAAATGATTTAACCCGTTTTAATCTATTTTTAAACCAAGGAAAAAGTAGAATTAAATTTAAGGAAATTAATCGAAATGATATTCGAAGATTTTTGGCAGATGAATATGAAAATGAATATATAAGTAAGACGGTTGCTCGTCGATTAGCAACAATAAAATCTTTTTTTAAGTATTTAGTAAAAGTAGAATTAATAGAAAACAATGTATCAATACATATCCATAGTCCTAAAGTACCAAAAAATTTGCCAAACTTTATTGATAAAAACTTAATGGATGTACTAATGACATCTCCACCACTAGATACTCTGATTGGAGTACGAGACAGAGCTGTATTAGAGTTATTTTATAGTACGGGAGTTCGTTTAAGTGAACTTGTAAATATAAATATTGGCGATTTTCATATAGATAAAAAACTTGTTCAAGTTATTGGTAAGGGCAACAAAGAACGTATGATCCCTTATGGTAAAACTGCTGAAAGTTCTATAGAAAATTATTTGAAAATGCGAAATCTTTCATTTAAACCTGTTTTTGCAAGATCTCCTTTATTTGTTAATAGTAGTGAAAAACGTATTTCAAAACGAACTATCCAAAGAAGAATGAATAATTATATTAAACTTGTTGCTGATGGAAAGAGTGTTGGCCCACACTTACTTAGACATACATTTGCAACTCACTTATTAGATAATGGAGCTGATATTAGAGCAGTGAAAGATCTTCTTGGACATAGCAGTTTAAGTTCAACTCAAATTTATACGCATGTTTCTATTGATAAGTTAAAGAAAGATTATACTCAAGCGCATCCACATGGGTAATTTTTAATATGCAAAAAATAGGTATAAAAAAATTGGATAATTTCCATCGAAACCTACCTGTTAAGGAATTAGTAAATCATATTGTTCAAAATAAGGAAGGACGTACTGGTTTACGTGGAGCAGCAATGGTTGATACTGGCATTTATACTGGTCGTTCACCTAATGATAAATATTTTGTGGATGAACCTACTTCTAGAGATAAAATTTGGTGGGGTCCAGTAAATAGAAAAGTTGATGAAGATATTTTCGATGATTTATTTAATAAAGTTATTGATTATTATAACAATAGTGTGAGTAATTCATATATTTTTGATGGATTTGCAGGAGCAGATAAAACGTATCGTATAAATGTTAGGATTATAGCTAAAAAGGCATGGCAGGCACACTTTGCGCACAATATGTTTATTAGGCCTGATCAGGATGAATTAAAAGCATTTGATCCTGATTTTACAATAATAAATGCTTCTGATATTCAAAATGAAGATTTTCAAAAACATGGATTAAATTCAAAAACATTTGTCTTGTTTCATATTGGTCGCCGTATTGCAATAATTGGAGGCACAGAATATGGTGGCGAGATGAAAAAAGGTATTTTTTCAGTATTACATTATCTTCTTCCACAGCAGGGAGTATTATCGATGCATTGTTCTGCTAATACGGATATAAATGGAGGTAATTCTGCTATATTTTTTGGTCTAAGTGGTACGGGAAAAACAACTTTATCAACGGACCCTGATCGACCCCTTATTGGAGATGATGAGCATGGTTGGTCTGATGATGGAATATTTAATTTTGAAGGTGGATGTTATGCTAAAGTAATTAATCTTAACCCGGAACATGAACCTGATATTTATAATGCAATTTGTGAAGGCGCTCTACTAGAAAATGTGGTTTATGATGAAGCCTCTGGTCAAATTAATTTTTCAGATGATTCAAAAACACAAAATACTCGAGTATCGTATCCTCTTGAACATATAGAAAATT
>Ga0257111_1000224_pt1 | contig 22951 bp, 25 predicted proteins | sample LP_taG_6_FD_191567 | JGI IMG/M metagenome (GOLD analysis project Ga0257111, IMG submission 191567) | Marine microbial communities from Northeast Subartic Pacific Ocean, Canada - LP_J_2015_P26_500m | ecosystem: Environmental > Aquatic > Marine > Oceanic | place: Canada: Northeast Subartic Pacific...
TATTGAAGATATATCTGGAGCTGTAGATTATATTTCTAAATTAGATATTTCTGACGGTAAAATAGGTCTCTTTGGTACATGTTCTGGAGGAAGACATGCATTTTTATTAGGTTGTTCAACAGATAAATTTGATGCAATTGTTGAGTGCTGGGGAGGTAATGTTATTATGGATGAAAGTAGTACAAATGAGAAGCAACCCGTCTCTCCATCTTCACTTACTGCAAATTTCTCAGGATCTCTATTAGGGATATTTGGGAATGAAGATACGTCTCCCAACCCGAAGCAAGTTAATGAACATGAAAGACTTTTAAAAGCTGAGAATAAAGATTTTGTTTTTCATCGTTATGATGGTGCTGGCCATGGGTTTAATTATTATGATAGGCCTATATATAGACAGGAACAATCTGTAGATTCTTGGGTAAAGATTTTTGATTTTTTGGATAATAAATTGAGGAGTTAACTATGTGTACTATGATTGCTGAAAGAGCATCAATTCAAGGTTCAGGTAAGACGGAAAATGCGTGGATTTCTATTGATTCATGTGATATTTATTACGATCATCCTGATCACGTTGATTCTGAACATGCTATTACACTTAGTTTTAGCAATCAACTTGATCCTATAAATTCTAGAATTTCATTAGAGATAACACCTGAATCTGCAAAAGAAATTATAAGAAAGATAAAAGCTGCTTTATCTAAAGGTGATTCTCTAGAAAGATAATAGGAAAATATTTTCAATTAAGAAGCGGTCTTTTTGTGTGAAATTCTGTTTCACTTTGCCAATCAATTGCAATGTTGAGTAATTTATTATCATTATTGATTTTTCCAGTAAGCATCATTCCAATTGGAAGGTTGTTTTCTGTAAATCCACATGGGACAGAAATTGAAGGCTGACCAGTCAAGTTGAATACCCCTGTAAATCTACCCATTGAGTTTGATTCATAAGTATTTGGACTACTTGATTCAGATATAAGAGGAGCTATTACTGGAACTGTAGGAGTTATTAGAGCATCTATATTGTTCATTTTTCTATTCATTTGATAGTTAAAAGAAGACATTGCCCTTGATGCAGTTAGATATTCTTCACTAGAGACACCTAAACCTCCAATTATTCTATTTAAAACTGTTTTTGTATATGACTTATAATCTTTTATATATTCACTGTGAACAGAGATAGCTTCTGGCAAAAGGACAGCAATATTTATTTTTCTTCCCTCAGCAACGAAAGGAAGATCAATTTCTTCAATTTGATACCCCATATTAGACAATTTATCTACAGATTTCATCACATTTATTTTTATTTCTTCATTCACTTCTTCAAAAAAATAATTTTTAGGCAAACCTAATCTAATTTCATTTCTATTGGTTATTGCTTCTTCATTAAAATGATTGTCCTCTAATTTAATTGAATACTTATCTCTAGGATCATAACCCCCTATAACCTTCATGATATTCAGGCAGTCTTTAGCAGATCTTGCCATTGGTCCAACATGATCCATCGACCAGCTTAAATCCATTACACCCCTTCTTGAAACAATTCCATATGAAGGTTTAAATCCTGTTATACCACATAAAGAGGCCGGCATTCTTATTGATCCTCCAGTATCTGTACCTATAGCAAAAGTAGCTAGCCCAGCACTCACAGCAACAGCAGAACCTGAACTTGATCCTCCCGGTACTCTTTTTATATCCCAGGGATTTCTACAGGTATTGGTATTAGAGTTAATTCCTAATGTTCCAAATGCAAATTCTACCAAATTCGTTTTTCCTAAAATGATTGATTGATTATCTAAAAAATCTTGTGTTATTTTGGAATTTTTTGTTGCCATATTATTTTCTAGGATCTTTGATCCAGCGGTGGTTATTTTATTCTCAATATCAACTAAATCTTTTAACCCTACAGGAATTCCAAAAAGTGGATTATGAGATTTAGAATGATCTAGAGCCCTAGCATAATTAATAGCGTCATCATTGTATATTTCAAGGAATGCATTTAACTTATTGTTATATTTTTTTATTCTTTTTAAAAAATCTTCAGTAACCTCTAAGGGTGAAATTGATTTTTCCTCATACATTCTTTTTAATTCATCAATGCTTTTGTAAAAGATAGGTTCACTCATTGATTTCTCCGAAAGTTCTTTGTCGTGGTTCAAAATCTCTAAAATTCTCTTTCATTAATTCAGAATAGGTTTTTCTAAAATTTCTATAACTTAAATATGCCTCATTGAAGTCTTGTTCTGATAAAGTAATTCCCTTTTGATCCAAGAGACTTTTGAAAACTTGTTTTTGAGATATTGGTTTGTTCATTTTTTTTCCCGATTTTTTGATTGTAAATACATTATAGTTTATTAACAATAAAAAATTTATGTTAAATACTTGTACTAAAATATGCAATTAGAAAACTACGGTAATGGAACATTACATCCCAAAATAAGATCAAATGTTATAAAAAATATTAATGGACTGGATATTCATTTCTTAGAATCAGGAGAGAAAACAGAAAATTCTGAACTAATAGTACTTTTACATGGATTTCCTGAGTTATCTTTTAGCTGGAGGAAAATTTTACCAGTACTTTCAGATAATGGATATCACGTCATTGCACCAGATCAAAGAGGATTTGGAAGTACAATTGGTTCAGATCTTTCTTATACATCTAACCTTGCTGATTTCTCACAAATAAATTTGACAACAGATATATATGTGTTGGTAAAAAAATTAGGTTATAACAAAGTTAAATGTATAGTAGGGCACGACTCTGGAGTTGGACCTGCTTCATGGTCAACTCTTATAAGACCAGATGTTTTCACCAGTCTTATAACAATGAGTGGCCCTTTCACAGGTCCACCATCCTTAATTGACAATTCAAAAGACGACTATATTTCTGAGACAGATGAAATGGATAAAGATTTAGCTGAATTAAATATCCCAAGGAAACATTATCAATCATATTATCGTACAGAGTCCGCAAATAACGACATAATGTATTGCCAACAAGGATTAAAATCTTTTATAAGAGCCTATTATCATTATAAAAGTGCTGATTGGAAAAACAATAATCCTTTTGAATTAACTTCTTGGAACTCTCATGAGTTGTCTAAAATGCCAACTTACTACGTTATGAATAAAGACCAAAATATGGCAGAAACTGTTAATGACCATATGCCTTCAGATGATGAAATTAGCAATTGTAGATGGTTGACTGAGAATGAAATTGAAGTTTATGTCAAAGAGTATTCAAAAACTACATTTCAGGGTGGTTTAAATTGGTATAGATCAGGAGTTGATTATGAAAACATACAAAAACTCTCACTTTTTAGTGATTTTAAAATAGATGTCCCTTCTTTATTTATTTCCGGTCAAAAAGATTGGGGAATTTATCAAAAACCTGGTGCCTTAGATAAAATGTCATCAGTAATGTCTAAGTTTAAAGGAGTTCAATTAGTAGAGAATGCTGGTCATTGGGCTCAGCAAGAAAATCCAGAAAAAGTAAATAAATTAATTCTTGAATTTCTATCAGAAAATTAGCCTAAGTTTTTAAACGGATCAGAACCTTCTCTTTTATCTTTTACAATATCTATAATGGCATTTATTCCTTCTATGGGAGCACCTAATTTTATAGCATTTATTTTATCTGCATCAGATTTTTTATCATCACCTATTGCTATATATGCTACAGCTCTGTTTCCGTAAGCATCAGAACTCTTGGGATTTATTTCAATAGCTTTAGAAAAATTAATAATTGATTGTTCAAATTCTCCAATGGTCAAATATGCTGTCCCCAAATTAAACTGGATTTCGAAATTCTGTGGGTTTTCCCATGAAGCTTTTTCAAAATCACTAATTGCTTCTTCATGTAAACCTAATTTTGCCTTATTAAGACCTGATTTGAAATATTTAGATGTCATATAATTAAATTTTATTAAAGATATTTAATGATAGAAAAAATACCAATAAATTTCTATAGGGCAGTTCTTTTTTCAATAATTTACATTTTAAATTATCAAAAAGAAATAGGTCAATCTGATAAATTAATATCAAGAAGAATGATTTTTGCTTCTTCTATTAATTTAATCAAATCTAGGAAACTTTCACTTGATAGATATTTTCCAAAGGAAATTAAGAAAAATAGATTTCTTAAAACTTTGAATGATGAATTAGATGTTCTTGTGAAAAAAAAGCGGATAATATTTGAAGAAAAAACCTACACACTTTCAATTAATTCTAAAAAAATTTTTATAACAGATAATTTATTACAACAAGAAATTATAGATCCGATCCACAATATGATTTATTTGACTATTGATAATAAAAAATTTCCAACATTTAACCTATCTGAATTTTTCATAGAATTCATAGAATCTTGAATATATTTTTCTTGATATTGGACATATAATTAATAGATAATAAAGCGGGAGTGGTGAAATGGCAGACACGCATGCCTTAGGAGCATGTGCCGCAAGGCGTGAAGGTTCGACTCCTTTCTCCCGCACCACAAATAGAACTCTCTTTTATATAATTTTATTTTCTAAGAATTTCCCATGTCACGACCACAACACATTGGTGATTTGACTTTTCCATGACCATTAGGACACTGAGCAACTCCGACGGTTGAATCATCATCCTTAACTATATTTTCATGTACTAATTCTGCATCACATTTTGTACATTTAATTCCGGTTATTTCCATACCGCATCCTTGGTGACATGTATAAACTGTCATATATTTCCTCCAATTTATAATATAATGAAACTGAATTAATTTTAGCAGAAAATATTTTAGAAATGTTTAAGTTTGGCGAATATAATATTCACATAATAAATGATTTACTAGGTGTAAAAAGAGATCCTTCCAAAGTTTATCCAAATGTCAAAAAAACTGATTGGCATAAATACAAAGATTTTGCCCAAAATAAGGATGGCACCATTCAATCAACATGGAGAGGTTATTTATTGCAATCTCCTAAAAATAACATTTTGATCGATACTGGGATGGGACCTGGTCCATATGACCATACTGATAAAAAAGGAATGTTTTTACAAAATTTGAATAAAGTAGGTGTTTTGCCAGAAGAAATTAATTATGTTTTTATAACACATACACATGGAGATCACATCGGTAATAATATCATATGGAGAAATAACAAACCTGTTTTGAACTTTCCTAATGCAAAATATTTAGTTTCGAAGTTTGATTTTGAACATTATTTAGATAACCAAAATAATGAGTTTATAGAACAGGTTTTACCCCTAAAAGAATTGAATGTTCTAAGTTTAATTTCTGGGAAATTTTTTATTGAAGACAATATATGGACGTTACCTACAAATGGACACACTCCAGGACATCAATGCCTATTTGTAAATATAGATAATAACAACAAATTGGTTTTCACTGGGGATCTTTTTCATAATGAAGCTCAAATTAGTGAAAATCTTTGGTGCCCCATTTTTGACTGGGATACCAATATGAGCACAATTTCTAGAACAGGTCTTTTTAATCTCGCATTCAAAAATGATTGGATTATTTGTACGGGACACTTAGAAGATCAAAAGGCTGTAGGAAAAATTATATCGCGAGATGGGATTTTGTTATGGGATCCTATACAGCAGTAGGAGCCCTGTATTTTTCCCATTTAAAAATTGTTTGAAACTGTTTTGATAAATTTAAAACATCATTTTCGCGACCCATATCTCCAACAATCTGTAATCCTATTGGTAGTTTGTTTTTAGAGAACCCAATAGGTAAAGTTGCAGCCGGATTGCCTGTAAGGTTAAAAATATAAGTTAATGGAGTGAAATCCCACAAAGGGTCATTTGTTTTTATCCCATTAATGAATTCAGGAGGATTGTTTACATCAAATGCAGTTGTAGCCATTGTAGGGAGCAAAAGAATATCGTAATTTTTAAATAATTTATTTGTGTAATCTCTATAGAATCCAATTTTGTTATAACATTCAAACATTCTGCTACCAGTAACTTTTTTACCATGTTCCCAATTTCTTTTCACATAATCTGTTATTAATTTATTGTTATTTTCATCCTCTAGTAATATGGGGTCACTAGCATACCCTTTAGTACAAAAAAAATCAAAAAAAACTTGGTATATAGATTCCGCAGATTCTGGGTAAAAATTAAATTCTGATATTTCTGATTTGGTTTCTTTTGTAAATTTATTTAAAGATTCTTTGACAATTTTGCTTACCTCATTATCAACTTCAGCATCTCCAACTGAATTAGAAAAAGCTATCTTATAATTATTACTTTTTCGTAGACTATCTAAATAATCTTCAGGATCTTCCTTTATATTTATATACTCACCTTCGTCACTATATCCAGCAAGTACTTGAAGTAAAATTGCTGCATCTTCAACGTGTCTACTTAATGGTCCTGAAGTAGCATTGTTTACAACGTTCCATCTTACAGAACCATCTACTATTCTAGAGACTCTTCCTTGAGTAGGCTTTATTCCATATATTCCACAAAAAGACCCAGGAATACGAATCGATCCTCCTCCATCACCCCCCTGACCAATTGAAGTAATTCCAGCTGCTACTGCCGCTGCTGATCCACCACTAGAACCACCTGGAGTTTTTTTAATATCCCATGGATTAAAACTTGAGCCGAATACTCTATTGTCTGAAGTTCCTGCATGACCGTATTCAGGTGTATTCGTTTTACCAAGAATAACTCCACCCGATTCTTTTATTCTTCTTACTGTCATCGAGTCTTCTTGCGCTATTCCATCTCTAACAAGAGAACCAAATGTACATCTATAATTGACCATAGGTTCTACATCTTTTATTGCAATTGGAATCCCGGTTAATAATTTAGGGTTTTCTCCTTTTAGGAATTGTTTTTCTGCTTCTTTTGCTTTATCAATCGCATATTTATCTGTTATTGTTATAAATGCTCTAAGCTTTGGATTTAGTAAATTTATGTTTTCTAATGCTTCTTTCGTAACCTCTACAGGTGAAATTTCTTTTGATCTATATAGATTTTGTAATTCATTTATTGATTTATATCCAAAATTATTTTTAGTCATTTTTCTTACTTTTTTGATTATGTACGATATACTATTTTTTTAACACTATATAGTAAATAGCATAAGGAGTTAATAATGCCACACAAAGTAGTTATCACTGTCAATTCACCTGGAAGAAGTGGCCCTCCCAAAACAATGCTTGATGTATTTGAATCTTCAGGGGTTGAATATTCTGTGATTCCATGTTCAAATGAAAATGAACTTATAGCTGCTGCTAAGGATGCTGATGTTCTATTAGTAGGAACTGTACCTCATACAACTAGGGAAGTCATGGAAAATTTGCCTAAACTAAAAATGATCGGTAGATCTGGAGTAGGAGTTGACTCTATAGATCTCGATGCAGCAACAGAACTTGGGATATGTGTTACTAATACCCCCGGAATAAATACTTCTGAAGTAGCTGACCATGCAATGGCTTTACTTTTATCAATAACTAGACAAATACCAGAATTAAGTAAACATACTAAAGAAGGAGCCTGGTCTGATAATCCACAAAAATTAATGAACCCAAGAAATAGTTTGAGAAGGATTGCAGGGACAACTGTTGGGATCTATGGATTTGGCAACATTGGTAAGGCTTTTTCAAATAGAATAAAAGGGTTTGGACCAGAAAGAATAATTGCACATGATCCTTATATTCCTCAATCAGTTGCTGATTTATATGGAGTGAAATTAGTATCCTTTGAAGAATTAATAACTGAGAGCGATATAATAACAGTTCATGCTCCTGCTACATCTGAAAATAATCACCAGTTTAATTTGGATGCATTTTCTAAAATGAAAGAAACAGCTATATTTATAAATTGTGCTAGAGGCCCTATAGTAAATGAATCTGACTTAGCTCATGCATTAAATAATAATCTTATTTATCATGCTGGGATTGATGTTACTGAGATAGAACCCCTTAATGCTGAATCTCCATTATTGAAAACAGAAAACCTTCTTTTAACACCACATTATGCTGGAGGTTCAAATTTTACTGCTTCAGAAGGTTCAAAAAGATGGGCAGAAAATGCAGTTTATGTTTTATCAGGACAAAAACTTTGGGGATTAGCAAATCCTGATGTAAAAAGGGTGATTACTATCATGAGAACTAAAGGTTCAAATAAGTGGGATGATATACCTGATCCCGTAACTGATTTTGATTTTAGTTAAAATAAACGTAATAAATCATGATATAAACATTGAGAAAAGTTTCTAATAGAGTTATTTTTAACTTTAAAATTTATAAAATTGAATTTAAATGAGGTTACTATGGCAACTGAGAAATCACTAATTGCTCATCTTTACAGGCGTGCAGGATTTGGTACCACTCCTGAAATGTTGGAAAAATTATCAATGAAAGATTATGATTCTATAGTTGATGATCTTGTCGATATTGAAAAATTTGAAGAACTTCCTGATGAGGATATATTATCAAGATATTATCCTCAATTAAATTCTTGTGATAATTTTGGATTAGACAATGTTAGATGGTTTTATAGAATGCTAAATTCAAAAAAACCATTTCAGGAAAAAATGACTTTATTTTGGCATCACGTTTTTGCTACAGGTTGGACAAAAAGTGAACAAGGTCCATCCATTATTGACCATATAGCTATGTTAAGAAAAGATTGTCTTTCTAATCTTAGGGTATTGCTTTCAGACATATCTGCAGATCCAGCGATGATCTTTTGGTTAGATAATTGTGAAAACCATGGGAAAAATATAAACGAAAATTTTGGAAGAGAATTATTGGAATTGTTTTCAATGGGAATTGGAAATTACTCTGAATTTGACATAAAAGAAGCTTCAAGAGCTTTTACAGGTTGGACTTTTGAACAACCGATGCCACTTTATCCCTATGGACATTTTAAATCTCATTTTATATATGATAAAAATGATCATGATGAAGGCGAAAAGAAATTCCTTGGAAAAGAAGGTAACTTCAATGGAGGAGATATTATTGAAATCATAGTTAAAACAGAAGCTTGTGCAAATTTTATTTCAAGGCATATTTATAACTTTTTTGTAGCTGATGAACCACAAATTCCAGCATGGAGTATTGAACCACCGCAAGATCAAGTAGCAATAAAAATTCTTGTAGATACATTTCTTGATTCAGATGCAGATATAAAAGAAGTCATGAGAATTTTATTCAAATCTGATTTCTTTAAAAATTCAAGATTTAAGAGAGTTAAGTGTCCTGCAGAATTTATAGCTAGTACTCTAAAACTAACAACAGAAATAGGACCTAAAGATATAAGATTGGGAAAATTGCATGCATTAAGTGCTGTAATGGGTCAAACTTTATTAGATCCACCTACCGTTGAAGGGTGGCATACAGGAAAAGAATGGATAGACGGAGGTTCACTTACTGAACGGATCAATTATGCTGTTGAATTAATTAGCGATATGAATAATACAGGATCAAAAGATTTAGTTGAGAGAATTATTGCTAGTAAATCTAAACTTTCTTCAGAAGAACTTGTAAAAAATATCTTAGAAAATATTGGGGAACTAGAAGTGAGTGATCAAACTTATGAACAATTGCTTGAAATTGCTTCTGAAGGTCCTTCGGTTGGAAATGGAAAAGATTCAAAAGAAATAAGACAGAAAATAATTAGACTGAATACATTGTTGGTATCATCACCCGAGTTTCAATTAGCTTGATAAATAGGAGTAAATTTATGGTTACAAAATCTAAAAAACAGAATCAAAAAAAAGATCCAGTCTTGGTGGTTGTTCAACTTTCTGGAGGAAATGACTTCTTAAATACAGTTATTCCCTTTACCAACGGAATTTATTATGATGTAAGAAGTTACGTTGGACATAAAGAGGAAGAAGTGTTACCTTTTACCAAAGATCTTGCTTTTCACCCAAATGCGGAATCCTTCAGAGAATTATACAAACAAGGTAAAATGGCAATAATCCAAGGAATAGGGTATGAAAACTCTATCAGATCTCATTTTAGAGCAATGGATATTTGGCATACATGTGAACCTAATACTGTAGCAACAGAAGGATGGTTGGCTAAAGTTATTAGAGAATTAGATCCTAATAGTGTTAATCCTTTGACTGCTATAAGCTTTGGCAAAGGATTGCCTAGAGCTCTGGCAGCTCCAGGAGTAATTGCTACTAGCGTTGATAATCTTGATAATTATGGTTTGATGACTTCTATTGAAGATGATGTTCAAAGAATGGCAAATCTTGATGTTTTTTCAAGAATGTATACTCCTAAAGATGAATGGATGGGAGATAGACATGAATCTGGAGTTGTAATGAATTATTTAGCTAATACAGGATCTGGTGTTCTTACTGGTGCAGATATGTTAAAAGACGTTCCACAGAAATATAAGTCCTCAGTAGAGTATGCTGATAATTCAATAGCTAAAGCACTTAGAGATGTTGTAAGAGTTCATACTGCGAACTTAGGAACAAGAATATTTTATACTCAACATGGTGGATATGATCATCATGCACAAGAAATGCCAGCACATGATAGATTAATGGGTGAATTATCTCAGGGTATTTCTGATTTTTTAACAGATTTAGAAGAACATAATGCTTCAGAAGAAATTGTAATGTTAGTATTTACAGAATTTGGACGTCGCATGAGAGATAATGGATCTGGAACTGACCATGGATCAGGAGGAGGCGCTTTTATTATCGGGAACAGAGTAAAGGGAGGTCTTTACTCAGAATATCCTTCCATAGAACCTAGTGAATGGTTAAATGGGGAAGACCTTAAACATACTTTCGACTATCGTGGAGTATACGGAACGTTGTTAGAACAACATATAGGTTTAGATCCAACGGAAATAGTATTAGGAAACTATGAACAGTTGAAACCATTCAAATAAAACAGGAGAAAAGACATGACACAAGCTAAAGAAAGAATAAAAGAACCTCCATATGCGATATTAAGAGGAGGTTACAAGTATAAAGAAACATTAGGAATGAGACGTGTGACAACTTATTGTATGGATATGGTTGAAACTGAAGATATCTTGTATGTTTTGATTAGAGCTGATGGAGTGGGTGGTAATATAAGAAGAATAAATTGGAAAGATGAAGATCTAGATGTATTTGGTTCATTCACTTGGCCAGTACAAATGATTCAAGATTCTGAAAGAAAACTATATGTATCTGATGAAGGGAAACATTGTGTTTATGTTTTGAAAGACGATGGTGAAAAAGGATATGTTGCTATCGGACCAACAGCCGACGCACAGAAATCTAATACCAAAACATTTGAGATTGGAGAGTATGGATCGGGAGACGGCCAATTAGATTCTCCATCAGGTATTTGCTTTGATGAAAATGAAGATTTGTATGTAGTAGATACTGGTAACAATAGAATTCAAAAGTTTGATAAAAATGGAAATCATTTATCTACCATAGAGTCTAAAACGGGCGATACTGTACTTGATATGCCTTGGGGAATCGCAATAAATCATAAAGGAGAGATCTTAGTTTCTGATTGGAGGAACAATAGAATTTGTGTATTTGATAAATCAGGTGAATTTACGCGTTCATTTGGTGAAATACATATTTCTTTAGGACAGGAAGTTAATCAACTTGATGGACCTGCTGGAATTTCTATAGATGATGATGGTGATATATATGTAGCTGACAGAAACAATAATCGTGTAGTTATCTATGATAGAGAAGGAAAATACGTCACACAAATAATTGGAGATGCAACTCTATCACAAATAGGCAAAACTTATATAATGTCCAGTCCAAGAGTTTTAAGATTAAGAGAAATGGCAAATAGAGAACAATGGAGATTATTGAGGGCACCTGCATCAGTTAGGACTTATGGTAAACTCATATATATTCCTGATTTTGGTTGTCATAGACTTCAAGTTTATGAAAAAGAAAGTTATCCTCTTTCTAAGGATGAAATTTTTGAAGAGCCTAATCATCCAACTCTTTATAATGTGTAGGTTGAGCAAGTGCCTATAGTATTTGGGTTTTCAAATCACAGGAAAAATTGTTTAGAAAGAGAATTATCTAAGTTTATCAAGGAAGCACCGCAGTTAGGTGCAAAATCTATTGCAGTATTTGGAGATTTTCCTTTGGGTAGAATCACCCCTGAAACACCCCTTGATTTACTTATAATTCAACAAACAAATGAACATTTTCACAATAGAGATGAATTTTGGATTACACATTTAAGACCTACTGTTCATACGAGATTTTTTGTATATTCTCCAAATGAATTTTCATCTATTTCAAAAAATAATTACACTTTTAATGTCATAAATAAATCTATGGAAATAATTTTTCAGGATAAAGATAAGGTTTTGAAATAATGGAAAATGAAAATTTTAAAGAATGCCAAAGGTGGAAAAAACAATCAGATTATGATTTTGAGTTAGCTAAATCTTTAATATCAAAAGAATTTTCAATTTCCTGTTTTCTTTTTCAACAAGCAGCTGAAAAATCGATTGTATCTTATTTGATTTTAAAAGGAACTGATAAAGTATGGGGATCATCTATTTCGGATTTGTCTGAAGATTGTTTAGCTATCGATCCTACATTTGATTTTCTAAAATCATATGGGCCTATATTGGATAAATATTTATATTCAACTAGATATCCATCTTTTACTATAAGTGGATCTCCTTTTGAAATTTTTGATAAATCGGATGCTGAAAAAGCTAAGGAATTATCAGAAGAAGTAATAAAGTTTTGTGATGAAAAAATAAAGGAAATCATATGAACATTGATAAGGTCACTCTTTTAGATAAAACTATAACCCTTTGTAATGTGTATGGTAATAATCTTGAAACCATAGTTTATACCCAAGGAGTGGGAATTTCTGCACGATTAAGAATTGAAAAATTAGGATATCCATCTAACGCTAAACAATATGCACTTTCAACTTATTCTGATTTAGTAGTTAATAGAATTAATGATGAATCACATAATTGGAGAAATGATAATAGAGCCGGTTTGATATGGTTAGATGATTTATATGAAATAACAAAAAATTTAGATCATGTGCAACCAATAATTGATCAAGCTGATGCATTTGTTGATAAAAATAATCCTATATTAGATTTGAATATTCAAGTCGAGGATCAATTTTTTGTTTCTGCGGTTTTGGGAAGAGCTTATAAATATACATCAAAAGATATTTATTTAGACTTTATGATATCTCACATATTGGATTCTCCATTACAAAGAGAAGATGGTATATATATACATTCAAAAATAGCTGAATATCCTTGGGGTAGGGGAAATGGGTTTGCTATTTTTGGAGCAGTAGAAGCTCTTAAATATATTCCTGATAATCATGTAAGAAAAGAAGATGTAATCAAGAAACATATTAAACATATAAAATCATTGAAAAAATTACAAACAAAAAATGGAGCATGGAGACAAGTTATTGATAATGAGGAATCTTATGAAGAGCTGACTGTTACCAGCATGATTGGGTATGGTGTCATAAATGACATTATGATGGGAATTCTACCTAAAGATTACTTATCAATGGCGTTAAAAGCTTGGAAGTTTGTTGATTCTCGAGTTGAAGATACAGGCATTGTTTATGATTCTTGTACTGGAACAGGATCCCTTAATTCTATAGATGAATATTTAATACGAAAAAGAGAAAATGGTTTTGATAATAGAGGAGGTTCTTTAGCTGCTTGGTTTTTGGAATCTCTATTTGAATATGTGGAGGATAACAATGAATAACTTGTACGATACAGTGATTGTAGGTTCCGGATCGGCGGGGTCTATAATCGCTAATCGTTTATCTAAAGATGAATCAAGAAACATTCTTTTAATTGAAGCCGGGAATGACTATCCTGTAAAGGATTCATTACCAGAGAATGTTTTTTATGGACACGGAAATATAAAGACCACTGCTTCCAATGATGCCGATCCAAGCAATTGGTCATATCGAGCAGAAAGTACAAAGGGGGGTCCTACAATAAGAATTCCTAGAGGTAAGATTATTGGAGGATCATCATCTATAAACGCGCAAATTTTTCTTCGAGGTATAAGAGATGATTATGATCGATGGGCAGAGTTCGGGAATGATCAATGGTCTTTTGAAGAAGTTTTACCATATTTTCTAAAACTAGAAAATGATCTTGACTATGCTGAAAACGAATATCATGGATCCCAAGGTTATATAAAAGTAAAAAGATTTCCAAAAAAGAAATGGGATCCTGTACATGATGCATTTTATCAATCATGCATTGATTACGGATTTGAAAATTGCCCTGATAACAACAAACCTGATTCTACGGGTGTTGGACCTTTGGCTTTTAATCAAATAGAAGGAGTAAGGCAAAGTACTTCACTTACATATTTAGCAGATGTACGACATAGACCCAACATAAACATCAAGAGCAATTCTTATGTTAAAAAGATTTTGTTTGACAATAATAGAGCGATCGGTCTTGAAATTATTACAGACAAAGAAGAATACAAGTTATTTTGTGATGACATTATACTTTGTGCTGGGGCTATTGAATCTCCTAAACTATTACTTAATTCTGGAGTTGGAGACCCCAACAAATTTTTAAATCACGGAATTAAAACAGTCTTAGATTTACCCGGAGTAGGAATGAATTTAAGAGATCATCCTATGACTTATGTTGCATGGGCAACAAGAGATTCTTTTGTTGAACCTAATTCAAATGAACCAAGAGCAAAAGTGGCTTTGAGATATACTTCAAAAAATTCTCACTGGAAAAATGACATGATAGTGTACATGGGTTCTGGTACAAGATTAATGGGAAATCCAGAGATCCCTGAAGGTATTAAGGCAAACTTGACTTTAAATTTAGCAGAAAGTTCGGGAGAGATTTCTTTAAATAATGATAACCCTAATGCATATCCACATTTATTTTATAATTATTTAGGTACAGAAAATGATATTAATAGATTAGTTGAAGGAATTCATATTCTAAATGAAATTGGAAACCATAAGGAGTTTCAAAAACATGTTTCTAATATTACCCAGCCAGACATATCTGTAATAAAAGATGATAATTTACTAAAAAAATGGTTGTATAATAAGATGGTCACCGGACACCATAGTAGTGGAACCTGTAAAATGGGTAATGATCAATTATCAGTAGTAGATCAAACAGGTTCTGTAATTGGATTGGAAAATATTAAAGTTGTTGACGCATCCATAATGCCTGATTGCATTAGAGCAAATACTAATGCCACAGTGATGGTGATGGCTGAAAGAATAATAGATTTGTGGTAATAAAAAGGGGAAATCAATGGTGAAATTATCTGGAGGAGAAGCATTAATCGAATCACTTGTTAGAGAAGGTGTGGAAATTATATTCGGTTTGCCTGGAGTCCAAATGTATGGAGTAGTTGATGCTATAAAACAAAATCCTAACATCAAAATGATAGTTCCAAGACATGAACAAGCAACATCATATATGGCAGATGGATATGCAAGAGCCAGTAGAGGAATTGGTGTTGCAATGGTAGTCCCTGGTCCAGGATTATATAATGCTGCGGCAGGATTATCTACAGCCTATTCCTCATCATCTCCAGTACTAATGATAGCAGGACAAGTACCCAGATCATCTATTGGAAAAGATTTAGGTGGTTTGCATGAAGTTAATGATCAGTTAGAAGTAATTAAGCCTGTTACCAAATTTCAGAAAAGAGTATTAAGGCCCCATGAGATTCCTAACGCTGTATCTGAAGCCTTTAATCATTTGAAAAATGGCAGACCAAGGCCAGTTGAAATAGAAATGCCTCCAGAAACTATGGTTGAAAGTGAAGAAGTACAATTGCTTGAACCTAACCCATATATTAGATTGGAACCTATTAATCAACCTATTTCAGACGTGGTAAATTTAATCCTAAAGTCAAAAAAACCTGTAATTTATGCAGGAACAGGAGTAATAAGATCTCAAGCAGAAGAAGCATTGATAAAATTTACTGAAGAGACAAATATTCCTGTTATAACAAGTGCGGCAGCAAAAGGAGTGATTTCAGATGAGCACCCTCATAGTTTAGGAGCTGCTTTAGGTGGAGAAGGACAACTAAAAGATTTTGTTGAATCTTCTGACTTGATTATTGTTATAGGTTCAAGATTTGCTTTAAGATATCCTGCAGCAGAAAATACTAGAATAATTCATATAGATATAGATAAAAGCGAATTTGGCAGATTTCACAAAGATGAATTATGTTTTTTGTCTGATGCTAAATTAGCAATTGAAAGAATAAGTGAAGAAATTAAAGCTGTGGGAGGAACAAAGTTTGCTTCTCCAAAAGAAAATGTTGCTAAAATAAGAAAAATTTTAAATTCTGGCATTGAAGGACTACATCCCCAACATGAGATAATAAATTCTCTGAGAGAAGGGATGCCTAAGGATACTATTACTGTATGGGATATGACACAGTTAGGGTATTATTCAAGACCCGGCTGGAGAACATACAACACTTCTAGTTATTTAGATTCAGGATATTCTGGAAATCTTGGATGGGCTTATCCCACTTCTTTAGGAGCTAAGGTAGCAAAACCTGAAACACCAGTTGTTTCAATCTCTGGAGACGGTGGATTTATGTACAACGTACAAGAACTTTCAACTGCAGTAAAATACGGTATCAATGTTGTATGCGTAATTTTCAATGATGGCCATTACGGAAATGTTCAGAGAGATTTGTCTCTTGATTGGTCTGGTGATTATGGAACAAGTTTTGTAAATCCTGATTTTGTTAAAATGGCAGAATCTTATGGAGCTTTAGGTTTGAAAGTAACTGATCCTGAAAAAGTAGGTGAAGCAGTTTCAAAAGGTATAGATTCTAAAAGACCAACAATTATTGATGTAGAAATGATCGACACAAATGAAGTTCCTAGACCTTTTTCTGTTCGAGCTCCATGGACATTACCACATGATGATTTGTTAGATTGAATTCATCAAATGATCTAACTATATGTTTACTATAAATCTCTTACTCTAAAGGTGAACATAATCGTAAGTAATACAACTTATAGAATCCTAGTATTTTAGAATATAATAATAAAAGCTTTATGTTTAAGAATGAAGTATGAATGTAAGAAATTTCTCGATAATAGCACACATTGACCATGGTAAATCTACTTTGGCAGATCGTTTTATTGAAATTACAAATACGATACCGGATAGAAATTTTCAAGATCAAGTTTTAGATACTATGGACTTGGAACGAGAACGAGGCATTACAATTAAAGCTCAAACTATTCAACTAAATTATGTTTTGAATGGAGATAATTATGTGTTCAATTTAATTGATACTCCTGGACATGTTGATTTTACCTATGAAGTGTCTAGATCATTAGCTGCATGCGAAGGTGCTCTATTATTGATTGATGCTACACAAGGAGTTCAAGCTCAAACTATTTCTACTGTTTATCAAGCCTTAGATCAAAATCTTGTAATAATTCCAGTAGTAAATAAAATCGATTCCCCTTTAGCTGAAACAGAAAAAGTCACACAAGAAGTAATGGAAATATTAGGATTTGATGAAAATGAAATTATGAAAGTTTCTGCTAAACAAGGAACGGGTGTCTCAGAACTTTTACAGACTATAGCAAAAAAAATACCTTCTCCCAAAAGCCATGATGATTCAAATCAACTAAAAGCTTTAATTTTTGATTCAAAATATGATACATATAAAGGCGCGATTGCATATGTAAAAATTCTAAGTGGATCAATAAATAAAGGTCAGAAAATATATTTTCATAATTCCAAATCAGAACATGAAGCTATAGATATTGGATATCTAAAACCTCATCATGAATCCATTTCAACTCTTAACACTGGATATGTTGGCTATGTAGAAACAGGAATAAAAAATTTAAAAGATATCCAAGTAGGAGATACAATAACAAATAGAACATATAAAGGAACAACTCTTTTAAATGCTTATAAAGAATCAGTTCCAACTGTCTACACAGGATTATATCCTATAGTTTCTGATAAATATCAAGACCTAAAAGAAGCACTAGATAAATTATATTTAAATGACCCAAGCCTTGTATATGAACCAGAAACATCAGCAGCTTTAGGATTTGGCTTCAGGTGTGGTTTTTTGGGAATGTTACATATGGAAATAATTCAAGAAAGATTGGAAAGAGAATATGATTTGGAATTAATAGCGACTGCTCCCAGCGTTACTCATTCAGTTCATTTAAAAAATGGAGATATAAAAAAAATTCAAAATCCATCTCAATGGCCTGCTTCACCATTGATAGATTTTATTAAAGAACCATGGGTGAAAATTGATATTATTTCACCAGATGAATATATAGGAAAAATTGTAGACTTTCTATCTACTAAGCGAGGAGAATTTGGACAAATAGATTACATACAGAATAAAAATAAACTATCATCACAAATTGTAATGATATCTCACTTTTTACCTCTTTCAGAAATTCTAGTTGATTTTTTTGATGGATTGAAATCTTGCTCTTCTGGATACGCTTCAATGGATTATGAACTCATTGAAGAAAGAAAAGCAAGATTAGTTAAATTAGATATATTGGTTAACAATGAAAGTGTGGATTCCTTATCTCTGATTACTGTAAATACTTCTGCATCTTTAAAAGGTCGCGATCTGGTAACCAAACTTAAAAACTTGATACCGAGGCAAATGTTTCAAGTCCCAATTCAAGCAGCTATTGGAGGAAAGATTATAGCTAGAGAGAACATAAAAGCTTTAAGAAAAAATGTTTTAGCCAAGTGTTATGGCGGAGATATAACTAGAAAGAGGAAACTTCTTGAAAAACAAGCTAAAGGGAAAAAAAGGAGAATGAAAATGATTGGGTCTGTTGAAGTTCCTCAAGAGGCATTTATGGCAGTGTTGAAATTGTAATACTAAGTATTTACAATTTACAATTTCTTCTCAAGAATCTTATGATTCTTGAGAAAAAAAGACGAAGCTTTTAATAAACCTTCGATATTGCCAGTGTCAAAATGGTAACCATCTAATATTTCACCAGAAATCTCTGATTCTTTTCTTGACTTTAATAAAGCTTCAGTTAAATTGATTTCCTGATCATTTTCTACATTATCACTTATATAATCAAAAATATTTGGATTTAAAATATATCTTCCTAGAATTCCTATCTTTGAAGGTGCATCCGAAAGTTTAGGCTTTTCTACTAAGTTTGTAATTTTATATCTGTTTTTTTCTTTAATAAATTCCACTATACCTTTTTGTTCGATTTCGTTTTTTTTTAATATATTTAAACCGATAACATGACCACCAAATTTATCGTATATTTTCATTAATTGAGAAATTGGATTTCCTTTTGTGAATATTACATCATCGGGTAATATAACTGCGAAAGAAGACTCATTAATAATTCTTTTTGCTAGCTTGATTGCATGCCCCACCCCTAAGGGTTTATCTTGTAACAAGAATCGTATATTAGCAGAGTCTGAAAAGATTTCTTCTTTATAATTATTTTCAATTGTTCCATTATTTTGGATGAATTTAGGTAATTTTGTGTTTTCAGAAAAATAATCTCTTATAGAATCCATTCCTTCACCTATTATTATAAGAATATTTTCTATTCCTACAGACATTGCCTCTTTAACTGCAAAATGAATGATAGGATAATTGGCTACAGGAATCATTGCTTTGGGGACTGTTTTAGTTACAGGTAATAATCTTGTTCCTAGCCCTGCACAAGGTATAACTGCCCAGTTTATTTTTGAGTTTGATATCATTTATATATATTATTATAACTGTAATTTCGACTATTATGTTCAAATGAAAAAAATATTAGGTCAAAACTTTCTTATAAATGATTCAATTTCCAAAAAAATAGTTAAACTTGCTAATTTTTGCCAGGATGATGAAATCATAGAAATCGGACCAGGGAATGGTTCTTTGACTGATCATTTACTTAGTCATCACAATAAATTAACTTTATTAGAAATTGATCTTAATTTAATAAAAAAGTTAAAAACAAAATATAGAAATTATAATTTGAAAATAATTAACGAAGATGCAAGGTTTTTTCAAATTGCTGGAAATAGAGACCACTCCATTATAGGGAACCTTCCTTACTATGCATCTAATAAGATAATACGAAATTTTTTAAACCAAAAAAACATTAAAAACATGATTTTTACTATTCAAAAGGAAGTAGGGCAACAAATTACTGCTGCCGATGGAAAGAAATCATTTTTAAGTTTTTTAGTACAGTCAATTGCAGATGTAAAAGAATTATTGATAATTAAACCTATCGAATTCAAACCCATGCCCAAAGTTGATTCAATGACAGTATTAATAAAACCACATTTTAATAATAAAATCTCAAATGATTATGTTGACTTTGTAAGAAGAGGTTTTTCCAATCCAAGAAAAAAGATTATAAATTCTATTTCTATGGGTTTAAAAAGAGATAATAATGAAATTAAATTATTACTTAATAAAACTGACATAGATCATTCTTTGAGACCCCAACACCTAACTCTGTCACAATGGGAAAATCTATATATAAACTATAAAAGAATTTATGTTGATAAATGAAATAAGCTGTGCAAAAGTAAATTTGGGTTTAGAAGTATTGTATAAAAGACCCGATTCGTATCATCAAATTCTTTCAATTTTATTGAAAATAAACCTTAATGATTATATTTCCTTGAAAGAATCCAAAGAAAACCAAATTTTGCAAGAGGGCATAGAAGAAAATCACAACATAATAAGAAAAGTTGTTTCTTTTATGCAAAATCAATATAGAAATACTCCTGTAAGGATTGAAGTAAAGAAAAACATACCATATTCCTCAGGACTTGGAGGGGGATCTTCTAATGCTGCAGCTGTAATTAAAGGCATTGACAAATTATGGAAATTGAAACTAAAAACTGAGGAAATGAAAAAAATAGCCCTTCATTTCGGTTCAGATGTCCCTTTTTTTATTTCACACAATACAGCAATTGTTGAAGGAAGAGGTGAAATAATACATGAAATTCCAAGACCTTCTTTCAATCAAATATTACTCATATACCCAAATATTTATTTAGATCAAAAAACAACGAAAATTTATGATAATGTTTTAAGTTATACCAATGGATCAAGAACTATGGAAACAATTTCTCTGATAAAAGAAAAAAAACAAATATCTTATGATTTATTTAACGGCTTGGAAAAGTCGGCGTTAGAAATATTTCCGAATTTAATATCATTTAAAAAAACACTAAATAATTTAAAATTAAACTCTCTAAATTTAACAGGAGCAGGTCCGACGTATTATTCAATATTTAATGATAATTCTGCGACATTTTGGAAGAAGAAAATTGAATCCAAATTAAAAGTTAAATGTATTGTAGTTGATAATTTCTAATGTATATTTTTGCTTTAATTTTAATTTTGATGTTGATAAATTGGTTATTCTTTTCGTCATACTATTCACTTTATAAAATATTATTTTTTGAAAAAGATGAAAGCTATACGAATTTAAGACGTATAATTTTAGTTAATTTATCATCTTTCTTTTATTATGGGTTCATTTATTTTTTGATTGGTTTTTATTTTTATACCTTTCCAGACATTAATGGGAAAATATCGGATTACTTACTTATTTGCTTTCTAATATTTTTATTAATGATAGTTTTTTCATTCATTGTTAACTTTATAGAAAAAATTAGATATAAACATATTTTCTTCATTGTTTTATTTTCTATGATAGTTATAAGTATTATATGTCCAATATTAATCTCTATTAGTTATGAAAAATATAACTGAAATCAAAAATATATTTAATATTGAAGAAACTATAGACTTAGCAAACACTTTAGATGCTGGCCAATCTTTTATGTGGCAAGATATATCCAAAAGAGAAAAGATCATATTTGAAGGATATTTTGAAGATATAAAATTGCATTTAGAACAAAAGCTAAATTATATATGTGTAACTGTTTTTTCTGATAATTATGATGGTAATTTTAGTTCTAGATTGCAAAAATATTTAGGTAAACCTTTGAATAAAATTCAAGGTTTCGAAGTTTTATTGAAAGATAAAATTATTTCTCCTGTTATAAAAAAATATCCTGGATTGAGAATTTTAAGACAAGACCCTTGGGAAGCAACTATAGGTTTTATAACTTCATCTTGTTCAAATTTGCCAAGGATAAAAAAACATATGACTCAATTAAGAAACGTGACTGGTGGAATTTTTCCAAAACCCGAAGATATATTATATTTAGGTGAAGATGATTTGAGGAAATTAGGTTTTGGTTTTAGATCACCTTATATAATTAATGCTGCAGAAATAATTTTAAACGAAAATTTATCATTTGATCATCTTGAAAAAGTACCATATGAAATTGCCTTGAACGATTTATTGAATATTCATGGAGTAGGCCGCAAAATAGCAGATTGTATCCTTGCTTATTCGCTAGATAAAAAAGATTCTTTCCCTGTTGATAGACATGTTCTTTCAGGATTAATTAAATGGTACGGATTACCTAAAAAGACTAATCCTGTCTTTGCAAGTAATTTTGCCAGAAAAAAATTTGGATATTTATCATCTTATGCACAACAGTATATATTTCATCGACAACGTTTAGCTAGTAGAGCACTTTTATGGGGTGGAAAACATAGATCTTTTGCTATAGACAATGATATAAGTTAGAAATAAGTTCCTTTTCCTTTCCGATCTTCAATTCATTATTGATAATCCTTTGTTTTAATTTTTCTATGTAGATAATTTTATCTTTGGATTGCTTTGAAAATCCTAGATCTGTAACAAACAATAATTTACTATCCAAATTATCTTCGAAAAACGAGAAATATATTTTTTCTTCGATAGTTGATTTATCCCAGAATTTTTTATCAATCATTGAAATTTTATTTATGAAATTTTTTGGGAAAAAGTTAGTTAATTTATATTTATTTATAAAAAGAAAAAACTCTTTCATTATTTCATTTTGAA
>Ga0257111_1000225_pt1 | contig 22941 bp, 25 predicted proteins | sample LP_taG_6_FD_191567 | JGI IMG/M metagenome (GOLD analysis project Ga0257111, IMG submission 191567) | Marine microbial communities from Northeast Subartic Pacific Ocean, Canada - LP_J_2015_P26_500m | ecosystem: Environmental > Aquatic > Marine > Oceanic | place: Canada: Northeast Subartic Pacific...
GACACGATCATGGAGAATCTCATGAATCTCCAAAACCTCAAGAAGTAGTTGTCGAGTCACCACAACCTCAAACACAATCAGGAAAATTGATTACTATCACTGCAAAAGCTGCTGAGAAAATCAATGAATTCATGGCTGAAGAAAAAGACAAACCAGAATTTCTAAGAATTTATGTTCAAGGCGGTGGTTGTTCAGGACTTTCTTACGGCATGGGTTTCGAGAAAGCAGCAGAAGAAGATGATCTAACTATTGAGGAAAACGGTGTCAAAGTAATAGTTGATTCAATGAGTCAGGATCACCTCAAGGGTGCAAATGTTGATTACATCGAAAGTCTAATGGGTTCTGGTTTCAAAATCAATAATCCAAACGTAACAAAAAGCTGCTCATGTGGTTCTTCATTTACTACCGAGTAACTATTTTTTCTAATTTCTTATTTTATTAATTAAAAACACGACTTTAACCACAAGCACTTATAACTATCATTTAAAAATTTGAGTTAAATTGAATATTAAGGAGATGAGAATAATTTGCCCTACACAGGTATCGTCAAGTATCACGTTAAGTTATCGTTTGAAGTCGATGGTCTTGTTGAACGCGCAGATATCATAGGGGCTGTATTCGGACAAACTGAGGGTCTCTTAGGCCCTGAGATGAATCTGAATGAGCTTCAGCGTGTTTCTAAAATAGGTAGAATCGAGGTAGATATTAGATCTACTGAAAATACTACTAATGGTAATGTATTACTTCCAATGAGTACTGACATTGATACATGTGCCTTAATCGCTGCCGCAATAGAAAGTATTGACAAGGTAGGTCCATTTGATTGCAAGTTTAAACTCAATTCAATTGATGACGTTAGAGCATCAAAAAAGGAGGATATTGTAAAAAGAGCAAAAGAGATCAAACAAAAATGGTCTACTAAATCTGTGAGCGAGGGTGACACTATGCTAAAAGATGTTCATGAAGGTCATTCAGGTAAAATTACTACATATGGACCAAATAAACTTCCATGTAGTTCGGGAGTTTTTGACGCACAGTGGATAATTCTTGTTGAGGGCAGAGCAGATATTTTGAATTTATTGAGAGCTGGTTATGATAATGCTTTAGCTATTCAAGGAGCAACAATTGATGAATCAATTAAGGACTTTTGTTCGACTAAAAAGAAAGTGGTAGCATTTTTAGATGGTGATAGAGCTGGAGGATTCATTCTCAAAGAGTTGAAGTCTGTTGTTAATATTGATGTTGAACTTCGAGCAGATCCAGGAGTCGAAGTAGAAGAACTTACTCCACAGCGTATTGCAGATATTTTAAAAGACACTGCTGATAATATGAGCAAAGAAACTATGGAACCTATAGAAGTGAATGAAAATGATAAACCATTAGCAATAGTAGTTGGTAAAATTTATCCAGATCTTAATGAAACGTTAGAAGCTGTGGCACTTGATGCTAATAATAAACAATTATTTAAAGTGCCAATAAGTGAACTTGTAGACAAGTTATCTACGCAAACTGGAATCAAGTATTTACTTCTGGATGGAATAATAACTCAGCGACTGTTGAATAGTGCAAAACAGGCTGGAATTGAATATGTTACTGGTCATAGAATTGCAAATCTTTCAAATAGTGATGGTATTACGCTAAAAACATTTACAGAACTTGGTGTTATCTAATACTTAATGTTTGATCTGAAAATACAACACATTCTAACTTTAACCCAGTTATTATCTAAAGGAGCAAGACACAACTTTGTTAATATCACTACAAAATCTCTTGGGAAAAGTATAAAAAAATCTCAACAGGCTGCTTCTGTCTATCTTTTGGAACTAGAAAACAATGGTTTCATTGAAAGATTAATGGAGGGTAGAAAGATTTCTGTTAAGATTACCAATCAAGGTTATTCTAAGCTAGTTAAACTCAATTCAGTTTTAAGTTCTAGCTTGGGTGTTTCTACATCTAATATGGAATTAAGTGGTTCAGTGGTTTCTGGGTTTGGTGAAGGATCTTACTATATGTCATTGAAAGGTTATACTAAACAGTTTAAAATAAAAATTAATTATATTCCTTTTCCAGGCACGTTGAATATTAAATTAAATCATCAGCGTGATGCACATGTAGTTCAACAACTTGCTGATCTTGATGGCATAATGATGGATCCATTTTCTGACGGAAAAAGAACATATGGTTGGGTTAAGTGTTTCCATGCTAAACTAAACAATTCTATCAATTGTGAATTAATCCGTCTTGAAAGAACACATCATGACAATTCAGTCATAGAATTAATATCAAAAATAAATTTACGTAAAACTGCTGGTCTGAAAACTGGTTCCAAAGTTAGGATTGAAGTTTTAACCAATACCTCATAGTGAGCTACAGACTGTGAATATCATTTCCATATTCTTTCTCAATTTCTGAGCTTGATAGTTCAGGCACTGGAGATTGTAGTCTTACTATCTCAACATCAAGGTTAATCCGTTTACATCCATCATCAATGAATTTCTCCTGATGGATTTGATCATATCCTAATACAATGATATTTGGTTTAATCTCGTTCACTGTTTCAAAAATATTCTCTTCATGACCAATAATAGCAATATCAACCATGGATAAACATCTAACTAGCTCACGTCTTGATTCTTGATTATGTAGTGGTAGTCTATTTTTCATCTTTTTGGCAGTTTTGTCAGTAGCAATTACAACCACTAAGATATCACCTAAAGCTTTTGCAGCATTAAGCGTGTGAATATGTCCTGGATGAATTATGTCAAAAACTCCTCCAGCTAACACAATTTTTTTTGATGCTGATAATTTTTTCCAATCCATTGTAGGCACTCGGTATTTTTCTACTTTTTAACGCATCGTTCAATTACATTTTAGGATCTATACCTTTTGCCATCCTTAACGCATCTACTAGGCCATCAGCATAACCAATACTCAATACTGCATTTTCATCTTTTCCCTCTTTAAGAAAATTTTCTGCATCATTGATGTATAGCTCAGCATTTTGTAATATTTCACAAAACTCTTTTGAATCATTATAAAATGGTTTAATCTCTTCTAGTGCTTCTCTAACCAGTGGAACATATTTTTCAATCATCTGGATTGAAATACTCTTAATTCTACTTGAATTATCTAATGGTTTATCTAAGCACTCTGTTAACACACTAATCGCATCTGATTCTGTAAAATGTAATTTTCCCGTAATGATTATGCTATGTGGTGGTTCACCAAAGTCAGTATTAAGCAGATCAGTGAATTTTCCAGATGTGATTTTTTGTGTTTTAAATCCAATTCTAGATACAACAATCGCAAATGTGTTATTATTGATAACATTTCGTTTTTGTTCCTCTTCAACATTCAACAGGTTTAATATGGCATCCTTGGGATCAAGAAAAAAATTTTCGTCTTGATTATATTCTAGTAATATTATTGAGTGTAATCCATCTATCAAATTCTTAAAAATTATTCTATATGGTGTTGTTATAGATTTCTTTTCACTCATTATTGTTACAATTCTTCCAACTTTGTAGAATTGTAATCCTGCCTCTCCTATCATTGATGTTATCACAGAAGCAGAATGCATAGTTTTTGTTTCTATGTTTTCTAGTTTTGCTCTAGTTCTAAGTTCTATGTGTGTTGTGGCTATGTACGGATCTCCATAAGATAATAGGATCACAGTAGAATTTTTAGATTCTTTAAGAATTTCTTGACCATCTTCTACTAACCATCTTTTTGCAATTTTGAAATTTCCATTAACCAGATTTTTGATCTCTTCTTCATGCTCTTTGTAAATTGGACTCGTAAACGATTCTAGATACACAAAATCTGCTTCTTGTATAACTTTTTCAACTTCCTTTGGAATTGAGTTGGGTCCAGATACGCCTAGTCCAATAAACCATAACATTACTTGTTTTTATCATGTAATCGCTTTAAATGCTCTATGGTTCTTTTCAGTATTTCTATTCCGCGTAGGTACTCAGTAATTGAAATTTTTTCATCAATAGTATGTGCAGCATGTGGATCACCAGGGCCAAAAGTTACAACAGGAATTTTTAGCTGATTGCCTATTACATTCATGTCGCCAGTTCCAGTTTTTCTTATCAGCATAGGTCTTTTCTTCTCTACATCTAAAACACTTAGAGTAAGTGATCTTACGAGTGAAGAATTGTGGTTTGCTTCAAAAGGTTCAGTTTCATCTATAATAGAATAAAATGCCTCAACTTTTTGTTTTTCAGCAATTTCGTTAACAACCTTAGAAATTTTTTCTTCAACCATATTACAATTCATATCTACAGGTATTCTGATATCTAATGTTGAATTACATTCTTGAGGAGTAACATTATGGCTTAGACCGCCTTTTATTTCTGTGATAGTTGCAGTCAACTGCATTCCTTTGTTTTTAACTTCCTGATCAGCTTCCAATGATCTTTTAATTTCACGAGTAAATAATGCTGATTCTTCTATTGCATTTTTTGCTAGCCAAGGAGCACTTGCATGAGCACTATTTTTAACATTAATTTTTAGATTAATAGCAATACGTCCTTTGTAAGCAATTGTAACCTGTTTTATACCACTAGGTTCACCAAAAATCGCATAATCCACATTAGGTTTATTTTTAACTAAATTTTTAATTCCTGTAGCATTCCCTTCTTCATCAACAGCTCCAACAAACATAACTGTACCACCATTTTCTTGTGCACTTGCGGCGGCAAATAGCATTGCAATAAGAGGACCTTTTGCATCAGATGAACCTCGACCAAAGAGATAATCATCTTCTTTTCTAACCCTTATTCTACCAGGCACTGTATCCATATGTCCACAAAAAAGAATTTTAGGTGAACCGGAACCTTTTGTTGCGATTACATTTCCCACTTCGTCCGTATGTATGTCATTAAACCCCAGATCATCACATTTGTCTACAAGAAATTCAGCTAAACTTTTTTCACGAAGTGATGGTGTGTAAATTTTCAAAGCCTTCTCTAAAGTTTTTATTGCAAATCTTTCAGTAAGAGTGAAATGAGATTCCATTTTTACACTACCAAATTTTTTACATGGTTTAGCATTTGAGTTGGAATATCAACACCTGTAACTCTTACAACATTTCGAAACTCAGTTGTATTATTAATCTCATGAACTACTAATCCCTTATCATCACTTTCCATTAGATCAATACCAACAATTTCACCCTTAACCGTATTTTTAGCTTTTATACAAATATCCTCTAATTCATTTGAAATTTCACATGTTTCCGCCGAGCCACCTAAGTGAGTATTTGTTTTCCAATTAACACCATCCGTATTTCTGTAAATAGCAGCAGCTACATTATCACCTATTACTATAGCACGAATATCTCTTGGTGGTCTTTGTACAAACTCCTCTAGGAAATACATTCGGTATAATGGATGCATATATTCTCTTGAATCAATAATGCCTTCAGCTGAATCTCTGTCGTTCAATTTTGATACCATTCTACCCCAGCTGCCTACCGTTGGTTTGATAATCTTTGGATAACCATTTTTTTCTAGTGATTTCATAGCTCCCTCTTTTGAAAAGGCAATTACTGCGTCTGGTGTAGGAATTCCTGCTTTCTGTAATAGCATATGTGTGAAAAGCTTGTTGCCAGCTAGAATTCCCGTGTTTAGACTATTCACTACTCTGACTCCAAGACCCTCTAGTGCTGCAGTTGAGTGTATGTTCCGGTAATAGCTTACACAACGTTGTAAAACAGTCTGGAAGTTTTGTGTATTTTCATTTAAATTGATAAACAGTTTCTTACAATCAACCATTTCTATCTGGATATCGTTCTTTTTTGAGGCTTCAATTAACAGTTTTTCTTCGAGACGGATTGTATCATATAGAACTGTGATTTTATCGGTCACTCCCCCCAGTCCTCTCCGACAGTTTGAGCTGGTTTTAGCTCAAATCCATCAGAAGTTTTTATCAGCTCAAAGCTAGCTCCACATTCTGCACATGTTACAATTTCGCCTTCAACAGCATCCTCAGGTATAGTAATACCAGCATCACATTCAAGACAATTAGTCATTTTCTAGATTTCCTCACTTTTTCATCATTAATTATCTTTCTTTCTATTTTGTCCTCTAGTGGAATCTCGAGAAGATCACCCATTCTAAGGTTTTTCAAACCTACAGCAATACTCTTTGCATTAGCAGTATCTTTTTTCAGGCCTAAGACAGCCATAAGATGTTCCGCACCAGTCTTACCAGCTAATTCTCCGAATACAATCCTTCGTATGTTTCCAACGTCTCTAGGTTTAATTGGTTCATATGCGGCTGGATTTTTCAAAACTGCAGCAAGATGGGTTCCAGCCTTATGCTTGAAGGCCGAGGAACCAACAATTGGTTTTGAGTCATATGGTTTTATGGTTGTATATTGTTCAATTAGTCTTGAAAGATCACTCAACATATCAAGCCTGAAATCATTTGGTGATTTGTATAAATAGGTAAGTGCTACTGCGGTCTCAGCAAGAGATGGTATTCCTGTCCTTTCTCCAATACCATCAATTGTTGTATGAATTTGATCAACGCCGGCATCACATGCAGCAAACGCATTTGCTAGTGCAAATCCAATATCATTATGAACATGCGCGTCTAGTGGAGTTTTGATTTCAGAACGAACTCTCTTAACGAAATTATACATTCCCATGGGTCTTAAAATTCCCACGGTGTCTGGAAGACTAATTCTATCCACACCTGCTTCTTCTATTGCCTTACAGACCTTGATTAGGAACTGTGGGTCAGCCCTGCTTCCGTCCTCTACAGTGAATCTAATTTTCAAACCATGTGATTTTGCATATTCAACAGTTTTTACCGCCCTATCCAATGCCTCATCTCTGGAAATTCTTAACTTGTCTTTGAGATGAATATCAGAGATTCCAAGATATGCAGCAACCCATGACGCATCACATTTTCTAGAAATATCAATGTCCTCCTTTAATGCTCTACCATGTGCTACAATGTCTGCCTTTAATCCTTGTTTGATGATCGTCTTGGTTGCGACAGCATGATCGGGAGAGATTATAGGTGATATCTCAATCTGATCTACTCCAAAGTAATCAAGCTCCCATGCAATCTGAATTCTTTGTTTAACTGTGAATGAAACACCAGGATGTTGTTCACCCTCCCTTAGTGTAGAATCTAGGATTCGTATTCTTTTAGGTTCCTTCTCAACGGAGTTGTATTCCTCTCCATAGTAATTCGGATCATTCATTGCTAAATTCGTTGGAGAAAATCATTAATATAAAGATAATCGTACTAGAATCGTCTTAATTAGGTATTTTTAGTACTGAATTAGTCGATGTCTGTAGAAATAATACGATTTTCGATTATGCTATTGTTTTAAGAATTATTACAGTGTTTGTGTCGATTACGCCAGGAATTTTTCGTAAATCGTCAATACACTTGTTGATCTCGGTAATGTTTGGAGCTCTAATAATTACACAAATATCATACTGACCGGTAATTTCGTAAACTGTCTTAACAGCATCGAGTTTTGTAAGTTTTGCAGAAACTTTTGATGTATCAATTGATGAGTCAACTGATACTAATACAATCGCGCTAGTACTGTTTGCTTCTCCAACTTGAACAGTGAATTTCTCAATAATACCATTGTCAACCATGTTCTTCACCCTTCTTCTTATCGCAGACTCGGACATCTTTAGTTTTTTACCAATCTCTACAAATGATTCCCTAGAATCTTTTTGTAAGAATTCTAAAATCTGTTCATCAATTTTGTCTCTATACATTTCTTCTAGCCTCTTCATTCGTGAGTAACTCGTCTAGTATTTTTAGTGTTTTTGTAACATCATCCTCTGATATAACTAGTGGTGGAAGAAATCTTAGGATATTCCTGCCTGAGTATAATAATAAAAGTCCATTTTTGATTCCCTCCATTAAAATATCTTTTACTTCAAATTTTAATTCAACACCAATCATTAGACCCTTACCTCTAACTTCTCGAATTATTCTATGCTTATCTTTGAGATCATCTAATCCCAATCGAAATTTTAGACCCATGTTCTTAGCATTTTCAATCAAACCATCTTGTGTTAGTGCTTGAATTGTAGCAGTCCCAGCTGCACATGATAGAGGATTTCCTCCAAATGTTGATGAGTGTTCACCCTTTTTCATTACAGATAGAATATCAGGTCTTACTAATGTGACACCCATTGGAACTCCTCCAGCAATTCCCTTCGCAACACACATTATATCTGGAACTGTCTTCCAGTGATCTGCTGCCCACATACTTCCTGTTCTACCCAATCCAGATTGAATTTCATCAAATACAAGCAGAATTTTATTTTCGTCACATAATTTTCTAACATCTTGTAAAAAGCTATCAGGTGGAACATGAATGCCACTCTCTCCTTGGATAGGTTCTAAGATTACAAATGCTGTGTCCTTATCAACAGTATTACGTAATTCATCTATATCACCGTATGATGAAAAGGAGACTTTTTCAACTAGTGGTTGAAACGATTCTCTGTATTTTGGATTAAATGTTAGAGATAAAGCTCCCATTGATTTTCCATGATAAGAGCCCTTCATTGCAACCATTCCCTTTTTTCCTGAGAACTTCCTTGCAAATTTTATCGCAGCTTCTACAGATTCAGCCCCACTGTTGTTTAGATGAACTTGCGAAAGGCCTTTTGGAGCAATCTTAATCAAATTTTCTAAAAATTTTTCCCTTGTTTTGTTGTAAAACGAACTGTGAACCGTCAATATACTGCCTATTTGTGCTTTGATTGCATTGACAACACGCTCATTTCTATGCCCAACAAGCGCAACTCCGTATCCACCCATACAATCAATGTACTCTTTACTGTTCACGTCCCAAACATGCGAACCATCTCCTTTTTCAATGGTAACAGGAAATCTCTGGTAAAGATTTCCTAAGTATTGATCCTCAGTCATTTTTTATTACCGTACAATGATTGTATGCAATTGCAGATGATATGGGGTTTTCTCTTTGCCCATTAGCAATTAACGCTTCTTCTACGCCCATCTCAAGTGCCTCAGTTGCAGCCAGTATCTTTTTTTCCATACCAAATCCAATTTGTGGTAAGATTTCCTTTGCTTTTGCTAGCGTTAGTGTGTCAACCAATTTTTCATCTATTAGTAATCCATCAACGTTAGTCAGAAATAAAACCTTGTCAGCTTTTGTTTGCCCTGCAATATTAGCAGCTGCTCTATCACCATCTACATTGAGTAAATCAAATTCCTCACTAACTGCTATTGGTGAGATGACTGGTGTGTAACCTTGATCAAGAATAGATTTTATCAAAGACACATTAATTTGCGTTATTTTGCCTGTATAACCTCCATCAATTACCTGTTTTCTATTTTTTTCATTCATAATTATGAGTTTTTTCTTTCTGTCAGCTTGAATTAGTTTTCCATCTATTCCAGATAAACCAACCGCATTAATTCCATTTTTTTGTAACATCTTTACAATTGTCTTATTGACTCTTCCAGACATTACCATCGTAAAAATTTCTGCAGTTTCCAAGTCTGTGTACCTACTCTTTACACCGCTAGGAGAAACAACGAACTTTGGCTCCTTACCTAATTGTTTTGTTACTTTGGTAACTTCCTTTCCTCCACCATGAACCAGGATAACTCCTTCTTGCTCTACTATTTTTTTTATGTCTGCTATGACAGATGGGTGTAGATCATCAACTACACTACCACCAATCTTGATTGTAATCATTTGTTATACTGGTGTTAGTGGGGAATACATAATTCCTTGCTTCTCATCAAAGCCTGACATCACATTCATGTTCTGAATAGCAGATCCTGCTGCACCTTTCATCAAATTATCAGACGCAGAAAGTGCAATCAATCTATTATTATCATCGTCAATATCAAATCCGATGTCACAAAAGTTTGAACCGACTACAAACTTTGGATCAGGAAACTTATACAAGCCTTTTTTATCGCGAATAAGTCGGATGAATGTTTCCTCGCCAAATTCAGCTCTATAAATTTTCCAAAGCTCTTTTTCATCAATCTTCTTTTTCATGAATGTGTGATTCGTGCAAAGAATTCCGCGAACTATATCTACTGCATGAGGACTCATTGAAACCTTGATTTTTTTTCCAGCAACTTCACTAAGCTCTTGTTCGATTTCACCTGTATGACGGTGTCTTGCAGGTTTGTAAGGTCGAATTACTCCAGCTCTCATTGCATGTTGCGTACCAGATGTGCCTCCAGCACCAGCTCCGGACGAACCAATTTTTGAATCAACAACTATGTGTTCCGTGTCAATAAGATCATTTTTGATCAGTGGGTATAACGCAAGCGTAGATGTTACTGCCATACACCCAGGGCAGGAAACCAATTGTGCATTTTTGATTTTGTCCCTATGAAGTTCTGGAACACCAAATACTGATTTTGACAAGTAATCAGGATGTGGGTGTTCCCAACCATACCATTTTGTATAGTCTTCAGGATTATGCAATCTATAATCTGCACTAAGATCAATAATTTTCATTCCACGATCGTAAAGTGTTTTTACAATCTCGGTTGCTGTTCCGTGTGGCACTGCAGTGAAAACTAAATCACACTTGTCTGACATTTTATCATAATCAAGTTCTGAAAATGTTAGTTCGGTGAAACTCTTTAGGCTAGGATGTATTCTATGCAGATATTCTCCAACATGCTTAGTCGATGTAACCATCGAAACTTCAGCTTCAGGGTGACTTAACAGTAGACGGACTACTTCTCCGCCGACATATCCAGATGCACCTACTATTCCGACTTTCATTATAACACTCTTCGCATTTAGTATAATTTATGTTATTAATCGTTTACTTTCTGATTGAGTTAAGTGCATACTCGATCATTTCTTTTGGGATGTTTATGTCTGTAACCTTGACTAAACCCTTAAACTCAACAGTGTTATTCACTTCGTGAACAACTAGTCCTTTTTCTTTATCTTCCATCAAGTCAACCCCCAGAATTCCTCCACCAACAGCATTCGAGGATTTTGCGCACAAGTCTTCTATCTCGTTTGTTATATCACAAATTTCAGGTTCTGCACCAAGTGCAATGTTTGTTTTGAAATCACCTGAAGATTTTCTATACATTGCTGTAACTGCTTTGTCCCCAATTGTAATCACTCTAATATCTCTTGGAGGACGGTCAACCATCTCTTGAAGATAGAAAATTCTATCTAAAGGACCATCTGTAATTTCCTTTTGTTCAATGATTGCATCTGCTGTATCTTTGTCCTTAAGTGGCATAACGCCTCTTCCCCAGCTACCAATAATTGGTTTTATTATCATTGGATAGCCAACTTTCTCAAGATTTTCTCGTGCTCCATCAGCAGAGAAAGAGAAGTATGTCCTTGGAGTTGGAATGTTATTCTTTTTTAACAACATTGACGTTAATAGTTTGTTACCACAAATTGTAGAAACATCAAACTTGTTGATTACCGGAATGTCTAAAAATTCTAGACAGGCAGTAAAATATAATCCTCTATAGTAACTAACACAGCGCTCTAATACCATATTTCCAAAGTCAAAATCCTGCGTTTGACTAGACGTATTGATTTGTGTTGTTTTTGCATCAATAAGTGCGGTTTCATGTCCAAGTTCTGTTGCCTCTTTTTGAAGCATTTTTTCCTCTGTTCTTAGCCGGTCAAACACAATAGAAATTTTTGACAATTATTCTCCCCAATCTTCGCCTACTGTCTCCGCTTCCTTGATTTCAATTGTAGGACCATCTTTTTTAGAAATTTCATAGTCGGCTCCGCAATCGCCACAGGAAACAATCTCTCCAACAGCAGCATCATTAGGGATACTAAGATCCGCGTCACATTCTGGGCATTTCATAATTTTTTTCACTTTTTCTTTTGTAATTTATTAGCTTCTGTTGACTGCATTCCCCATAATTCTATAAAGCCTTTAGCCAACTTTTGATCAAATTTTGATTCTTTTCCATACGTTGCAATTTTATGATTATACAATGAATATTTTGATTCACGACCAACTACCCTGAGACTTCCTTTGAATAGTTTCAATTTTACAGTTCCAGATACTCGTTTTTGTGTTTGCTCTATGAACATATCAAGATCATTTTTTAATGGATCCTCCCAGAGACCAGAATACGTTAACCAAGACCATTCATCATCTACTAGTGATTTGAATTTTGTTTCATGCTTAGTATGAACCATCTTTTCCAAATCTGAGTGCGCCTCGATTAAACAAGATGCAGCGGGAGTTTCATATACCTCACGTGATTTTATACCAATAACACGGTCTTCAATATGATCAATAATACCAACACCACATGAACCAGCTTTTTTGTTGATATACTCTATTAATTTTATGGGATTCATAGATTTACCATCCACTGCTACAGGGATTCCTTTTTCAAACTTGATCTTTAAATACACAGGTTTATTCGGCAGGTTTTTTGTTTTTACCCAAATAAAGGCATCATTCGGTGGTTCATTGTTAGGGTTTTCCAAAACACCACCCTCAATTGCACGCCCCCATAGGTTTTGATCAATACTAAATTTTTTTGCAACGTTTTCAATCTTAATACCATGTTTTTTTGCAAATTTCAATTCCTCAGTCCTATCCAAATTAAGATCCCTTATTGGCGCAATTATTGGGAGATTAGAACCTGCATGCATAGTTAGGTCAAATCTTACTTGATCATTGCCCTTGCCTGAACATCCATGTGCAAGTGCAGTCACTTTTTCTTTTTTTGCAATTTGTAAAACTTTATGAGCTATTAATGGACGTGCAAGCGCAGTAGCTAAACAGTATTTTTTTTGGTATAGCGCATTTGCTTTGATTGCTGGAAAAATATAATCAACGACAAATTCCTTCTTAGCGTCAACATTGTAATGTTTTTTCACACCAAGTTTTTTAGCCTTAGCAGAGATTTTTTTGTAGTCATCATTCTGTCCAACATCAACTGTAACTGTTACAACATCCATGTTGTGTTTTTCCTGAAGATACTTTACCACTACAGATGTATCAAGTCCTCCTGAGAAAGCAAGTATTGCTTTTTGTTTCATAAGGCAAATGAGTTACTTGTTTTGCATTTATCTCTTTGTTCTGAATATTTTCAATTATTTTGTAATAGCTGAAGCTAAAATCCGATCACTATTTAACCCTGATTTATAACGCTGTTTTATGAAAATCATAGTCGTAGCATTAAGCGTGAGTATAATGATCATAGCTGTTACTGCAATCGTTGCATTTACTGGTAATTATTCTGAAACCAATCAAGACAAACTAAGAGTAGCTTTTTTTCCTAGTATAGGACATGCGGTACCTATTGTTGGATTGGAAAATGGAATTTTTCAGAAGGAAATTGGTAACCAAATTGAAATAGAGACAAAGATATTTGACAGTGGCCCACAGGTTATCGAGTCAATTTTTGCAAGTTCAATTGATATTGCTTACGTCGGACCTGGACCGATCATCAATGGTTTTTTGAAGTCAGATGGAAATGACATTAAAATTTTATCTGGTGCTGCTAGCGGTGGCGCAAGTTTTATTGTACAGCCAAACTCCGGATTAGATTCAATTCAGAACTTTAATGGAAAGCGTATTGCATCTCCACAAATTAGCAATAGTCAAGATATATCTCTGCGATATTATCTGGAATCAAACGGTCTAAAACCTGTTGAAAAGGGTGGAACAGTATTCGTACTAAATATTTCCAATCCTGATATCTACACATTGTTTGCGAAAGGAGACATCGATGGAGCTTGGGTGTCTGAACCATGGGCAACATTACTGGTGGAAGAAAGTGGTGGTGTTAGATTATTCAATGAAGAAAAATTATGGCCCAATGAGCAGTTTGCATCCGTATTACTCATAGCTAGGACAAACTATCTTGAAAATAATCCTGAGATCATTCAAAATTGGGTAAACTCACATGAGAAAACTGTTTCATGGATTAATTCGAATCCAGATAAATCAAAAATAATCTTTAGTAATTTTTTGAAAAAATACATGGGAAAATCATTACCATCAGAAATAATTGATGAATCTTTTTCAAATTTAGAAATTACAACAGATCCAATTAAAAATTCAGTATTAACCTTTGCAGAACGTGCAGATTCATTAGGATATCTTGGGAGAACTGGTTACAATTTAGATGGGATTTTTTATCAACCTGATTTAAATCCGAACATAATGGTGGAATAGCTAAATGGGTAAACTAGAATCTAGAAATATTGAAAAATATTTCAAACATGATGGAAAACCATTAAAGACGTTAGATGTAATTAATCTAAATGTAGAGGATGGAGAATTTGTATGCATTGTTGGTCCATCAGGATGTGGGAAATCTACTTTCCTAAGAATTATTGCTGGACTGGAACAACCAAGTAACGGTCAAATTTTTCTTGACGGTCAACCACTAACTGGTACTGGACCGGATAGAATAATGGTGTTTCAGGAAGGTGCATTATTTCCTTGGTTGAATGTTCAAGATAACGTAGAATATGGGCTGAAGATAGCTGGAATACCAAAAGAAGAACGAAACGAAATTTCTAACAGATATTTGGATATGATGCAACTAAGACAATTTGCTACTTCTTTTACTCACCAGCTTTCAACAGGAATGAAACAACGTGTTGCCATAGCCAGAGCTTTGGTAATGGAGCCTGATGTTTTGTTGATGGATGAGCCTTTTGCAGCACTTGATCCTCAGACTAGAGACCTTTTACTCGTGGAACTACAATTAATTTGGCAGAAGACAAAGAAAACCATTGTTTTCGTCACTCATAATGTTTCGGAGGCTGTTATGTTAGGTACGCGTGTTTTGGTATTTTCCCACAGACCAGCTAAAATTAAGAAAGAAGTGAAGATTGATTACAAACATCCTAGAGTGGCAGAAGACGAAAATCTTTTGCCGTATCAGCAAAAGATTTTGGCAGAATTAAGACCTGGTCAAAAGGTGGATTGAAAAGATGAAACCAAGTACACTTGCGAAAAAAATTGGCTTTTACGCAATGATAATCATAGTATGGCAAGGTATTGACAGTGCAAACATTTGGCCTGATAATATTTTCCCATCACCGATAGATGTTGTAGAAGACCTGGCGTACGGAGTTTCTGATGGAAGTCTGTTTTATGGAATTGGAACAAGTATGTTAAGATTGATTGTTGGCTTAGCAATAGCAATTGCTGGCGGCATGGTGCTTGGAATCTTTATGGCAAGAGTTGAAACTGTCAATCAAACTATCGGTTCATTAGTTCTTGGACTACAATCAATCCCATCCATAGCTTGGGTACCACTTGCAATTCTGTGGTTTGGCTTAACTGACTCTGGTATTATTTTTGTGACAGCCATCGGTGCAATATTTGCTGTAACGATCAATACTTACACTGGCGTGAAGAATATCACTCCCTCTTACATTGAGGCGGCAAGAAACATGGGCGCAAAAGGAAGCCAGCTTATTACTAGCATATTAATTCCTGCCGCATTCCCCTACATGATATCTGGATTCAAGCAGGGCTGGGCATTTGCATGGAGAGGTGTTATTGGTGCTGAGCTTCTATTCTCATTCTTGGGTCTTGGCTTTCTTCTTAACGTGGGTCGCCAACTTAATGATATATCCCAAGTAATAGCAATAATGATAGTGATCATGGGAATTGGCATACTAGTTGATGGAGTGGTCTTTAAGAGAATTGAAAACAAAGTTATGACTAGATGGGGATTACGCTAACTTCCATAAACACATCAACTAATTTTGTGTATAACAATTTGAAATTATTCTATAAAATGAAATATTCTGCATCTGGATGATGTATAACTATTGCAGCGGTTGACTGTTCCGGAGTTATTTGTCCAGCTTCGGTAAGACCAATTCCTAGTTTTTCAACATTCAATAATTTCCATACTAGGTGATGTTGACTAATATCAGGGCAACTTGGATATCCCCAGCTATATCTGAGACCACCACTATCTTTCAAATTCAACTCATTCTTAATTCTCAAGTTTACCCACTCAGCCATCGCTTCAGCAGTTGCAACTGCAATACCATGAAGATAATATGCGTCAGTATACTTGTCCTCACTGTTCCATTGCTCAATAGTTTCTGCCACCTTGTTTCCTACAGTTACTACTTGAAATGCAACTACATCATCATCTCCAAAATAATCTGATAAGCAAAGATGTTTGTTTTTAGATGATCGTGGAAAATTAAAACTTATTTTTTCACCATCTGAATTTTTTACTAACAAGTTGTTACCATCGCTACTGCATTTGAAATATCCATATGCTACATTTGGCTCAAACAGATTATTTTCTATAACTCTCTGCTTCCATTCTTCAAGTAATTTTTCTGGATCATCTATTGATTCTACATTTGATTTTCCCTTAATACCCCATGATAATTTAAACAATGTCTGTTTATCCAAATGTTTCCATATTTCAGCAAGATCAATTTCTTCTGGTTTAATGACTATTGTTTGATTTATTGTCGGTGGAACTGGAGGATTTACTGATTTAATTTCACTGCGTGGCAGTTTTTCCATTTGATCTTTATCATCAATTACTCTTTCTTCCCATTTTTCTATCCTATTTTTCCATTCTTCAACAAATTCCTTACGTTGATCTGAAACAAGTTTATCCATCGTTTTTAGACCCTCAAACATTGTGTTACAGTAGAATACACCTGGTTTGTAAATACCGCCATCCTTTGCAATTCGGTTTATGTAATTGGTATTAATTGCCGCACCACCACAAAGTATAGGGATATTTGTATTATTTTTCCTTGAATGCTCAACAAAATACTGCATTTGTTTTGAAGTTGAAACTAACAGTGCAGATAGTCCTATTGCATCTGGCTTTACCTCATTAATTTTTTCAACAAATTTCTGTAGTGGGACTTGCTTGCCAAGGTCATAAACTTCATAACCATTATTTACAAATATTGTCTTTACGAGATTTTTTCCTATATCATGTACGTCACCATAAACAGTACCAAGAACAAGCTTACCTTTACTCGTGCCTTCTTCTCTAACAAGATATTTTTCAAGCTCTTTTACCGCAGCCTTCATACATTCGGCTGATTTCAGGACAAAAGGTAAAATTAATTCACCAGCACCAAATTTATCTCCTACCTCCTTCATTGCAGGAAGTAGATCCTGATTCAGCGTTTGTATTGCACCATTATGTGTAATCTCTTTTTCTGCATTAAGAGATAATTTTCCATTATTATCTACTACATCGATTGAAATTTTTTCTGCTATTGCAGAAACCACATCGTTTTCAATTCCTTCCTTCAATCTACTCACTATTCTAAAATTTGCTTTTTTACCGGCTGTCCATGATGGGTCAATAGCAGTTTTCTTTTCTGATTTTGTAGTATCCGAACCAATTTTTTCAAAATATGTGATTAATTCTGATAACGCATTTGGATTTTTGTTGAAGATTAAATTTTCAACAAGTCTCTTTTCATTTTCATCTATGTCTGTGTATGGTTTTATCTCTTTTACATTAACAATTGCACTATCTAATCCAGCCTTGACAGCATGGTATAGAAAAACTGAATTCAACACTTTTCTTGTTTGTGGAGTTAAACCAAAACTAATGTTACTTAGACCAAGAGTTGTAAATGAATTTGGAAAGCGTTCCTTTACAAGTCTAATTCCATCTAATGTATTCTTTCCCGCATTTAGAAATTCTTCCTCACCAGTAGCAAGTGTAAATGTTAAAACATCAAAGATGAATTGTTCTATCTTCAATCCATATTTTTTTCCTGATTCATAAAGAAGTTCTGCAGTTTCTAATTTTTGTTCTGGTGTTTTTGCCATTCCATTGGGTCCGATACATAGCGCAATTGCAGGTATACCATATTTTGCCATTATAGGAGCAAGTAACTTGAATTTATTACCATCACCTTCAAGATTTATTGAATTAATTATTGGCTTACCTGGGATTTGCTCAATCGTCTTTTCAATCACATCAGGATCTGTTGAATCAATTACTAGTGGTGTGTCAATCTCCAAACTAAGATGTTTTACAAGTTTTAACATGAATTCTTTCTCATCAGATCGCTCAGTTGTTGCCACACACACGTCAAGACAATGTGCACCATCTTCAACCTGGTTTCTTGCAAGTTCAATCAGTCCATCAAAATCATCATTTAGAACTAATTGTTTTGCTTTCTTCGAACCTTGTGTATTGATTCTTTCCCCAATCAAAAGTGGTCCAACCTCTTGTTTTAGATCAACAGTTTTTAATGCAGAACTAACTCTCTGTTTTACCATAAATTACAATTAATTTATTTTTTCTAAATACTTAACTCATCATTCTTTCTTTTTTTCGTCAATTACTTTTCGTAAAGCAGTAATGTGTGATGGTCCAGTTCCGCAACAACCACCTATTATCCTTATTTGTGGGTATTCATCTAAAAATGAATTTAATACATTTGCCATATTTTCTGGTGTCATTTTGTATACTGCCTGACCATTCTGATTTTCAGGCATACCTGCATTTGGTACTACCAAAAGTTGTTTATGTTTTTGATCATTTAACCATCTAATACTAGACTCCATCTCATTCGGACCAGTTGAACAATTTAACCCAAATATGTCAATTCCCATGTCACATACCGTGGTGTAAGCTGATTGAACATTTGTTCCAAGTAACATCTTACCATATTGATCAAGAGTTGTATTTGCAATTATTGGAATTTTCTTGCCAGTTTTTTTAATTGTATTGTGTGATGCCTCAATTGCTAATTTAACTTCTAATATGTCCTGACTTGTTTCAATTACTAGTGCATCAACACCTCCAAGAATTAATCCCTCAGACTGAAGTTCAAAAGCATTACGTATTTCAGCAAGTGGTTTTTGTCCAAGATCTGGATCATTAGAGCTCGGTAAAAATCCAGTTGGACCCATTGAACCAACAGTAAATCTTTGCTTATCAGAAAATTCTTTACATATACCTACAGCAATCTCAGCATTTTTTTGATTTAATTCTACTGTCTTATCACCGAAACCATATTCATCTAATTTAATTTTGTTTGAACCAAAAGTATTTGTTTCTATACAGTCAGCACCTGCTTCCAAATAACTTCGATGTATTTTTTTTATCCATTCAGGTTTAGAAAACGAAAGACCATCATTGAATCCATCCTTTCCATCAGGAAAATCTTCTGGTTTTGGGTCAAGTTTTTGAATTTCAGTTCCCATAGCACCATCAAATAACAAAATTCTTTTTTCAAGTGCTTCTAACAGTGATTCAGTCAAGTTACCATTTTGGATAAATATGTTTGAGCCGCTTTAAAATCATTTGGTGAGCTTATTAGAACATCACCAGATAATTCATGTATTTCATTAGCAAATTCAATAAAATTATCTTTATAATTTGACCAATCGATTTTAAGAAATTCAGCAGATTTTGAATTTTTTTCTGAAGGTAAAAGTAAGCAAGGAATAATTCTAAAGCCTTTTGGTCTTAGAAAATCGGTTATTCTTTGTACCATTATACTAGAACTAATAACCTGCGTAAAAAATCCTTTTGGTTTAGCATTGATTTTTTTTTGAATTTTTGTGAAGTTAGGTTTAGATGGAATTGAAAGAAACAATTCAAGTTTTTCATTTAATCCTTTATCATTTAAAGTTGTTATGACTTGACTTGAAACTAAATTTGTTTTATCCTCACTTGTATTTGATTTATCACCCATCAATATCAGCACACCGTCAACTATACCAACTGATTCTCTCACAATTTCTTCAATAGAGTTTAATTCTTTATCTCTAACTCTTAAGCTACAAGTAAGTTTAATTTTTTGATTAGTTTCTCTAATTTTTTTTGCTATGTTTAAGGGAGAAATTCTTGGAACACCTAATACTGAATCAGTAAGATGTATACCGTCACATATAGAACTAATCGATTCAATTCGCTCAAAAAGTCTATTCACTATATTTTGGTCAGCAGAAATTCTGGGAGGATTGATCTCATACATTATTGCCATGGGTGATTTTTGCCTGAGCTTGATTAAAACCTTTGAGCGATAAATCCATAACACACAATACTTTTTACATTATATGGATATTGAACAAATTCGTTCTGTATTAACAAATAAAATCAATCCGAAGCCACTTTCTGAATCAGATGAAAATGAGCTTGCGTCAGTTTTGATTGTTATTTATGGAAAAGAACCCATAATTCTCATGACAGAGAAAGCAAAAACCTTGAAGGTACATGCAGGTGAGATATCATTTCCAGGTGGTAAATGGTGTGAAAAAGATGAAGATTTACTGGAAACTGCAATTCGTGAAACAGAAGAGGAATTAGATCTACAAATATCAAGAAAGCAGATCATAGGCCAGTTGGATCCTGTAGTTACACTGAATTCAAAATATATTATTACACCATTTGTAGCTCTTTTAGATGGAATTCATTCTCTAAAACCTAATTCTGAGGTTAATTCAGTTCTGCATATACCACTTGAACCATTTTTGACTACTATGGCTGGGGATATGCATCCGGAACATCGTTCGATCAAAGAAATGTACACATTTACTTTTGAAAAATATCAAATCTGGGGTGCATCAGCAAGAATGTTGAGGCAGATATTCATATCTCTCTCCAAAAAAATTTAATCAGACCAAACCAAAATATTTGAGTTTAATTTAAAAAGAGCTTTTTTTGTATGAGGCATAATGGCTGCACGCAAACATTCAGGAAGGAAAATAAGATTATTAAAAAAACAAAGACAAACATCTCCAGTTCCTGCATGGGTAATTCTGAAAACAAAAAGAGTTGTTAGAACTAATCCTAAACGAAGGGCATGGAGACAAACTGATGTCGAGGTAGGATGATTGTCTCAAGAATCTGAACGAGTTTATACCATAAATTTAGGAAAGGTATTACTTTCACCTGATAATCAACGTGCAAAAAGAGCAATTAACATGATCAAAGAGTTTACTAGACATCATATGAAGACTGAAGAGGTCAAAATTGAAGAAGCTGTAAGCCACTTGATTTGGGCTCATGGTATAAAACATCCTCCTAGAAAAATTAGAGTTAGAATGGCAAAAACTGATGAAGGTTATATTCTAATATCAAAGTTTGAGGGTGAGGATGAGCAAATAGAAAAGAAAGAAGAAAAATTAGATACAGAACCAGCAGCTAAACCAGAACCAGCAGCTAAACCAGAACCAGCAGCTAAACCAGAACCAGCAGCTAAACCAGAACCAGCAGCTAAACCAGAACCAGCAGCTAAACCAATTACAAAGTCATCTAACACGCCTAATTCTTCCAAAGATGGAGGCGTGAAAAGTAAGCCTAAACAAAAATCTAAAAATTAATTATTTTATTCTAATTGTTTTAAATCGAGTTCACAGTTTATACTACATTCTGGTTCATCCCAGTCAATTGTATTTTCTGATGAGATTATTCCAAGTGGATCATATTTGTCAAACCTTGTTTCGCCTTGAATTGAACTTAACATTACAACTTTGGATTCATTAGATGACATATCTACGTGTATGCTGTTTTCATCGAATGTTCCACCAGTTATATTAGAAATTGTATTTAATACTCCAACAGGAATGTTTTGGTTACCATATACATACAGCATGGTTCTCTTGATGCTGTTTGGTGGTGCATCTTCATATAACATTCTCAATGAATCCTTAAGGGAAATTTGAATATCATCTGCAGTCTTACTTGTTGATAAAATATTTGTAGATTCAGATATTTCAGAAGATTTGAGCGAAACTACCATACACTCAATTGTTTTATTGGAAATTTCATAACATTGCTTTTGAGTCAGATCTGGATTACTGTCAAGAAGTGCATCATTGTCAAGAACAATAGTACATTGAGAATCTTGCCTAATTCTTTTCAATGCAATACCAGATTGAAATATTCTTTCTTTTTCAAATTTGAATGGCATGATGGCAAAAGATAGAACATTTTTCTGTTCCTGTTTACAAATTCTAGAAATCACAGGTGCAATACCTGAACCTGCCTTTCCCGCCAGGTTTGACATTAAAATAATTGTTGTATAATTTGAGATTTTTTCTTTAATTTCCTTTGAAGTTTCTAATGCAGAACCCCTAATTAGATGAGTTGATGGGTTAACAACAGATTTGGTTGAAATTTTTATCGAATTTTTAGTAGTAAGATCTTTCTGATCATGACTAATTAAAAGGCAGTCTGAATTTAGAGATTTTTTTGCATTTTCAGCGAGTTTAGCACCAACCCCTCCAAGTCCTATTAGCAATATGGGCTCAGTTAATTGAAACGTCATCTAAATTACTGTTACAAATTCTGGTAAATAACGGTTAACTAAGTTTTGATCAAAACATCGATCAAAATTTTTTAACTTGCGATCTCGCCAACTAGGCTATGATTAGTAGCACCGGTTACTTTCACCATATATGATCGTCCAATCTCAATCCCATTATTCACAAATATTGGTTTATATGCAAAATTTCTTCCTTTGATTTGGCCATCCAAATTTTCATCAAATAAAACCTTGCCCTTCCAGCCAATCCATTTTTTATTGTTTTCAAGCGATATTTCATTTATCAACTCAGTTGTCCTTTTACTTCTTCGCTTAATTTCAGCTGCATTAATTTGATTCATTTTAGCTGCATCTGTACCAGGTCTTTTACTATATCGTGAAAGATTTACAATGTCAGGTTTAGTTTCTTTCAAAAGCTCGATAGTTTCTTCAAAGTCTTCATATGTCTCTGTTGGATATCCCACAATGATATCTGTCGAGATCGTAAATGAACCAAATTTTGTTCTAAATTTTCTTACAACGTCGATGAATGTTTGAACTGTATGCCCACGCTTCATGCTATTGAGAACATCATTGCTTCCACTTTGAACTGGAACATGTAAAAAGCGAAATACTTTATCACTCTCAAATGATTTGAGGAGATTACCCCTTATTCTCGGCATAAACATCGGGTTCAACATACCA
>Ga0257111_1000227_pt1 | contig 22857 bp, 23 predicted proteins | sample LP_taG_6_FD_191567 | JGI IMG/M metagenome (GOLD analysis project Ga0257111, IMG submission 191567) | Marine microbial communities from Northeast Subartic Pacific Ocean, Canada - LP_J_2015_P26_500m | ecosystem: Environmental > Aquatic > Marine > Oceanic | place: Canada: Northeast Subartic Pacific...
AAATGCAGATCCCGCAAGAGGGGCAGCTATTTTCCCCCCACTACCACCATTCTCAATTAACATTACTATTGAAACCATTTTCTTTCCTTTTACAGCGTAACCAACAAACCATGCATGGTCATCACCATGCGGATTTTGAGCAGTACCTGTTTTACCATAAACTTTAAGACCTCTCATTTGTGGGTTCGCAGCCCTCCCTGTCCCTTTTGCACTATTTACTGCATTAAATAAATAATTTTGAACATTCACCCAAGTTTGATCTTTAAGATTTATTTGAATAACAGGTTCTGGGGTCTTATTTAAATTAAAATGTGGAACAAAAGTATTTCCATTAGTAGCTATCTTATTAATATATACGGATAACTGAATAGGGGTAACTAATAAATCCCCTTGACCTAAAGCCATATTTAATAGATGCCCTCGAGACCACCCTCTGCTGGTATATCGTTTATTCATATAATCTCTAGTTGGAAGCAATCCGGCTAATTCAGTTGGTAAGTCAATCCCAGTTTTAATGCCAAAACCAAAATTTCGACATAGGTTAATAAATCTATTCATCGATATTCGTTGTACTGCTTGATAAAAGAAAATATTACATGACTGAGTTATTGCTTGATCTAAATTTACTTTCCCATGACCACTTACCTTCCAACACTTAAATAACCTATCTCCATATTGATATATTCCAGAGCATTCAATAATCTCATCACCTTCAATCATTAATCCCTCTAATAATGCAATTGCAGTAATCATTTTAAATGTGGACCCTGGTGGATATAGACCATTAGTTATTCTATTTAACAATGGTTTTCTTGGATCATTTACCAAATTACGCCATTCATGCAAACTTGTATTTCCTGTAAAAATTTCTGGAGAAAAGTCAGGTGAGCTAACAAAAGATAATATCTCTCCAGATGATGGATCTGTAATAAGGACTACCCCTTTATATTTAGACATTAATTTTTCCATTGCCTTTTGTAATCCAAGATCTATCGTTGTAAATAAATCTTTACCAGGAAAAGGTTTTATATTAGCGATTTCTTTTACTAAGCCTACTTCTCTTCCAAAAGCATCTACTTGAGAATATGAAACGCCTTTTGCTCCTTTGAGTAAATATTCATATTGCTTTTCAATACCTTGCCATCCAATTAAGTCACCTACATCGTATTGGAAATCACTATTAATATTATTCAAAAGTGATCTATCAATCTCTTTTACATATCCTAAAACATGACTCATGCCAACTTTAGATGGGAAGGATCTTTCAGCAAGCTGACTATAATTAATTCCCACTAGCTCATTCTTATGTTCTTCAATGCAACTTAATTCATCAAATGATAAGTCTTTTGTTATTCTTGATGGTATAAATCTTCCTCTATAATAACGTTTAAAATTTCTTTTTAATAACGAAGTATCTTTACCCGTACAACTACTTATGATAGAAAAATTATTTTTATTAACCTCATTTGGCAAAGCTGTTAAAATATAAGTAGGGAAATTGTCTACTAGAATATGACCGTTTCGATCTAGGATCATACCTCTTGGAGCAGAAACAGGTACTGCTCGAATACTATTAATATCAGCTCTTTTTTTATATTGTTTATATTCAAATAATTGTATTTGAGCAAAACGAATTAATAAAACAATAAAAATAAAAGAAATTAAAAAGTAAGCAGTAAACAGCCTTGATCTGGGAACAAGATTCTTTGATTTAAGCATTCTGCGCTTCTTTAATTGGAAAGAAATATTGAAATACTAAAAGGAAAAATAAAGTATACATGAATGAAACAAACCACCTAAAAATAAATTGTATCTTATCTATTTCAAATAATAATTGATATTTGATATAAGTAAATACTAAAAAATGGAATGCGATTACGATTATCCACATAGAATGAAAAACAAAAGGTGATAAACGATTATATTTATTTTGTAGATATCCAGCAAGAAACCCTGTTAAAGAGTACGCAAGTGGGCTGATTCCAAAATATGAGACCATAGGCGTAGAATCAACTAATAAACCTATACAAAAACCAGCTATAACTCCATAATAGGGACCAAAATAAAGGCCAAAATATAAAATATAAATAACTATAAAATCTGGTTGATAATATCTAATCGTGAGTATATCAGAAAGAAGATATTGAAAAATAAATATTAATACTAGAAGAGACCATGTTTTAGCATCTTTCATAATTTATTAATCCACTATAACAAATAAATTCATAATGGATCCAATATTTTCATTAATTTTAACAATAACAGATTTCTGAAATCTGCCTCTCTCATCTGTAATTTTTATTACCTCTCCAACAGGTAGATCATTTGGAAAAATGTCGCTAAACCCGGACGTTACGATCTGATTACCAACTTCTACATTTGAGTTTTTTTGTACCTCTTTTATCAAATATAGATCTTTATCTAGCCATCGCAATATCCCTGTTGAACCTGATGGTTTAATTCGAACGCTTAAACGAAATGTGACATCATTTATTAATTGAACAATTGATTCATTTTCACCAATAATTACAGTTTTACCAATTACTCCATTAGGTGTTATAATTGGATCGTTAACAGAAACTCCAGATTCACTTCCAATGTCAATTGTTAATGACGATGATAAATGCGGTGAAGCTCCCATATTAATCACACGAGCAGGGTATATATTTAGCTCACTTTCACGTTTAAAATTTAGCAATTTTTTAAATCGACTATTTTCAGCCAACAAATGTTTCATTGATTCTAATTGAAAAGAAAGCTGAAGGTTCTTCTCTCTTAATAACGAAGCCTCTTCCTCTATTAATGCCATTGTTCGGACCCAAGTAATAGGAGAATATATATAAGTAAAAAAACGGTTTGCTTTACTTCTTAATAATCTAAGATTATCTGAGTCACCATTAGTAAGCATCAATAAAGATAATATGATACTAAAAATTAGTGCAAAAATATCCTTATGTTTTATAAGTATGAGGTAAAATGTCCTCATAGGAAAAGGTGCTAGATTAAGACCGCTTCGTATTTTTTTATATCTTCTAAAACCATACCAGTTCCTCTAACGACAGAAAGAAGCGGGTCTTCTGCAAGATTGACTGGAACATTAGTACGTTCTCTAATAATTTGATCCATACCTTTTAGTTTACTTCCACCACCAGTCATAATTATACCTCTATCGAGAATATCAGCTGATAATTCAGGCGGGGTGCGTTCTAGAGCTTTTTTCACAGCTTCAACAATCATACTAACTGGATCTTTTAAAGCCTGCCTTACTTCATCAGAAGTAACTTCAATAGTTTTGGGTATTCCCGAAACAAGATCTCTACCTTTAACTGATATAGTTTCACTCTTAATTCTCATTGCTGAACCAACGGATATTTTTATAGCCTCACCTGTTGAAATACCTATATCAAGTTTATGTTCATTTCTAAACCATTGGACTAAAGCCTCATCCATTTCATCGCCAGCAACACGTATCGTTTCTTTTGTTACTACACCAGAAAGTGCTATAACTGCTATTTCAGTTGTTCCACCGCCAATATCAACTATTATATTTCCTACTGGCTGTGAAATATCTAAACCTATTCCAATAGCTGCTGCAACAGGTTCTTCAATAAGGAATACTTCCCTCGCATTTGCTCGTAAACCAGAATCTTTTACTGCTCTTCTTTCAACTTCAGTTACTCCTGAAGGTACGCATATAACCATCCTCATTCTTGCTAAAGGACTAATATTAATCTTTTTAATAAATCCTAAAAGCATACCATCCGTCATATCAAAGTCAGCTATTACGCCATCTCGCAGGGGTCGAATAGTTTCTATATCTCTATGAGTACGACCAAGCATTGCTTTTGCTTTATTGCCAACAGCAATAATATTCCCATCGTTAACAGATCGAGCTACAATAGATGGTTCATTAACCAGGATACCTTTTCCCTTCATCCACAATAAAGTATTTGCAGTACCTAGGTCAATTGCTATATCGCCAGATAGCCAGTTTAAAGGGTTAGTAATATTTGATAAAAAACTCATACCGTTTATGAATTAAGAAATACCTCGAATTTCTTAGGATATAAATTAACAATTCGATTAGCAATATGCTTCATTTATTCAATTTATATTATTTTAATCTATTAATTCAATATAGCTCTGATCGCCTAGAAGAAACCTTGCCTGATTATTTTTATTATTAAAACTAATAATTTTAACGTGTTTCCCTAATAAAGAAGAACTGATATTTCTATCCACACGATCTATTAAACATCCTTCCATTATAATAGAATATTCAACTTTACTGCTTGTAATTTTACAATTCTTCCCTATAGCAGAATAGGGGCCGATAAATGAATCCTTTATAAGAGTATCATTATCAATAATTGCGGGTCCATTAATCTTTGAGTTAATTATTTGACTATTATTACCAATAATAACTTCTCCTGATATTTGTGTTAAACTATCTACAGATCCATCAATTTTTTCTTTAATATTATCTAAAATAAGACGATTAGCATCTAATAAATCAGATGGCTGTCCTGTATCCTTCCACCATCCAGTAATTTCCGAGTAACTTACATCATATCCATTCTCTATTAGAAATTGGTGTGCATCAGATATTTCTAATTCTCCTCTTTCAGATGGTTTTATACTATTAACAGCTTCAAAAATATTACTATCATATAAATAAATTCCCGTGACCGCAAGATTGCTCTTGGCAGAGCTTGGCTTCTCTTCTATACTTACAATACGATCATTAACAACTTCTGCAACTCCAAATCGATTAGGATCAGGTACCTGACTTAAAACTAAATGACAATTTGATTTCATTCTATTAAAATTATTTATAAATGATTTAACTCCACCAATAAGAATATTATCTCCCAAATAAAATATAAAATCATCATTACCTATAAATGATTGAGAAATCTTCACCACATGCGCAAGTCCAAGAGGTTGATTTTGCTCTATATAAGTAATTTCCACACCAAGACCTTCACCATTACCAAAAACATTTTGAATCGATTTATCATTTGCATTTATAATGATGCCAATTTCATAGATTTCTGCTTCTTTAAGATAATCTAATGCATATTGAAGCATAGTTTTATTAGCGATTGGTATTAAATGCTTATTTTGAGTATAAGTAATCGGTCTTAATCGAGTACCATGTCCCCCTGCTGTTACTAATGCTTTCATCTACCTTTCTTTCTCCCATCTTTGCTTAATTTATCAGCAATTATATTATCATCCCTCATAACATGATTAATTACCCAGTTATCATACTGTTCCAATAAATTCAATACTATATGATGAAGTTTTTTCATTCGATCATTCTTAACCTTATAGTCTCCATTGACTTGATTAACGATAAGCTCGCTATCTGAATATATATTAATATTTATAAGTTTTAATTCAAGTCCATATTTAAGCCCCTCGATTAACGCTGTGTATTCTGCTTCGTTGTTTGTTGCATCATCTAAATATTCAGAAAAACTATAGACCTCTTCATTGTCATCATTATAAAAAACCCCACCAATTCCCGCCGTTTTCGAATGTAAGTCCGCAGCTCCATCTACAAAAAGTGAAAAGGTTCCTAATTCTTCATTCATAGATACGTAATCTATTACATCAATTTTCATAAAACTTTCTTTTCCTAGACCCATCTCTAACTTATCACCATGAGTAATTGCACCAACACCACTAGGCGTTCCAGTGAAAATTAAATCTCCATTCAAAAGAGGAATTCTTTTAGATAAATAGTTAATTAATTGTTTAATAGAAAATACCATATCAATAATTTTTCCACTTTGAACTATTTCATTGTTTCTCTTAAGCCAAAACTTGTTTTTCCATCTTGACTTATCCCATGTATAAAATTCTGAAACAACAGCAGATCCTTTAAAAGACTTTGAGATAAACCATGGAAGAGATTTTCTCTTTAGTTCGCTTTGTAATTTCCGATCAGTAAGGTCTAAGCCAAGCCCTATACCTTGAATATAATCCATTGCATTATTTATGCTGATATTATCTCCAGATTTTCCTAATAATACTACTACTTCTAGCTCATGATGTATTTCTCTTTTGTTCGGAAGAATAATAGTTGGGCTTTTACTTAAAGAAGTAAGGGCTTTTTGAAAAAATATTGGATTCTTACTAACTCCAGATTTCATCTCTTTTGCATGATCAATATAATTTCTTCCAACAGCATAAATATTAGATACTTCTACATATTTATTATTTATTAATACTGAATAATTATTTTTAACCATTTATAAACTTTTATTAATTATCACCAAAGGCATTGATAGCTCTTTGAATATCATCCCAATAAAAACCTTTATTTTTCAAACGATTAATTATTTTACTTTTAATTTTAGGGTCTTTTCCAATGATATCTTTCACCTTCCATTTAGTTATTAATCTATTAATTATCATCTTTTGGGGAAGCATATCATAAATAGAGCTTATAGTTTTATCAATAAGCTCTACATCAAGTTTATGTGAAGACATTTCAAATTTCAAAGCAATAGGACCTATTAATTTATTTTTAACTTTTTCTTTTGCAAATGCATATGCAAACTTCTCATCATCTAAATATCCTTTTAATTCAAGATTATTAATTACATCCATAATGCCGTCTTCATTATAATTTTTTCTTATCAATCGATCATTTAACTCTGATTTACTCCTCATTCTATAACTCAAAAGATTAATAGCTGAATTATAGATTTTTGATTTTGAATCAGACTCTAATATATCATTGAAAATTTGGTCTGAAATAGTATCTCCAATATGTATTGGGATTGAAAAAAAAACGTCTTCGGAGACACCGAAGACGCTACCGTCATCAAGGAAAATGTTTCGTCGGTTTTTCCTACGTTTTTGTACTTGAATATCTACAACCTTACGCTTTTTCATCCCCCGAAAAACTTACACCCATAAATCCTTTTACTTGCTTAATAATTTTAGACATCATATCGGTATTTTCTTCAAGATATGCTTTGGTATTTTCTCGTCCTTGACCAATCTTTTCATCTTTATATGAATACCAAGCTCCCATTTTTTGCACTATATCAGCAGTTACTGCTAAATCTAGCACATCACCTACATATGATATTCCCACACCATACATTATATCAAATTCAGCCATTTTAAAAGGAGAAGCTACTTTATTTTTTACAACCTTAACACGAACTTTATTACCTACAGCGTTAAGGCCCTCCTTAATAGTGGATACTCTTCGGATCTCCAATCTTTGACTTGAATAAAATTTGAGAGCCCGTCCTCCGGGCGTAGTCTCAGGATTTCCAAACATCACTCCTATTTTTATCCTTATCTGATTTATGAAAATTACGCACGTATTAGATCGACTAACTGTACCCGTAAGTTTCCTTAAAGCTTGAGACATTAATCTAGCCTGTAAGCCTACATGAGTATCGCCCATTTCTCCATCTAACTCTGCTTGAGGCACTAAAGCTGCTACAGAGTCAATAACAATAACATCCAACGCTCCACTTCTAACTAACGTTTCAGTTATCTCTAATGCTTGTTCTCCAGTATCTGGTTGAGATACAAGTAAATCATCTGTATTAACACCAAGTGATTTTGAATATTCTGGATCTAATGCATGCTCAACATCAACAAATGCTGCATAACCATTATTTTTCTGTGCTTCTGCAACTATATGCAATGCTAGTGTTGTTTTCCCTGAGGCTTCAGGTCCATATATCTCAATGATTCTTCCTCTAGGAACTCCACCTACCCCTAAAGCCACATCCAATGAAAGACACCCAGTTGAAATCACACTCTCAGTAGTGCTTGGTTTATCATTCCCAAGGCGCATAATAGATCCTTTCCCAAACTGACGGTCAATTTGAGTTATAGCTAAATCCAAAGCTTTCGTTTTTTTAGTTGTTGATGCCATTCATCACTCCTATTCTAATTTTGTGTCTAAAAATTGGGTATCTAAAATAGTATAGAAAGATCCTTTAGGAAAGGACTGACTTTGCATTAAATTAATTTTTGCTATTTTCATTGGCAATTCCATAAATGTAGTATTCAAAAAGTTTGATATATCAGGCTTCTTTTTCTGATTAGGATTAATTCTTGCTATAGTGATATGAGGTAAAAATTTTCTTCTTTCAATAGGAAATCCTAAAGGTTCTAGTTTATTGTTAATATTAAGAATTAGTTCCTCCAGTTCATCGAGATCCCCCTTTATACCTACCCACAATGTATTTACCCTGTCTCCTTTTGAAAAGCAGCCTGTCCCAGATATTGATAAATTTATAAATGGAGTATCTTTAACTACATCATGAATTGTATTATTTATGCTATCTATAGATTCTTCAGTTGTATTTCCTATAAACTTTAAAGTAAGATGCATATTTCCATCTCGTATCCATCTATTCTTTATACCTCTTGTATCTACTGTTGATTTAAGCATTTCTTTGATATTTATAATCTCTTTAGGTACAGAAACCGATATGAAAACCCTAATAAGTTTTTCACTCATTTAATAGATAAATCCTTATCATATTTAAAGCAACTTGACTACTTAACTGCTTATTTATTAACCTGTCTTTAAAAAAAGTAAATTCTTTATTTATAATTATGTCATTATGAATTAATGTTATATAAACTAATCCAACTGGCTTATCCTCTGTACCGCCACCAGGCCCTGCAATACCTGTTATAGATAAGGCAATATCAGATTTAAGCAACTTTCTTACACCTTTAGACATTTCTATTGAAACTTCTTTACTTACAGCACCATACATATCTAATGTTTTTTTCTTAACATTAATTACATTAATCTTCATTTCATTACTATATGAGTTTACCCCTCCCAGATAATATTTAGAACTTCCAGGTGTATTAGTTAAACGATGTCCCAGTAAGCCTCCAGTGCAAGATTCTGCTGTTGACAAAGTCAAATTTTGTTCAATAAGCATTTTTCCAACAACACTCTCTAAAATATCAGATCCTGTGCCATATATATATTTTCCTATACGCTCATTTATAATTCTTTGCGCTTCATCCAAAGGGGCTTTTTTAGAAGACATTATTCTTATATCAACCCCAGTAAATTGAGGTAGAAAAGATATTTCAATATTTTTTGATACTTCAATTATATCTCTCATCTTTTCTGCTAAAGATGATTCCATAATTCCTGTAGTTCGAAGCGTATTTACATGTATCTTATTTTTTGTTATATTATAAATCCAGGGTAAAACTGTATCTTTCATCATATTTTTCATTTCTTTTGGCACACCAGGCATAGCAAATATATCTATATCATTTTTAAAAATATGAATTCCTCGAGCAGTACCAAAACTATTTGGGATTATTCTTCCTTTTCCATCCTCTGCCGCTATTGCTTGATTCTTATTAATTTCAGGCAACGATCTACCTCTTTTTTTCATTCTAGAATTAAGCAATTCCCAGTACTCTTTATCAAATACCGGTTTTATTCCATAATATTCAAACAATGTATTTTGTGTAATATCATCGTGAGTTGGACCTAAGCCTCCAGTAATAAGTATTATTCTGCAATCTTTAGGAGTATTATCTAAACCACTATTAATTTGACTAGAATCATCTTTCACAGTTAAATGCCATGAAATTCTAGCGCCAAATTCAATTAATGCTTGGCCTATCCAAGAACTGTTCGTATCAATTGTAAAACCTGATAACAGTTCATTCCCTATCGTAATTAACCCTACCTTCAAAATATATAAATATTTATTACCTGTATTAATACTAATGTAATAAGTCCTGCCGTAAGATCATCAGACATTACACCTAATCCTTTTGGAAGTTTCTCAATCAAACGAATAGGCCACGGTTTAATTATATCAAAAAAACGAAATAATATAAAAGCAATAGCAATATTAAAAAATCCCTCTGGAAGGAACAATAAGGCCAACCATTGTCCAACTAATTCATCAATAATAATATATGAAGGATCATGATTGCCACTTTGATCGATTATAATATTGCTAACCACTATTCCAATAAGTAAAAATATGATAATTATTACTCCAAATACATACGCATTAAGATCCTTTAATAACACCCACCAGAGCAAAATAGCAAAAGCACTACCCCATGTACCAGGAGCTAAAGGTAAATATCCAACTTTAAAGCAGGTCGCAATCCATTCTGATATTTTTAATCGCAATAGGAGCTTAGCTCAAGAAATAAACTGCTTGATTACCAAACGGTTTGTATAAAGATATGTAAATCCGGTGAATACAGTGAAGGTTGTTACAAGTAAAGTCAAATAATATATTAGTTCATATTGCCTAGAAAATAAGATTGCCTCTTCAATCCACGATATAGTTAGAGAATTAAATCCTATATTGAATAAAATATATATAATAATAAAAACCTGGCTAAGCGTCTTTCGCTTTGCAATTTTACTTGTAACCATTGTTTTATTTTTCGAAGAGATTGCCATTCTTAACCCTGTAACAAAAACATCTCTAAATATTATAAGAGATACCATCCAATAAGGTATGACATCCATTACCGCAAATGAAATTAAAGCTGATAACACCATAATTTTATCCGCTAGAGGATCTAAAAATCTGCCATAGTCTGTAACAAGGTTATATTTCCTTGCATAATAACCATCGAAAATATCAGTTAACATAGCAGCGACGAAAATTAATAGAGCCCACGATTTTGCATACGGATGATCATAAAATAGCAGTATAATAAATAATGGTGTTACCAAAATTCTACCAACAGTTAATACGTTAGGTAAATTCATAAAGAAGTTCTCCCTTCCATCGCTCTTAATAATGTAGCATCATCTGTATATTCCAACTCACCACCAACAGGAATACCACGCGCCAACCGGGTTATTTTAACATCATCATCTGCTAATAATTTGCTAATATAAAGACAGGTTGTATCGCCCTCAATACTGGGATTTAATGCCAATACAATCTCATTACCAGAACTTGCTCTATCAACAAGTGAATCAATATTTAATTCATCTGGGCCAATACCATCTAAAGGAGAAAGAACGCCACCTAAAACATGATATACTCCATTAAATCCGCTAGTTCTTTCAAAAGCATAAATATCAGCGGGTACTTCTACTACACATATCAAACTACTATCTCTTTTTGAATCATCACAGATTGTACAAGGATCTTTTTCCGTAATGCCTCCACATAAAGAACATGCTGCTATATTTGATTTTACATCTTTAACTGCCTCAGCTAAAGATAATGCATTTTCATTTGAATCTTTTAAAACATGAAAAGCCATTCGTTGAGCAGTTTTTTTACCTATACCAGGAAAACTTGAAAACCGATCAATCAAACGAATTATACTATCTGGAAAAGAATCTAACATTACATTCCTGGCAGCTTAATATTACCTAACAAATTACCAGTAACATCATTCATATGTTTTTCAGCAAGTTCATGTGATTTTATAACAGCATGATTTACAGCTGTTAATATTAAATCTTCAAGCATATCTATCTCTTCATTCAATAATGATGAATCGATTTTTATATCAATTACTTTCTGTTTACCATCCATAATAACTTTAACTAGTCCATCGCTAGCTACACCAGTGATTTCTAGCTCGGATAATTTTTGTTGAACTTCGCCCATTTTCTTTTGCATTTGGTGAGCTTGCTTCATCATTTTGCCCATATTTTTTGGATTTATCATAATTACAACTCTCTAGTTATATTTTAACGTAAAATTTCTCCATCAAATAATTCTATTACACTATCCATAGCATCAGAATTCTTATCTTTATTCTTATTATCTATTAGCGGCTTCTCATTAATTTCTATCGAATCATTTTCTCCCTGAATATCTGAAAAATTAAGTGCAATTTTTTTATCTAATTGCTTTATTATGATATCCTCAATTACTTCTTTATTATTATTGAGCAAATCTATACTAAACTTTGGTTGATTATGGATTTCAACCTTCAGTACGCCTTTTTCAACCTCGATTGGTATTGAGTGCTCCATCACTATTCCGACTGAGGTTCGAAAATTTGTTACCGTTGTGACTATATCTGACCATTTATTCTTTACATAATCTATATCAATTTTCAAATTATCTTCTAGGTCTTCATTCTCTTTATTTGTATTTACACTATCTTCAAGATTTTGATTTAATTCATCAGATTCTTTTTTATCAACTTCTATACTCTTATTAACTTCCTTCTCTACCTTATCATCATCGGTTAATTCATTTTTTTTTTGACCATCATCAGTGGGCGTGAATGATTTATTTAATAATTCTTCAATAAAAATAGTTTGATCCATTTCTAATAGTTTAAGTGCGGTTATTTCAAACATTATATACGGCTGATTCGATCTATTAATATTGACTTCTAAGTCATTAATAACCTCTGTAATTCGAAGTAAATCTCGTAAATCCCACAATTTGGATGATTCAATGTATTTATTTTTTAAATCATCGCTAATATCTAAAACATTTACACCATCATTTAAAGAAGCATACATCAAATTTCTAATATGAACATTGAATCCTTTAACTACATCATCAATAGGAATTCCATTATTGCGAATTTCTGTTAATGTTTCTAATAATAACTCGGCATTTTTATCTTTTATTGAGTCAGTTAATCGAAAATAAACTTCACTAGATACAAGACCTAGAATCTTTTCTACATCTTTAAAGTTAATTTTACTATCAGAAAAAGCAATGACTTGATCAAGTATGCTTAATGCATCTCGAATACTTCCTTCTGATTTAGTTGCAATCGCTTCTACAGATTCAACATCTGATTCAAGCTTTTCTTTTAAAAGAATTGAGTTAATTGATTCCTTAATATCGTTAATTGAAATTCGATTAAAGTCAAAACGTTGACAACGAGAAATTATTGTATCAGGTACTTTGTGAATATCTGTAGTACACATGATAAATTTTCCATGTGACGGTGGCTCTTCTAATGTTCTTAATAACGCATTAAATGCTTGATTTGTCAGCATATGCACTTCATCAATAATGAAGATTTTATACGATGAGTTCATTGGGGTAAATTTTATCAACTCTCTTAAATTTCTAATCTCTTCAATGCCTCTATTTGATGCGCCATCAATTTCTAAAACATCTAAATTTCTATATTCTGTTATTTCATGACATATATTACATTTATTACATGGATTTCCATCTTTTGAATCTTTACAGTTGAGACCTTTAGCTAAGATGCGGGCAGTTGTTGTTTTTCCAACCCCTCGAGGACCAGTAAATATATATCCTTGTCCAACACGATCTTTTTTAAAAGCATTAACAAGAGTTTGAGTTACATGCTCTTGCCCAACTACTTCTAAGAAGTTTTGAGGCCTGTATTTTAATGATAAAACTTTATAAGACATGAATTTATATTATCAATAGATTACAATTTACGCAATATTTATAGCGGTCGTGCACCATAGATTGACATAATTCATCATAAAACATATGAAAGCCGTAAGCTCAATTTTAGTTATCCATCAGCACACAAAATAATTCATCTACCGCTGCTCCCTTCCGGATCTGACGGGTTTCAATGATATTTTATTGAGATGGGCTGAAATATCAACGCTTCGTACTTTATACATTTAATGTGGATTAAGCCGCTCTATGGACTTAAACCCTGCTATAGCGGATTGCAGGTTACAGAGCACCGCTAACTCTCCATCTAGCACGACCATTTTTTCAAAAAACTATAAAATTTAACACCAAAATCTAAAAATAAGTAAAAACAAATAAAATGAAGGGTTTTTTATTTAATATATAACTACCACTTTAATTTCTTCTAGTTCATCCCATGCCCAAAAGTTGGATCGATCTAACTTTACTACACCATCTTGAAATGTAAACCTCATTCTTTTCCTGTATAAAGATTCTGTAAACCACTTAGAATTAGTCTTTTTATAATAAATATCCACTAAGGGAGGACTATCTTCACTTAAACCTGGCAATAATAAAGTACATATAGCATCATTAAATTCACCTTCTTCCGTTATAAACTCTACTTTTGTAAAATTATATACACGTTTGGTGAGAGATTTATATTCTACATATTTTTCATTGAACTGTCCAAATAAGATAGAAAAAACAACAAAGAGATAATAAATCAGGTATTTAGTGGATGGTGCTGGAAAAAACCAATAAGGCCTTATCACTTCTTTTTACGACCGAATAGCCCTTTTTTCTTTTTCTTTTTATCTTCGCTTGAAGAATCTTTTTCAGATGCTTTTGGCTTATTTCCTGATTCCATTGTTTCTAATCTTTTTTCCCACTCACTAGAATCGACCCCTGAAGAATCTGCATCACTTGTATTTTCTGGTTGGGGTGAATCAGGTGTTGTATCTGTTGTTGATGGTTGAGGTTGATTTTCAAACCTATGGTCCCATACATCACGCAGTCTCTGTTGCCTACTAACTGTTCGTTCTTTTAGCTCTGATAACATATTTGTTACTTCTTCATGAAAATCAGTTACAGTACCATCAAGACGCTGCACTAATTGCTGAGTAAGTGATTCACCATACTCATCACCTATCTGGTCCAAAAGGACCGCAACTTTTTCATTTACATATTTTTGATTTTCCGATAACTCGGGTACGGGTATCTGCTCTTCTAAATTACTTTCTGGCATAAAATCTCCCAAATATTAGTTCTTTAATTTATCCATTTCTTCTGGAGTTAATGCAAAAAATGTTGTTGGAGATGAAATTATATTTACAGCTTGATAAGTTTCTGCTCCAAACAACGCTCCTAAAACGGTACCTATGAATCGAAAATGCCATATTAAATCTATTCTTGGTCTAGTTTGTTCATTCCAAATTTCAGCTAAAATTACACCGCCTAAAGCAGAAACTGCATATAAAAATCCCTTAATCTTTGGAATTTCACGTATTTCTTTTCTATAAGTAAGACTCGCCATGTCCCATATGGGTATAGTTTCAACAGATATAGGAGTCTGAATTAAAATCAGTCGATCCTCAATTCCAAGAACAGATCCTCGGACTTTCTTTCCAGTACGGTGTTCGATAACAATAAACTGATCGCGTGGAATTGATTCTATAATGCTTATTGTAGTTAGATAAGTTAAATTTTCTCTAATCGCTTGTCTATCATTATCGGTAATAAATGGCTGTGCATCAACATGATGTTTAAGATCAATAAATTCCTTTGTACTCATTGACCTTCTTCTTACGCTTTTTTGACTAAAATCAACAAATACTATTTGAACAATAATCTTATTTTTTCCAACATCATAAAATTGCGCGCTATAGAAACCATCAATATCATTAAATATTCTAAAATATACATTCTCCTCCGCATCAACCGTAAGGCCAACCTTTTTACTTAACGGGATAATATCAGGCGTTTGCGCATTTATTAGCGCAATAAAAATAAATAATAACGGATAAAAACGATTATGATTCAATAAGAGTAATTATTTCGTCTAGTTCAGGAAATCTATTCAATTCTTTTTTTGAAAATATTATCTGATCATTTTTCATTACTTCGTACACACCACCGCTTGAGGGTATAAGAGTTAGCTTTGATATGTTAGTACCGAATTTATCTAATAAGTCAGCGGCCATCCTGGACGCCCTAGGTAAATAATTTCAAGAGTTACAATATTCAATAGAAAGTATCATACTATATTCCTAAAAATGAGTTTATCCAATAAAAACCAAATAAAATAAATATTCCTGCTAAAAATAATAAAAATAAGGTTGCTTTTTTAAACCCGCTTCCGCCTGAATCATACCTATAAACAGTTTTTATATTATTTTCTTTCATTAAAAACTAAATGACGTCTCCACTGTAGTCTGAATTACTGGTTCAAGCATACCTGATCCATCTTCATTAAGAGCACCAGTATATCGATAAAATTGTCGGTAATCCCATATAACACTTATACCCTTGCCTAATTCATATCCAAGCCTATAGCCGAGAATAGTATTCACCGAAGGATTCGCAAAGTCAAATGGATTACTATCATTCGTTCTTTGATAATACGCTGTTGCTTCGCTTAGCTTAGGAATTCTTTCAGCATTTAATGATAACGCAGCCACAAAACTATTTACTGTATCATTGTCTGATGTCATATTCGTATATGAACCATATAAACTTCCAAACCCAAACATATCTGCGCTAATGGAACCAAAATGACCAATCAGACCAACATTCATGGATGAATCAGCAAACAATGTCATATCCTTTGTCTTTATTATTGCATTTCCATCAATATATTCAGGAACTACTCGAGATATATCATATGATTGATCAAAGAATTGAGGAACAAAATATCCATCTTTAATTCGAAATTCATAACTCAATTGAATAAAGTTAAATATACTTGCTCTTAAACCAGGAACTGAGAAGCTATTACCAGTATAGTTAGGACGATAAAAAATACTATCTGGCGAACCCACTTCAGGGAAACTTAAAAAATTGAATTCAGTATAGACCTTTAGGGATAACGCTTTACCATTTAATATAGGATACCCAATATCAAATGCATACGCTGTAACAGATGATTTGTTATCATCAAGACTAAAGGGAACACCTTTTAAAAGTAAATCCGAATCATCTTGATCATAAATATTATCACCATCTGCATCAATATCCCATCCTCCTTCAGGCGAATCTTTTCCAGGATGCGGATCAGGGACACCATCGCCATCCGTATCATTATAATAATTTGCATCATTTGGAAAATCATCAAAAATGTCAGGATATTTATCTTCATCAATATCTTTTAATCCTGAAAATTGATTCATATCTGTAATAAAATTCATTCCTATAGTTAAAGGAAAAGATTTAGAAACTTTATACGTGCCTCTTAAGCCAAGGAGAGTTCCACCTCTACTAAAATCTTTCATATTAGACAAGAATAATTCTCCACCAAAACCCGCAATATTAACACCAGTATTCAAACCTATTCTTCTAACGCCAGGGAATTCCATCATATTTGAATAACCACTCAATATTCCACCATATCCTAGAGTAAGATTATCTAATGAACCAAACTTTATCCAAAAAGGGTCTGATTCAGCTCCCCAACGCAGATACAAGATTTTATCCAAAATCTTACTTGGATCATTACCAAAGTCCCATTCATCCTGCTTCATATTCCCTTCATTATCCATGTAAAAAACTAAATCAAGACCAACTCCAAGCTTACCAAGGTTAATTTCTGGCCTAAGGGCGATTTGATTATATAATACCCCATCAATAGTAACAGAACCTACACCTAAGCCCATACCAAATGGTTTTTTAGGAGCAGATTTCTTACTTGGCTCTGCTTGGGAAGGACTATCATCACTTTTCATTTGTCCTTCCTGCTGTTCAGGCTCTGATTCGGGTTCAGGTTCTGACTGTTCTTGTTCTTGTGCCTGTTGTTGTTGTGGCTCAGACTTTGGCTGTTTAGGAGTGCTCTTAGGCTTTGGTTTAGACTTAGTTGGCATTTTAGGCTGAACACCTTCTGGGTCAGCCGGATAATCATCTGGAGAAAAGGGTAATTCCATTACACTACCCATGGCATTTGATATTGCTTTTTCACCTGCTCCGACAACAACAGTTTGACCACTAATAAGGTTTTGAACATCCAGTTGACCTGTAGCGCAAAACACCTGATCAACTCCTGATGGATTAGAAACCACAGCAAACTCTGTGCCTTTTACGGAAGCAACAGATACTGGTGTTTCTACGCGAAAAGTTTTTGTACGCCCTTCTTTTTTTATATCATTAAATATAGTTCCTTGTTCAACGTCCAATGTTCTAGAACTTGCAGACTCAATGAATGCAAATTGTGTTTTTTCTCTAATCTTAACTACGGATTTATCATCGATAAAAATAGCTACTGCAAACCCTTCTTCTCCCACTTTAATAGCATCACCATTATTGATTGCTAACCCAGGTTTCCCTGGTACGGTGAAAGTGTTTTTTCCCATTCGCTTTATTAATACGTCTCCCTCGGCTTTCATTATTCTTGCTATAGGAGCAGAATAGATTATCCCTGAGATAATCATATATATAAATAAAACCCTATTCAGTTTATTAATCATTATTAGATCAGATCAAATTCGAGTAATGTAAAATAAAGAAATATGTTTAATTAATATAGTTAAATATGGAGATTAAATACAGTGATCTAGTTCACTTTTAGATTAAAGAATAATAGCGCAATCACTTCCTTCTTTTTCTTTTGTTTCTATTGTTTCGATTGTTTTTTCTATTACTCTTTTTTGAATTATAGAATTTTCTTCTATTTCTATTTTTTCTTCCAGTATTTTCCTTCTCATAGGATTCCACGTTTATATCTTTTGAGTCTTTGTAATATGATAAATATCTATTGAATTCAGCTGATACAAAGTGTTTAATGAGTTTTTCTCTATCCAGCCAATTGAGCTTTTCTAAAATATAAGGCAAAAATGGCTCTATTTGCTCTTCATTAACTTCGACTTTTTCAATTTTGTCAATAAGTGCATACAAACGTTTTTTACATATATCTAGTCCATTTGGAACATCTTTCTTTTTAAAGGATATGCGACACGTTCTTTCAATATCTTTTAATTTTCTCATGTCACGCCCATCAATAATGACCATTGAGACGCCCTTCTTTCCTGCTCTTCCAGTTCTTCCACTTCTATGGATATATATTTCATCATCATCAGGTAAATTATAATTTATCACATGAGTTAGATCTTCAACGTCTAATCCGCGGGCGGCTACATCTGTTGCTACTAAGATTTGTAATTGACGATTTCTAAAACGCTTCATAACATCATCTCTTTCAGCTTGGGATAAATCGCCATGTATCGTATCAGCATTGTATTGATCATTCATTAGTTTGTTAGCAACTACTTTTGTCTCTCTACGCGTACGACAAAATACAATTCCATATATATCTGGGCTCATATCTGCAATTCGCTTAACTACTTCATATCTGTCTCTTGACTTTACCATATAGAATATATGCTGAACATTATCAGCAGCGCGATTAACGCGAGCAACAGATATCTCTAAAGAGTTTTCCATATATTTTTTTGTAACTCCAACAACCTTAGGAGTCATTGTCGCAGAAAATAATAAAATTTGTTTTTTCTTGGGAGTTGCATGAATAATTTTTTCAAGATCTTCTTTAAATCCCATTGATAGCATTTCGTCAGCTTCATCTAAAATCAAACGTTCAATATTTCCAACAAACAACTTTTTTCTTCTAATGAGGTCATTTGTTCTACCTGGAGTACCAACAACAACTTGAGGTCCCTTTTTTAGAGAATTAATTTGTTTTTCAATTTTGACTCCGCCATAAACAGATAGGATATTTATGTTCTTCAAATATTTAGAATAACTTAGTAAGTCATTTGTGATTTGAATGCAAAGTTCTCGCGTAGGACATAAAATGAGCGTCTGAACATTAGTATCCCTTGTATTGGTCAAATCTAATAAAGGTAAGCCAAATGCAGCTGTCTTTCCTGTGCCAGTCTGAGCTGAAGCAATTAAATCTTGCTCAGAAGACATTAAATGCGGAATAACTTTACTCTGGATAGGCGTTGGATAATCAAAACCTAACTCTTTGATAGCTTTTATTAGCTCACTTTTTAAAGAAAAATTTAAAAAAGATTCTTTGTTTCCAGATTTGGTAGAATTCATGTTATAGATATGTATTAATAATTATAAGATATTGAGCGGTGAGTATACCCTAGTTTATTCATATTACTTATTTAATTAATAAATAAAAATATTGAGAGGTAAAATCTCTTCATTTATATCTTTAAAATTTGTTTACCTTTATTTTCACCGGTAAAAAGACGATTGAGTGTTTTGGGACAATTTTCAATTCCCTCTTGAATATCTTCCCGATGTTTGATTTTACCTTCCATCAACCATTTTGAAAGTTCTTGTATCGCTTCATCGATCCTATCAAAATAATCTAATATTAAGAAACCTTCCATTTTTGCTCGATTAATAATCAAACTACTCAGGTTCCTAGGACCAACTGGTAAATCTTCACTAGCATAATTTGAAATTGAGCCACAAATAATAATTCTAGCCTTTTGGTTAATTTGATATAAGACCGCTTCAAGCAGTGGACCACCAACATTGTCAAAATAGATATCAATACCCGCACTTGCAATTTTTCTCAATTCTTTAGTTGCTTCAGTGCTTTTATAATCAATCACATGATCAATACCACAATCTTCAAGCCAACCACATTTTTCCTCACCGCCAGCAATTCCAATTACATTACAGCCCTTAATTTTTGCAATCTGTGCAACCACTGAGCCAGTTGCTCCAGATGCTCCCGACACCACAACAGTTTCTCCTTCTTTTGGCTTACCAATCTCAAGGAACCCAAAGTAGGCAGTGATGCCAGTTAACCCTAGAACATTCAACATAGTGGGAATTGGAAGGAGTTCTGGTATGACTCTAAACCCTTTTCCATCAGATATTAGGTGTGTTTGCCAACCAACAAGTCCACTAACCAAGTTACCTTCTTTAAAATTTGGATTTTTGGATTTTATAACTCTGCCCATTCCACCCGATCGAATCACTTCATCAATTTGTATTGGGGGAAGATAACCCGGTACGTCTGTAAGCCACATTCTCTGAGTAGGATCCACCGATAGATATTCTGTTTGTATCAATATATCGCCCTCATTTAATTCAGGCATAGCTTCTTCAATCAACTCGAAATTTGATGCTTCAACCAAACCTTTTGGCCTTGTTTTTAAAATCCACATCTTATTTGTTAAACTCATATTATTCTCCAGATTTAGGATTTAGCGAATCTTGCCCAAACAACAAGCCAGTATGCATTAATAGTATTAGTAAACCGTTTCATTAAGATAATATTACAACCTACAAGTGCTAAATACCTATAAACAACCCCACTTAGAATCAATAAAGATCGACTTTTATTATAGCAAAGCTTTATTTATATTTATAGGTGAGAAAAAATTTTATTATAAATAAAATGATCTAGAGATTTATCATTAATAATAAATCACATATCAAATCAATTAATATTGCTCAAAAATACCAAAAACAAATTACTGATTTTTCACAAAAATGGAATGGTGATTTCAAAATACTTCACTCCTTTTTTAAGTCTCTCCATATTCATTCATCATATGATATAGATATTATCAAGCCATACTTTAAAGATTGGTCTAATATGGAAGGTTTTGCAGATTTATTAGTTAGACCAAAGAACAATATTGAATGTGCTATAATTTTAAAAACTTGTTATATATGTAATATATTATTAACTGTTTCTGCAGGGAAAACAAATTTAACTGGGAGTGCTACTCCAAATGGAGGTGTAATATTATCTACTTCTTTTCTAACAAAGACAGATATTGAATTAGATTTAAAAAATAAAGAAGCATCATGTCCAGTTGGAATTCCTCTTGAAAATTTTAGAAATAAAGTACTGGAATTATCAAATAATAAACTTTATTACCCTGTAGACCCTACTAGTAGAAATGATGCATTAGTTGGTGGAACATTATCAACTAATGCTTCTGGTTTTATTCCAGGTCAAAAAGGTTCAACAAGATATTGGGTTAAAGAAATCGAATTTTTATTACCCAATGGTGATTTTGTTGAGATTAAAAGGGGTCAATATATTTCAGATAAGGGGTTTTTTACATTAGAATACGATAGTATCACTATACAATTACCAATTCCAACATATAATAGACCAAAAATAAAGAATGCTAGCGGATTATATTCTGATAAGAATGGAACTATTGACTTAGTTGATTTAATTATTGGAAGTGAAGGAATCTTAGGAATGATAGCTTCATGTCAATTGGGTTTAGCTAATAATCCAAAAAGTAAATTAGAATTATTTATATCATTAAATAGCGAATCAGAAGCTATTGATTTTCATGATTTTTTAAATAATCATTTTAATCATGAATTAAGTCAAACCACAGCAATGGAATACTTTGGATATAATTCACAAAATTATATGAATCATAAAGAATTTTTATTTTCAAATGACAATGACGTAGGAATTTATTTACAAATTCCAATCTATAATGATTCTATGGATTCAAAAATTGAAGAATGGATTCAGATATTTCAATCATTTAATTCAAATATAGATTTAGATAGTATTATTGTTTTAAATGATCCCAATAATTGGAAAAAGTTTTTTGAAGCTCGTCATTCACTCCCTGATAATGCATTAACCAAAACACAAAGACTGGGAGGTGTTAGTATTATAACAGATACTATTGTACCTCAACATAATTTTCGAATTTATCTTGAAAAGGTTCATGAAAGGCTGAATAAGTCCAAAATTGAATATTTATTATTTGGACATCTGGGGGATTGTCATTTGCACTTTCATTTAATTCCGAATAATAAACAAGAAAAAGAATCTTTGGAAATTTACGATTATTTAATCGATCTTTCATCAAAGCTTGATGGTGTGTATTCAGCCGAACATGGAACAGGAAAAAGAAAAAGAAATGATTTTAAAAAGTGCTATGGCGTAGAAGCAGTTGAAATGGTAAAAAAACTAAAGAACGCCATAGACCCAAATAATTATTTAAACCGTGGTAATCTAATAAGCTATAATTGAATTTTCAGTATAATACACTACAACTCCCTACATATATCACGAATTTTATCTGGAGCAGGGATTGTTTTGTTAAGCTTATAATTAAAAGCAACCAAAGTAAATAGTGCTGAAAGCACTGGAGATTCATTATCTTTTAAGAATATCGCAGTTAACATGTCAAAGCTTTTATTGCCAACTCTCACAATTCGTTGACCTATATCTAAACCTGAAGGATGAATAACTTGTTGATGATACTGTACATTCATTGATGCAAGT
>Ga0257111_1000228_pt1 | contig 22780 bp, 25 predicted proteins | sample LP_taG_6_FD_191567 | JGI IMG/M metagenome (GOLD analysis project Ga0257111, IMG submission 191567) | Marine microbial communities from Northeast Subartic Pacific Ocean, Canada - LP_J_2015_P26_500m | ecosystem: Environmental > Aquatic > Marine > Oceanic | place: Canada: Northeast Subartic Pacific...
GAAGAGACCAAATGCAACACCTCCAAATGCAGAGTGTGCCAGGGCATCACCAAACAGGGAAAATTTCCTCAAAACCAGAAACAGCCCCACGGCACTGCAAAGCAATGAAATGGCAATTCCCGATACAAGCGCGTGCGGGATGGACTCGTATGATACAGCTTCAAAAGTCATTTTACATCAATGATTATGCATGTGCATTTGCATGGAAGTCTCTGAATATTTTTTGAGCATCTCATCGTCTGAAAAGAATTCTTTGGAAACACCATGAAAGAAAAGTGTCCTGTTAAGACATGCCACCTTGTTGGCAACTCGCTCCACTGCATCCAAGTCATGTGATGACCAAATGATTGAAATTTTTTCTTTGGTGTTTAGTTCACTTAAAATCTGAAAAAAAAGATCTTTGTTGTATACATCAATTCCAGTAACCGGCTCATCCAAAACTAAGATCTTTGGCGAGTTGACTAGAGCCTTTGCAATGAATACACGCTGTTGTTGGCCAACTGACAAGTCTCCAATTCTTCTATCAGCTAGCTCATGCATCCAAACCTTTTGCAATGCCTCATCTACTTTTTTTGTATCGCTAGTGATTTGGCTCATGGATAAAACCTCCCTGATTGTTGCCGGAAAATTTTTGTCCACTACTGGCTTTTGGGGAACGAACCCTACATGTGATAGGTATTTTCTGGAGTCCCGTATGTCATGATCAAAGAACTTGATTGTTCCGTCATATTGTGTATGCAGCCCAAGCATGCACCTGAACAGTGTGGATTTTCCTGCGCCATTTGGTCCAATAATTCCTAAAAAGTCACCTTCAGCAATTCCAAAGCTTATGTCCTCTAATGACTTGATTCCAGCATAATCAACTGAGAGTTTCTCAATGTCTACTATCATGCGTAAACACACGCCTGATTATTAATAAATCTATAAAAAGTTAATAACATTTAGTTAAAATTTTTATATATCTTAATAACAATTCAGTCATGCCAATTGTTTCAATCTCACTTACCGAGGAAATTCTCAAGGAAATTGACAACCTCCAAAAGACCATGGGGTTCTCCGGGAGGTCAGATGCCATCAGAGCTAGCATCAGAAGTTTTGTCTCGGAGGAAAAACAAAAGGTTGAACTATCTGGAGATGTTCATGCAATTTTGCTTGTTGTCCACAATGATGATTATGACAATGAGGTGACACAAATCAAACACAGCTATGAGGATCTCATAACTACACATCTTCACAGCAAAATTGACGGAGAAAAATGCATGGAGCTGTTTATGCTGAACGGTAATGCGGAAAAAGTTAGCATGGTTACAAAACAATTTCAAATTAACAAAAAAATGGATACTATAAAGCTCGTAGCACTTTAAAATTAGGCGTGATCGCAAAATATGATCGCACTTAAATCGTAGCTCGATCTAGCAAAGCTAATCGCAGATCGAAGAGAAAATCACGATGCTCCCCATATGTGGTTTCTTTTTGATTTGCGTATACTCTTATTCATTCTCGCTTATTAGTTCATCGTACGAAATTCGCAGTTTTCAAAAAACCTGAAATTACTGATCATGATTGTCGATCATAATTACAAAAACTCATTGTAAAAATTTCTGGTGATCTTATTTTCGTTCCTCAGCCACTACATCCCACATCTCATTTCCAAGTCTTGGTGCTCTAAATTCCAGATGACCAATTATCCTTTCTCCCTTTCGAACCATCGCATAATCTGACTTGCTTCTTTTGTAGATTTTATCCTCTGGTTTGTAACCGCCTTCTATTGTCTTAGCCTTAAAGCGCTTGCTTACTTTGACAATTATACTCCTGGCAATTTTGATGTCACCAATCCATGAAAACATCTCAAAACTGCCAAAATTTTTAGTTGTGATTGTATGGTTGTATGCCCTAGCCTCGAACTTCCACTTGTGTTTTGTGGCCTGACTATTCATCCATTCTATTGCCTGCTTGCCAAACCCTAACTCGATTCCAAATGTCTCAGATTCACCCATAAAATTTGTTGATCACTAGCACATTATAATTCCTATTTTAAGACATTCGTGATATCTTAATGATTTATGCCAGAATATTCAGGATCATTGTGAACTTCGTTCAAAATCATTCTCAACAAAATTCTTGTTTTTTCATCGGATTCTTCACTTTCCATTTTTTCCAGAATTTCTGGATGTTCTTTCAATGACCTTAAGAATAATTCCTTGATTTTTCCCAACATAATTCAGCATGCTATATGCGATAAGAATATGACAAATCTGCATGATTTTATCATATTGTAAAATAGAACCTCGATCATTGTGATTAAGATACATACATAATTTACGTTTACCATATTCATTAATTGGTAAAAATCGGTCTAGTAGGAACAGGAATATTGGGTGAGGCTGTTGGGCTTCATCTTCTTGAATCTGGGTATTCTCTTACCGTATACAACAGAACAGTCTCAAAGACGAAACTCCTCCAGGAAAAAGGTGCTGACATTACCGATCAGCCAAGACATGTGGCTGAATCCTCTGAGTTGATTATTACTTGTGTGAAGGATGCAGATGCAGTTAATCAGATACTGTTTGGGCATAATGGATTAGTTGCTGGAAAACATGCTGATATGACAGTTGCTGATATGTCTACAATAAACCCAAATGCTGCGAAAGTAATTTCAAAAAAGCTTCGTGATGAGGGAATCAAATCGCTTGAGATTCCAGTTATGGGTGGGCCAAATGTTGCGATAGATGGAAAGCTTGTACTTATGGCATCTGGCGATGAGAAAGTTTTTGAAGAATACAAAAAGGTATTTGACACAATTGCCAGCAAGACATTCTTCCTTGGAGAAAGTGGCAGTGCTCACAGCATAAAACTTGCAATGAATCTTCAGATTTCACTCTTGGCATTAGCATTAGCTGAGGGAATTACATTAACAAGAAAGGCTGGATTTGATCCAGAAAGGTTTTTGGAAATTTTAAACTCCACGTACTTTAGTACAGGAATGTCACAAAACAAAGCCTACAAAATGATAAGGGATGAATACAAGCCAACATTCACACTAAAAAATCTGAAAAAGGATTTGGACACTATAATTGCTGCCGCAAAAGATTTTGGTGCAATATTGCCTATTGCTGAACGTGCAAACGAAATTTACAAAGACGCTGAAAATGCTGGATTTGGGGAAATCGATTATACGGGTATTTTGGAATACATAAAAAAACTGTCTCGAGACTAGCAAATTTCCTAAAGTATTAAAGGGTAACCAAAAATTTGCCATATAATGGCTGTTACGTGCAGAGGTATTTGTGACCAAGTTAAGGTACGAATTTCAACAAGACAGCCTCGATATTCAGCAGGTCACAAAAGATGCACTTTGTGCGCTGCATATTTTACCACACTTGACACAAGATGCCCATGTTGTAAAACTAAGCTTAGAACTCATCCAAGATCTAAACTCAGAATTTAGCCTTTAGTAGTGTGTTTGCAAGCATCTGTGCAATTCTTAATGGTTCTGCAAATGAACCTTGTAGTGTTAGTTTGTTTAGTAATTGTGTTGATTCCGTTATGGTGCAACCCTCATTCTGTATATACAAATCATGTGAAGTATGAAGCGTGATTTTTTCACGCCGACCTAAAGTAGAATACTCAACAAGCTTTGATTCGTATGACTTTGGAAAGTGGTGTTTAATTGCATCCTCAATTCCTTCTGAATCCTTGTATGTGACACCAATTACCGGCAACCCGATTTTTTCTGAGATCCTTTTTACGTCAACTATGTTATAGAGTGATATCACAATTCCAGATATTAGCAAAAAACTGACATCAGGTCTGCCAAGCCTTTCATACATAGATAGTATAACATCAGTTGCATCATTGCCACCTACAGTAGAGTGGCCAAAAACAAAGCCGTCAATAACCAAATCGGTTGACATTACAATTCCAGACAATACTGACTTTTTCGAATCCTGGGAAAAACTTTCAGAAATTGCTAAACCACGAAGCCCATGTTTTTCAAGATGAAGATGTCGCATTTTGTTTTCTCTGGTATGTCCTGTAAACCAAGCCGGTGATTACTATTACTACTAAGGTTACAATAGACCATGCTCCAAATGCAGTAATATCCACCTCTACCATATCTTATCTAATCAATACCAATAAAATAAATACATTAGAAATTAGCGGAATTACATGCCTGATTTTATATGTGAAAATTGTGGCAGACGCGAATTCCACGAAAATGATGATACACTGAAAATGATGATAAAGATACACGCAGAGTTCTGTCGTAAGAAGGAGGGACAAGATCAAAGCTTTATGCACCGTGATGATGTCAGCGATGATTCTATGGATACTGAAAGGGCAACTGACGAAAAGAACATACCAATACTAAAGTAATGAGCGCTTGAAAATTTGTATTTAGAAATTATTTCAAAGATAGAAATTGTCAGAACATGAATATGATCTAATTGTGGTAGGAGCCGGACCGGCAGGCTCGTCAGCTGCATATGCAGCTGCAAAAAATGGCATCAAGGTAGCGCTGCTAGAAAAGGAAGAAAACATCGCACAAACTGTAAGGACTAGTGGCGTAACGTGGATTGACTATGCAAAGGAGTTTGGCATTCCGGAAGACTGCTATAATCCAATCAGGACATACAATTTTTGCTCACCAAACAACACGGTCTCCATCAGTGATGACAAACCAAAGGCTGCAGTTTTGGACGTACGAAAGACCTACAGGTTTTTAGCAGATATGGCAAAAAGGAACGGGGCTGAAATCTTCGTTAACACGAATGTGACAAATGTCATTACAGAAAATGGAAGCATTGTAGGAGTAAAGGCATCCTCCTCAAATAATGAAATAATTTTTCGTGCTGGGATGATAATTGATGCCAGTGGATTCCAGTCAGCTGTATCAAAGTCACTCGGTCTTGTCAAACAGTGGGAGAGGTTTGGCGTTGGGGCAGAATATGAAGCGGAGGTTGAAAACATAAAATCAGACACATGGTGGCTGATGGTGGGTCAGATGTACTCACCTGCTGGTTACGCGTGGATATTTCCGCTTGGAAAAAATATGGTACGAATAGGCGTAGGTGTGGGAAAACCAGAATCTGATGTAGACCCTACGCAAAGATTAGACGAACTAATAGAAAGGGGGACTGGACCAATCAAGGACTTGGGAAAAATAACAAAGAAGGAATTTCATTATGGTTTGATTCCAAACGAAGGACTTTCACGTAAGACAGTTTATGATAATTTAATTTTAGTTGGCGATACCGCTGGGATGGCAAACCCGCTTGTGTTAGAAGGGATTCGATACGCCATAAAGTATGGTAGAGTAGCTGGAGACGTAGCAAGTAAGGCTATCAAATCAGGAGATACTTCAGAAAAAGCATTACAGTACTATGAAGAAACTTGGAAAAAAGAAATAGAGTCAAAGATAAAATCTGCCCATAAGGTTCAGACCAGGTGGCTAGAATTATCTGACAGCGATTGGGATAAAGAGATTGGAATGATAAGCAATCTAACTGCAGATGAATTCTTGGATTTTGTCAGGGCAGACTTTACAATATCAAAAATTGTAAAGATAGCAACACATCATCCAATGCTGGCTGTTCGGCAACTCTTCAATATTATCAGGGGTGCTTGAATGGACAAAACATCACGAGTATTTGATAGATGGGCTACCACGGGAAGATCTGAGGAGATGGAAGAGGGTCATGGTATAACTGTCGGCAAATTTTTAAACAGCATTTCCTTCAACAAGCAGTTTTCATTTCTGGATATTGGCTGCGGCAATGGATGGGTTGTTAGAAAAATTGCACATCTGCCAAAATGTAAAAGGGCAGTTGGTATAGACAAGAGTAAAAATATGATAAAAAGAGCCATGGCAAAAAAGGTTTCAAACAAGGAAGAGTACACTTGTACAAGCCTAGAGTCATGGAGACATACTGGAAAATTTGATATTATTTTCTCAATGGAATCACTGTATTATTCTGTACCAATGGAGCCAGCACTGATTAAGGTTTTCAAGATGCTCAGAACTGGGGGTTTCTTTTATTGTGGAACTGATTTTTACAGTGATAACCATCTTACAAAGAGATGGACAAAAGTTATGAAAATTCCAATGGACCTACGCTCAAAGGCTGAGTGGAGGAAGATGTTCAAAGAAGCTGGATTTAAGACAACATCAAAACAAGTAAAGGATCCAAACCACAGGGCAAAATGGAAACGGGAATTTGGTACTTTGTTTATGACTGGAGTAAAGAACTAGACTGTGTATCTGATGTATGCTTTTTAGAAAATATGTAATTTAACACTAAAACTGCTATGGAAATAACTCCAGTTACAATCAGCATTATCTCAAGTGTGCCTAGTAAAGAATTTGTAAATGCATCTTCTATAGAAATCTGGTTTATATCCGCAACAATATACGCATATGAAAAAATAAAATAATTTGCAGCCCAGTGAATTAGAATTGCAGGAGCAAGACCGTACCTGAAATATACCCACCCAATGATGATTCCGCTGGAAGCTGCCTGTGCAAATTTACCAGCACTCCATGGCTCACCCGAAATAACGTGTGCAACACCAAAAAATATTCCAACAACAACAATTAGTAATAATGCACTTTTTACGTTCACACTTTGAAGGTTTTGGAATGGTCTCCACAACGACTTTACAAGTAATCTGAATGATGGCCTGCGCGAATAAAATGCAAAAAGTGGAAGTCCTATCAGCATTACCCTAAAACCAAATTCTTCGATTAATGGTGCAAGTGACACACCAAAAAACTGGATAAGTTGGTTTGATGCTTCAGGCTGTTCAACGAAAACCCCAAAAAATTCTTGTAATGCTATAATGGACCCTGATACAATTACCAAGATAGAAAACCACTTGACGGTTACAACCATGTAGTTATCTTGAGTCCTATATTTTCCTTCAGAAATTATTGACTGTATGACATTAACAAAATTTTTCTTTGGACCAAACATTGCAACGGTGAACAAAACCAAAAAAGTACACCATATTACGATAAAGCCATCACCTAACTCAAATTCTACTGGGACATCAAATCCTATTCCCGCAAGAAAAAGACCCAAACTATCCATTGGATATTCATAGGTAATATCATCACCAATTTCCGAATTAAAAACTACATACACGCCAACAGGGAATGACAAAATCATCATGCAAAATATTACTGAGATTAAAGCACCGTGTGGTATTCCTAATACTTGTAAAATTCTGTGTTGTACTGACACTTTTTTTCTAATGAAGATCTATTGATTCCTCAGCAAAACCAAGCTTTACCAGTGTTTCCTTAATTGTATCCCTATGGTCACCTTGTAAAAACACATAGTCGTTTTTTGCAGTACCGCCACAAGCATATTTTTTTTTCAGTTCTTTTGCAACACTTTCTAGATTGTTAACCTTAGGATCAAGTCCTTCAATCATGGTTCCTTTTTTTCTAAAACGTCGAGTCTCTAAACGTATTATGATATGAGTATTATCTTTATCAAGTTCACCACAGGCGCATAGATCATTAGGAAGTCCACATGTACTACAAATTTCCGCCATTAGTTAAAAATCTGTTAGTGTTTAATACTATTAAGCCTTGTTGGAACATGAAGTAAAAGTATAATTATAAATTCTATAATTTTTTAAAAAACCAATATAATTACATATCATGTCTAAAGATCTCATACAAAAAGCAGCTAAGATGGTCATAAATGGTGCCACCATTATGAGTGAACCCTGTCCATATTGTAAGGGTGTGAGAATTATAAAAGATGGTAATGCATTATGCATAAATTGTGGGAAAGAGCCTGATCAAAAACAGATCAAGAAACAAACCAGAGAGAGAAAATCTACTGGTGTCCTAAACACGCTTGAGAAAAAGCTGGAAAAATTATCTAAGCAGCTTGAAAACGAAGATAAACCTGCTATACAGCAGGAATTGATAAAATCTATAGATGGATTATTAGCAGTTATAGCAAAATTAAAGGAAAAATAACAAAAGTTTTTATTTTTACCTTAAATCTGAAAAATAGATATGGCTGATAAGAAAAACTCTCCACTTCCTGCATCCAGTGCTGGATTATTGAGGTTTTTTGAGGAAGAAACAAAAGGAGTTAAGGTTGATCCAAGAATTGCCATTTCTATGCCGATAAGTGTTATTGTGATTTCATGGGCATTAGAATTCTTTCTAGTTCCGTAAATACCATGTCAGATAATAACGATATTGAGAATATTCACAGGAGATATTCGTTTACACTGATAAACCCATCATCGTTTTACGTTTCACTGTTTGCATCCATTGGGATAGCATCTATAATAGCAGCACTCGCATTCAACAACTATATTCCAAATTATGAAATACTTTATCATCTTCCTGCAGTAATTATTGTCTTACTTGTAACGCAATATGTTGATTCACGTTTTACAAAACACAAAGAGTATTCAAAATCACTACATATGTCATTTTTTGGAAGTGTGTTATGGCTAATTACTGTGGTTTCTGGAATTTTAGGAGCTATGATAATCTCAAAAGAACTCTCTTTGTTTTACATCGCAATTGGCATGTTCATTTTTTCCAGTTTTAGAATTGGGATTATGACCACCTCACTTGGCGTCAGTTTAAAAAAATCATGTATGGTATGCTTTGTTCAACCTCTAGCAATGTTTCTTGTTCTAATCCCAGTTGATATGTGGTCTGTTCTATACAATGTGGAAACTTTAGTATTTGGAATTGTGTTTCTAACTGTTGCCGTTTTTTGGTCTTATTTTACAAATAGAACTGGACTGCCGGGAATAAAAAGTACACATAAGTTGTTACAGGCATATCTACAGTCAGTATCACAAAGTGATCCAAGTGAAATGGAATCAATAATTCTTGAGACATCAAAACCATTACAAATTTCCACATCTCAAATACGCTTCCATACGGATGACACCAAAAATGATTTTCGCATGATACTTCCAGACATTCATCCTGGTCCATTTCACCCAGTTGGTGGAAGTGATATACCTCATCAAATCTATAAAACCATGAATTCATCTGCAATGGTGTTGCATAGTGTGTCGGATCATTCACTTAATCTACCATCACAACATGATGTGAAAACATATCTAGATGGACTGTTACAGAGTTCAGTTTCAACAAAAGGTCTTACATGTACAGAACCTGTCACTGCACAGATCAACAAGGCGCGTGTTGTGGGTATACGCTTTGATACAACAGCAATTTTGTTTCTTTCCTTATCACCACATGGTATGGAAGATGTTCCACTCTTCATAAAGACCGAGATTGAACAAATAGCGAAAAATCGTAATTTTCAGAATGTGTTTGTTGTTGACACTCACAATGCTATGGGTGGTGAGTTATCACGGGATGACTCACATGATATGTTATCAGCTGCAAAATCTGTACTTGATATTCTTATCACAAAAACAGGTCATCCTCTTCAATATGGTTATGCTAACTCAAAAGATATGAATATACAAACGGGTGATCTCGCTGGCGGTGGTATAGGAGTACTATGTCTTGCATTTGCTCAAAAGAAGTACTTTTTGTGTTGGGCTGATGCTAATAACATAGAAAATGGCATACGCGAAAAAATTGTAGTGCATCTACAAAACAATGGATATGAACTAGTTGAAATGTTTACTTCTGATACTCATTTTACAACAATGGGTGTAAGAAACAGAAATGGTTACTACCAATTAGGATTTATTACCAAGCCAGAAACATTAGCAAACTGGTGTCTGTCTATTGCAAGAGAGGCGGAAAAAAATATTGTTACGGGTAAATTTGAAATTTTAGAAAATCAATCAAATGTAAGAGTCATGGGTTCAGGAATATTTGAACATCTTTCCAGGGCACTTGATACTTCATTAAGAATTACAAAGGTGTTCATGACTGGCTGTGCTGGTATATTTTTACTGTCTATTTTTCTATGGTTTTGATTTCTTCCAAGCTACCATAAAACTCATCGACAAATGAAGAAAACTGTAAAATTGGCACAATTGGAACTCTATTGATAAAACTTGTTTCTTCCTGGTATAATGTGACAATAACTGGTACGGCAATCACATCTTTTGAGCTTGACACATAATGTTTTACGCGTTCTACCTGCTTTACAACAATTGTCTCAAGTGCAGAATGGCTTAGTCTTTTCCAGTGCTTACAATCAATGAGAAGTGCTATTCCAAGACGTACACCTACAACATCTATTTCCATTGTGGGTTTTGTCATTCTAAAATTACGTAAGACATCAAAGTGATTTGAATCAAGTATTTCAGCTACCAATCCTTCAAAATCTTTCCAATCAATATGCCGTGAAACTTCCTCAATAGGTATACCGTTCTTTATGGCAAGTAGTGCTGTTCTAATCTTATCACCACTATCAAAATTTACCAAGTTTCCAATAGTTTTACCAATTCCATTTTGAATTAATATATCAAGAATTTTTTCCGCCGTGTTTTTATTGATACCTATAATCGCTGCAAAATCTTCTATGGATATACCGCCAGGTATCACACCAGTAATTCCTTGCACAAGTAATTTTGCGTTCAACTAAAAAACTGCTTATTTTTTGATTTTAAAATCTTATAGTTTTTTTTAGTATAAATGAACTTTAAATTATGATGATATACTATGACTGACATGAAATTTTTGCTAGTTGCCATACTAGCGCTGATTGTGTTTCCTGTAGCATTTGCAGAAAAGGGCACATTTGTAGATCAGATTCAGTTTATCCAATATTTGGATGAAAATACTGCCCTTGAGGAAGTTCGTAATGGTAACCTTGACATATACTACTTTCGGGTTTCCTCAGATAGAATTGATACAGAAAAGGCCAGAGAGGGCATTCAGGTTTTCGAATCTACCGGTGGGTCATATAGCATACTAGTAAACCCTTCAGTTTCTGAATCTTTTAATCCATTTTCAATTAAGGAGATAAGATTTGCACTAAACTATCTGATGGATAAGAAGTTTATTGTAAACGAGCTTATTGGAGGTTATGGCAGAACCATGATTTCAAATTATGGAGCATTTACAGCTGACTATCTTTCAATAATTGATGAGCTTGAATCATTTCATTTCAAATACAATCCATCCCTAGCAAACCAGCTAATTACCGTGGAACTGGAAAAAGTGGGCGCTGAAAAAATTGATGGTGTTTGGCATCACGATGGAAAACAGATTGAAATTACGTTTTTCATTAGAAGTGATGATCCAGTTAGAAAATCCATAGGAGAGATTCTATCCTCAGAACTTGAAAAAATTGGTTTTAAAGTAAACAAGGATTTTGGGGATCTTAACAAGGCATTTGTTGTTGTATATGGTTCAGATCCGGCAGATCAAAAATGGCATCTGTATACTGAAGGCTGGGGAAGCTCAGGATTTGCAAAGTATGACTCTGTTGGGCTTGCGCAAATGTACTCCCCATGGTTTTCTAACATGCCAGGAAATAATGATCCAAGTTACTGGAATTACAAAAATGACTATCTTGATTCTATAACAAAAAAAATCTATGTAAGTGATTTTGAATCTGCAGAAGAAAGGATTTCGCTAATAGAGGATGCAACAAAGGAAGGAGTTAATGAATCTGTTAGAATATTTCTTGCTAGTAAGACAGACCAGTATGTTGCAAACGATAGCGTTGATGGTGTTATCAATGCTCTTGGTGCTGGTGTTCCAACTAGGTTTACACCAATTAACGTAAAATCTGACACTGGTATGTTGACGATTGGTGTGAAACAAATCTATCAAGGATCATGGAATCCGATTGGTGGATTTAGTGATGTATACAGCAATCAAATATGGCTAAATCTTCATGATCCAGGTGTTTTCAGCCATCCGTTTACCGGTAAGACAATTCCAATAAGAACTGAGTGGCAGGTTGAAAATCTTGGCAATGATGCTAAGCTCACAGTTCCCGAGGATGCAATTATCTGGGATATGGCAAACCAAAGTTGGAAAAAAGTGGGAGTTGGTCAAGAAGCCACAAGTAAAATTACATATGATCTTATCCTTGGCAACTGGCACCATGAACAAAGCATGGACATGAATGACATATTGTATTCCATGTATTTTTTATTAGAATGGGGTTCTGAGCAGCATCAAAACGATAGGACATATGATTCTGAATTTTCACCACAAGCAGCACAGAACGCAAAGACATTGGTTGGAATAAAACAGATTGATAATGACACAGTTGAAATTTATGCTAATTATTGGCACTTTGATGAAGCTGAAATCGCTGCATGGTCAACACCTTGGAGCAGTATGCCTTGGGAGATTATGGCAGCCTCGGAGCAGGCTGTACTTGACGGTAAGGTTTCATTTTCGCGCTCGGGGTCAATCAGTAAAAGTGTAAACTGGCTTTCACTCATAGTTCCAAATGACTCAATGATCATACAGCAATATCTTACAGAATTCAAAGAAACTGGCTATGTCCCACCCTCATTAGAAGATTCTCAATATGATTGGCAATATTTTGAGGGGCGTTATGACGCAGCAATAGAATGGATTGAGCAAAACAATCACGGTGTGATTAGTAACGGTCCGTTTTATCTTGATAACTATTCGCCAGAATCAAGGACAATAACCATCAAGTCGTTTGATTCAATTGGATATCCATTCGAATCTGGTAAGTGGGAAGAATTTGAACAGATTAAATTTCCAAAAATCACTGGTGTTGAAATTTCAGATGTTGTAAGCTTGGGAAAACCGTTTACCATCCAAGTTCAGGCGATGGATTCATCCAAGATTCATTATTTTGTCACAAATTCTAAAAGTGAGACAATTGCATCAGGATATAACACATCTTTCGTTTCAGATGCTAATAACAATACATATGAAATTATGATTACGCACCAAGAGGCATCACGCCTTGATATTGGAGCAAATACACTAAAGATCTTTGCGTCATCAGATGAGGCATTGAGACCTGACAACTACACTACTAGCTTTCTCGTGGTTGATGGACAAGCAACTCTTCCAGACGTTCCCATTTTACAAATTGAAAGTGAAACTGTAGATACCTCATATGTTGGAATACTTTCAATAATTATTGGAGCAATAATAGTTGGAATAATTATATCAATCAGAAGAAAAAGAAAGAAAAAATAATAATATCAAATATTACTAATTCTTTTACAAAAATCTGGTTTTTCATTTTGATTTAACATAAATGTAAGATCATGCTCGTCATCTATATCCAACATTATTCGACGAATTAATGCAATCGATACATTTTGAGATACTGCTTTTGCAGCATCTAATTGAAATACATAACTGCCTCTATCATATTGCGTTTTCATTGCATTGATAGAATATCTCACTAATGCATTAGTTCCATTCAATTGTCTGGATGGAACAATTATTATAGAATTTTTGGATTCACTAAAACCCAATAGATCATCTATGTCAGAAGATCTCATCATCGGTATATCCTGAGGAAAGATAACAGAACGGTCATACTTATTATCCAAAATGTATTGATCCGCTAAATATACAGCATGATTAACACCTGATTCATCATCAAAAATTTCTGCAGTGTTAAACTGTTTACCAAGTTTAAGTGCTATTTCATCTTTTGACACTAGGATTATTTTATCAATGAGTTGAGAATTTGATACTGTGTTTAATACTTCTTCAAGCATTGCTTTACATATTTCTTCTTTACGAGTTTTAGAAAGTTTTAATCTTGTTTTGGCTATGTCAAAAGTCTTTACCGGTATTATTGCACATGTTTTCAAACTAGATACGTATTTGTTTTAGTATAAACGATGCAAGTGCATCTTCATCTTTTTTGTTTGTCATTTTTATTTTAGTATCATATACACTCAAGTTCAATGATTCAATTTTTTTTGTTTGCATACGATCTTTGGTATCTATAACTAATTTAGTGCAAACTTCCGCATAAAATTTTGCAATACCATATGCTGAAACTTCAATACCAGCTGCCTCCATATATTTCGCAGCAGGTCCACTAACTGCCTTATCTCCAATGATTGGGCTTACCGCTACAACTTTGCGTTTATTTTTGCTTAATTCTTTTTTGATTGCTTTCATCGCCAACATTGGACCTAAACTGGTTAAAGGATTACCAGGAGCTATAATTACAAGTTCAGAATCATGTATTGCACTTATAGCTTCAGGATTAGGACGAGCTTTTTCTATGCCCTCGTATTCAATGCCTTCTACTGGATCCATTCCACGATATTTGACCCAGTATTCTTGCAGATGTAGTTTACCCTTATTTGTTGTAATTCTAGTTGCTACCGAATTATCAGTAATTGGGATAATTTTAGGCTCGATTGCAAATTTTTCACACATCCACCTGGTGATAGTACTTAGACTTTTTCCATTTTTCAGCATGTTAGTTCTAGTAAGATGTGTAGCAGTGTCTCTATCACCAATCCTAAACCATGTATCTTCACCAAAAATCTCCATTTGTCTTAAAAATCCAAATGTGTCTTTTTTAATACCCCAACCTTTATCCTGATCTAGCAAATCAGCTAATCCGTAAATAATTGTGTCAATATCTGGGCAGATATACATACCATAAAGCCAATAGTCATCTCCTACATTTGATATTACGTTAACGTCAGACCTTTGAGAGGCAAGTCCCCTTACAAGTTTGACAGATCCCGTACCACCAGCAAGTATTGTTATCATTTTTTCTCTTAGAACGTTATAATGAAAACATGACTACCAATATTACTTTTTCACTGTATATTTTTTGTGGTTTTTCAATAAAGTTAATTAATGAAAAAATATGTGAAGTTTTATGACTGGTATTAAAGTAAGCATAATGCTTTTTCTGACTGCTATTATTGCTATTAGTGGTTTAACCCCAGTATTTGCATCATCTCAGTTAGATATCACAATAGATCCTGATGCAGGTATTGCAGTTGCTAAGATGACATACCAAAGATCAATTACTTTTGATTATTCACAGGGTGGAAAGTTGGCTGATGCGTTAGTTGGAAAAAGTGATAAAATAGCATTTAGTGCAAGTTCAGATACTGTTGGCATGACTTCACTTATTGGAAATTTGAATTCGTATATGGCATCAAAGGGCAGTCAAGCACAAATTACTGAAATGGATTTAGATTATCTTGTAACTATAACTGGAAGAAGTGAAAGTGCATCAATAGACTATAAAATTGTGTTAAAGCCAACGATTAAGGGTTTTATAATTAAAGAAGGTAGTGGTAATGCACCAACGCTAATAGACGTAGACTGGAGAGGGTTTGGAGCTCTTGGACCAGTTGTGATCACTACACCAATACATGGTGACGTTGAAATCAACTTACCAATTTCTGCTATTCAAACTTTCATTCCATCGATGGGATTAGCAATGCAAGCCGGTGAGTCAGGCGAACTTCTTACTACTCGATTGATGGATGGAGACGGGATAAAAGAACAACCAATTGGAAACTGGCACTTTTTATTTGATCCTACTGGAATAGGTGTAGATGCAGCACAATATGGATTTCAAACAGGTAGCGTACTTTCCTCATTTACAATGGGAGAAAGTAGCCTCCGAGAGGGATTGATTAGAGAACAAATACACGAAGTTACATTCAACAGTGACAAAGTGTACGTAATAAAATCTGTAGAATCTTCTGCTAATGCAAGTATAGACATACTTGGATTCGCAAACAGAGATACTTTGGGTGATTCAGAAATTTTTGGTGTAACACCAAATGCGCCTGAAGGATACGCATCAACATCAAGTGGAGAATTCCCTGCGTTTATCCTATATGGAATGGCCGGCATGGCAGCAATAGGTGGTGTAGCAATGATGTTGATGAGTAAAAGAAAACTATCAAAAGAGAAAGGACATTATCAACAAACTGGTATTGACCCAACACAACTTACTGGTGTACAAACAAGTGCAAGCTCTGGTGGATACCAAACAGTTAGGGGTGAAGCACATCTAAAGGGTGGAGATGATTATGAACAACATAGAAGCTACTATGATGACAAACCACAAGTTGAGGAAAAATCAGAATCAACAAGTAAAAAAGGCGCTATGCCAAAAGGCTTCAAACCAAATGAATAAGTGAGTGCTAGCCGTAACCCTCCTTCTGTTCTAAACGATATTTCGCTTTGCGGTCTACCTGAACCTGTTACAGGCACCTATGGTTCTGTTTGACCTTGCTTCATGTGGGGCAGAATTTCATTCCGTCTCTGGGAACCTCAGGCAGTACCATCACTGTACTCCAGATGGGATTTTTTTCTGTTCCGTTGCCAGCCATCTCTGACTATCTATCTACAGATCACATATCCTGTATGAAGGGAGGAGTTTCCTCTGCCGTAGCAGCGTTTCGTCCACTAGCTCACACTTGATTTTGATTAAAGGATAGGTAATTTCAACATTGCTTATAATCTAGATTCAAAGTAATCTTCGTTATACTTTTCAATCTTCTTCTTAGGTTTAATCATATATGCAAATGCTAAACACTCGATGTACACACGGTAAAGATGCTTGTTTTGTTTTAATATCTGTGTAAATATATTCCAAAATGATCTAGCATGAAATTCTGAGAATAGATGATTACGCACAATAATAGTTGTCTTTTTTGATTTATCTACTAATTCTAGTGTTTTTGGACTAAAAGCTGTATCAGCCTGATTACCTGCACCCAAAATCACAATGCCGGTTTTGGTTCTATTAAAATTTTTCAAGAGTTCAGATGATACCAGCATATTTTTTGTTTTTGGCGTTACCTTTTCAAATTGTATCTTTTTTATATCAAGACTATACATCACATCATTGATTTTATTAACGATTTCAGTTTCAGTTTTAGCTGGCTGATTTATACCACGAACAATTCTGATTTTACTTTGACATTGTTTTGATATTGCAGCTGCAATTTCAAGTCCCAGATTTGAGTGACGCCCACTGTCATATGAAACAATTAGATTGGAAATATCACTAGTGAAATTTTTTCTTGTTTTAACCCCGATTATATCACATGTAGACAATGATAGTAATTTTCTATTATTACGCAAAAATGAAAAATCAACTATTAACGTGTTAACACTCTGCTCCTCTGCTGTAGCCAGAATTGCTTCTGTAGGATCATGGCAAAGTCTAACCATGTATCTATGCCGTATTGAATGAGAGATTGATTTCTTAAATTTATCAAACACATCGATGCCAGTTTCACCAGATTTATTTGCAAAAGGCAAAGGAGTTTGTTTTGGAACAGTTATAACATTAAGAAAAGATATTTCACCATCTTTCTGATCAGCTATTGCCTCAGCAAGTTTGACGAGTTTACTGGCTGTTTGTTTCTTAAAAATAACTAAAATTCTATACTCTTTTCTTTCTAGAGGTAATTGATTGAATATAAGTGGCGCATGATGTTCCTTCTCTTTCTTTGACGTATAAAATTTGTAAATCAGAAAACCTGCGATAATCCAAATGATAGCAATTAACCAGCTGAGCGGCTGTGAGAATAATAGATAAACAGCCAAGATAGAAACTAGAGCAAAACCAACAACTGGAACTAGGGGAAATAATGGTGTTTTAAAACCATAGACTAATTTTTTTTCTTTGGAAAGTCTTCGTATGGTAATACAAGCTGCATTAACCTGTGCGAATAAAAATAAAAACATGACACTGGCGGCAAGTGCAATCATTGTCAGATCAAATGACATGGCTAAAACTAGCATAACAACGGCGGAAAAAATTGTGGAAATGAATGGTGTACGATATTTTTTGTGTAAGCGATTAAAAATTGGTGGTAGATCATGATTTCTTCCCATGGCAAAAGATACACGACTTGCAGCGAATGTTGTTGCATTTAGTGCTGCAAGTGTTGATACAAAACCCCCAGCCAGTACAATTAGAGCTCCATATGGAAGATAGTATTCAGCAGCTTGAATAATTCCAAGCTCACCATATCCTCCAATGAATTCCCAAGCAGGTTGTCCCAACTGCATAGGGTTTAAGCCTCCAATAAAGACGAAAGCAAATAGAACGTAAATGGAAATTACAATTCCTAAGGAAATTAAAATGGCTTTAGGAATATTTTTTTTCGGTTTTTTAATCTCATCGCCAGCTTGCGCAATTATTTCATAGCCTTCAAATGCAATGAATGTTAAACCCATTGCAAGTACTAGCCCCATTGTACCGTTAGGAAAAAAGTCTTGGAAATTATCAGGCCAGTTAGGGTTAAAAAATGCCATAGCAACAAGAGCCGCAATGATCAAGATTCCAATAATAGCTAATTGAGAAAATGTAATTGCACTTCCTACTTTTCCTGTATGTGAAGAACCTCTAATATTTACATAAGCAAATCCAATAATTGCAATTGCTGCGAAGATTTTTTCTAGTGGTAATCCTGACGCACCGTCTATTATTTCAGCAGACTTTAACAAATGTCCAAGAAACGTTCCAAATGCAACAGCATACAGACTACCTGCGATTGTATGTGCGAACCACGCCATCCAACCGCTCAGATATGAATTTGGTCTAGGAAGCCCTTCTCTTACCCATTTGTAACCTCCACCTGTGGCAGGTAATGCGGAACCAAGTTCAGCATAAGTCAATGCGGTAAAAACGGTGATAACTCCATTAAGAGTAAATGCAATTATTAGAGCAGGTCCAGCTGCATCAATACCTGGTCCTACTAGTACGAAGATTGCCCCACCGATCATTGAGGCAACACCTATCATTATTGCCTGTGAAAGTGAAAGACTTCGAATTAGTCCAGATGAATTTGTTTCAGTACTCATTATCGAACCGACTGAATTACACTTGAATAAATCTGTAGTTGTTATGACTATTAATCAAATATCAACGATTGCAGATACAGGAAGGCTATATTCATTACAAATTTTAAGAACATCAGATTCCGATTCTGCTTTAGAGTAATCGTTTAGGAGGTTTTCATTTAGTGTATAAAATGTGTGACCCCACTTGAATTTGTCAAGCAATGAAGATGCTACGGTAAAATCACCCATTATGTAAACTGCGGCAGCCAATGCCTCTACAGTAGTCAATTTATTTAATTTGGAATAGTTAACGGGATTACCAGCTAATAATGGTGGAAGTTTTCTACGTATACCAGATAATTTTTTGTTGAATACAGTATCAGTAAGATTCCAAGAGCAATCAATGCCAATGATAGAACTAAAAAGTTTTTTATCTGATTTCAACAATGTTTTTTTTGAAAATGGATCTAATACAAGTGCACGAGAAGATATTTGTTTAATAGGTTTTGCAAGTCCGAATTTTACTAATTTTTCGGCAGTGCATTTTTTTGGATCATCTTGCTTTAACATCAATATCTGTATGTTCATAATAATGCATGAGTTTGATTTTGATAAAAGGATAATGGGAACGACAGGATTTGAACCTGCGACCTCAGGCACCCAAAGCCCGAATCATACCAAGCTAGACCACGTTCCCTCTATGTGACAAAATTTTCCACCCAATTTAAGCTATAGATACTATATCGTGTAAAAAAAGTAACAATGCCAACTAACAGATCCTTCCAAAAGAAAAATGATCCTGTAAAGCTCCTATTAATGTATGATTTTAATAACTTAAAAAATGAGATAACATATTGCAGATTGAAGATTATCTAAAGGCTGGAAGTATAGCTGGGGAAGTAAGGGAAAACACCCGTAGAAAAAATTGGATTGGTTCTACTTTAGAGGATATTTGTGAATATGTAGAATCAGAAATTATTAAAAGAGGTGCTAAATGTGCATTTCCTGTAAACACAAGTCTAAATGAAATTGCGGCACATTATACTGCTGAACCAAATGATCCCAAAACAGTTTCAGATACAGATATGATTAAAATTGATCTCGGAGCACAGATCAATGGATATATTGCAGATACTGCAGTAACGGTAAATTATGATCCACAATACGATTCTCTTGTTCAAGCGGCAGAAAATGCGCTACAAGATGCAATGTCCATGATCAAGGTTGGTGTAAAATCAAAGGATGTTGGAAGAAAAATTCAAAGTACGATAATGAATGCAGGATTAAAACCAATTGCTAACCTGAGTGGTCACTCACTTGAACAATATACAATCCATGCTGGTAAAACTGTTCCAAATATGTGGACAATAGGCTCATTTGCGTTTCCGGAAAATGAGGCATTTGCATGTGAACCATTTGTTACGACTAAAAATGCTTTGGGTTTTGTACGTAATGGTAAAATTAAAAACATCTATGCTTTGGTTTCAAGAAAAAAAACTAAGAGTGAAAAGGCAGATAGATTGGTAGAATATATCTGGAATAACTTTAACATGTTACCATTTGCATTAAGATGGCTTGTTAAAGAATGGGAAGAAAAAGAAGCAAGAGAACTACTAGAAATTTTAGTCAGAAATAAAGTGGTTCACGCATATGCCATACTTGTTGAGGCTAATGGTAAAACAGTTGCACAGGCAGAACACACGTTTATTCCAACCAAAACTGGCGTTACAATAACTACTATGGGATAATATTACTGAGATACTCCCAAAGTGTTTCCCACACCTATAACAAGTACAGTTTGACCACTGCTAGTATTATCAATGATCATTTCATGAACTTGGGTTTTGACGTTTTCAACTTGACCTGTTATTTTTGCTTTCATAAGAGTTATTGCTTCTTTCACTGATTGTTTTACAACAATTGAAAAAATAGGAATGTCAAATTTTGTGGCAAGATCCTCGATCTTAAATCTGTCTGTTCCAAATCCACCAATTGCAGCCCCAAATCCTTGGGACACAGTTCCTGAATCTTCACCCTCCAGTTTTAGCGCAGCATCAATCATCACAATAACATTAGGCTTGTATTTTTCAACAAGTAATTCAGCAGCCTCAGCTGGTCTTCCAACAGTAGCAAATGGTCCTTCAGCCTTGAGTAGGATTAATTTTCTTCCATCAAATTCTGATTCGCTGTAAACAGTTTCAAATTCCACTTTTTGTTTTTTTGTATCAAGCATCATTTCACTTACTACAAGTGGACCAATTCCATCACCGATTGGTTTTCCATGTTTAAATGCTGGGACTGCATCATTGAGTGCTTCAGCTTGCTCCATGATAAATGGCAACATCATCTGCAGTGGCAATATCAAAGGATAGTTATTTTGTTTTTTTGCCGTTAAAAATAGATGTCTTACAACTTTATGTAAAAGTTGTAGATGTGCAACGATTTCCAGCAGAGTTTGAATCTTTGTAATCTCCATTGTGTCAATTTCAGGTAATAATGACTGGATTTGTTTTCTGGTAGTATCTTCCCGTGAACGTATTAGACGATGAATCTTAGGAATTATACCGTTTGGGTCGATGTCTATCGGCATGATAGTAAAGTAATCAAATATTCTATCAAATTTTTGGGTTACGTCATCTTTAACTGCTAAATCTTTTTTAATGTATTCGAACAGTTCACTTCTTGAATCATTTCTAAATTGTTCTAGTTGGCCAAGTTTTTTTTTAATATCACTTGATGTAATAATTAGTTGTATTCGCTGACCATAAAACACAAAAAGAATTATTGGAAGAATCCAAATTAGCATCATAAGTGGATTTGAATCATCGCCCATCCCAAAAAATTCATCAAGTATATCTAAATCACTAAAATCCACAAACAAATCGAATCTTCGATCAAATTAAAAGATTTGCTACTTGATTTCCGTTCCAGCTGGCACATTACTATCTACAGTTAACCAAAATGGTTTATCATCTACGTCAGCAGCTAAGAGCATAGCATTTGATTCTACTCCAGCAATCTTCTTTGTTTCCAAGTTAGCAATAACAATTACAGTTTTACCAACCAAATCTTGTGGCTCATAAAACTCAGCACCGCCTATAATCACATTCCGCGTTTCCTTGCCAAGATCAACAACACCTTTGATGATTCTTGTTTTACCTGGAATTTTTTCCACTTCTAGTATGCTTCCAACTCGTATGTCTAATTTCTTAAAATCATCATAACTAACAGACATGACTTTCCTCCGTCAACCGGTTTAAAATGAATTTCGAAATCAAAGACTAATATTTTGAAAAACACTATAAACAATATGGCAGAAATAAACACATCTATTGACATCACCGCTTCTGTAGATACTGTTTGGAACATAATTTCGGATCTTGATAATGAACCAAAATTTTGGAGAGGTACTAAGGAAACGAGGACTATATCAAAAGATGGCAATGTGATAACTAGAGAAATCATTATTGCGTTCAGGGATTCTAAATGCATGCAAAAAATTACATTGTTGCCAAAAGAAAAAATTCACGCTGAATTTACTGAAGGAATCATTAAAGGTTCAAAAACATTAAGCCTCAAATCCAAGGAAAATAAATTAACACTTGAAGCCAATTGGGACATTAAAATGTCTGGTCTAGCTGGCGTGTTTACGGGTATGATAAAGAAACACATCAAAAATGGAACAGAGAAAGCACTTGAATCTATAAAACTAGAAGCTGAGAGTAAATAATTTATGAATCTTGCACTAGATATCTTCAATTACATATTTGTAGCAATTTTAATCGCCGTATCAGCAACATGGATTTTTTTAATCAGATCTATGTTTAGAACATTCCAAGAAACACCATTTTTGGATAAATTTAAAAAAAAAGAACATGGGAGTCCTAAAGTATCTATAATTTTACCCGCCAGAAATGAGGAAAAATTTATTGGTAAATGTCTTGATTCTCTCTTAAGTCAAGATTACACTAATTATGAAATCATAGTAATTAATGACTCGTCAGATGATTCAACTGGAGCAATAGGCAAAAAATATGCTAAAGAATTTTCGAA
>Ga0257111_1000229_pt1 | contig 22769 bp, 16 predicted proteins | sample LP_taG_6_FD_191567 | JGI IMG/M metagenome (GOLD analysis project Ga0257111, IMG submission 191567) | Marine microbial communities from Northeast Subartic Pacific Ocean, Canada - LP_J_2015_P26_500m | ecosystem: Environmental > Aquatic > Marine > Oceanic | place: Canada: Northeast Subartic Pacific...
AGGTCCACCCTGATCTAGCAGCGCCCTCAGCAGTAAAAAAGCTGCTCATCATCACAACACCACCTACAAAATAACTCCAGTAGCTTGCGGCATTCAGTTTTGGAAAGGCCATATCAGGGGCACCAATTTGTAACGGTACAAAATAGTTTCCGAAAGCGCCTACTGCCAGTGGAACAATACCAAGGAAAATCATAATTGTGCCATGCATTGCACCTAACGAATTATAAATCTCTGGCAACAACATTCCGTCTTCTCCAAATATTGATCCTACTAGTGGAACTGCTGATTCAGGGTATGCTAATTGCCAACGCATGATCATCATCAATGAGAATCCAATTAACAGAAAAATCAAAGCAGTGATTCCATACTGCAAGCCTATGATTTTGTGATCAGTAGACCAGATATATTTTCTATAAAACGGCTCTTCGTGGTGATTATGGGAATCCATAAATTTCCTTCAGTTATTAAAGACTAATCGAGGATTACGGTCTAGTCTTTACTTCTTTTCCGGTTTTTTAAAAGTAAAATTCGCTGCACTATCACCGACCATTACATTTTCTGTTTGTGATCCGAGTTTTTCATGCCACGCCTCAATAACATAAGCCCCCGGTTCTAAACCAGAGATTATATAGCTGCCGTCATCGCCTGTTACCGCAAAATAGGGATGGTCAAATACACCTATAAAAGCACCCATCCAGGGATGAACATCACATTTTACCTTAAATGGTGCTTCTGATTTATCGAACTGCACTGTCATTTGTTTTTTAGAGCGTGGCATCGCATTATTGAATTCCTTATTGATTTTTGGAAGAGCATGGATGTTATGCAGTGTGCCATCACTGTTTAAAATATCCAGTTCCTGACCAACCATAACGCCCAGCACATGGGGTATATACACACAACCATTTTGATCAATAACCGCAGGATTTTCAGGAGGACTGTGATCACCTGAAAGTGAGTTTGATGAACTTTCTTTTATAAATACAAGGACATTCTTCAAACCATTATTCTCATCGAGGATTAACCACTCTTTTCGTGGTCCTACTTCATTATTAGCAACACATACTGGATCAGCGTCCATTCGCAGCGATTTCATTTTTGGTGCTTTACCAACAAAGGTTATTTTCCCTTGAATATCTCCCGCAAAACCAAAAGTAAAAACAGACAACAAAATTAATATTTTAATTATATTATTATTCACAATTTCCTCCGTATAAATCCATACCATTTGAAGTTTTAATTTTGCCAATGCATGTTATAAATCCAATAGCAAAATAAATTATTACCATTCTTCATCTCCCCATTCGTCTTCATCTTCAGTGATAAAGCCATAGCCCTGGCTTTCAAGATGAACCTTTACAATTGCCGAAACATCCTCTACCCCTTCAAGTCCCCACATCCAATCTACAAGGCTATTCAACATCGCCGTAGTGTCACCTACAAAGGCAGCAACCTCTGGGCCCCAATATTCTATAACGTCATTAATAGGCTCATCAACAGGAATGTATGGAGCCGGCATTTTTGTGCCCGGCATAACAGATTGTGGATTATTAAACCATTCAATCAGCCATTCTGGTCGCAGCCGTTCTTTAGTCAACACCAGGTTTGGTGCCCAGGTGAGGGCATCTTGCCGTGGTTTCATAGGCCCATAAAAATGACAGTTTATACAAGCGCCTTCTTCTTGAATCTTTTGTCCTGCTAAATATGAATTTGAAACTTGTGAAAAACTGTGCGGATTCTCATAGTTGAGGGGCAGTCCATCTTTCGATTGAAAATAATCAATTACATCATTCCATTCCTGATGGGTAAAATCATAACTGGGCATCCGCACCTGCAAATGAGGTCGTACCATTGATACATTTTGAAACCAATCCAATAACCAGTCCGGCTGTACTTTCCGACCTTCGGTATTCAATAATGGAGGACTAAAACTCTGTACCAGGCTCATATCTTGGGAATTTTCAGATCCCGCAACTTCCCCAAGCCAAGCTGCAGTTGCCGACCATATTGCGCCACCTTCACCATCTATTTTATGGCAACCAAGACAATTATTTGTTTGTATAAAACGTTCACCTTTTGATACAGCTAAGTAGGCAGGTGTTTTTTCTGGAAGTTTATTATCAGGAATTTCATCTTTTACCAGTCCCATTATCAAGGTTACTAAGGCATTGATTTCTTTTTCCGTTAACCCGAAATGTGGCATTCGAGACTTGTCTAATGAAGGTAATTCCTTAACTGCATACGTATCGTCGTCATTTGGTATGAGGTCGAACGTTTCCGGCTTATCAACCTTAGTATAAAACCAGTCCCATTTTGTATGCGGTATTTCATCATGCCAAAACGCAAAATCAAGCTTAGAGATTAATTTGCTCCCTTCAACATTTAGGGAAGTCCCAATTGGTTTTTTGTCTTCAAATCCAGCAATATTATGGCAGGAGTAGCAACCATAATTCCCAATAAGCTTCTCACCCGCATAATTGAGCTTTTCAGAAATTTCCATATCTTCCAACCGTTGATCAACCTGATCTTGCCGTAATAACTGGGAAAGAAAATCTGCAGAAATCTGATCAACTATTGATTCGTTTACAGTGGGTACGGCTAATTGATCAAACATTTTATTTTTATCAGCTAATAAATATGCAGTAATATCAGCAGCTTCCTCGTCATTTAATCGCAGATTCGGCATCTTTGTATCTGGATGATAACTGTAAGGATTCTTCAGCCAACCTAATAACCATTGTCTATTTACTTTTGATCCCAATCCTATGAGGTTTGGCCCCTGTTCTGTTCGTATAGCATCTACGGATGGATCATATATAGGATCTGGTTTGGGTTGAATTTGATGACAACCCATACACCCCAGGGAATTAACCAGAACCCTGCCCTTTTCTTGGTCTCCGGCATAATCAACGTCAGCTGTTTTATATGGTGTTGCAGTAGAGAATAAGTATTCGGTTATTGCGAGAACTTCTTGCTCAGTTTGTTTTAGGTCTTCAGGTGCACTATTATTCCCTTTCTTGAAAAAATGCGGCATCCAGGTGTTATGTCTGAATGAACGTGGTTCCAAGATCCATTTATATGTCCAATCTTTATTTGTCTTTGAAGCTAAATGGTAAAGACTAGGTCCCGGTTTTGGTGAATCATTCCAGCGGTCAACCTGATGACAAGCATAACAACCTGCTTTTTCAAAAACAGACAAACCAAGACTCAATGTTTCTGCCTCTTTAAGCGGCATATTACTACTATGACATTTATAGCAACCAGCTTCTGTATATCTTTTAGGCAGCATGGGGTTTCCCCAGTAATGCATTGGTTCCCACCCTAATTCTTTTTCCCAACGATGGGCCGTTTCTTGATCATTTGGACTATGTGCTGTTGTATAGAATCTAGTTCCTCTTCCTCTTCCGCCATGACATGACGTGCACCCAAATTCACTTAGTGGGTGTTCTGAACTGGGTCCAACCATAAAATCTAATTTGGGGTGGGTTTTGTATGGTTGGGGTGCATCTTCAAAACCAGCTTTATCAATTCCTACATGACAAGTCATGCAACGATCAACCTTTGGCATACCCATAAAAACAAGGTCTTCTTCCAGGCCATTAACTACGACCTGCTTTACTTCATAATAGGGATCAATAAAATCGAGTATAGGTAAATCTCGCACTATGTTTCCAATTTTGTTTGCGAAAGACATTGCTTCTGGATCAACCTTTGTCAACCTCCGTTTTAAAAGATTGCTCTCGCGCGTTAAGGTTGTTAATGAATTTTTTAATTCATCAATATATTTTCTGATTTTCCGCTCTTGGCTTTTGACTGTTTCAATTTTACTATCCGTCTCTTGTACATCTAAGTAGTATTTATTCACATGTATGGTTAAATCACCATATTCTTTTCCAGAATTTTCACTGCCTCCATGACCAAATTTACTTTTTTCATATTCATATTTTAAAACATCCAAATCAGCCTTGGCAAATTGATAGAGTTGATTATTTTTATAAAGCTCTGCATCAAGTATTTCCAATTGCTGAACAATTTCATCTAATTCATTCTGACGATCAGTCAATTTCTTTTCTGCTGCAGATAGCTCTTCAACCAGTTGATTGTAATTAGAATTTTTTTCAAGGGCAGCTGACTCTGTATATAGATCCTGGCGGATTTTTTCTATTTCCAGTTTACGAAATTCTATTTGGTATTTTTTCCAGGGTCTTTGAAAATCATATACAAATACCAGTATCCAAACAGCAAAAAATACTAAGCTTGAAATTGCAAAAGTGCGATTGAGCTTGAGTATATTATAGTGTCTTTCCTGATTATCTGCCATATTATTAGATTAGAAATTGAAAAAATATTCTGGGATAGCGATTATATACTTTAGGTTAAACATCCAGCGCAAATACATTTTTATTGGCAATGTCACAGCAACAAGTATTAGTACTATAAAAATAGAGTAACGCGCTGAACCTAATCGTGTATACATATCTTTTAGGAATGTTTTTGCGAGAAGGGGTGGTAAAATAAGAAAGTATACTAGTACTAGTACTATACCCCAAATCTCACGTATAATAATGTTATCTGGTAAGCCAGTGTTTAGCCATTTTATATAAATTATTTCAGAAACATTTATGTTAGTTAGCGCTTCTAATTTGTGGATGTCCCAATATTCGAATGGACCGAAGATATTCCAGTTAGGTCCTCTTAAAAATGTGCCAACAATGATCAGCATTAACCATAGCACGAGCCAACCAAACATAAATATAGAAATTGCTAATCGGCGACGGTTGTAGCTAAAAAATCCCGAATTTTCAGGATTGCGATCAATGTATGGTATGGCCATTAAACCTACAAGAATTAGGCTTGGAATTACCACACCAGCCATCCAGGGATCAAAATAGACAAGCATTTCCTGCAGACCTAAAAAGTACCAAGGAGCTTTTGCTGGATTTGGCGATTCCGTGGGGTTGGCGGGTTCTTCAATTGGTGCAGGAAGCCCTATTGACCAGACAAGCAAAAAAGCAGAAGCAATAATTAATGATATTAGCTCAACATAGACTAAATCCGGCCAAACTAGTACTTTATCATTAGGCGCTTCATAAAATTCATTGGGTTTTTCGCCAGCATTAAGCCTTTCATCGTTTTTATATGCTTGGTTCATGGCTAACCAGGTAAAAAATACCACTAGAAATATCAGACCTGATATTGGTACGTTATCTGGTTTTAGTACAATCTTTTGAAAGTTGTAATCACCAAGTCCGTAAATGAAAAACGCCACTAAGCCAAGCATCGCAATGATGATAAATTTTGTGCTCCATACATGATGTAATCCTAGGCGACGATGCCATTTTTCAAACCAATCACTTGGAGGAAAGATAAATGGGAAACCTAAAACAACTACTGTAAACAGTATTGTCGGGTTTGATATATAATTTACACTTTCCTTAAAGGAGTCCATTGTCAAACTGGCGTTGAGATGCCACCGTCTTTTCTTACCCGCCAAAAATGTACTGCCATGAAAATCATTATTATAAAAGGTAAACCAATACAGTGTAGCACATAGAATCGCAGTAATGCAGCCTCACCCATAAAACGCCCGCCAATTAATGCAAATCGCGCGTCACTAGCCATGGTGATGAAATTAATATCCCCTATTGCTAATAAAGATGCACCAGGTCCTTCATGACCTAAAAATGGCGTTGCGCGAGCCATATTTGAACCTACTGTAACGGCCCAGATTGCCAGTTGGTCCCACGGTAATAAATATCCGGTAAAACTTAACAAAAGAGTCAATAACAAAAGGATGACGCCAATGGTCCAATTGAATTCCCTTGGCGGTTTATACGAACCTGTCATAAACACTCTAAACATATGCAGCCAAACAGTAATAACCATAGCGTGAGCACCCCAACGATGTAATTCACGCATAATGCCAAAAGGCACCTGTTCAGCAAGATCAATAATATCCGTGTAGGCATATTCGATTGTTGGGCGGTAATAAAACATGAGAAGAATACCAGATATTGTAAGAATCAAGAAGATGAAGAAAGAAAGACCACCCATACACCAGGTAAACTTCAGTTTAACAGCATGTTTAGGCAGTCGCACTGGGTGAAGGTGGAGAAACACAGAATTCAATACGGACATCATACGCTGACGACGATTTCGTGGTACGCCACCACCACGGAAAATAGATTTCCAGACTTGTGATTCTGCTGCTTTTTCTAAAAATGATTTTTTGGTTTGTTCAGCCATATTTTTTATCACTTAGACTCTTAAAAAGGCTTCGGGATCTGACCATTGCCCTTTTTCTTGTTGATATTTTTGCGTTTTGTCAACAATTATTTCACCATCGTCTGCTAATACAATACGGTACCTTTCCAATGGTCTTGGCGCAGGCCCTTCAAAATTAATCCCCGTTGATTTGAACCCACTTCCATGGCAGGGGCATTTAAATTTTCTGGCAGATGCTAGCCAATTAGGTGTACAACCAAGATGTGTACATATAGTAGACAGCGCATAAATACCTTCATCATTTCGAATAATCCAAACGCCATATTTATCCTTCCATTTTGTGTCTACCTCGCCAATAATATAATCATCTGGAAAACCTGCTCGAAATGTTTGCACGGGTTCAAAAAGGACATTTGGAAAAAAGAATCTGAGCATCATTGTAAAGAAACCACCCGTTGCGGCTACAAACCCTACCCAGCCCAAAGATAACCAGGAAAAGAAAGATCTTCGAGAGACCTCGTTTTCCTTTACGGTTTCCCCTAATGCTGCAGGTGCTTTACGAACCGGAGGTTTGGTTGCTGTTTTTTTCCCCTCTTGCATAGTTTAATAAAGTATTTATTTAAGTGTGTTTCTAGCTGCCTGAGAAACTTTCATATTTAAATCGTTTTCCATCAAATCCAACAAAACTTGCCGCAATTCATCATCCAAGATATCCCTACTTGCTCTTATAGCAGCTATTATTGCTTGATTTTGCTCAACTGCGTCAATATTAGGAAATGAATCTAAATATTTTCTGTCCATAAGGTCTAATAATATTCCACGCCCACTATCGTCTTTTTGCTTTGCCAATGCAATTGCTGCATCCCATCTAACATTTGGTTCAGGATCATGTAAAGCCTGTTTTAAAACAATCTGGACTTGATCTCCATCATAATTACCTAAGGCTACCACCACCTGATGTCGTACTCTTGAAGATTTATGTTCAAACATAAGTAACAATTGTTCAAGACTAGTTGGACTGTTAATAAATCCTAGTGAATAAATTACAGCAGCTAGGATTTCTTCATTTTCATCATTCAATGTTTTTTCTAAAATGGTCGCATATCTCAAATCCTTTGTTCTGCCCATCGCTAACGCTAAATAGATACGAATTCGATCATCGCGTTCTTTCTCAGAATATTCGAATGTTGATATCAGATCATTCACAAATCTTTCTTCTCTGGGGACCATTCCAGGATTCGCTAATATCTTAGATAACTCAAAGGCTCCCTGCCAGCGTTTGGTGTTACCACCAATTTTTACATCATGTAAATAATCCTGTGCAGTCCTAGGTTCAATCGTAAGGATACGAAGCATAAGAAAAATCAATACACCAAAAATTGCTATTATAAAAGGCACAACAAAAAAGCTATGAATCACTACTCTAAGGAGTGATTTTTTTTCATCCGGAAAGTTGTTTGGCAGATTTTCGCTATTTTTTATAACCATATGTATTGCATATTTGTAGGCAATAAAATATTTGAAGTGCCGCGGAAAGGACTCGAACCTTCACACTCTTGCGAGCACCAGATCCTAAATCTGGCGTGTCTACCAGTTCCACCACCACGGCATCAATTCTCAATTCATTAATTATTCAATAGTTTAATCGGGGAAATTAATCAAATGTGTTTCTTACACGAAATAAAAAAGGGCAAGATGCACCTACCCTCAATCACGAAATTAGTTTTATGATTATTTAACTAAAATCATCTTTTTTGAAGCAACATAATTATCCGTTCTTAATTGATAAATATAAACGCCAGCACCCATTTTATTACCTTTGTCATCTCTTGCATCCCATATAATTGTCTTCATTCCCGGTGCCAGTGATTCGTTTACTAGACTTCTTACCTGGCGACCAGCAAGATCATAAATGGATAATTTTACATTTGATAGCTTTGGTAAATCATACTGAATTACAGTTGCAGGATTAAATGGATTCGGATAATTCTGGTATAGCGTATATCGATTAGGCAAGGCAATATGATTGATAGTTCCTAATGCGATACTGAAAATGCCATATCCAGTGGCGCTAACTGTTACTTCATCTGTATTTTCATCTCTGGCGATCACATCACTAAAAAACAAACCAAGGTGACCACCAAAATAGTTCTTCCGCCGCACACTTAGTTCTAATACAGGACCAGAACCTGATGGGATAGCTGACCCAACCGTGTAACCAAAAATGAAACAATTTCCGTCTGCGTCTTCACCGGAATTGTCCAAAAGTAAACCACCAGCATCCGCAAATCGGCCCGTAGGATTGACAGCCGTAACAAGCAATCCATCAGGCATATCTCTTAATAGTATTTCAAATACAGAAATTGGGACAATATTATTAAGGCTAATTATTATAGATTCTGTAGCGTATCCTGACATAGTTAAATTTGTATCAAGAGAAAAATGAGCCATTGGAGTTCCAACAAATATACTTGGTAAGATCATTTCAGTAAACATTGGTATACTATTTGCATCAGCTACAATTTTCTCTGCTTCAATAGAAACTGCGGTACCGGAAGGCGTATTGGGTTCAACATACAAATAAATATCAGCAATATGCCCCATTCCTGGATTAATGGGATTTGAAAGTGTTAGGTCAGTAATTATTATATTATATTGGTTTCCTTCCTGATTTCCGCCAAAATACCAATCAGAAAAATCCATGTAATCGGATGGCATCACTGTTACTCCCGTCACGTAATTTGCTTCACTGGAAAGGGAAAGCTGAATTGCTGAAACAGGCTGAGTATTGCTGATCATCAGCGGCACCGTAATTCCATCTCCAGGATCTGCCATCATATTTGGCATTGCAAGAATCTGGGTTGCAACACTGACTTCAAAATCTGCATCAGAACTAGTCCAGTTCATTTCAACATCATTAAAATCCTTAATGTTTGCAAAAGTAAATTCAACATCTAAAATAGCTGGTTCCATACTTGCACCACGTACAATCACTTTACATACTGGATCACTGCCAGAAGCCATAAAATTACTTGTGCCCCACCCCGTAACCACCATAACACCACTAGCCTCTGTAACATCAAGCGTCCAACCTTGAGTACGATTTGTCGGTAGTATTGTCTCCGCAATGATATAATCAGGTTCGTCAGTTATTTCTATATAGAAAAAACTAATTTCGGCCTCATTATTTATTGAAATATCAAGCGTATCTGTATAGCCTGATAATGCAGACCCATCGCTAACAGATAGTTCTACCCATTCAACTGGTGTAGCATTCGCAATATTACTTGGCCCAGATTCCGTACCTTCAGGGGAATAATCCGTTGCTACATAGTAATAATAGGTAACACCATTCATTACTTCATTATCAGTATATTCATTTACGTCTGCGCCAACGCTAACAAGAAGCTGATATTCAGTAGCATCTGCAGAGCTACGATATAAATTGTAACTAGAAACTTCAGGCACACTTCTAGTGGACGGATAATCGCTTGATTCATCGATTTCACCTTCTTGATCAAGCACATTGATTATACCCATATCTACGAAAAATGGTAGAGATAAACTAAAATCATCTCGATATTCATTAGTTGATAACCCTTTTTCAATAAGCGGATGATTTAAATAACTATATTGAACAATATTGAATCGACCATCAGATGTATTAAACGTTACACTCTCCGATGCCTCAAATTCTCCACCAGTCGCTATTTCTGTATCATTGAGAACCAATCGATAATAACCTTCACCCCAACCACAACATATACCATCACCAAAACTATCATAAATAGTAAACATATACCCTCCGGATGGTATATTTAAATCCCAAGTGTATAATGTAGCCTGGTCGACTAATTCCCCTGTAAAAATACTGGCTACTATACTATCACCATCTAAATGCTCCAGATCCCAACTAGTTTCACCGGGATAATTATCAGTTAATATTTCAATAGTGAATGGCACCGTCGGTGGAATGGGTCCTGCCGGCGGGTCCCAGCTTAAAGGTACTTCTCCATCCAACCCAGATACCGCAATCAAATTATGTGGTTCTTCCATATATCCTGGAAATATCGTTACCATACCAGAATCCAATGTTGAAATCCAATAGATACCACCAATGCTATCAGAAGCTGTGACCCCATCAAAATGAATCAATACATTATCACCGTACGCATCATTGTGAACAAGGTAGCGCACATTTAATATTGGACCAGTGCCAGATGAAATATCGTTATTTGCATCACTGTATAATAGAATTCTGGATCCATTACCAACAGTAGTAGTTGAAATCGTAAAACCATCGGTACGGTCCGTAGTCCACAGACTATCCACTGATATAAAGTCCGGTTCATCGATAAGATCAAATTGTATGCCGCCAACAGTACCATTGTTTTCCATACTTACTTGTAATTCCACCATTTCAGAGACATCAGCGCTGTCTGAACTCATGCTGAAACCCACCACATAACCGATTGAAATCATCCCATTGCCGCTGATAGCACCCAAATCGGAACCACTGCTATCGGTTACAACTAGTTCAGTCATTTCTAAATCAATTACAGCAGATGCAATAGCAGATCCATCAAAATGGATAGTCATTACCGTATCAGAATTAACTGGGATTGATGCAGCATTACCAGCATTAAAAAGTAGGATCCGATAGCCGCCAGAAGAGAGTTGGTTCATATCCGCAGTGTATCCTGCAGGATAACCGCTAGCATTAATTGAAGATGGTGATATAATTTCCGGATCAATCACCATATCGAACTGCATTCCCGATATAGTATTATTTGAGTTATTTACAATTACAGGTACTTCAATATCTGAAGCATATCCTGGATATTCCACTGTTCCTAATGTTACCGTTAATTGTGCGTGCAGAATACCAAACAAAAAAGTAATATAAAACAATAGATTCTTATGAAAGATATGTGTGCAGTACTTTTTAGAGTTATAAATATTTACCATATTATCATTTTTTGGATGCATTGGGTTCCTTACCTCGATCATATTGGTAATTAGGTGCTGAAAGTACATAGATTAGTAAGATTATCCACTCGATTTATATATCCCTATGATCTAAATCACATTCATAATAAATATATACTAAATCTACTAAACTGAAGATTAATTTTTATCAGATCATGAAACAGAAAGGTTCTATAATTCAATTTATAATCGTACCAAATCATTAATCATATACTAGTCTATTTCACAGTATCTAGTTTAAAGGATATAATATTAGGCTTGAGTATACCCGCGGTTGAGATAATCCTGGAGTTTTTTATACTTTACTGTCTCACGTTTACCGCTTGGGCTTATTAAATCTATCTTTTCATTTCGACCAATTTTTTTGTCCGTGGTTATTGGTTTCCTTGTTGCTTGCTGTGGTTGGTTTTTATTTTGGGTAACCTCTGGTGGTCCAGTAAAACCAAGTCCAGTTGAATCTTGGTGCCTCATTTGTACATCCCGGGCTTGACTGGACCGTACTTTTGGTGCCTGGTCCATGCCTTGAATCTTTGTCCGAAACAACCGCTGCAACGTCATTTGGGTCGTGTTTTCTATCATTTCTTTAAACATATAGAAACCCTCTGACTTATATTCCAGTAGAGGATTTTTTTGACCGTACGCTCTGAGGTTAATTCCTTCTCTAAGCTGATCCATTGCGTATAAATGGTCTTTCCATTTTTCATCAATGGTTCGCAATACCACGAAACGCTCGAAACCCCGCATTACATCCGCAGGTAATAATGACTCTCGGGCAGAATATAAATCCATAGCTTCATCAATAATATTTTTTTTGAAATGTTCAGCGTCAGATTCAACATCAAAATTTTCGCGATCAATTTCAGTTAACAGGACCGATGAAAAGTTTTGTTCCAAACTTTCCCAATCCCATAATTCATGGTTTTCTTCATCTTGACCATCTAATTCATCGTCAACAAAATCGGAAATTAATTCGGGAATAGTATCACGCAACTTTTCTCCCCGTAATGCATTATTGCGAATATCATAAACTACTTGCCGCTGCTGGTTCATCACATCATCATATTCTAAGAGGTGTTTCCGAATACCAAAATTTCTTCCTTCTACTTTTTTTTGTGCATTTTGTATAGCCCGGGTTACCATCTTGTGCGTGATTACTTCTCCCTCTTCTATACCCATACGATCCATGATTGATGCAACTCTCTCGGAATTGAATAGACGCATCAAGTCATCTTCGAGACTCAGATAGAATCTTGATGAACCCGAATCACCTTGCCGTCCGGAGCGGCCTCGTAACTGCAAGTCTATCCGGCGTGATTCATGTCGTTCAGTACCGACGATATGCAAACCGCCCAAATCCTTTATACCCTTGCCAAGTTTAATATCCGTTCCCCTGCCGGCCATATTTGTCGCAATGGTAACAGCTCCCTTTTGTCCAGCACGCGCTACAATTTCTGCCTCACTCTTGTGTTGTTTGGCGTTTAGTACATTATGGGGGATCCCACGTCGCTTTAACATTCGTGATAATAATTCAGAAGAATCGACAGTTACAGTTCCAACGAGCGTAGGTTGACCATTTTTATAACATTCGGAAATTTCATCTATCACTGCAGCATATTTCTCGCGTTTTGTTTTATAAATCAAATCATCACGATCATCTCTCACTATACTGCGATGAGTAGGAATAACCACTACATCCAGATCATAAATACTGCCCAATTCTTCCGCTTCTGTCTCCGCAGTACCAGTCATACCAGCAAGTTTGTCATACATACGAAAGTAATTTTGGATCGTAATTGTTGCCAGCGTTTGGGTTTCGCGTTCAATCGTAACATTTTCTTTCGCTTCTAAAGCCTGGTGAAGGCCATCGCTGTAGCGTCGACCCGCTAGGATTCGACCCGTGTACTCATCTACAATCTGTACTTTGCCACCTTGAACGACATATTCTACATCCTTTTCGTACAATGTGTAAGCTCGCAACAATTGACTAATGTTGTGTATTCGACCGCTTTGCTCTGCGTGTTGTTGATGTAGTTTCTCTTTTTCCTGCTTGATTTCCAAACTGCTAAGGTTTTCTTTTACATCTATTTCATGTAGCATTTCGCCAAGATCTGGTATAACAAACATGTCGGGATCATCAGGCGCTAAAGATTCCCGCCCTTTTTCAGTAATATCAATTACATGGGTTTTTTCATCAATGCTAAAGTATAGATCCTCATCTACTTCGTGGATTTTTTTATCACGCAAATATTCCGATTCAACATCGTGAGCCAATTTTTTTGTACCCTTTTCTTGAAAAATCTTAAGCAGCTTTGGGTGTTTCGGCATACCGCGGTTGGCCTGCAATAGTTTTAAGCCAGCTTCATCATTGTTCTCTTGGTCAATAAAATGCGTGGCATCAGCCACCATTCCTGTCACTAAATTATTTTGGTTTTTAATAAGATTTTGGACCATTGGCTTGAGTTCTTTGTAGGTCGTGTCAACCGGTGCATCGACAGACCCAGAAATAATTAATGGTGTCCTTGCTTCATCAATTAAAACGCTATCGACTTCATCTACAATGACAAAAGCATGATCCCGTTGAACTTGATCTTCCGGCGCCAGAGCCATATTGTCACGTAAGTAATCAAATCCATATTCGTTGTTTGTTCCATACGTTATATCACAATTATAAGCATCTTGTCTTTCCCTGTTATCCATCGTATTAAGTATAAAGCCAACCGTCAAGCCAAGGCGTTTGTATATCTCGCCCATCCATTCTGCGTCGCGTTGGGCTAAATAATCATTCACAGTTACCAGATGGGCACCACGGCCAGAAAGAGCATTCAGGTACAATGGCATTGTAGCAACTAGGGTTTTTCCCTCACCCGTTTTCATCTCAGTGACCTTACCGCTATGAAGGACAATCCCGCCTAATATCTGCACGTCATATGGTATCATTTCCCAGGAAATTTCCTGACCCATAATACGCCATGATTTTCCCATAGTGCGCCTGCATGCTTCTTTTACAATAGCAAAAGCTTCGGGTAAAATTTCATCGAGTTTTTTATGCTCTGCATTTAATACATATTGATCAGCTTCTTCATTGTCAGATATTTTTTCTTTAGCATATTTTTTGGCAACTTCACGGGCAGATGCTACCTCTAATTTGAATTCCCCTGTGCGTTTGATCAAATCATCGTCTGATTTTGGTCGTAGTGTCTTATTGATCATATTGATTTCATCCACGATAGGAATCAATGCCTTTGTATCTCGATCAGATTTGGACCCGAATACTTTTGTTAAGATTGTCTGAAGCATTTTAAAGGTTAATGGTTAAGTAGTTTTATCACTGTTCAGTTTATGTTTGTAGATTGCATCCAATACACCATTTACAAAGCCTGCACTATCCTCCGTACTATACAATTTTGCAATTTCGATCGCCTCACTGATAGACACCTTAGGCGGAATATCATCGTTAAAATATATTTCATTTACTGCGATGCGCATAATTAATTGATCTAGTGTGGCTACTCGCTCCAGTATCCAGTTATCAAGGTTATCAGAAATTAATTGTTCTGCCCAGATTTTATTGTCTACAATATTACCATAAAGTTCAGTAATAAATACTTTTGTTTCTCCATCATAACTGTTTCTTATAAATAAATCATCTAAAACCTTTTCTTTTGTTTCACCAGTGAGTTCCAAAGCATAGAGGGCACCCAAAATACCTTCTCTTGCAAGACGACGCGGATGCATGTTACACTACTCTTTTATTGGACATAACCAACCAAATTCGTCAGATACATCCCCGCACTGAATTCCGGTAAGTAATTGTCTTAATTTAGAGGTCAATTGTCCCATTTTTCCATCTGCAATTTTATGTTTACCATCCACGCCTGTGATACTTCCAACCGGCGTTACGACAACAGCTGTTCCAGTACAAAAAACTTCATCCGCATCATAAAGTTCGGTCAAAGTAACATTTGTTTCTAATACTTCAAGACCTATTGTATCCTTCGCCAGTGTAATGACAGAGTCACGAGTAATACCAGGTAATATACTTCCATCTAATTTTGGTGTTTTAATAGTATTCTTGGTTAATACAAATAGATTAGCAGAACCGACTTCATCAACGAATTTTTCATCTTTTGCATTCAAATATATAACCTCATCAAAATCTCTATTTTTCGCTTCGGTGAGTGGGTACAAAGAAGCTGAATAATTACCGATGGCCTTAGCGTTACCTATTCCTTTAGGTGCAGCACGATGATAATCATTACTTACTGTCAGACGTAAAGGTTTCACACCACCTTTGAAATAGGGTCCAACAGGCGACACAAACACCATGAAAGTATATTCTTCCACCGGTTTTACACCTAGCGCTGGTGACGTGCCCCAAACGATTGGTCTTATATAGAGACTTCCTTTTCCATAGGGAGGAACATAATCAATATTGTCTATTAATGTTTCTTCTACCGCTTGCAAAAAAAACTCTTTATTCATTTCAGGGATACATAATCTTCTGGTAGACATGGCCATTCTTTTTGCATTCATTTCTGGTCGAAATAAGACCACCTTATTTTTAATTGTCCGGTAGGCTTTAGTCCCCTCAAAACAACCCTGGCCGTAATTCAATACACCTGCAGCAGGAGATAACTCAATTGTACCATAGGGAATCAAACCACCTAATTTCCACTCTTCTCCTATTCTACAATTTGCCTTGTACATACTACGTGTTTCCATCACATCAAATCCAAGATTGTCCCAATCTATCTTTTGCATAATTAATTCTCCATTATTTCCCTTGCGATTACCATTTGCTGTATTTCGGTTGTACCCTCGTAAATTTGTGTAATTTTTGCATCACGCATTAATCTTTCAACACCATATTCTTGCATGTACCCATAGCCACCAAAAATTTGTACGCAATCAATAGCTGCATCCATGGCTGTTTGCGATGCAAAGCTCTTAGCCATAGCAGCAGCTTTGGTATAAGGTTTATGCTCATCTTTTAAAATAGCCGCTTTTTGTATCAATAAGCGCGACGCTTCTACATTTGTACCCATTAACGCAATTTTTTCCTGCAATGCACCAAAACTGCCAATGGTTTTTCCAAATTGTTTTCTTTCTTTTGCATACTGGACAGATTTATCTAATGCTGCCTGGGCAATTCCTAATGCTTGCGCGGCGATGCCAATTCTACCACCATCGAGTGTTGTTAAGGCAATGCGAAAACCTTGTCCTTCTTTATCAATAAGATTCTCAATTGGAACGTGGCAATTATCAAAATATAGTTCACATGTATCCGAGCCACGAATACCAAGTTTATCTTCTTTTTTACCAACCAAAAAACCATCTAGGCCTTTTGGTACTATGAATGCAGATATACCATTATAACCTGCTGATTTATCTGTTAAAGCCATTACAATTACTACATCTGAATTAATCCCACTAGTAACCCAGTTTTTCGTGCCATTAAGTACATAGTATTGCCCACTTTTTTCTGCAATAGTATGCATGTTACTGGCATCGGAACCAGACTGGGGTTCACTTAAAGAAAAAGCACCCAATTGCTCACCACTAGCTAAATTTGTTAAAAAGGTTTCTTTCTGCCAATCATTTCCATAATTGACAAATATCTGGCAAACAAGGCTATTATTCACAGATACAATAACACCTGCTGATGCGTCTACTCTTGATAATTCTTCGATAATCAGGGTATAACTAATTGTATCCATACCAGCACCATTCCATCTTTCTGGAACCATGACACCCATAAATCCAAGTTCACCCATCATTTTTACCTCCTCAGATGGAAACTCCGCATTTTCATCTCGTTTGATCACACCTGGTTTAAGATGTTTCTCAGCAAATTTCCGGGCTGTGTTTCGTACTAATTCATGTTCTTCAGAATAGAAGTTCATTATACCCTTTCAACAATTATAGCCGATGCTTCACCGCCACCAATGCACAACGTGGCCAAACCCGTTGTAACATCTCGTGATTTCAAAGCATAGATAAGTGTGGTTAAGATACGCGCACCGCTTGCACCGATTGGATGGCCGAGAGCAATAGCCCCGCCATTCACATTTACTTTCCTATGATCCAAGTTAAAATCATCCATAACGGCCATGGCAACCGGCGCAAAGGCCTCATTAATTTCCCATAAATCTATATCAGCAACTTCCATCCCAGCTTTTTCAAGCACCTTACTAATTGCTTTAATTGGCGCTGTTGTGAACCATTCAGGTTCCTGTGCTGCAGAAGCTTGACTAATAATACGTACCAATGGCGTAAACCCCAATTCTGTAGCCTTGGTTTCACTAATTAATAATACACCAGCAGCTCCATCATTGATTTTTGACGCATTGCCTGCGGTAACCGAACCGTCCTTTTCAAATGCTGGTCCCAACTTGTCCATTTTATCAAAATTCGCTCGGCCAGGTTCTTCATCGATATTTATCGTGACCGTATTCCTTTTTCTGTCCATTACATCTACCGCTATTATTTCATCATTAAATGATCCCGTTTTCTGAGCACCTAGCGCACGCGTATAAGATTCTTTCGCAAAGTCATTTTGATCTTCTTTGCTATAGTGGCGATCCCGCGCACAAATTTCAGCACAATTACCCATATGAGTATCATTATAGACATCCCACAAACCATCCGTTATCATGCTGTCAATCAACTCCCCATGGCCTAGCCGATACCCATCCCTTCCTTTGGATAATAGGTATGGTGCTTGACTCATATTTTCAAATCCACCCGCAATAATAATATCAGCGTCACCCACTTGAATAGCCTGTGTTGCCAGCATAGCAGCTTTTAAACCAGATCCACACATTTTATTTATGGTGATGCATTCTACAGTATCTGGCAGACCAGACTCTAATGCAGCTTGTCTTGCTGGTGCCTGGCCTAATCCTGCTGCTAATACGTTACCCATTATCACTTCATTCACCGATGTCGGATCGAGCATCGTTTCTTCCAAAATCCCACCAATTACTTTAGCACCTAAGTCAGGTCCACTTACTGAAGAAATTGATCCTTGAAATGCCCCTATAGGAGTTCGCTTAGCAGCAGCAATAACTACATTTTGTATTTTTTCCATCAGTATTAATTATAAATTATAATATAGAATAAATGACCTCAGTCATCGAGAAAATTCCCAAAAATAAAAATCAATTTCTACTATCCAAAAAGCCATTAACAGTCGATTAGCACCCATTCTAACAGCTGATGAAATATTAAATGCTAATCAGTAATTATTTCGTTTATAATATTTGGTAAAATTAGTATCAATGAACACTGGAATCATAGCATTTCAGGCTCTAGAGAATGGTTAATCACTTCTTTTTCGTTTTGTTTGTTTTATCATAGGCACGAATGATATCCTGCACCAATTTATGCCTAACCACATCACTTTCATTTAAATTCACCAAACCAATACCATCGATTCCCTTCAGAATATTCACCACTTGAATCAAACCTGAATCACTGCTCTTTGGTAAATCAATTTGCGTAATATCACCGGTAATAATTGCTTTTGAATTAACGCCAAGCCTAGTAAGAAACATCTTCATTTGCATCGGTGTAGCGTTCTGGGCCTCATCTAAGATCATGAACGCATTATTCAAAGTACGACCACGCATATAGGCCAAAGGAATTATTTCAATTGTACCATCAGATAAAACTCTTTTCAATTTTGGTTTTGGCATAATATCACCGAGGGCATCGTATAAAGGTGTAAGATACGGATCAACTTTTTCTTTTAGATCTCCTGGTAAAAACCCAAGGTTTTCGCCAGCTTCTACCGCTGGTCGACACAACGCTATACGATCCACTTCGTGATTTTCAAGCGCAGCAATTGCGAAAGCAACAGCAATATATGTTTTTCCTGTACCCGCAGGTCCAATAGTCAAAACAATGTCATTATTCTGGACAATATTAATATATTCTTGCTGACCATCTGACCGGGCAACTATCGATCCTTTTCTTCCATAATGAATAACATCTTTCGGCACTTGATTATCATGGCCATTATCAATTGTTACAACTTCGATCAACTGGCGTACATCTTTCGCTGTTAATGATCCTTTACGAGCCAACGTTTGTTTCATTTCATGAATGACTTCTTTCGCCAAATCAAGCTGTATATCATCGCCCTTAAGTTTAATGTTATCGTTCCGGACAACAACATTAACTGCAAAAGATCCCTCGATTAATCGTATATGGGCATCCGCTGCTCCAAAAAGAGTAGCCAGGTCGATACCTTTTATGTTGAGTGTCTTTTCCATCTTATTGATTTTCAATATTAAATTTGTACTATATTTTACATTAAGAATCAGGAATTAATCTATTGCATAGCGAATTTTACCTAACCAAAGGTCACATGCGACTAAAATATATCCATTTAGCAATATGTTGTTTATTTATCTACATGAGCTGCGGTTACTTGAACATCAAATCGAACACAAATAGGATGAATTCTGAATCCCTCATTAAACAGGGTAAAGCATATTGGGAAAAACGAGCCAATCCAAAGAGTGCGAAAATGGCGGCGTTATTTTTCGAAAAAGCGTTTGAACTGAACCCTCAGAACATTGAATTGACTGTATCATTAAGCAGGGCGTACTATTTTCAGGGATACTACATAGAAATTGACCCGGCAAAACGCGATACTCTATACCTGAAGGGTGCAAATGCTGCAATTACTGGTTTTAAAAATACCACATACTTTCAATCATTTGCTGATACTACATCGGTGGATAATTCAAAGTTACAAATCTCAGCTATCAGTCAAGCACCAGTTGAAACAATCTCCGCATTATACTGGTGGGCAGCAAATATTGGACGTTATCTCACCACCAAGCCAGTACTAACCCGGATTGAATCAAGAGAGATCATTGAGACAGCGATGCACCGGATTGCAACTATGGATGAAGATTATTATTATGGTGGTCCAGCTCGATTCTTCGGTACGTTTTATTCTCGTTTACCTGGTGTTCCTTTAGATAGAGCAAAAAGCAATTTTGATCAATCGCTTGCTGATAGTCCCAACTTTTTAGGTACGAGGGTATTACGCGCCCGTTATTATCACACGAAATTGGGAAATCGAGATTTATTTGAAGAAGACCTTAATTATGTAATTAATGCAGATCCATCAGCACTTCCTGATGCCATGCCTGAGAATCTGTATGAACAGGAAAAAGCGAGGGAATTATTAAAGCATACCTCAATTCTTTTTGAATAAATAACCTCTTTTTCTAGACGTATAATTCCATCAAGGCACATATTGAGTCTAATTTTGATCGTATTATTTCACATACATCTAATGAAGACCACTCAGCAATATCCATATGATCAGATACTACTTTTATAACTGCAATTTTATCTATATTTAAGTAACTGATAGCCGTTGCAATAATAATCGCTGCTTCCATATCAACCAACCCCTCATAACCCACATGCCCAGCGGTGATTCCTTTTGCTACTGTCATCAAGAACATTGTGTCAAATTCATTTTTTGCCGGTATCGTTAGAAAATATTTATCATGCGTTTCATCATTAGTCACCTTATTTACTGGATATACTTCACCAATTTCTGTTTTATCTGGATGACCGCCAGCAATACCAACATTAAATAATACGACATTATCAAAATCAGGAATTCTTTCCAGAAATACAGGTAAAGTACTTTTTACCCGATCAACTCCTACGCCAGTAATTAACAAACTGCAGTTTTCATCATTAAAAACACGCAGATCTGATTGGTTTTTATCCTTTGCCAATTTAAAGTGATCAATAAAGGGTTCAGCTTCATCCCGTAATGCTGTTATTATTAGTCTATTCAACAGTGATTAATTATTTTTCTTACCCTTAAAATATAGCCCTACACCGTAGCCAATAAAGTTTACTAAAAAATCAGCGATCTTATTGGGTATTGTTTCAATTGCAAAGTCATACTGTAACACCAACTCCAACATTTCCCAACCAAAAGAGAACAATAGAAATAATAACCAACGGATCCCGGTATATCGCCCAACAAAATAATAAATAATAAAATGAATGATTGAATAATGGTTTATGATGGTCATAAATATGAAAAAGCATCCGAAAGGATGCTCTTAATGGCAATTATTTTATGGTTCGAATCCCTAATTCCTTTAACTGATCTTTAGATACATCACTCGGCGCACCATCCATCAAGGACATTGCAGAGGTTGTTTTAGGAAAGGCAATGACATCACGAATATTATTGGTTCCGGCTAATAGCATAACCAGTCTATCAAAACCGAAGGCTATACCACCATGGGGTGGTGTACCATATTTTAGTGCATCAATAAAAAACCCGAATCTATCCTGTGCCTCTTTCTTATCGATACCAAGTATTTCAAAAATAGAGCGTTGTAATTCTGGATCGTGGATTCGGATCGAGCCGCCAGCAACTTCATAACCATTTATAATTAAATCATACTGACGGGAAGGAACAGATTCTGGCGCCTTTATAAGTTCATCCAAGTCGTCCGTTTTAGGCTGGGTAAATGGATGCTGCATGGAATAATAACGCTGGTCTTCTTCGTCAAATTCGAACATGGGAAAATCAGTAACCCATACAGGCTTGTAATCTCCTGAATTAGCCAGGTTTTCTCTGCGTGCGATTTCGCAGCGCAAGGCACCCAATGCAGTTTGAGCTATTTTCTCAGTATCACCGATTATAAATATTATATCACCATCTTTGACGCCTAGTTCAGATTGCATATCCTGTTGCAAATCATCATTGAAAAACTTTGCAATGCCGCCATTGAGTTTGCCTTTTTCAGCTTTCATCCAGGCCAAACCCTTGGCCCTGTACCTTTTTACAAATTCAGTTAAATCGTCAATAACCTTACGGGAATATTTGTTACCATTTGATACAACGATTCCCACCACTGTGTCTGCAGATATAAACGCATTAAAATCACTTTTATTTGAAAACGATTTCATGTCCTTTAATTTCATATTATACCGCAGGTCTGGATGATCAGTGCCATAATTAGACATAGCATCAGAGAAAGTCATGCGGGGGAATGGATCTAGTAACTCAATATTTTCAACCTGTTTAAAAACATGCCTGGTTAATTGCTCACAAATATTTAATACATCGTTTTCCTGCACAAAAGACATTTCTATATCAATTTGGGTAAACTCGGGTTGGCGATCGGCCCGGAGATCCTCATCACGAAAACATTTTACTATTTGGAAATAGCGATCAAACCCTGCAATCATTAGGATTTGTTTATACATCTGCGGTGACTGCGGCAGTGCATAGTATTGTCCTTTATGAATACGACTTGGCACCAAATAGTCCCTTGCACCTTCGGGTGTCGATTTCATTAAGACAGGTGTCTCAACTTCAACAAATTGATGGTCAGATAAAAAGGAACGCACTTCCTGGTAAGTATTATGGCGTATTAAAATATTTTTCTGTAATTCATCCGTCCGCAATTCCAGGTAACGATATTTTAGACGAAGATCTTCCTCAGCACTATCTCGATTTGTTATGACAAAAGGTAGCGGCGCTGCTTCATTCAATA
>Ga0257111_1000232_pt1 | contig 22656 bp, 21 predicted proteins | sample LP_taG_6_FD_191567 | JGI IMG/M metagenome (GOLD analysis project Ga0257111, IMG submission 191567) | Marine microbial communities from Northeast Subartic Pacific Ocean, Canada - LP_J_2015_P26_500m | ecosystem: Environmental > Aquatic > Marine > Oceanic | place: Canada: Northeast Subartic Pacific...
AGAAATTTTAAGATTAATGAAAAGTTTTTAAACAACGTAAATTTTGATCAAATAGTTTTTGTTATTTCTGAAAAATATATTCCTATAAGATCCGAAAAATTGTTTCGTAATCAATTTGATAATATTGTGAAAAATATAGAAAAAAATAAATATTTTGCTGCAAGTGAAATTTTGTTATCAAACTTTTCTTTAAGCCACTTTGAAAATCCGTCTGATTTTCATATAAATAAAAGTAGATTCATTTTGGTGGAATTAAATAAATTTCAAAGCATAAAGAAAAGCACAGAAACTTTGTTAAAATTAATAAAAAATGGGTCAATTCCCATAATTGTACACCCTGAAAGAAATCCAACATTGCAGAATATTGGAAGCATAAATAATCTAAAATCTTTAGGAGTATTGTTCCAATTATCTCTTGGTTCTATGATTTCTTTTTATCCTGAAATAATAGGAAGTACGGCGCGAGAATTTTTATTAAAAGGATACTATGACTTTATAGCTACAGATTTTCAAAATCATCAAGAACTTAACTCTGAACAAATTAACATAACTTTAAATGAATTAAATTCTTTAATTGGAAACAATAAATTAAATCAATTAATCGATACAAATCCAAAATTAGTTCTTGATGAAAATTTATCAAATGATTACGAAATTAAATCTTAAATTCTGTTAGCCAAGATTTATACTTTTTATCTTCAATTTTTCCACTTACAATTGAAAAATAAATATCTTGTAGAGTTTTAGTTATTTGACCAACTTTTCCATTTCCTATAGTTCTATTATCCAAAGATCCCACTGATGTTACGTGTGCTGCAGTTCCTGTAAGAAATATTTCATCAGATAAATAAAGTTCAGAACGATGTATTCTTCTTTCTTTTATATCTATATTCAGTTCGTTTTTTGCTATTTGAATTATGGTATTTCTAGTTATGCCCAATAGACAATTATCTGTCTCAGTTGGGGTTATAATTTCATCATTTTGAATCATGAAAAGATTTTCTCCACTACCTTCAGAAACTGTTCCGTCGTTATTAAGCAAGATAGCTTCATCATAACCTGCAGATACTGCTTCAGTTTTTGCCAAAATACTGGTGGTATAAAGGCCTGCAAGCTTAACTCCGGTGGGCATCATTGTATCTTCTGGTCTTCTCCAAGAGCTAGTCTGACATTTAATAGGCTTAGTGTTATCAATATATGCTCCAAATGGTATTACTATTATTGATAAATCATCTTCTAATTCATGAAGTTTCAAATTTGCGATTAACTCTTGAGATTTATACGCCAATGGTCTGATATATATATCTTCTTTATAACCATTACTTTTTACCAAATCTACTGTAATATCACACATTTCTTGAGAAGTATAACCCAAATCCATTTTTAGAATATTAGAGCCTCTTAATAATCTATCATAGTGTTCCTTCAATCTGAATATTATCATCTTTTCTTTAGATTCATTCCAATTACCTCTTATTCCTTCAAACACTGCTGTACCATAATGCAATGCATGAGTCATTATTCCTACTTTGGCATCTTTCAATGAAACTTTTTTACCATTCATAAAAGCTTTAGCTTCGTTTGCCATATATTTTTCCCCACATTCGTAAAGTATTTAAATTTACTAACCAATACCAATTATAATAAATTTATTTTTATAAATTACTTGATTTTTTTTTATTTTTCTTTTTTTGATTATATAATTCTAATGTTTTATCATTAAATGGATAATATTTTCCCGGTGAAGTAGGATTTACTTGTAATTCATTTTTTACGACTTCTTCTATTTCTATTCTTTTTTTAGCTATATCTAAAACTTCTGAACTTATTTTTTGAGGTAAAACAACAACTCCATCATCGTCACCTAAAATTATATCCCCTTCTCTAACGAGGATTCCACCACAATTAATTGGTTCGTTTACTGACCACGGTAACATTACACCTGGCCCTTGTTTGGCAGTGGAAGAATGAGCATATACAGGAATTTGATAGTCTCTGATACTATTTGAATCTCTTATGGAACCATCTGTCACTATTCCAGCTACTTTTTTTTGATATAAGCGCAAAAATTTTATATCTCCACCAATCGACTCCCATGGACCTACTGAAGATACTACCAATACTTTTTCTGGATCACATAATTCAAACGCCCTATATTCAGCAGAATCTGAACCTTTTGGAAGATCTTGTAATAGATCTTCTCTGAATAAAACAAATCTTAAAGTAACAGCCAATCCACATATTTTTCCTCCAGGAAATAAAGACCTTGATCCATGTATCATTGTTTGAGGCCAATGTAATATACTCATAGCATCTACAACACTCTGTGAACTTAACTGAGAGATTTGTTTAAGGATTTTTTTCATTGATGGTACCTTTCTTATATCTATCTAAAGATGAAACTAACGTTGTCGAATATGGGCAATTAATTCCTTTTTCTTTAGCCAAATCAACCACATAACCTAAAATAAAATCAATTTCTAAAGGTTTATTATTAGTAAAATCTGTTTGTAGAGAAGCAGTTATATCATCTCCTTCTTTTTTTAAATCATTAATTTTTTCTTCAATAATGTTTTCATGTAAATTAACACCAATTGATCTCCCTACATTGAAAATTTCTCTCATTGTTCCGCTAAGTATTTCTTCACCATTTTGTAATTTCATAATTTCCATAAAACTACTTCTAAATGAAGTCATTATTGTACCTACTGATCCAATTGATATCATTTTGTTCCATAAACTTAAAATTATGTCTTCAGAAATTATTATTTTTAAATATTTAGAAGATAATAATGAATGAATTTTATTTAATCGATCTGAATGCTCTTTATTTATTTCGCCAATTTCAATAATAGCTGTAGGTCCTTTTTGTTGAATAACACCAGGTTCTAAAATTTCAGACTCTATATATGTTGCTGCAGGAATGACTTTATCTATGCCAAAATAATCAGACAGTTGTTTATGACTACTTACACCATTTTGAATGGTGATAATTGTGGTTTTCGAATGAATTAATGGTTCCATCTGAGGTATTACAATATAGTTAGAATAAAGTTTGGGAGTAAATATTATCAAATCTACTTTTCCAATATTATTTGTATCTTCTTCACTCGGAATCATAATATTAAAATCGCCCCAGTGAGACTTTATTATTAAACCTCGTGATGATATAGCTTCCCGGTGTGTACCACGGCAAACTAAGGTAACGTCTAAACCTTCTTTCTTAAGTATTCCACCATAGTAACCACCTACAGAACCAGCCCCCATAATCACTATTTTCATTCAATATTTCTCCATTAATATTTTGATTTGATAATAATGTTGAAAGATTTATATAAATAAACACAAGAATAAATCTAATTTTGTACAATGATACTATGAGAAAAAACAATAGAAAACATGATGAAGCCAGGAATCTATCTATAGTAACAAATTTTCAAAAAAATTCTATAGGCTCAGTATTGATAAATTTTGAAGATACAAAAGTTATTTGCTCTACAAATATTTCTACTCATATTCCTTATTGGTTAAAAAATGAGAATCAAGGATGGTTAACAGCAGAATATAGTATGTTACCAAATTCTTCGAATGAAAGAATAAATAGAGATAGAGGAAATAAAATGAGTGGAAGAACTCAAGAAATTCAAAGATTGATAGGAAGATCTTTAAGACAAGCTTTAAATTTAAAAAAATTATCAGGTGTAATGATTACAGTAGATTGTGATGTACTAAACGCTGATGGAGGAACCAGAACTGCTTCTATTTCCGGTGCATACATTGCCACATATTTGGCTTTAAGAAATCATTTTGGAACAAATCCCAATAGGTATTTTAAAAATCAGGTAGCTGCAGTAAGCGCAGGGCTTGTAAATGGGACCCCGTTATTAGATTTAGATTATATGGAAGATTCACAGGCAGATTTTGATATGAACTTAGTTCTTAATCAAAATCTGGACATAATAGAAATACAGGGAACCTCTGAGAAAGAATTACCAACAATGAAAATTTTGAATAGCTTAATTTCACTAGCAACTGAAGGTATTAGAAATATTATATTTGAACAAAACAAAATTATTGATGAAATTAATAATTCTTAAGGATAAAAATGAACTTAATCACATCAATAACTGGAAAAGAAATCCTGGATTCTAGAGGAAATCCAACTGTTTTAGCTGAAGTAGAAGTTGATAAAAAAATCACTGTTCAAGCTTCGGTACCTTCAGGTGCTAGTACAGGAAGTAGAGAAGCAGTAGAACTCAGAGACGGAGATATAAATAGATATAAGGGTAAAGGAGTTTTAAAAGCTATACAAAACATTAATTCAACTATATCTAAAAACTTAGTCGGATTTGATGTTTTAAAACAAGATGAAATTGATCAAATAATGATTGACATTGATGGAACAGAAAAGAAAAAAAATCTAGGAGCTAATGCAATGCTAGCAGTATCTTTGGCCGTACTAAAAGCTTCTAGCGTAACTATTGGATTAAATTTATTTGAACGAATTGCTCAATTAGAAAATGATAAAATCCCTTCAATTCTTCCTGTACCAATGTTGAATATATTGAATGGTGGAGCTCATGCAATAGGATCCACAGATTTTCAAGAATTCATGATTGTACCCGCTGGAATAGATACATTTTCGGAATCCTTAAGAGCAGGTTCAGAAATTTATCATAGTCTAGGAATGATTTTAGAAAGAGAAAAGTTATCGACAAATGTAGGGTTTGAAGGTGGGTTTGCACCAGAAGGACTAACAAGTGATCAAGTTCTTTCTCTAATAATTGAAGCTATTGAAGATGCTAATTATATCGCTGGAGAACAAATATTCATTGCTCTAGATCCAGCTGCAACTGAATTCCATTCAAAAAAATCTAACTTGTATCATCTACAAAAAGAAAATAAAAATCTCAGTTCTGATGGGATGATTGAAGAATATTCCAAGCTTAAAGATAAATACCCTATATATTCAATTGAAGACGGATTAAGTGAGGATGATTGGGACGGTTGGAAAAAATTTACTGAAATTGCTGGTAATAATACCCAATTAGTTGGTGACGATCTTTTTGTAACTCAAGAAAAATATTTATATCAAGGAATAAATAATGATACTGCAAATGCTATTCTAATTAAATTTAATCAATCTGGGACTGTTTCTGAAACTTTAAATACAATAAAACTTGCCAAAAAATATAATTATAATTGCGTCATTAGTCATAGATCTGGAGAAACTGAAGATACGACTATAGCAGATTTATCTGTAGGAACTAATGCTGGACAAATAAAAACAGGAGCACCTGCAAGGTCAGAAAGGGTTGCAAAATATAATAGGTTACTTAAAATTGAAGATATCTTAGGCAATAAAGCAGAATATGCAGGCAAATCAATTTTAAGATAAAGCCACAAATTTAGATTATGAATATGAGTAATAATATTGGAATAAATGGGTTTGGTCGTATAGGTAGACAAATTCTTAGAATTATTTCTGAAAACCGTTTAGATATCAATGTCAAAGCTATAAATGGAAGATCTGACACTAAAACTTATTATCATTTATTAAAATATGACTCTGCATATGGGAAATTAAATGCAGAAATTAATTTTGATAAGAATAATTTGTATATCAACGATAGCACAATTAGATGTTATAGAGAAAATGATCCATCTTTAATTCCATGGGAAGAAAATGATATAAGCCTAGTTGTAGAATCTACTGGGAAATTCAATGAAAAAAATCAAGCAATTAAACACCTTGGTAAATCAGTAAAAAAAGTACTATTAACTGCTCCAGGGAAAGATGATGACATTACAATCGTAATGGGTGTCAATGAAGAAAAATATGATCCTAAAATTCACAATATTATTTCAAATTCTTCATGTACAACAAATTGTTTGGGACCAATAATAAAAATTTTGGAAGAAAATTACGTAATAGAAAAAGGGTTTATGACAACTATTCATTCTTATACTAACGATCAGAATATTTTAGATAAATCACATAAAGATTTTAGAAGAGCTCGAGCAGCTGCAACAAGTATAATCCCCACAACTACTGGTGCAGCGAAGTCTATAGGAAAAATTATTAAATCTGTTGAAGGTAAATTGGACGGTATGGCTTTCCGAGTACCTACTCCGAGCTGTTCAGTCATAGATTTAAATGTGATTTTAAAAAAACCTACTGATATAAACAATATAAATGAGTTGTTTATCGAATATTCAAAGAATCAAATGAAAGGAATTCTAGATGTTTCTAACGAAGAGCTCGTTTCCATAGATTTTCTTAAAAATCCTCATTCATCAATAATAGACTTGAAATCTACCTTAAACATTGGGGGAAATATGTTTAAAATCGTAAGTTGGTATGATAATGAATGGGGTTATTCAGCCAGAACTATCGATATAGCCAAAATTATATTAACATCAGTTACCTAAACAAAGTATAATAAAAATTAAATAATTATACGGGTTCGGTGTCGTATATAAAATAAACAAAAAGCCGAGGAGAAAAATATGAGTACTTTAAAAGATAGAAAATCTCAAACCTGGAAGGATCATTCAAAACCGGAAGTAGGAGACTGGAGAGTAAAAGGTGGCCTTGCTCAGATGCTGAAAGGTGGAGTAATTATGGACGTAGTAACAGTCGATCACGCAAAAATCGCTGAAGATGCTGGAGCTGTTGCTGTAATGGCACTAGAAAGAGTCCCTTCAGATATTAGAAAAGACGGAGGAGTTGCAAGAGCCTCTGCTCCTGAATTGATTTCTGGAATAATTGATTCTGTCTCTATTCCAGTTATGGCAAAAGCAAGAATAGGACATTTTGCAGAAGCACAAATTTTAGAAGCTTTAGGAGTAGACTATTGTGATGAATCTGAAGTATTGACACCTGCCGATAATGCATTTCATATCAACAAATGGGATTTTAAAATGCCATTTGTATGTGGAGCAACTAATTTGGGAGAAGCCTTAAGAAGGATTGGAGAAGGTGCGTCTATGATTAGGACTAAAGGAGAAGCAGGTACAGGAGATGTTGTTCAGGCAGTTACTCACGCTAGACAAATTTTGAATGACATAAAAAAGATTCAACGATTAGATGACGAAGAATTAATGACTGAAGCAAAAAATCTACAAGCGCCTTATGAGTTAGTATGCGAAATAAAAAATACAGGAAAACTTCCTGTAGTAAATTTTGCAGCTGGTGGAGTAGCTACCCCTGCAGATGCAGCATTATTGATGCAAATTGGTGTTGAAGGAATATTTGTTGGGTCTGGAATTTTTAATAGTGAAAATCCAGAAAAGACAGCTGATGCTATAGTTCAAGCTACAACACACTTTGAAGATGCAGATTTGCTCGCAGAAGTATCAAAAGGCTTAGGAGCCGCTATGAGAGGTGAAGAGGTGTCTAAGATCAATCCTGAAGAAAGATTAGAAAAAAGAGGTTGGTAGATTCTAAGATCAAGATAGGAGTTTTGTCTTTACAAGGAGATTTTATTGAACATTTGGATGTGCTAGAAACTCTGAGTATAGAATCTTTGAAGGTGAAAACTATATCTGATTTGAACAAAGTTGATGGTCTAATTATTCCAGGAGGTGAGTCAACAACAATAAAAAAGCTCATTGACCGATATGGTTTTGAAGAACCTATAAAAGAAAAAATTTCTCATGGTATGTCAGTTTGGGGTACTTGTGCAGGATTAATTTGTATTGCAGAAAAATTATCTGATCCATATCCAATTCCAATGAATTTAATTGATGCAGAAATATCAAGAAATTGGTTTGGCAGACAAGTGGACTCTTTTGAAACAGATTTGACCTTCAAAGGAATAAAAAATAAAATAAAAGGAATTTTTATTAGAGCTCCAATTGTAAAAAAAATATCTCCTAATGTAGAAATTTTATCTTCTTTGAAAGATGGAACAATAGTAGCAATTAAACAAAATAAAATAATGGGAACTTCGTTTCATCCGGAACTTTCTGGAACAACAGCTGTACACGATTATTTTATTAGATTGACAAAAAATGAAAACTGAGAAAGAAATAATTGATGATCTAAAACCTTTTCTTGAAATTTTACCTATTAAAATTTCAAGAAAAATTAAGAAAGAAAAAGAACTTATTGAAGTTGTTTTAGATCTAGGAAGACCTCCTATAATAAGATATACAAATCAGCAAGATATAATCTTAAATTTAATAATAACTCAAAACGATATAAATTCTGTTATTAAAAAAATTGGAAATATCGGAGATGATAATAGAGCAGGGATTGAAAGGACTTTACATCGTATTTCTCTAATAAGAAATCGAGCAGAAGAACCTATAGGAGTAACATGTCGAGTAGGTCGAGCTGTTTTTGGAAGTGTAAAAATTATTGAAGATTTCATAGGTAGTGAAAAAAGTATTTTAATTATGGGAAAACCAGGGATAGGTAAAACAACGATGATTAGAGAAATAACTCGCATTATTGCAGACAAGGAAGAAAAAAGAGTTGTAGTTGTAGATACCTCTAATGAAATTGCAGGTGATGGAGATATACCACATCCAGCTATAGGATCAGCTCGCAGAATGCAGGTAAGAAATACAGACTTACAACATAACGTAATGATTGAAGCGGTTGAAAATCACATGCCTGAAGTAGTTGTGATTGACGAAATAAGTACAGAAAAAGAAGCAGATGCTTGTAGAACAATTGCAGAAAGAGGTGTCCAATTAATAGCAACTGCTCATGGGAACACTTTAGATAATCTAATCATAAATCCTACTATAAGTGATTTAGTTGGTGGAACCAAATCAGTCACTTTAGGAGATCTAGAAGCTAGAAGAAGAAAAAGTCAAAAATCAGTTTTAGAGAGACAGCATGAACCCACATTTGATATTGTTGTAGAAATTATAGATCGTGATAAGGTTGCTGTACATTTTGATGTTGCTTTAGCTGTTGATAAAATCTTGCGTGGTATAGTAGCAAATTCAGAAATTAGATCTTTAGAAAACGGCGAAGTTATTAAGCTGAATTTTAAAAATAAATCAAAAAAATTAAAAGGAACACCTTTTAGTCCTAAAAGTTTGATAAAAACTCAAATAACCACACATGACTATAATCAAAATGATGTGATAAAAAATAACTCAAACAAAATAAAAATATTTCCTTTTGGTATCCAAAAATCTAAATTAAAAAATTCTGCTAAATCACTTTTTACAGATATTAATATAGTAGAAACAGTAGAAAAAGCTCAAATCATTCTTACTACCAAATCATATTATATGAAAAAACCAAAAATTATCCAATTAGCAGAAAAAATTGGAATTTCAATTCATATATTAAAAAAAGGATCAAATGACCAAATTATTAGGTTTTTGTCAAAAATTAAACAAAAAACTAAACCGGAAAAAACTGATTTTATTGTTGACATAAAAGATGAAGATGCTTTAAATGAAGTAAAAATAGCTGAAAAAAAAATCCAAAAAGGCGATATAAAAGTTGAACTAAAACCAAGAGATCCAAGCATAAGGAGAAAACAACATTTTTTCGCAACAACCTTAGGATTGGGATCAGCCTCAATAGGTAAAAACTCTAATAGAAGGTTAGTGATAAAAAAAAGAGGATAAATGATTTCAAATAAGAATATTAAAAAAAATCCTAAACTTTTCAATCTTCCTGAAGATGGTAAATCTTCAAAAAGTATTCTAAAAAAAGGTTTATTAATAACTTTCGAAGGTGGAGAAGGATCAGGAAAGTCTACTCAAAGTAAAAGACTAGCAAAGAAACTTGTTGATTCAGGTATTAACTCTATAGCTCTACATGAGCCAGGGAATACTCCTTTAGGAGAACAAATAAGAAGATGGGTAAAAAATAATAAAAGTAAAAATGCAATTGCTGAAACATATTTATTTTGTGCTGCTAGAGCCGAATTATGCAAATCGGTTATTGAACCAGCTTTAAAAAATGGAATAACAGTGATAGTGGATAGATTCATACATTCTACCCTTGCATATCAAGGTTATGGCAAAGGTGTTTCTTTAGAAATCATAAATGAACTAAATAAAATAACTACCAATAATTTAAATCCTGATTTAACAATATTGTTGGATATGAATCCTTCTCTCTCAGGCGAAAGAATTAATAAAAACATTAATATTGAATTTGCGTTATCTTCAGAAAAGAAAAAGAAAATCAAACGGAACACATATGAGGGTAATAGTTTTGAAAACATGAGTTTAGATTTCCATAATAAAGTACGTTCTGGATATCTTAAAATGGCAAAAAAAAATAGAAGGTCTTGGAGTATAGTTAGTGCAGATCAACCTGAACATAGAGTCGCAGATTCAATATGGAAAAGAGTCAGAAGGATGATAGAAAATTATAAAGTTAATTAATTATAAAATTTTTTTTTCCAATCCCTAATTATTAACTTATCATGATCAAATGCCATTTCTGGTAATTGATTAATATCAAAAAATTTAGCATCTAATGTTTCATCCAAAGGTTTAACTATTCCAGAAATAAAAGAAACGCTAAATACTAGTAAAATAATAGGAGATTTGGCATCAGAGTAAACATTTGAAAGCCATTCAGTTTTAACTTCTATTCCACACTCTTCTTTTAATTCTCTCTCTATAGCTAATTCTACTTTTTCAAATCGATTTATATACCCTGAAGGCATGCTCCATTCCCCATAGCCTGGTTCAATTCCTCTTCTTACTAAAAGAATTTTATGTTCTTTCTCTAATATTCCTACACCAACAACTTTTGGATCTATATACATAAAAATTTATTCATAAGTTATAAATTATAAAAAAAATAGTTTTATTTAAAGTATAGATTAACATAAAATATAATATGTAAATTTCTAACAAATTGAATTTTATAATGCAAATGATAAATTAATATAAGGTTAAATTAATTGATAGATAAATCTAAAATAGATCATCTTATTGAGAAAGATCCAACATTAGGAAAATTTATTATATTTTTTACTAAAAAAAAATTTACAATAAATGATGATTATAGAAAATCTACAGAGTTTCTTTCCTTAGTAAGAACTATCATTGGACAACAACTCAGTATAAATGTCGCGAGTAATATTTATAACAGATTTATCGATAATTATGGGTCACAGATATATTCATTGCAATCAAATGTTGAAGTAAATGATTTAAAAACTTTAGGCCTCTCCAAAGCTAAATCAGAAACAATAATAAAATTATCTTATCTCATAAATGTAGAGAATTTAAACTTAACTAAAATTATGAAACTACCTGAACAAAAAGCAAAAGATATTTTATGTAAAATAAAAGGGATTGGTCCATGGACTGTAGAAAATTTTCTTATGTTTTCAGGTAAAAATCAAGACATTTGTCCTATTAATGACCTTGGTATAAAAAAGGGGATTCAAATTATATACAATTTGAATGAATTACCATCAGAAAAAAAAGTGATGGAAATTTCTTCAAAATGGAAGCCATACAGATCTCTGGCTAGTAGATATTTGTGGGAAATAGTGGATCAAGACATTAACTTTCTCTAACATTTTTTCTATTAAAAAGTAATGAGATAATAATTAATGCTATTCCTGCAGTAATAAAAGCAGAATCAACTCCTAGATGATCAGCTATATAACCCAAAGGTAAAGCTCCTAGTGGAATAAAACCGAAACTCATTGCATAAATACCCATAACTCTTCCTCTAAATTCTTTAGGCGTTTTTTCCATTATCATTGAAGGGCTAAGTGAACGTCTGCCTGCATCACCTAGACCAAGGAAAAAACATAACAAAATAGATAATATAGTTATATGAGAAAATCCTAAAAATAAAATGGAAGTCCCAGATAAAACAGAAGTCATAAGTATCAATTTGCCTTTTTTAATATTCTGTCCAAGTGAAGCAACTATTAATGTACCTATTAAAGCCCCTCCTCCTATTGCTGCAAGCATCAATCCAACCTGTAAAGGCCCACCATTAATTACTTCTGAAGAATAAGGCGCAAATAAGGTTCTAGTAGGCATAGATAATAAAGTGGTAAAAAGAACCAAACCTAAAATATAACCCAAAACCGAATGATTTTTTACAAGCGTTATAACTTGTGATATTTCCTTAGATAAATTTCTTGATTCTTTAGGAGATTTTTTCATTGAAGGTAACATACTTGTACAGATCACAGCTACTATACAAAATAAAGTTATTAAAATGTAAGTATAGCCTGGACCAAAAAAATGATAAATAAGTCCACCAATTGCTGGAGAAATCATAGTCGTTAGAGACATGCCCGCAGCGTTGAGTGCAACAGCATTATTTAAATGACTTTCAGGGACTAATTCTGCAATTATTGCTTGTCTAGCTGGCATCATAAAAGCCCAGAATGTTCCTTGAAATAAAGATACAATTACTAGGTGATAAATCGTAATTGTATTAGTGAATATTGAAATAGCTATAAAAGTGGTTATACAAATAACACCTAATTGTCCAAGTTGTATAATGTGTTTATTATCAAATCTATCAGAAACTACTCCTCCAAAAAATGAAAACAATAACATAGGTGGTGCAAATCCTATACCAACCATTGTCACGGCTAATGAGGAACCCGTAAGATCCCATCCAAGTTGTGATCTTGCAAGCATTTGGACATTCATACCTCCAATCATGGAGATCATACCTAAAACTAATAATCTGAAATTGTGATTTTTGAGAGATTGAAAAGTATTAATAATTATTACTTTTTCTTATGTTTTAATATTGCTCTTGAGACAATTTCTATCACATAATAAATAAAATAGAACTACTCATTAAGGGGATTTGTAGATAAAGATGAATGGTACATTACATCTTTTCTCCTGATATTGGATTATATATTTATATCTCTATCAGAAAAATTTAAAAAGAATAGAAGTTTTCAATATATTCCTATCCATATTGTAAATAATACATTATGAACACTTTGAAATACCCAACCAAATTAATACAAATGGTAGGACGAATAACATAACACTAAGCCATCTATAGATTTTGTCCATTATTATATTAGTTTTAGGTAAAATTTTATTTTACAATAAATTAATCAACATTTGGAATAATTTTAATAACAAATTTATGTAAAAATCTATATTTATTCTGTTAAAATATGTTTAAAAATCATATGGAGAGAAAAAATGGGTAAATTTTACAAAAATTCTATAATTCCTGAAAAATTAAGAAGGAATTTCGATGTTTATGAAAGAATCAATCAATTAGGGATCAATTTGGGGAAATTTGAAGAAAATGTATCAAGTATAACAAAAGCAGGTTTACCTATAGCATCTGTAGTTTTTCATGAGTCAGGCATTGTGTATCTTTCTGGTCAAGGTGGAGGTGAAAATCAAATGAATGATGATCCTGAAAGGGTTAAGCAAGGTCAAGAAGCAGCACAAAAAATTGCAGACAACATGTTAACTAGATTGCATTGGGCTCTTAAATGTGGAAATGAAGGAGGTGACCTAAACGACGTACTCTACACAGTTAAAGCATTAGGTATGGTAGTATCTACTGATGTAGATTTTGACTCTGGACCTGCAGTAATGAATGGATTCTCATTAAGATGGCAGTCTATATTTGGAGGACTGGGAGAATTTTTCAAAAATGGAAAAGATGATGGAGGATATTCAGGAATTCATGCTAGGAGTGCAATAGGAGGTTTTACGGGGAGATTTTCTATCGAGCCAGAAATAATAGTTGCGATTCCTCCAGAATTATCCATAGCCATTATTAAAAACAGAGGCTGGCTATTTCCCGTTGACCCAAGGGTTCAATCACAACTAAAGAAATAAACTAGGCACTTATATTTCTTAACAACCGATAAAAATAATGGATAATAATTTTATCCATTATTTTTATCAAAATGAATCTAAATTTTTTAGTCAGATTCTCCCATTAGCTTAATTCCTCGTAGTAAAGACCAAATTACAATAAGTAAGAAACCAATACCTTGTACTTGATTACCTGTATCTACGTCTATGACATTGTTTATAACAATAACTGCCACGATTAGAACTAATCCTTGAAGTACAGCTAGCCATGCCATTGGAATGAAGGATAAAGCTCCTTTGACATCACTGCCTCTGTAAGCTAAACCAATACATAACCATCCTATTCCAGCTAATAATGCCCCAACACTTCCACCACCCACACTGATTGCTTGTATATATCCTCCAGCCGTTGCTATAGTAGTTGCGGTGGCGCCAAGAGCGGCGGCAGTGACGGCATCTCCTGCAGCACCAGCAGCTTGAGCACCAGCAGAAGCAGCAACAAATTTTTCACCCATTTCTACTAAAGATATACCTAAACCACTATTAGCAACCCAAATTACAGTTGCTCCAGCAACACTAACAATTCCTAGACTTTCAAGAGTCCCTGATGCTGTACCACGAGTACTTATCAATCCTCCTAGGTGTGCAACTAATCCTACACTAATCAGTATTGCAGAAATTTTTAAAATAGTTGCACCAGATGCACTATTAGATAAGATAGTTACAATATCATCAGCTTTAGTGTTAAATCCGACTGCAAGTTGCCACAAAATATAACCTATAAATGCGACCAGCAAACCCAGCCCCAAGGTTAATCCTGTTCCTTTTGAATCCATATTAAACTCCTCACATATGTTTTAATTGTTATGAACTGTATATATTACGAAAATGAATAATAATAGTATAAAAATGATAGTTATCATCTTTTAAACTACGATTATATAAATCAAAACGAAGGCAATACTTTTATGATTAAAACTACCTCTAGAATTATAAGTAAAGATTTACCTATTTGAAGGATTTAAAAATCAAATGATTATTTTATTAAAAGAATGATAATATTTTCACACTATTCATAATAAATTAAACTAATTCCAGCACAAAATAAAAACCCGGATTCCAAGCTTGGCAAATTAAATATAATTCACCATTATGCTCATACCAAACAGCATTGTGTATATGATCTGCAATATCAATATCCAAGTCTTCTTTAGGACGTATTGTAGATAATAACTCATAAGATTCTCCATCTAAAATATATATAGGTGCTGCTTTTCCTTCAATAGGATCATCTAAACTTCCAACTAATCCCAATGAACGACCTTTCCAATTAATAAAGTCAATACCACAGGGTTTTGAACCATATGGTATATTAAATGATTCTTTAAAATCTCCTTCAAAAGTAAAATGTTCAAATCTTGAATGAGGACGATCTGCTATTGAAAGACTTTTAGCATCGGGGGTCAAATTTAAGCCGTGTGCTGTACCAAAAAGTCCAAGGGCTTTTGGATCGTCAGTTTGGCCTGCAAAAATTTTCTTCCATTTTCTTGTTTTCAAATCTGCTATAGAAATATAATTAGAGCCATAACCATCTGCTACGTAAAGATCATTATTAAGAATAGCCGTATCTGTTGGTTTGAAAATCTTTGATTTAGATTTATATTCTTCAAACTCTGGTCTAGATAAAATAAAATCAATCTTTCCTTCAAGAGTTAATATAATAACTTTTTCATCAAGGTTAGCTGATAATACTAATCGTTTAGTATTATCAATAGTAAATATCTTAATTCCATGAAAATTAAGTGAACTTATTTTATCAGGCAAATCAATGATATCTTGAGATTTAAGATCAGAACTGATACTCATTAAACCTAGGTTCGGCATTCCATAAAAAATACGGCCATCTAAATCATGATCCACTGCAAAACCACCATGTAGATTAACTTCATAATCTAAAGCACTTTTTGGCAATGTACGTAAATCTTCACGATATATAAATTGAAATGGTTTTTGTCCACTTATTTTCATATTATCAACCAATAGTATTTATTATTTTTTATGTATAAATTAGTTTGCAATTAGGGCATGAGGATCTATAACAAATTTCTTTGCAGCTCCTTTATCAAAATCTTTATATCCTTTAGGGGCATCATCAAGACTAATTACTGTAACATTAGTAGCCTTAGCAATTTGAATTTTATCGTAAAGTATAGCTTGCATTAAATTCCTGTGGTAACGCATAACAGGACATTGTCCAGTAGTAATATTATGCGACTTAGCCCAACCTAAACCAATACGTATACCTAACATGCCTATCTTAGCATTTTCATCTACTCCTCCAGGATCACCTGTTACATAAAGTCCAGGAATTCCAAGAGATCCCCCAGCTCTAGTAACTTCCATAATTGAATTCAAAACTGTAGCAGGCTTTTCAACAGATGAATCAGAACCATGTCCTCTAGCTTCAAATCCTACACAATCAACTGCAGCATCTACTTCAGGTATTCCTATTATTGATTCGATTTGATCAGCTAAAGATGCATCTTTAGCCAAATCAACAGTTTCGCAACCAAAGCTTTTAGCCTGAGCTAGTCTTTCTGGGAAAAAATCACCAACAATAACACATGCTGCACCCAGTAACTGTGCTGAAGCTGCAGAAGCCAGCCCAACCGGCCCAGCACCTGCTATATAAACTATTGAACCAGGTCCAACCCCTGCTGTGTAGGCTCCATGAAAACCTGTAGGAAATATATCTGATAAAAGTGCTAAATCTTTTATTTTATTCATTGCTTGATCTTTATCAGGAAATTTTAGAAGATTAAAATCAGCATAAGGTATCATAACATATTCTGCTTGGCCGCCTATCCAACCTCCCATATCAACATATCCATAGGCAGCACCAGGTCTTGCTGGATTTACATTCAAACAAATTCCTGTTTTACCTTCTTTACAATTTTGGCACCTACCACAAGCAATATTAAAGGGTACAGAAACAACATCACCTACTTCTAAAAATTCAACATCTCTACCTTTTTCAATAATTTCTCCCGTAATTTCATGCCCTAAAATTAAACCTGATTCTGCAGTTGTACGTCCTCGAACCATATGTTGGTCACTTCCACATATATTGGTAGCAACGGTTTTTAATATAACCCCATGATGGCATTGACGGTCTCCTATTGATAACTTTGGAAAATCAATCGATTGTATCTCTACATTTCCATCTCCGAGATAAGCAACACCTCGATTAGTAGACATAATTATTCTCCATTCTAATAATTATTTTGTAAAATCAAATTAATTTTTTGATTTTACAAAATATTACAGATTGTAGATTAGGAATTCAAGAGAATATAAATAAAATAACTAGATTCAACAATATATAAAAATGATCTGCATTAAAGATCTATTGGGATAATTTATATCTAAAAGTTTCTTATAGCAGAGGGAGCAAAGTTCAAAGCTATAATTCAATGTATTCGTGAGTTAAGTAATCACCATCTACTTCTATCAATCTAATTCCAGAAGGATCTTCTCCAAGTGGAAAAGTGATTGGGCCTGAAGTTATTAATTGTGTGCTTTTATAGGTCAATATGTTATTGGCATGCCAATGCCCGGTGAATACGGCACTTACTTTATAAAGGTCAAGTAAATTTAAAATTTTTGCTCGTTGACTTTTAGGTAGTACCATGTGGCTATCGTCTTCTTCTGGGTCAGTTCCAAAAAGAGGATGATGCATAAATATTAATTGATGTGAGGATTTGTTTTGCTGGCCATTTTGTAGTTGTTGCTCTAGAAACGTTATTTGTTTTGAGTTTTCACCTGCTACTTTGGACCAATCTTGTAAAACACAGCTATTCAAAATTATAAATTGAGAATTCATATGATAAAAACTGTAATGATCTACACCAAATCGTTTTTTGTAACGCTCTATATCTTCAAATTCAGGGGTGTTAGTTAAGTCTGCGTTTCCTGGAGCAAAATAATAGTTGCAATTTAACTCGCTGTACATTTTTTTGACAATATCTGCATGACTTGATTCTAGTCTGTCTTGCATGAAGTCGCCTGTAGTTATTACAAAATCTGGAGAAATCTTGTTTGTAATTGCAATAGCTTTAGATAAATTTTTTATTTCATAATCTATCCCTTCAGTGTCAGGATGCCTTGAAGCATAAAACCCTAATTGTGGATCAGACATTTGAACGAATTTGAAAGACATGGTTAAAACCTCTTATTTATTACGACTCTCGCTATTTTTGAAAAGTTTGGTTAAATAATCAAAATATTGATATGTATATAAATAGTAATATACCACTTACGGTGACAGATAAAGATATGCTCCCGGTCTTAGTCACGATTATTCTAAATGGAACGGTGTTCAAAGGCATTATTCCTCATATCATCATTGATGATTAAGATGAAGTAAATTTATCGATAAACTAAATTCCAATACAAAATCTATCAATTATAAACATAAAAATTACACTTAGAATATTTTAGAATATTCTTCAAAATAGTCCAATGGCTAATTATTAGAAAGTCTCTGAATTTTGGTGCGGAAGAAGTAATTAGTTTTTAAATAAAATTACCATTAATACTCCAATAAATGCCAAAAAAATTCCTAAAATTTGAGACCTATAAATTTTTTCTTTTAAGAATACAGCACCTATAATTATTGCAAAAACAGGTGCTGTATTGCCAAATATTGATGTTAGAGATCCTGTAGTAACATTTAAAGAAGTAAGCCATATCAAGCTAGATAAAGTTATTAATGACCCGGCAATAACCATTTTTAATATTTCTTTTTTTTTAGTTAATATTTCTATTCTCTGTTTAAATAATTCACTAAGAATAAAAAGAAAAATAATTGACACAACAGCTCTAGTAATAGAAGCCGTTAGTATATTGGCTTCAAGAAGTGCCCTATCATTTAAAATTACAGCTATTCCCCAGACACTTCCAGCAATAACTCCTCCAAATATTCCAAGGGTGTTTTTTTCTTTGTAATTTTTAAAACTTTCAAAATTAATAATAAAAATACTCGTAATAAGAACAACAGCACCAATAATCAGAAATGCATTGTACTGGACATTATTTATAAGAAAATCTATTACTAGAGTCATCAAAATTGTTGAAGCAGCACAAAGAGTGAATACTATTCCTATAGGATTATGTTTGATTGAAATGACATAAAAAACAACCCCTATACAACTTAAAGCGGTTGCAACTATCATATATAAAAAAGCTTTAGAGCTCGCGTCAAAAATTGTCCCCCAATACTGCATAAGTGTAATTATTATGGAAACGATTATGAGTGATATTGTCGCTTCCAAAAATGGGAAAGAGAAAAATCTATTAAATTTAATTTGTTTTAATATTGCACCAGACATAGCCCAAGTCAGTGCACTAAATATTGCTGCAAATTGAAAAAGGGAATCCATAGTTTTGACGCTTTGTTCTATTTACTTTAATGATGTAAAACAAATTTATTATAGCTTATTTCGCAAAACATTTACTTGATTTAGTATAATCAATGTTGCTGTCTGAATTATTTAGGGACACTTAGTTTAGACAGTAAAATCTTAATAAATACACGTTTTAGCAATTTAAATTTTATTATAAAAAAGATATTTAATGATTTAAACCTCTCATCAGACCTCTGATATATGAGATTTGCCCCAAATGTTGAGATTCTTCAGTTATTAATCTACCCAAAATCCAAAAACCTGAAACTTGTCTTTGACCAAAAGTATAATTTAAAGACAAGTCTTCTTGAGTAATTTTTTCAATTACGCGTTCTGTTCTTTTTCTTACTACATCGTAATAATTCATTAACCAGACAATATCCATTTGAGGGAAATTATCTAATTCTTCTAATGTAAATCCAAAACCAGTTTCATCTTTTAAAGAAGGGAATTTTTCATAGTACTTATCAGTAACCCAAATTCTATCTTGTTTACATAAAACTTTATTTGTCAGATTATCTTCAACTAATCCCATATGCCAAACTAAAAAAATAATATTATTTGATTGTAAACTCGGTCTCCAGAATAATTCACTATTGTTCAAGTTTGCTAAAACGCTTTTAAGTATCTGATAATATTCTTCAAGACCACTTTGTATTGATTTTTTAAAATAGTTCATATCTAAACATTAAGATCATCATAATTTAATATTAAGATGTTGTCTTATAACTTTCCGAAATAAAGAGCTCAACAAAGCCTATATAATTATTTCCGCATAAGAATACCAACGCCATATATAATCGAAACCAGATGCCAGCCCATCCATCCTATAAATCCTAACGAATCAGCACCTGTAATAGCAAATGTGTCAATTAGCATAACAATTCCAAAGATTAGCATCCCAAAGCTTACAATATGTAATAGAATATTTGGTTGTAACTTGTTCTTAGCATCTCGTAAAGCTTTGCCTAAAAATATTAGTGCTAAACCTATAAGGAGAAACACTCCCGAACCTAACATTTCAGCAATCATAAAAACCGTTGTTGCTTCCTGAATTTTACCACTTTCATAGAGCCCGATAGTTGACATTTGTAAACTTAAAACACCTGTGAATAAAGCAATAAATATCAACCATATTTTGGAAGAAATTTTACCGAAAAGTGGATTATCACTACCCTCAGAAGCATCAGAAGCTTGAAAAAGATAAGAAAGTCCTAAACATAAAACGCTTATCAAGATAAGACAAAGTAATATCGTATTTGTGGTTGCAGCTTTTGCATATATTTCCGCCTTTGCTGAAAAGTCTCCAGTCTCATCAAAACCCTCTACTACAACCCAAAGTACATTAATTAAAATAGGTGCAATCACCAAAGATAAACCCGTAAACCATTTTTGACTAAAATTCATAATAATCTCCTAATTCTTAAGCAGGAATGTAACTATATTAATTTAGATATTACATTAATTATAAAAACAAATACAAGATGTCAGAATTAGCAATCTAGCTTTTCAACAGAGTAAATTTTTTAAAAAATTCTTTCCATTTAAAATTGGAAAGACCTCTTATTGTGTAGTTATCAATTACAAGTTCTGGCTAAATGTAAATAATAACTACTCTTTAATTAAATCAAACGGATAGAAATTATGTAACAGTCTAATATACGACTTTTCTAGGAAATTCAAAAAATACAGTTATCCCAAGAATAATAGTGGATAAAATTGTGGATACTTATTTTTTATCCCGCTATTTGTCTTGTTCCCATAAATATTTCCAAGGGTCCTTACGTTGTTCTAATGCTTCGCTTCCGGTAATAATCTAATCATCTTTCCGATTCTTAGATTCAAACGAATTAAATACCTTGTTACAGTATGAAATTCTATTTGGGATAGTTTTATAGATTTTTTCAACGATTTCATCGCTTAATCTATCGCTTTTATATTTGATTGCAAAACATAATAATTGAATTATGAATCAATCAGACTAATTATTCAATTATCTGCAACTAACCGAAAATCATTCAAACATAGATATTTTTATGGATATTTTTGTGGATATCACTAAATCCAACATTCCAGAGATTATTAAAAAGGCGGAGGATAATAAAGAAATGAACTTTAGAAAGTGATGGTGGGCCCGGGATGACTCGAACATCCGACCTCTACTTTATCAGAGTAGCGCTCTAACCGACTGAGCTACGGGCCCCAATTAAATTTAGATACAGAAGTAATTTTATATCAAGAATCGTTTTTTTATTACAAATATAAAAAGCTTTTTTATATTGTAACAACAGTGAGTTTTAGAAGCATTTATTTAGTTACTTTGAAAACTGAACAGTGAATGAAAAGACCAAAATCTCATTTTTTGATTTGCATATCCATGCAAATAACAATAGTGTCATTTTTGATTCAATAGAAAATATTCACGAGCCCCTTCTAGTTTTAAAAAAACAGAATCTCGCTCAAGTAATTATTTTCAATGAATCAACACTAAACGACCATAATAACAACTTAATTTAATAAGTCTTATTTATCCTTAGAAAGGAGGTGATCCAGCCGCAGCTTCCGCTACAGCTACCTTGTTACGACTTCGTCCCAGTCATCAGTCCCACTCTCGGCGTCTGCCTCCGAAAAACGGTTAGCGCAACGACTTCAAGTGTTACCAACTTCCATGACGTGACGGGCGGTGTGTACAAGGACCGGGAACGTATTCAACGCAGTATGCTGACCTGCGTTTACTAGCAACTCCACGTTCATGCAGGCGAATTTCAGCCTGCAATCCCAACTGAGACAAGTTTTATCGGATTGGCTCCCCCTCGCGGGTTGGCGACCGTTTGTACTTGCCATTGTAGCGTGTGTGTAGCCCTGGGTGTAAGAGCCATGATGATTTGACGTCGTCCCCACCTTCCTCCCTTTTAGGGGCAGTATCGTTAGAGAGTGTAACTAACGAAGAGGGTTGCGCTCGTTGCGGGACTTAACCCAACACCTCACGGCACGAGCTGACGACAACCATGCAACACCTGTGTAAGCTCCCTTGCGGGTCCTTCCCCTTTCGGTTCAGTACTACTTACATGTCAAACCCAGGTAAGGTTCTTCGCTTACCATCGAATTAAACCACACGCTCCGCTGCTTGTGCGGTCCCCCGTCAATTTCTTTGAGTTTTAGCCTTGCGGCCGTACTACTCAGGCGGATTGCTTAACGCGTTAACTTCGGCTCACGAGGGGTCGATGCCTCGAAAACCTAGCAATCATCGTTTACGGCGTGGACTACCCGGGTATCTAATCCGGTTTGCTCCCCACGCTTTCGTCCCTTAGCGTCAGAACTGTCCCAGCAAGTCGCTTTCGCCACTGGTGTTCCTCCAGATATCTACGCATTTCACCACTACACCTGGAATTCCACTTGCCTCTAACAGCCTCAAGTCTAA